>Ga0075012_10004042_pt1 | contig 13739 bp, 12 predicted proteins | sample All_14_2_FD_71474 | JGI IMG/M metagenome (GOLD analysis project Ga0075012, IMG submission 71474) | Freshwater microbial communities in response to fracking from Pennsylvania, USA - Allegheny Zone_MetaG_DW_15 | ecosystem: Environmental > Aquatic > Deep subsurface > Groundwater > Drilled... | reverse complement strand
CTCGATGTCATCGAACGGGCCGCCGGTCTCTTCGACGAATTGCACGTGCTCGTCGTGCACAACCCCGGCAAGACGGCCCTGCTGCCGATCGCGCAGCGTGTGACGCTCATCCAGGAGGCGGTCGTCGAGGCGGGCCTGCCGGGCAACATCACCGTCACTTCATGGAGCGTCGGGCTGCTCGTCGACTACTGCACGGATGTCGGCGCGAGCGTGCTCGTGAAGGGCATCCGGTCGCAGGTGGATGTGGCGTACGAGACGCCGATGGCGATCGTGAACCGCAACCTCGCAGGGGTGGAGACGATCTTCCTGCTGCCCGATCCCGCGCACGCCCACGTGTCGAGTTCTCTCGTGCGTCAGGTCGCGTCGCTCGGTGGCGACGTGTCGCCGTACGTGCCGCGGGCCGTTTCGGCGTTCCTGCAGTCTGCCGACTGAGTCCGCTGGCTGAGCCCGCCGACTGAGCCCGCCGACTGAGCCCGCCGACTGAGGGCGGGCAGAGCCAGACCCGAGCGGGGACAGAGCTCTCCCCCACGTGCTGGGTCAGCATGTTCGCTCGAGTTGGCGGTGACGAATGGGGTTCTTGCTGACGAGTCGGAGGGTTCGTCCGTCTGGGGAGGTGATCGTCCAGCCGGTGTGACCTCGGCCCGGTGGGCGGCTGATCTTCCAGCCGTTGTTGTGGAGGAGCATGTGGTGGTGTCGGCAGAGCAGCACTCCGTCTTGGATGTCGGTGCGTCCGCCGTGTGACCAGGGGATGCCGTGGTGGGCTTCGCACCAGGAGGGGGGTCGGTCGCAGCCGTCGACGGCGCAGCCGCCCCAGATTGCGCTGAGAGCCACTCTCTGGCGTTCGGTGAAGAGTCGTTGGCTGCGGCCGACGTCGATGCTGCCGTCGGGGCGGAAGACGACTGGTTGGTAGCCGTCGGCGCAGCCGATCCGTTCGGCGGTCTGGATCGAGATGGAGGCGGTTTGCCCTTCGAGGGTGGCGGCACCCTCTCCCGCGGCGAGGTCGCGGGAGTCGAGGTGGACGCGAACGGCGGGCTTCCGCACTCCGAACACGCGCCCGGAGTCTGCGGCACCGGCGATGCGGATCATCTGAACGAGTGCATCGACGGCGATCTGTTCGGTCGTGCGCGGGTCGCGTTCCATCGCTTCGACGCGGGCGAGTTCGTCGGGGTTGAGGAATCGGGGTCCGCCGCGGCGGGGTGCGGTGACGCAGTCGATCGCGTCGGTGACGAGGGCGGCGGACTCGGGGTCGAGCATGCCGAAGATACGGGTCATCCCATCCGGCAGGGGGGTGAGTCGCAGAAATCGCTTCTCACGCAGCTGCGCTTCCCGGTCGGCAACCCCGGCGGCATCCAGCTCGTCGCGCACTTCCCGGGCTCGGCGGGCGACCTTCTCCGGCGGGAGACCGGCGGTTTCCACCAGGAGCCGGTCGGCGGCGTCGAGCAGATCGTCGGCGGCGACTGACCCTGACGGGGCGCCGAGCCCGGTGGTGATCGCGGCCGCGGCGCCGATCGACACCTCGCCGCTGTCGACACCGGCCGCGACCCCGGACAGCCACGGCGGGGGAGCATCCAGCAGTTTCCCGACGGTGACCAGTTGTCGGGCTTCCACGCCCGAGGCCCCGGTCACCCGGGCGACGAACCCGTCGGCGGTGCGATCACCGGTGCGTTGAGCCAACCCGGAGTATCCGAGTTCACGGTCCGACCGCCGCTCCACCTCACCGGCAAGCACGGCGGCGCAGGCATCCACCCGCCGTTTCGCTGCCGCAACCACCCCGAGCAGTCGCTCGAGTTCGGAGTCGGATGCGCGCGCGACACTCGAGAGCTCGGGGAGCTCGATCACGGTCGCGGCGGCAGGCACAAGTCATCCGTTCAGAGATAGATACGAATCAAGTACTACGCCCACCATCATTGTATCGAACACCAGTACGTCGCGCAAGCACTTTCCACACGACCCCGTAAGAATGGCAACATGACCCTCACCCTCGGATACAAGGCATCCGCCGAGCAGTTCGCCCCGCGCGAGCTGGTCGAGCTCGCGGTCGCCGCGGAGCAGCACGGCATGGAGAGCGTCGCCGTGAGCGACCACTTCCAGCCCTGGCGGCATGAGGGAGGGCACGCGCCGTTCTCGCTCACCTGGATGGCGGCGGTGGGGGAGCGCACGAGCAAGATCCGCATCGGCACGAGCGTGATGACCCCGACGTTCCGCTACAACCCGGCGGTGCTCGCGCAGGCGTTCGCGACGATGGGGGTGCTCTACCCCGACCGCATCTTCCTCGGTGTCGGCACCGGCGAGGCGCTCAACGAGGTGGCCACGGGAGCCCTGGGCGCCGACGAGAACGCGTGGCCCGAGTTCAAGGAACGCTTCGCCCGCCTCCGCGAATCCGTCGACCTCATGCGCCAGCTCTGGACGGCCGAGCGCGTGAACTTCCGCGGCGAGTACTACGAGACCCACGACGCGAACATCTACGACCGCCCCGAGCTCCCCATCCCGGTGTACATCGCGGCGGGTGGACCCCTCGTCGCGCGCTACGCCGGCCGCGCGGGCGACGGCTTCATCTGCACCTCCGGCAAGGGCATGGCGCTCTACACCGACGAACTGATCCCCGCGGTGAAGGAGGGCGCCGAGAAGGCGAGTCGCGACTACGCCGGCATCGACCGGATGATCGAGATCAAGATCTCGTACGACACGGATGCCGCGGCAGCTCTCGAGAACACCCGCTTCTGGGCGCCGCTCGCTCTGGGCAAAGAGCAGAAGCACGACATCACCGACCCCATCGAGATGGAGAAGGCGGCGGATGCCCTCCCCATCGAGCAGATCGCCTCACGCTGGATCGTCGGCAGCGACCCCGACGAGGTCGTCGCCGACGTCAAGCAGTACGTGGATGCCGGTTTCACCCACCTCGTCTTCCACGCCCCCGGCCACGACCAGCGCCGCTTCCTGCAGCTCTTCGAAACCGACCTCGCCCCCCGACTCCGCACCCTCTCGGCGGTCGAGTAGCGCCCGCAGGGCGCGTGTCGAGACACACCCATGACCGACAAGAAGACCGAACGCCAACGCACCGTGTGGCAGAAGGCCGCCGCACGGTACGACCGCGCAATGGCACCGCTGGAACGCAGCCTCCTCGCCGGCAGCCGCGAGTGGATCGCCGACCGCGCTCACGGCCGCGTGCTGGAGGTCGCGATCGGAACGGGCCGCAGCCTCGAGTTCTACGCCCCCGACATCCAGCTCACCGGCGTCGACCTCAGCCCGGCGATGCTCGACCAGGCCCGCGCCCGTGCCGCCGAACTGGGACTCACCCCCACGCTCAGCGAAGCCGACGTCGAGCACCTGCCGTTCGCCGACGTGTCGTTCGACACGGTCGTCTGCGCGCTCGGGCTGTGCTCGATCCCGCGTCCCGAGGCGGCCGTCCGCGAGATGGCGCGGGTGCTCGTCCCCGGCGGAACCTTCCTGCTGGTCGACCACATCGGCAGCTCGTGGCCGCCGGTCTACGCCGCCCAGTGGCTGCTCGAGCGGGTCACGATCCTGACGGCGGGCGAGCACTTCACCCGGCGGCAGTTGCCTGTTGTGAGAGCTGCGGGCCTGGATGTCGTGGAGACCGAGCGGATGAAGGCCGGCACGATCGAACGCATCCGAGCCATCCGGCCCGACGATTGAGTGCCGCAGCCGGCGGTGTATCGAAACCGAACCTCTGATCACATACACTTCTTATTTGGTAGCGCAGAGTTTCAACATTTCGCTCCCCGAGGAGCTCGTCAACCAGATCGACGATCAGGCGCGGCGCGAGTTCTCGTCGCGCAGCGAGTACATCCGTCGCGCAGTCGTGAAGCAGCTCCGCACCGAGCAGGCGCTCCAGGCCGTGTTCGACCGGGCGAACGACCGGGCGTCGGCTCGGCTACGCATCCGAGCAGCAGGTGTATGACGCCATCGACGCCTGACCCCGCCGCAAGTTTTTCGCCGGTACCGGTCGTCGTCGACTCGAACGTCTGGATCTCGGCGCTGGTCTTCGGCGTGGCACCGCGGCGAGTGTTCGAGACCGTGGTGCGGGAGGGCCTGCGTCTTGTGGCGAGCGCCGAGATCCTCACCGAGACCCGGCGCGTGGTAGCGGCGAAGTTCCCCGACTTCGCTGATGACCTCGAGACGTTGCTCGCCGTGCAATTCTCGGAGGGGCCACGGTGATCGTCACGGGCGACGAGGATCTGCTTGTCCTCGGCACCTACGAGGGCGTGACGATCAGCACGCCGCAGGATTGGCTCGAGCGCATCGACGCCACCCGAGGTCCGCGTGGTCGGTGAGCCCGCGCGTCGGCGGCTCCGCCGACAGAACGACCGCGCGGGTGCCGATCGCGGTGACGCCCTCGATGGCGTACGCCGCGAGCAGACGATGACGGCTGATGGGGCTCGTGGTCGTGGCGCTCATGGCAACGAGGGTAGGGGAGCACCCGAGGTGGAGCGTAGGGTCGCGGCATGCTCCCCGCTGTCGCGCCTGCACGTTGCGGTCCTCGCATTCACTTCCCCGTGCTCGGAAGGAGTCCCATGTCCACTGCTGATGTCTACTGCTGAACCGCCCGATCCATACGCCGATCAACAGATCGGGCACGAAGCCAAGCGTCGCCGGGCTGCTGAGGCTCGTGCATGGACGAACGGCGAGCTGCGGGTTCTCCGCATGCTTGCGCTCAACTCCTGCCCGCCGGCACGTGCGACCAGGGAACACTGAGTTCCTCGAGGAGTGTCGGCAGGGTGCGCTGCACATAGGGCGAGGTGGGAAATTCCGACTCCCCGCGACCACTCAGAATCCAAGCTTCGAACGATCGCTCGAACGTGTCGAGGATGACGCGGACAGCCAATGCTGGTTGCCAACTGAACCGTCGCTCGAGCGTCGTCATCATCTCGGTGAGAACGTCTGCCAGCGCGCCGACGAATCGACGCTCCGCAAGCACGACCCGGCCGCCGCTGTCACCCCCCTGCAGTGCTCTCAGGCGCCGGTTGGCACGGATGATCATCCCACCGCGGTCGAGCGGCCACGACTTCGCCAAAGCAATGGATGCTTCAACAAAGCTCGACGCTCCGTTTGTCGGACTGAACCTCGCGACGCCGCCGCGGAGACGGTCTGCGCACTCATCGACGAGGAGGTCATTCACGGCGTCCAGCAACTCATCGTCGATGGGGAAGAAGACCCGGAATGCCTGATGGTGCACGCCGACCTGCTCGCAGACGTCTGCGATGAGATGCTCGGTCACCATTCCGCCGGAGGAGAGCGCGACACGGGCGGCCGCCGTGATTCGACGCTTCGTCGTCGCTCGCAGCAGTTCTGCGCGGCTCAGGGTGCTGACAGTACCCAGGGTCAACGTGGGGAATCTCCGCCCAAAAGTCGCACTGAGCGAAGCGCGGCGTACAACTCGGCAGCGTCGGCCGGACGGGAGACGGAGCGTCCGGTCAGTTCCGCGATCCGACCGAGCCGGTACCCGACGGTGTTGCGATGGCAATGAAGGATGCGACCCGCCTCCGCGGTCGAACCCTCCGCAGCGAACCACGCTTCGAGGGTGTCGATGAAGGAACCGGCGTCGCCCGTGGCCATGATCGGGCCGAGCACGTCGCGACGCAACTCGGTCGCACTGGTGGGCTGCCCGACAAGGAGTGTGTCGAGGGGGGCGGAGCCATACGAGTGCACGCCGATGCTCGTGGGCGGTACGCACTCCAACGAGATGCGGCCTTGACGCAGTGCTTCTGGCGCATCCTGCATCGAAACGAACGGTCGGCTCGAGCCGACTCGTGAGGTCGCCGACGACGAGATGACCGCTTCTGCGGCCTCGACAGCCGATCGAGACGGGCAGGCGAGAAGTCCGACGTGCTCGCCCTTCCACGCCGCCCACGTGGATGTGATCCCCACCGCTCGCAGTCTGGCGGGGATCGACGGAAGCGGATCGGCACCCGTCCGACTCAATTCGGCTACGACGACCATGTAGGTAGCGTGATCCGGGAGACCCAGGGTACGGAGGATCCCATTGAGGTCCCGCGGCGCAGCGGTCCCATCCAGCAGGGTGAGGAGCAAGACACTGCGAGACTGTTGGTTCCGGCGGTCCTTCTCATCCATGACTTCGCGGTACGACTCCGCCGCGGCGTTCGAAAACCGGTCGATGATGCCCCACACGTCGGAGGACACACGCAGCAGCGCCTCCGAGGTGTTCATCGCCGCCGATCGTGCGATCATTTCGTCCCAGAGGGTCAGCCCGGCCAGACGGTAAGCGTGCAGAAGGCCTGCCATCGGGATGCCGTACTCGGCCTTCAGCCGACCGGCTGCGCGGGGAGCGTCAAGCGAGTCCTCGACACCGACGAGGGTCTCGAGCAATGCCTGGACATTGAGCCTGACGATCTGACCCAATTGGTCCGCGGTGATCGCGGCCTCTACATACGCGTGCTCGCCGCTGAGGATGTGATCGACCACTCGCATGCTGAGCACGTCCACCGAGCCGAGCAGCTCGACGAACAACTCCGCGGGTGCGTCGGTGGTGTGCATCGCTGCATCCTGGTAGATCGACATGGGATGACGATAGCCGGGCAAACCGAAAACACCTTGTGCCGTGGCACAACTATCGGCGACCAATCGGGGGCACGGGCCTATTCGCGTTGGGCGGTATGAAGAAGAGACTGAGCGTCGCCGATCAAAGGAGATCCATGACTATCACCCAGCCCGCCCCGTCTGCGCAGGCCGACCACGCGACATTCTCTGAGGCTGATCGCGAGCATCTCGACGCCGCCATCGCCGAACTCGCCGCGGGAGAAAAGGCCTGGGCGCAGCTTTCTGTGCCCAAACGAGCGGCACTTCTCGGTCGCGTTCATGCTGCCGTCGCCGACTTCGCGACGGAATGGGTGGAGACGGCGAGCGCGATCAAGGGGCTGGACCCAAGGTCGCAGGCCGTCGGTGAGGAGTGGATATCGGGCCCATATCCCGTGCTGGCAGGGGCCGGTCTGCTCGCCCACTCCCTCCAGGCTCTCGCGCAGCGGAAGAGCCCGCTCGCGGGCATCAAGTTCGGCACTGCGCCGGGGCGTCGCGTCACCGTGCCCGTGCTGCCGCACAATTCTTACGAGGCACTCCTGCTTCACGGATTCACTGCTGAGGTGTGGATGCCGCCGGGCGTCGGCGCCTCCACCGTGCTCTCGCATGCGGGGTTGGCCGAGCATCGTCCCTCGCTCACCAACGGCATCGGGCTGGTACTCGGCGCCGGCAACATCACCTCGATTCCGCCGATGGATGTCCTCTACGAGCTGATCGCCAACAATCGCGTCGTGCTGCTCAAACTCAACCCGGTGATGGCGAAGATGGAGAAGGTCTACTCCGGTGCACTTGCTCCGCTCATCGCGGCCAAGGTGCTGAGGATCGTGCAGGGCGGCGGTGAGGTCGGTAGCTATCTCGCGCATCACGACGCGATCGCGCACATCCACATCACGGGGAGCGCCGCGACCCACGACGTCGTGGTGTACGGGCCGGGCCAGGAGGGCCGCGACCGCAAGGCTGCTCGCACCCCGCTCCTGGACAAGCCGATCACGAGCGAACTCGGCGGTGTTGCGCCGATCATCGTCGTTCCCGGCGCCTGGACCAAGCGCGACCTGAAGTACCAGGCGGAGCACGTCGCGACGATGCGACTCCACAACGGCGGCTACAACTGCATCGCTGGGCAGATCGTCGTGCTCTCCAGCGACTGGAAGCAGAAGGACCAGTTCTTGAACGAATTGCGGTCGGCGCTCACCCGCACTCCACCCCGAGGGGCGTGGTACCCGGGCAGTGACGAACGCGTCGCGCAGGCGATGGCGGCTTACCCCAACGCCGAGCACCACGGTGCCGGCGGTGGACGACTGCTCATTGATGTGAAGGCGGGTGACGACGCGTCGGCCATCCAGTCGACCGAGTACTTCTCGCCCGTGCTCGGTGTCATCGAAGTACCTGGCACCGGCAAGAAATTCCTCGACGCCGCAGTGCGGACCGCAAACGATGACTTCCTCGGCACCCTGGGCGCCAATGTCATCGCCGACCCCAAGGACATCAAATCGATGGGCGAAGCGTTCCGCGAGGCGATCGCCGACCTGCGATACGGCACGATCGCGATCAACGCGTGGACCGGGGTCGGCTTCCTCACGGCAGCAGCGCCGTGGGGTGCGTACCCCGGACACGCGCTTGAAGATATCCAGAGCGGACGCGGGTTCGTTCACAACGCGCTGCTGATCAGCGACCCGGAGCGGACTGTCGTGAAAGGACCGTTCCGGCCGTTCCCCCGCTCCTTCGTGCACGGTGAGTTCGCCCTCTTCCCCAAACCGCCGTGGTTTGTCACCTCGCGCAGCGCGCGGAGCACCGGGCGGTTGCTCGCCGGATTCGCGGCGAAACCGAGCTGGCTGCGGATGCCTGCAGTTTTCGCCGCTGCATTTCGCGCTTAGCCATCCCCCTACCGACCCCCACATCAGGAGCGTTCCATGCCCTTCAGAAGCCCGCTGCCTGACGTCGAGATCCCCGACGTCAGTCTCTACGACTACCTCTTTAGCTCCATCACGTCGGGCGACCTCGACCGCGTCGTCGCCATCGACGGCACCTCAGGTGCCTCGACGACCTATGCCGAGCTACTCGGCCAGATTGACGGTATCGCCGGCGCTCTGGCCGCACGAGGAATCGGCGTCGGGGACGTCGTCGCCCTTCACTCGCCCAACGTGCCGATCTTCCTCTCGGTGTTCCACGGCATCCTGCGCGCCGGCGCGACCGTCACCACCGTCAACGCGCTCAGCACTGCGGACGACATCGCGTCGCAGTTGCGGGACTCTGGCGCGAAGCTCGTGTTCACCGTTTCCCCGTTGCTCCAGCCAGCCGTCGCGGCGGCGACAGCGGTCGGCATCGGGAGTGAAGGCGTCATCGTGATCGATGGCGCACCGGGGCACTCATCGGTTCGCGACCTGCTCGCGCTCGCAGCTCCCGCACCGACGGTGACATTCGACCCCGCAACTCACCTGGCGGTGCTGCCGTACTCGTCAGGCACGACGGCGCGACCCAAAGGGGTCATGCTCACCCATCGAAACCTGGTGGCCAACGTTGCCCAATCGGCGCCTCTCGTCGCTGTACAGCCCGACGACCGTCTACTCGCCGTACTCCCGTTCTTCCACATCTATGGGATGACGGTGCTGCTGAATCTCGCGGTGCACAGCCGCGCCGCTCTCGTCACGATGCCAAGGTTCGACCTCGCCGAGTTCTTGCGGATCATCCAGGACCATCGGTGCAGCTACGTGTTCATCGCGCCGCCGATCGCCCTTGCCCTCGCCAAGCACCCCCTCGTCGACGACTATGACCTCTCGAGCGTGCACACCATCCTCTCGGGTGCCGCGCCGTTGGATGGCGGGATCGGAGCAGCGGTTGCCGACCGCCTCAACTGCCGCGTTCGCCAAGGGTACGGAATGACCGAGATGAGCCCCATATCGCACGCCATTCCACTCGATCGGCCCGACATCCCGCTGAGTTCGGTCGGGATCACCCTGCCGAACATGGAGTGCAAACTCATCGACCCCGTCACGGGTGATGAGATTCCGATGCCCGAATCCGGCGTGAGTGCCCCCGGTGAACTCATGTGCGCTGGCCCCAACATCATGGTCGGCTACCTGGGCAATGCCGAGGCAACAGCTGAGACGCTCGAGGCGAATGGGTGGCTCCACACGGGCGACATCGCGACGGTGAGCGCAGAAGGTTATGTGACAGTCGTTGACCGGCTCAAGGAGCTCATCAAGTACAAGGGCTACCAAGTCGCCCCCGCCGAACTCGAGGCAGTGCTCATCAGCCACCCGTCCATCGCCGATGCGGCGGTCATCGCCGGGCACGATCAAGACGGGGAGGAAGTACCCAAAGCGTTCGTCGTGCTCCAGCCCGGGGCCGACCTCGATGAAGAGGCGGTCATCGCGTACGTCGCCGACCGTGTTGCTCCCCACAAGAAAGTGAGACAGGTCGTCATGACCGACAGCATCCCGAAGTCGTCCTCAGGCAAGATCTTGCGGAAGGACCTGCGCGCCGCGGAGGTGACGGCATGACCGCGACGACGACGTCCCACTCAGTACCCGTCACCGGTGAGACCGAGACCGAGACCCACGACTACGTGATCGTCGGTGCGGGTTCCGCTGGCTCGGCTCTCGCTGGACGGCTGAGCGAACGTGGCAAGAACACCGTCCTGCTGCTCGAGGCCGGCCCGGTGGACAAGAAGATGGAGATCCACATCCCGGCGGCCTTCTCCTCGTTGTTCCGTTCGGATCACGACTGGAACTACGACACCGAGCCACAGCAGCAGCTCAACGGCCGCCGCATCTTCTGGCCCCGTGGCAAGATGCTCGGTGGTTCGTCGTCGATGAACGCGATGATGTGGGTCAAGGGCTTCCCGGAGGACTACGACGAATGGGGAAGGGCCGCGGGCTCCGGCTGGACGTGGAAATCGCTGCTTCCCTACTTCAGTCGGGTGGAGCGAGTCGAAGGTACCAGCGGACCGGAGACAGGAGTCATCAGCGTCTCGGCTCAGCGCAGCCCGCGTTCGCACACGGCTGTCTTCCTCAACGCGGCCAAGGAGATCGGCCTGAAAATCGTCGGGGCGAACGCCAAGGATCAGGTGGGCATCAGCCAGACCATGGTCACGCAGGCCAAGGGCTCCCGCTTCAGCGCCGCCGACGGGTACCTCAAGCCCGCCCGCAAGCGGAAGAACATCGTCATCCGCACGGGAGCACACACCACGCGCGTGCTCTTCGACGGCACAACGGTCGTCGGCGTTGAGTACGTTGTCGGGGGCGTGACGAAGACAGTCCGCGCGGCAAAGGAAGTCATCCTGAGCGGAGGCGCCGTCAATACTCCGCAGCTGCTCATGCTCTCCGGCATTGGTGATCGCAGCGAGCTCGAGAAGCTTGGCATCGACGTGGTCGCGCATTCTCCCGAGGTCGGCAAGAACCTACGCGACCACCTCGTTTCGCTGCTAGCTGTCGACGCGCACGAAGACACGCTCCACGTCGCGCAGAAGCCTGCCCAGCTCGTGGCCTATTTGTTTCGGAAGAAGGGGATGCTCACGTCGAACATCGCCGAGGCCTACGGGTTCATCAAGACCGACCCCAAGCTCGACCTGCCCGACATCGAGCTGCTCTTCGCGCCTGTCGCGTTCATCGGCGAGGGCCTCATCGGGCACACCGACCACGGACTCACGGTCGGCGCGATCCTGTTGAAGCCCGAGAGCACTGGCACGATCTCGCTGGCTACGACTGACCCGTTCGACAAGCCACTCATCGACCCGAAGTACCTCAGTGACCCGGGTGGCCGGGATCGCGCCGCCCTCACCGCTGGGCTCGCGGTATGCGAGGACATCATCGCGTCCAAAGCATTCAGTGCGGTGACGAAGCGGACGTTCATTCAGCCTGAGGGAGCCGAGTCGCTCACGCCCGCCGAGCGGGATGACCTCGCTATCAACCAGTACGCGCACACCCTCTACCACCCGGTTGGAACTGCGCGGATGGGATCTGACGCCGGATCTGTCGTCGACGAAGAACTCCGGGTACGCGGGGTACGGGGACTGCGAGTCGCTGACGCCTCCATCATGCCCGGAATCATCCGCGGGCACACCAACGCCCCGTCGATCGTGATCGGGGAGAAGGCTGCCGACCTCATCCTCGGCAACTGACGGAAGGTCAGCAGACTCGCATGTAGTGACCGTCTCCTGGCGAGGGGGTCACTACATGCGATCTGCTGCTCGACCGCATCGGCAGATCGTGGCCACCGTTCAGCGCCGCCCAGTGGGTGCTCGAGCGGTTCGCGATCCTGACTTCGGGCGAGCATCTCACGCGGCGGCAACCACCCCCAGCATCCACCCCGCAGACGCTGCGTCGACAAGAGGTGACCACGCACGATACTCCCGACCCCCACGGCGCGGCAGCGCCCCTGGATCGCTAACCGATCGGGCCGGCGAACTCCCAGACGTGACCCGCGGGGTCGGCGAAGGCCGCGGTGCGAACGCCCCACGGCCGGTCGATCGGCCCGTTGAGCACCTCGATCCCGGCGGCGAGGAGGGACGCGACGTGTTCGTCGACATCCGCCACGTCGATGGTGAACTGCGCGCGAGCGCCGGCATCCCGGCCACCCACCGGGGCGGGAGCGATGAGCCCGTGCGCCTCGGAGATCTGCAACAGGTTGATGAGCACGCCGTCGAAGGAGAAGACGCACGAGACGTCGTCGGAGAAGTGCTCAGGCAGGCCGAAGGCACGGGCGTACCACTCGCGGGCGGCGGCGAGGTCGTCGACGAAGAGGGTGATGGCTGAGATCGCTGGCATGCGAAGCGATGTTACTCGGCGCCTGCGGCACGCGCCTGCGGCGCTGCTCAGCCGGCGGGGATCGGCCACACTTGACCCATGGCACGCGCTCTCGGCCCGTCCCGTGGCCCGATCGGGTACGCGGCAATGCTCGAACAGTTCCACCCGACGGAGGTGCTCGGGCTGGCGGCCGCCGCCGAGGCCAGCGGGTTCGACGGGGTGATGGCGGCCGACCACTTCCAGCCCTGGACGCCGCGGCAGGGGGAGGCATCCTTCGTCTGGAACGTGTTGAGCGCGCTCGGCCAGACCACGGATGGCGATCTCGGCACCGGCGTCACGGCTCCCACCTTCCGGTTCCACCCCGCGGTCGTCGCGCAGGCGTCGGCGACGCTCGCGGCGATGTACCCGGGGCGACACTGGCTGGGCCTCGGCAGCGGCGAGGCGCTCAACGAGCACGTCGTCGGGCAGTACTGGCCCGACGCCCCGGAACGCATCGACCGGATGTTCGAGGCGATCGACATCATCCGCAAGCTCTTCACGAGCGGCGCGACCGGCAAAGACGTGCGCCACGAGGGCCGGTACTACCGCCTCGAGAGCACCCGGCTGTGGACCGCCCCGACGATCCAGCCGCCGATCTTCGTGGCGGCATCCGGCCCCATCACCGCGAAGCGGGCCGGACGCGTCGCCGACGGCATCATCACCGAGGCCGCCCCGCACGAGCGGCTGAGCGCCTTGTTCCAGCGTTTCGACGAGGGGGCGAAGGAGGCGGGCCGCAAGGGCGGCAAGCGCATCATGCGCGTGCACGTGAGCTGGGCGCCGACCGACGAGGAAGCGATGGCCAACGCGCTCGCCGAGTGGCCGAACCTGGGTCTGCGATTCCCGAAGGCCGACATCCGCTCGCCCTTCGAGATCGAGCAGATGGCGCGCATGGTGACCCCCGAGCACTTCGAGGGTCGGCTGCACATCTCCGCCGACCCCGACACCCACCGCGCGCACCTGCAGGGCTTCCTCGACCTCGGCGTCGACCGCATCTACCTGCACAACGTCGGCCGCAACCAGCGCGAGTTCATCGAGGTGTTCGGCCGCGACGTTCTGCCGGGGCTCAAACGGTGACCCGCCTCGAGGTGTGGGCGGTCGAGGGGATGCCCGAGATCCGCCCCGGCGACGACCTCGCGCGGCTGATCGGCGACGCCGTCGCCTCGATGGACGGGCAGAGTCTGCAGGATGGCGACATCCTCGCCGTCACCTCGAAGATCGTGAGCAAAGCCGAGGGTCGCATCGTGCAGGCGGCCGACCGGGAAGCCGCGATCACCGCCGAGACCGTGCGAGTCGTCGCGACCCGCGGCACCACCCGCATCGTCGAGAACGCGTGGGGCCAGATCATGGCCGCAGCGGGGGTCGACGCGAGCAACACGGCCGACGGCACCGTGCTGCTGCTGCCGG
>Ga0075012_10004041_pt1 | contig 13741 bp, 6 predicted proteins | sample All_14_2_FD_71474 | JGI IMG/M metagenome (GOLD analysis project Ga0075012, IMG submission 71474) | Freshwater microbial communities in response to fracking from Pennsylvania, USA - Allegheny Zone_MetaG_DW_15 | ecosystem: Environmental > Aquatic > Deep subsurface > Groundwater > Drilled... | reverse complement strand
CTCTTAACCCAATGTGCAGGTTGTTGAACAACTGCAAATGAGTGCCTTCTTTCCTGAGACGTTTCGTCAAAAACTACTCGAGGGAGAGAGGTACAATGGATGATGATGCCTAGTAGGGAGAAAGAGCGTTCTCTTCCAAAGAGATACGGTCGTTGTTCTTGTTCTTGTTGGCAAAGTAGTTGGGAGAAATATGTAATGTGAGTGACAACTGTTCCCTGCAGGCATCTCGAAGAGGAAGGAAGGAACAACGTGAAGAATCCTAGGTACCTACCCGGGTACCTGATATTGCTTTCCAACATGAGCACAATCGCCACAGTTTGTTGCTATGTAGTCGCTCTTCTCGGCCTCCCTTTCTCAGCGCACAAGGTTGTGTTCAGACTCTTTGGTCATGTCACGACGCTGTGCCTAAGAACTCGTGGCCAAGAGAAATGGCCGACCAAGACACGGCCGGGGCCACAACAACTGAACTGGAGACAAGCACAGAGGCGAATTCGATGGGTGCGGCACATAACCAAGCTCCCAGTGATGCTGGGGAGCCGAAAGCCGAGATCGGGGATCATCCGCCTGCTGGGGATCATCCAGGCCAGGCGGATGATCAAGCATCAGAGCACAGGAAGCAGGAGGAAAGTGAAAATAACGACGATTCAAAGGCTGAAGACACCCAAGATGGGGACGCCACTGAAGGGCTAAAGCCGCAGGAAGAAGGTTCTGGTCGAGCGAAACGGGTCTCCAAGCGGCCGCACAAGGATTATTTAGAGGTTGTAAAGGCAAAGGAGCCGTCGTCGAATCGAAAGAAAGTGCGGCAGAAGGTGGCGGCCGCCTCGCCGGAAACTTCCGAAGCCAAGGCTGCCTCAGCAGCTGCGGCATCCACCAGCACGGCTCAAGCAACGACAACCACAGGAGGCGAGAATACCGAGGCGCCTGTGAAGAAGCGAGGGGGTGGGCGAAAGAAGCTAGCGGCTACCGCTGCAGCTGCAGGCTCATCGTCGACATCCGCGGCCGCCGCTGGGAAGAGTAAAAAAGGGGATGAGCCAGACTCCGGTCACGAAGAGTCGTTATACCACAAGGTTCTCGTGGAGCTGGGTAAGACTCGTCCTTCTCATCTCATCACGCTGACACGGGCTGCGATAGAACACGCTAGTAACCCAACCATCGTGCCCTTACGCGACCATCTTGAGAGCGCCATGGCGAGTTCTGGGTGGAATGGTGATCAATGTCTCCGATACCTGGCAGCGATACAACTAGCATGCGATTCTCATGACGTGGGCGAGAGTAGGGTGGCAGCTGCATTCCAGCAAGCGTCAACCGCGTTCAGTTTACTTGAGCGATTCACTCTTCCGAACTGGGCTAAAGAGCAGCAGGCGGCTCCGAGTCGAAGCTCAATTGAGACCACTGCCTTCGCAATTTGGGCCACGAACCTTCGGGCATCTAGTACGATACCGGTATCTGATTCGGCGCTGTTGACGACATGGGAGACCTTAGATCCAGCGATCCGTCAGCAATTCGAAAGTATTGCCGCTCATATGCAGCAGATGGAAGTAATCGCCCGATCGACTATTGCCACCGGAAGGGCGGTAGGATAGTAAGGAGTATTCGCTAACTAGAACAGCCTCCTATGCTATCACTCTTGATGCTTGTACTTTTATAATAACACTTGGGAGGTCAGATCTACTACATCGAATTCACCCATGGAGTTCCGGCTAAACAACATTCCTATAAAAAGATGCCTAATCGGGACGTTAAGCAACGGACTGCGTCATTGAACCCGTCATCGCAGAGCCCTCGTCATCGTTGGTCTGCGGTAGAGGCTCAAATGGATGCCTTGATCGAGGACTGGACGAGGTTGCCATCGACTCGTAGATGTCCCCTGTTGACTCGAATCCTACAAAGTCGGCTTGCCACATATAAATCATCGCAGTGATCGCGGCTTGAACGAGGAAGATCAGTGAACTGATGACAGACAACGCAGAGATGGTCGATGAGTATCCGTTGCACTTGAGCGTCACATTGGTGTTTGGTCGGGGAAGAGCAGTTTGGTCGTTGCAATCTAGATTCGAGAGAGAGCTGGAGATAGATCCCCATACACTATGAACATCACCCAATGAGCGTGAGTTCGCTCGTGGTGGTAAGAGAACTGTACTCGGACAAACTTACGCGCTGATCGATATCGCCAAGAGGGTAATCACGGCAGAACTACCGAGGATAATTCCTAGGTTTACACTAGAAGTCCCTCTCCGCAACACGCTGAGGGCCCATAGACTGTGTCCAAAGAAAACGATGGCCGCTGATCCAATCTATTTCACTTTCAAAGGTTAGAGAGGCCCGTGCTTTGGCTCGAGCTAGGGGATAGGTCTTCTTACCTGGAAGGTGTCGCCCCTCGTGACGGCAAAGAACCCCTGCGAAGGTCCAGTAACACAGTTGCCCGTTGCGGCATCTACCAGGAGACATGCCGAGCTAGCCACAATGGCGGTGATGATGAAGGCAAAGGCCCTGCGTGCGTGCCGTCGGAGGGAAGCAAGGTTAGTTCGTCAAGGTTCCCGGAGCGTTAAAAATGGAAGATTTCACGGTTTCTCGAATGCGAAACGCACAGGACGAGCTGGAGCCCCAGCGCATACATAACCTTCCTGCGGTTACCTTCCATGCTGATCTGCATCTTCTTCGCGCCTCCTCGTCCTGGCTGAAGAATATTTCTTTTCGTCAGCTTCTTTTGTGGGAGGATTCCTCTCTCTTGCTTGGAACTGGGTTTGGTACCCAGGTACCCGATCAACTACTTGTACCTTGGTACATGACTCCGCTTTCACATCGACATCACCCCAGAAGCCAATCAGTAGTAATTTTGAAGCATAATCTGTTTATGAAGTATCGATACATCGGCGATCCATCTTCCTCCAAGCACTGAATCCCCTTTCAAGTTTCCTTCAGGGTCCCAGTCGCCTTTCAGTAAAAAATCGATTCAAAAGTGGCGGTGGAGCATAACAATCTTCGTTATCAGAGACGAACTAGGTAAAGAGCGATGGCGGGCAAGCATCCGCAGCTGCCCGGTCTGGGCTACGCTGTGGCCTCGTGCGTAATCTCGCTCAGTGCCACCGACCTCCGCAGCCGGACGATCCACGGCTCGGTAGGTCTGTTGCTGAAGAAGGTGGCGCCCTCGAATGAACAGGAGAATAACATGCTGGTTGAAGAACAAGGAACGACCCTCCGGCTGAACTCCCGCAACCTAGTAATTGAATCGGTTAGAGTAGACAGCAAGGAGTGCAACTTCCGGGTGCTTGACTACATGCGGAAGCTGGTCGGGGAAAGATGTCGGGATCTGTTATCCCTGTCGGCATGTCTGGCTGGAGACTTGGTCGCGGCTGGAGAGGGCGAACTTGAGATTAACTTAGATAGGAGACCCAGCGAAGACGTCCTGAGCGTAGAGATTGATTACAGCTTCAAGGACGGAGTTGCTGTTTTCTGCTTGAACGAAGGGAGCGAAGAGTCCGATATGGACGATCATATGTTTACAAACATAGGGTTTTCGTATTCGAGTGAGCTAGGCGGTGGATGCGGAGCCCGGTGCATTTTTCCTTGCGTGGATACCACAAAGTCGCGATATCCCATCAAGATCTTCATCGAGACTCACCGTGATCACGTCGCTGTCGCGCCTGGTAAGCTCGTTCGAACGTTCACATCCTCCCCGTCGACACATATTTTTGAGTTCGACAATACCATTCCTATTGCGCCTTACTCCGTGGGTTTCGCCGTTGGCGCGTTCGTCAAGATCTCCCATCCCACTTTTCCTTGGTTCTCGACGTACGCTCTGGCATCGAGAGCAGGCAGATTCATCGACGTCCCTTCAAAGATCACCTCGTTCGTAACGGAAATGCTCGGGTATCTGGGACAGTCGGAGACGCCACCAGCGGAGTACTCTCAAGTATTTGTGGCAGGTGAGATGGCCGCGGACAAGATCCTGCCGTTCAACTCTCTGTCAATATTGTCAGATGACTTGGTGTATGAGCGCGACCTGGAGTGGGTCTCTACCGAGATGGAGCTCGACTCTCTCTTTTACCAATGCGTCGGTCTTGCCTGTCAGTGGTTCGGATGCGGCCCGGAGATGGGAGCGTCCTCCCCGGGAGATGCGTGGATTCCGACGGGCTTAGCCATGTTTACTGCCATGGAGGCCCTCCGACTGAGTAAAGGGGACACATTCTTCCATCTGCTCTTGACAAAGTGGTCCGCGCGGGTTCGAGCCACCCACGCCAAGGCCGCGGCGGTGATGGCGCACCATATCAAGCCCGGGATTGTGCTTGGAAGACCCCTGGCGCGACCCAAGCCCTACGCTTTACCTGTAGACGCCGCCCTCTGGGCCGTCCGAGGCTGCTCTTTTGACTCGTCGTTCGCGTTCAAGGCTGGGTTAACGATGCATATGATCCATCAACGAGCGACGACGGTCGTTTTCAGGGATGTTTTGCGTAAACTTGCCAAGGCTTCCCGCGGCTCTGTGCCAAAGACCAACCCTCGAGGGGGTCGAACCATGGGTTTATCCAAACCGAAACTTCTTTCCGAACTTGGTTTCCTTACTCTCCTCAAGTCGCGTGCGGGGGCCATGGGGCAGGATATCAATTCGACGTTTGTGATGCAGTGGCTGAGACACTCGTACGTCCCGAGGTTCATCGGCAAGGTGACGTACTTGGACAAGAAGAACCGGATCGAGGTGAGGATACGGCAGAACCCGCCTGAGGGTGGGCGGATATACATGGGAGCGGTCAAGGTGCGCGTCATTGAGTCGAACCATCTGATCTGGGAGCGGGAGATGAAGATTGACAACATTGAGCATTTGTGGGAGTTTGAGTGTCGGACGACAAGGAAGATGGGTCGCGGAGGTCGCAGAAAGAGCGAGGTGGAGAGGCAGAACAAGGAGTGGAAGAACATTGAGTCTCTGGACGCGCAGAACGCTCTGACGGTGGCCGAGTCGCGCAACGTGAACCGCTTCTGGGACTCAACCGCCCCAGTGCAGTACGTCCTCCTTGACCCCAACGCTTGGTGGATCATGGACCTTACCTGGGAGCTCTCGGAGGAGTTTTGGCAGGAGATGATCCATGACCGCACGGTGAACAAGGATGTCCTCATGCTACGGTTTGCCATCGACCAGCTGTGCAGACAGACCTTCTCCAAGGAGTCCCACATCCGCGCTGCGTCCATGATCGCCGCTCTGGTGACCAACAGAGATCTGGAGGACGCCATTCGAGTGGACGCCGCCCGCGCCCTGCTCCTCATACATGAAAAGAGTCCTCCCTCCAGTGTGAACATCTCCCTATTGAACACGTCGTCGTCCAACGCTGGCACCTGGATCGCCAAGGACCTCCTCGTGACCGTCTTCAAGGAACTCTTCTGTGATGAGACGGGTGACCCCCTGCCCTTTTCTGTGGAGAAGGGTGGGTATCCCGTCCGCGCCGCGCTGCTGGAGACGCTCAGCGCTATCAGGGCCAAGGACGGAACCATTCCTGAGGACGTCAAAACGCTCATTTTTGAGTCCATCCGACTCTGCGACAACGCCAACAATCCCTTCGACGACGGTCCGCTCCTGTCGAGTCTCGCGGTGGCCACGGGAAGGCTGCTGGCGGGGATGAAACGCGAAGAGGAGCAGACGAACGGGTCCAACGGTCCGTCCTCCTCCTCGGCCGCGGCAGCTTTAAGCGACCTGTCCCAGGACAGCAATGTCGCCGAGGCGATTCGATGGATCCGCTCGGCCCTTGATTTTGATTCCGTCTCCCCCAGTCCCCGCAACCGCAAGGCGACGACGATCGGGTGCTTGGAGGCGCTTTGCGAGCTGGAGATCGCCAAGCTCGTCCCTGCCGGGTCCACCAATTTCGCTGTGTACCTGGAGCACTCGTTTTGGAGGCGCGACGCGGACGTACGGCTGAAGGCATTTGAATGCATCGCGCGGTTGCACATCAAAGAGAGGTTCTCAAGGAAAGCCAAGTGGATGTCGATCCTCCACTGGCTCATCCGGGCGGCGGCCAACGACCCGTGCATCGCGACCAGGAGCAAGATGATGAAGATTCTCCTTTCCCTCCACGCGGACACCATCGATCGGACGTGGCCGGAGCTCAAGAACAACAAGAGTCCCGCCGGGTGCTTTTGGCCGCTGTTGGAGTCGCCTTCGGATATGGCCCCCGACGAGCTCCAGGGTGCCCGGGCGGTGGCCAACTCCCTCTGGGAGCTGATGAACGAGAAGAGCGCATTCGACTGCGGTCTGCGCATACTTTCTCATCAACTGTGGCGACTGATATGGGCTCTAAACGACGTCCCCGCACTCGACGGGCTGAACTTTGTCCTGGAGAATCTCGGCCACCTTGAGAAATGGGTGGAGGAAGCCGAGCAAGAGTACGCCCGGGACGAGCAGGCGATTATCCACCTCGAGGAGTTCAAGTCGATCCAGGCGAGACAGATGGAACTCGCGAAGGAGATGGAGGAAGAGAAGCGATTGCGCGAAGAACGGTTCGGAAAGGAGCCCGAACCTGCCCCGACGACGCCTGGGGCGACCTCGGTCTCCTCGGACAAGGACGTCATCATCCAGGAAGGGGAAGAGGAGGAGGAGTTCGAGGAAGAAGAGGAGGAGGAAGGTCTCCCCGCCAGTGAGGATGGAAGCAGCAATCCTGTCCGCGAAGATGGCGCGAGGAGCACGGATCTAGGAGAGGTTGACGACGACGAAGAAGCGGACTTCGAGATGAGCTAATATTTCCTTGTTTACTCTGATAGTACCTACGTGTAATCGAGCAAGCGAGAATCGATCCTATCGATCATCTAAATGTAGAAACGTGGGATTCGACCTACTGGCGTGTGAAAGCGTTCACGCTGCCTCGTCATACGTGATGTGGGAACCCCGAGCACAGCCCGTGCTATCCGGGTGCGGCTGGCCGCAGCATGTCCAGAAATAGTGCATCTGGCCCCCGCCTTCATTTTTTCCCGGCTCGAGCCAGCGCTGAGCAGTTTCCCCTGAGTAATACTCACTAAGGTTATAAAGCATTTGAATCAGGTTAGCTTACTCGGACGATGAAATTAGCAGCTGGCTGATCAGTATCGGCACTCACGGATGATAGATACAGACGTTATCCGATCTCCTCGGATCAAACTGCTGCTTGCATCTTTGACAGAGTCTTGGTGGTGGCCACGTCGTAACGCCCTTGTCATCAGTGCCCTCCTTCGTTCGCTGTTTCTTCACAGGGACAAAGTCAGCCATTCTCTCGAGGAGCAACTCCGAAGGAATCACGTCAAGGACTGAAGCGGAAAATGACGCCGTTTTTAGAGTGGGATGCTCAGGTACCCGCTAATATATAATCATACTGAACCTGAAGGTTCTAACTCTTCCAAATCACGACTATGGAGATTTGTCTATCGCAGAGTCGAAGCTTTCAATGCTTCACTCCCTTTGGCACCCGATGACCCCTTCCTTGATACTAGCGGGCGGTTTGATTCCTTTAACTGCTTTCTCTAAACCTCCACAATGTGCTTAAAATAATTCCTTGAAACCAAGTTGCAGGAAGATACCCTATCGCACTCAGCTCCGAACCCTAACTGTTCCACTTAATAATAGAGCTGCTCTGGCAGGGTTACCGACGGCCACACGTAGGGATGAGAGGCGAGTCTTGAAAAGATCCTATCGGGAATTCACTGAAAGGAAGATCATACAAGTCAAAAGAGCTCTTGAGGCGACAATGCACACTTCCTTCCAACTAGGGCATCGCTCACCATTCCGTAGTGGAGTCGCAACGCCTCCTTCTATCAAATCAAAGCAGCATATGTGGTGACTGTGACAACGTCAAAATCTCAGAAATGACATACCAGGGTACACCCGAGTACCGTGGTACCTGTCTGCCCATGATCCAAAGCCATAGCCAAAGCATCCACAAACAACATTCAACGCAACTCGACTAAGCTTTCTAAGACTGTGTTTGGTTTCGCGAGCATCGTCCGTGACTCTTCAGAGGCTTTCCACACCTCCCGAGCACCCCCTTGTAGTCTTCCTTAAATACTTCCACACAAACAGCAAAAATGAGCTTTAGTTTGAAGAGGCTGGGGGACGCAGGATCTCTAGGGGGAGAGGACGATGTCAAGAGACTTAAGGAGGAACTGGCGCGCCAGCAGGGTGATCTGAACAAGTCCTTCCTCGAGTTCTGCTCGAAGACGGACCCTCTGGCAAACTGGGTGGACGCGATGCGAGACTATGAGCAATACTCGGTGGAAATCGCTTCGAGATACAATGAAGGCGTTTCGAGCACGGATGGAGGAGCGCTCTACTCGTTCGGTAGTGGGGATTGCGGGCAGCTCGGTCACGGTGTGAGCGATCCTCCCGTGGAGGAAGAGGAAACTGTCGTGGTCAGACCGAAAAAGATCAAGGCGTTTGCCAACGCCAAGAATATCCGGTTAATAGTATGCGGCGGACTCACCAATGGCGTGGTGGACTCGAAAGGTCTGTGGACATGGGGTTGCGCTGATGACGGCGCTCTTGGAAGAGAAGGAGACGAGAACCTGCCCACGCTCGTATCGTTTCCTTTCAAGATTATCGTCACCGATGTGGCTTTCGGCGAGAGCCACGGGACATGCGTGTCTCTTTCCGGCCAGGCGTTCTTGTGGGGCGCGTACCGTGATAAGGAAGGTAAGACGTTCTTCCCGACCACGGCTACGGTCGAGGGCGATGGGAAGCAGAGCGGGTCCGGGACCATCTCCAAGCGTCCCATGGAACTGAAAGGAATATCCAACATTGTGGCATGCTCCAGTGGGGCGAATCATACACTTTATCTGACCGGAGAGGGAGACGTTTACTCCCTAGGTCTCGGGGAGCAGAATCAGTTGGGAAGACGGGTGTCGACAAAATTCAAGATTCCTCATCCCACGGACAAAGATGCGGAGGATGTCTATGATGTGACGATGTTGCATCGTGAACATCTGTCCCCCCAAAAGATCTCCTTGAATATTGGAAGCATACGAAGCATCGGCTGCGGCGCGTATCACTCGTTTGTCATTTCGAGCGTCCGTTTCCGGGTGCATGGATGCGGGCTGAACCAATATAGACAAATCGCCGCCGTCGAGCGAGACCAGCTGGAGTGGACCCACCTGACGGATCTCGACGGAAAACATGTCTCGTTTATCCGAGGAGGCGAGCACTATTCTGTGGCTCTGGCCGCGGACGGATCTCTGTACACCTGGGGCCGCGCGGACCAGGGACAACTCGGGAGAAACGCGGACGAGAAGGCCGGAAGCTTTGACGGCGTCCCCGGTAAGGTTTCCGGTCTTCCTCCCATCGCGTCAGTGTATCCTGCTTCCTCGCACGTCTTGGCGGTCACTCGAACCGGGTTCGTGTACTCTTGGGGCTTTGGCGAGATGCTGCAACTCGGCCACGGAGAAACGGAGCCGGACTCGGGAATGGGAGCGGACCAGAGGTTGCCGAAGAAGATTGATTTCTTCAAGGATGGCCACGTGTATCGAGTGAGCGCGGGCGCCCAGCATTCGTGTGTACTTGTAGGAAAGCAATGAGGTCGATGATATCAACATAATAATAATTAAGAGTGTGTATGAATAACCCCCAAGACTTTCAGTTCCATTTTATCACCCGTTCGACACACGGAAATATATGTCACTCCTGCTTATTTAGTTTAACCGGACAACTATTCTCAAACAGCTACATTTCAATATATGTAATTGTCAACACATATGATGAACAATTGGTGGGCATTTACACTGGGCACATACGTTTTTCACATCGTATGTGTCCGCCTCTGACTACGCTAGGGTCCGGAAACACTAGTGAATCCCATCAGACCTGGAGATTATCCTAAAGCAAAGCAAAAGAGAGACCCTTGGATATGAGGTCGAGAGATAGGGAAGCTTTCCAAACAGCGCTCGTCCAGCTGAAGGCAGACCTCGACGCAGCCCCGACCGATTTCGGGGAACGTTCTAGGGAAGTGTCCCGTAGTGAGCTCTGTGTCTTTTGACCTTTGAGGACAAGCAGGAGCTTGGCAATTGCATAGCAGTGAAGCTCGTAGTGCAACAACACCGAACATACAAGAAGAACGGCTACGGGAAGACTCATCGCACCGACAAAGATGAGCGTGATGCCAGGTTCGCCTGCGGTCGCCAGGGGAAGCCTACCTTGGTTAGAATCGTCGAACTCGAACTTCGCAACACCTCGAGTAAGCGCTGCGATTGTACGTCGCGGTTTTCCGTCACGGACGAGGGAGTCGTTTTCGAACTCGAGCACGTCGAAGACTGCTTGCCCATGCAGGCCGACACTGACCCCGCGCTAGCCTTCAATGTTCTTGAACCCGTCACGAAGGCTGAAGTCAGGGATCATCCATCACCTTGCAGAACAGCGAGCGAGAAATATCTGATATGGATAAAGCAAAGAAGTGTATCCTTGAACTGGAACAGGCTCTCATCGGAGACCACGATATGCAGAAGAGGGTTATCGAGTTCCATGCACGAGAGATACAAGCGCAAGACCTCGCTCGAGGTCCAACCGGAGGGTTGGCGGTACGGATGCGCTAATAATGCCGGCTCCAAAGCGCCAGCAGTCTTCTCATCGCAACGAAGCAAGCACGGACGCGCCTAACCAAGCGGCGCGCTCGGGCACGGGCCCAGGCAAAGACGTTTGAAGAGCGCTACACACAGTGCTTACGGTATTGATGAATGTCGGTCGGTATTTATAAATGTGCTCATTGATGTTGTTATCAGTTACAGCTAAAATTCAATATCAATTACCAATGAGGTGCAAATGCGGGATACAATGAAGGCCGTGTAGCCGAGCCTAGTCCTTGACCTCTCCCGATTCAAGGCATTGTGTCGCATGCTGGGTCAACTCTTGATGTCGAGCCTTGGCCATCTCGTACAGAGCGATGTCGTGTTTGCTCCACTCGGCTATGATCTTTGATGCCTCGGGAGTGAGAACGCTCTTCTTTCCCTTGTGGGTGTTCTCCAAAGGGAAGCGAGTGACATCGGACGGCACCAAGTAAGTATGGTATCGCATCTGGACGATCATGTCGTCAAGCTTTTCCATAATCGCGACCACGTCGGTCCGTCTGAGATTATCGAGTGCTCTCTCCAGCCGCACATCCATGGTGAGATTGCTCTTGAGGCTGACGCAGTCCCACCCGCACATAAAGTTCACCTGGTGTCTCGACAGTTCGAGGAAGCGAATAGGGCCGTGCATGCGCGGATCCGAGGGCGGGAGCTTCAACTTCAGAGTCTCCTGAGCTTCAACCACCAGATCTGATAGGTCCTTTCCCTTCCACATCTTGTGGTACTCTACGAACTGCGGGTAAGCGTTGTCCATGAAGTAGTCGAACAAGCTCCTAAATCGACTCACGGGTTCTCGCAAGGCCACCATGTACAAAGCGTTATTCCCGTACCGTTTCTGCATCCGGTCGCAGAATCCGAACCCTCTGTGTCCCATGAGGATCCCTCTTTCAATCGTTCGCGGGCAAGACCACACTCCATCGTGGTCGCCGTTGTGCAGGTACTTGGAGTAGCCAACCTTGGTCGCCCATGCGATTAAGCTCTCCTGAATTGTCGTCCCGCCGGCCTTTGGGATGTGAACGTACTGTATCGGCCGGCCAGGCGTCTGTCCAGGCTTATACCTTCGTTGCGAGTCCTTCCAGCAGTCCTTCTCCATGGACTTATCAATCTCGGCCTGAGCTTGTTCCTCGTGCTCCTCTTGTATTAAAAGCGCAGGCTTTGATGCTATGGGGTCCGGATCTTGCCATGAGTACGAGAGAAGGGAGAACACAAAGACGAGAAAGACGATGACGGAGCCCGCTGCGAGGAAAGGTCTCCGCTTGAACCACGGTTCGTCCCCGGCAACGGTGATCATTCTCTTTTCGGTATCGATCAACAACAAAAGTCTGGCCTAGTCAACAGAATCGATCAAATATATAACAGATCGATGGAAGTTTGGAAACCCGGGAGATGCCGCGATCACCAACAGGCAAAGTACTACCTGTGCCTCTTTGCTTCGACCAAGATGGGTGTCCACTCTTTTCACCTAGTGTTGAAAAAACAGTTTGGAAGAGTAAAAATACGTCGTACACTACATACACATACGGCAGCTAACCTCAAGAGTATGCAGCACATATAATATATGGTCAATTGTATTGTGATTCGCGTCAAAGAATGTGAAAAATGTTCTGGATCTGCCGCGGATCTGCAGATTGTCCACCAAAGAGGTCTCCTACCCAGGTACTCGTAGTCCACGTGGTACCCGGGTACTCCATCCAAAGCTGCTGCAGGTTTCCAAAATGGAAGGGCACAGTATACCAAGAAGGCGAGTGTTTTATTCTTACCACGTTTGTTTATTTTTGTCAATTGGGCGGTTGCGTATATAGGATACCTGCATCCCAACGCCTTGTCTCAGCTTACGCGCGCCTGAAAGAGGGAATATAACTTTGACGGAAAAATTCAGGAATTGTTCCATTTGACAACAACTATTCCTCGCTCGCTTGAAACGCCAAACGATAAGCTCGATAGTTCTTATTAGGTGCTGGGTCCGACAGAGGCTGCTTGATCAGAATCAGACCTGGCTGTGTGGCTGTGCCTCTTGGTGGAGATATACACTTTTTTGCGCAAATAAGAGGATTCGGAAACTAAAGGTAGTAAACTAGCGGTGGTCTTAAGGTGTCTGGGCGGAATCCAGGGACTCTCTATGGATACCGCCACCTAGCAGGATTGTTGGCTAAGTGACAGCTAGAGGATTTCATTTTCCAAAAGCTGCGGAAAACCATGGCTGCGGCAGCTCTAGCCGGGGCCGTTGCCCTCGCCGCGGTCGGATTCTGCTTTTGTGCTCGTCCCCAAACCAACACGAGTAACAGCAGCATTCATGCAGGGATCATTGCTAAGAACACTAAGAAGCAGCTAGGCGGGTCAGATGCTGAGCGACAACACTTACTAAGCAAGGACCGGCGGCAAGAGGCCTCCGCCGTGCCTGATATCGAAGATTTCCCGCCGATTAGGGAGGGCTCAACAGAAAAGAGCTCCTCAGCGGGCAACTCGGATGAGGATAACGCGGTACTATTAGCAGCGAAGGTTGCGGATCCGCTTGAAATCGAACTCGGAGCTTCCCAGCCTGACGATATTCTCCGGCTCGAGAGTCCCATCCATCCCAAGAAGCTGGACTTGGAGATGGAGAGTTCTCTGGAGGACTCAGGATCATCGGATCAGTCACCCAGAGTGAGTATTGAGCGAACAATAACCAACGAGACATTTGAGACTGCAGCGACAGCGCACAGCCAGGCGATTCGGGATATCGAGGCAGAGGAGGCGGCATCTCGCTTGGAGGACATGGCGGAGGAGGAGGACGCGAGCATGGCAACGGCCCAGCAGTCGCAGCCTTGGTCGCCTGTGAAGACAAAGGTTCGAGAAGTAGAAGAAGAGAATGCAGCGAGCGAAGAAGAAGTGAAGGAGCAGTCGGTGAAACAAATATCGTTATACGAAGCGAGCAAGTCGCAAGTGAAACAGGAGGTGCACACCGATGCATTCAAGCTGTTTGTTGATTCAGAAGCCCCGACTCCGTCAAGACGAGAGGTTCACTCATCGCTCAAGTACGCATTCGTTGTGGATAGTGTTCTGAGCGAGAAGGAATGCGAGGAATTTGTCCGCAACACCGAGGCGATCGGATTCACCAAGTGGACCGACGACGCAGCTCGTCTGGCTTTCCGGGACTGCGACACAATCGAAATCTCCCACCCTGAGCTCGCTGAGTTGATCTGGT
>Ga0075012_10004039_pt1 | contig 13746 bp, 13 predicted proteins | sample All_14_2_FD_71474 | JGI IMG/M metagenome (GOLD analysis project Ga0075012, IMG submission 71474) | Freshwater microbial communities in response to fracking from Pennsylvania, USA - Allegheny Zone_MetaG_DW_15 | ecosystem: Environmental > Aquatic > Deep subsurface > Groundwater > Drilled... | reverse complement strand
CCTTGAGGCCCTACTCTGCAATCGCGGTACCGCAATCAGCGCAGTGTTCGGCGAGGCCGCGTTCTTCGTAGTGGACGAGCTCCATGCCTTCATCGGCAGCGAGCGGGGCAAGCAGCTGCAGTCGCTCATGCATCGGCTTGATACGGCCGTAGGTCGCACTGTCCCCCGTATCGGGCTATCGGCCACCTTGGGCGACATGCGATTGGCCGCTGAATTCCTTCGGCCCGGCGCAGGCGAACAGGTCGCACTGGTTGAATCGAAGTCCTCTGGTGCTGAGTTGAAAATCCTGGTCAAGGGCTACGAAGAGCCCGTGGTCATCAAGCGCGAGGACTCCGAAGAAGCGGCAGAGCATGAACCGGTAACCCCGGCCCTTCTGGCCACGCATATGTTCAAAGTGCTGCGGGGCTCTAACAACCTGGTCTTCCCGAACTCCCGACGCGAAGTGGAGCGGTACACACATCTGCTCAACAAGCTGTGTCACGACCAACAGGTTCCCAACGAATTCTGGCCCCATCACGGAAGTCTTTCAAAAGAAATTCGAGCTGAGACTGAAGCCGCACTGAAGCAGAAGGAACGGCCCGCCTCCGCGATTTGCACGAACACGCTGGAGCTGGGCATCGACATCGGTGCAGTCAAGAGCGTTGTGCAGATTGGGCCGCCTCCGCAAGTCGCCAGTCTGCGCCAACGCTTGGGTCGCTCAGGCAGGCGAAAAGGAGAGCCTGCCATCCTCAGGGGCTACTGCATTGAAGAGGCTCTGAATCCCCGCTCTTCGCTGGACAGCGTGCTTCGGTTGGGCACCGTGCAGCTGGCTGCGATGATTTCGCTTCTGTTGCAGGGCTGGTTCGAGCCTCCTCGGGGACACGGGGCTCACCTATCAACGCTGGTGCAGCAAATGCTGTCTGTAGTCGCTCAGCGCGGAGGCGCCACCATCGGTCAGCTCTACGCGCTCCTATGCGCGCCGGCCACGCCGTTCCAGGAGCTGTCCAAGGAAGAATTCGTTCAGCTGGTTCGACACCTTGGCTCCAAAGAGCTGTTGACTCAAGACGCGGCAGGCCTGTTACTGCACGGCAGACTTGGGGAAAAGTTCGTCAACCACTACTCCTTCTACGCCGCGTTTGCGGCAGATGAAGAATTCCGCATCGTCAGCGCCGGCCGAATGCTGGGCACGTTGCCAGTGTCCCAGATGCTCACCGCGGGGCAGCGCATCCTGTTTGCTGGAAAGACCTGGCTGGTCGAATCCGTGGACGAGGAACAAAAAACCATCTATGTGACTCGCTCAAAGGGCGGTGCTCCTCCCCTGTTTTCAGGCGGTGCGGGGCGGGTACACACGAAGGTCCGGCAAGAGATGAGGCGCTTGCTGGACTCAACAGAACAACTTCCGTATCTGGATGAGGTAGCCCGCAGGTTCTTGGAGGAAGGTCGCAAGAGCTATGCTGACCGAGGTCTGGCCAAAACCTATCTAGTCGACCAGGGGCGAGAACTGGTTCTCCTTACCTGGCTCGGCGACTCCGCCAATGAGGCGATCGCAGCGCTGTTGACGCGTCGCGGCTTGGTTGCCACTCCTGGGGGGCCAGGGGTGGAAGTTCGACTGGATGGTCGCTCCGTGAGAGAGGTTCTGGACGTGTTGGGTGACGCAGCAGTGGATGAGCCGCCGTCATTGCATGTCCTGCTACAAGATGCCAAGAATCTAGCGCGAGAGAAGTGGGACTGGGCGCTGCCTCCTGAGTTGCTGCGGAAGACCTACGCAAGCCTCAACCTGGACTTGGACGAGGCGCTGGCCTGGACTAAGTCTTTGGCTGCGACAGTTGCCAAGTAGCCGTTGACAACGGCCCCGATTTCACCAGCCGGGCATCCATGGCCTGGGCGGAGGCACACGGCGTTCGCCATATCCTGATCCAGCCGGTGCGCCCCGTGCGGAACGGCTACCCGGCTCTAGTGCAAGTTGCCTTTGGTGCTTTGCGTGGGTGCGAGTAGAGCCGACGGATGCGAGAGCCCACAACCAAGCAGCGCTTCAAGCGACTGCGTTGCTTGACCGGCCACCAGAGGTCAATCTCAAGGGACCTGTAGCCGAGCACCATCCCACCGACTGACATGCCTTTGACGAAGTCCAGCAGCGCCGGGTAGGTGCTAACGCTTAAGTTCAGTCACTTCATGTGCATCCACTGGGGTCAGCTGGGCGTGTCATCGTCGACAACGACACGGGGGCCGCCCGCCAGCAAAGCGCCGTCGCGTACGAGGCCTTGCATATTCTCCTAGGGCACCCGATGGCTGATATCGACTCTGGCGCTGTCAGCCATCGCACGAAGGAGCTGGAAGATGACGCTGCTACGCTCGGCGGTAGCGTGCTGGTCCCGCAAGCCGCTGCTATCAACATCCTGCGCCAGCGGATGCCTATGGAAGAAGCCGCAGCGTACTACGGCATCTGCGAGCAGTTAGTGCATTGGCGTGTCAAAGTCAGCGAAGCCCGGCAAATCGTCAGTTGCAGCTGCTAGAGTTGTGCTCAGGCAAGGGTGTGAGCGGAGAGTTGTAAGTCTCCGGGCATCTTTTTTAGGGATGCCGTTGGCGCCACAAAGGATATCGTCTTCTGAACCGCCTCGGGAATGAACTGCCACCCAGAAGTTAGACGGTCGCGTTCTCGCCAATCAGACGGTGTTTCTCTGCCGGTCTATGGCAGGACGAGGATTTTCATCTAGGGACCTCCGGCTCCAGCCAGTGAATGCCGTCCCAGGCTCCGGTGAGGCGGTCAACGTCTTCGATCATTGACTTGAGATCAAGGGGAGTTGGGTAATGCCGAAGGGTCGCCCGCGCTTCCTGCCTGATGGACTCTGGAACATCGGGGTTTCGCTGAAGCTCGCGCAGCATTTCTCCAGCAAAGCGCAGGGCTCGCGCTCGCTCGTGGGGCATCGTCATGTTCAGTCTCCTTTGGAAGAGCTCAGGGCGTAGTCGAAGACCATCTGGCCAAGCCCGTTCTTGATGCAGCGGAAGTTCAGGTGAACGGTCGTTCACATCGGATCACGGGATGTGTCACGCCATCGAAGTCCAGAAACAGAATCGGCGCAACAGTCATGCCCACCCCGCAGTGCCAGAAGTCATCACTGTTTCCTCCACAGGCCTCACCTGTCAGAAGGTACGCAGGCAGATCCTGACGCACCAGGTGCTTGCGTCCATGAAGAACCTCTATGGGCGCGCGTGCCACCCCGCCGTCGAGATGACGGCTATGGAACGGGTGCAAATAGTGATGCGCATGGCCTGAATCTTCGTGGAAGTTGCCGGCAACGGCAAGCGCAGGACGACCAAAGTGTTGCGCGCAAATTAACGATATCGGGTTGCCGTAGTTACGTTGGTATTGGGAGGTGTCGCCGACACTGCACGTGCTTTGTGGCCGGAATTGGCTGACAACGGACTTCGGTCCATGTTCTTTGAATGACTGCTAAACCGCCGAAAGCGGCCTGGCCACTGCAATCAGAGGTCTATCGTCACCTTTGAGCACCTGGATGCAGCGACTCGTCTTCTGCCCATGGCAGTCAGATCTGCCTGCCACCGCAGTCGCCCCTGATTTCCAAGACTCCCCGGTCGATTCAGAAACAGAGTGGTCATCGGCATGAACAACTTTCTGGAAAGCAAGGCCGTGGCTCTCCCTGAGCGCTGCTTCATCAAAGGTCGCCAGCCGTCAAGGTCATCAGCACATCGGCATACCAGGCGCAGTTCAGCCCCAGCGATTCATCCAGCACCACATCGCGGGTGGCCATGTCCATGCGGCTGGAGTGCACGCCCAGAAGACTCCAACGTGGGTGCAAGGCACCGTCGCCCTCCAGGCGCGCCAACACCGGTGAGCCACTGCTGCCGCGGTGCATCCGGGCATCGGTGAGGAACAGGCCCTGACCTTGGAAGCGGATGCCGTAGAACGATGCGATGCTAGCTTGGCGAACCACCGGCAGGTGATGCACGGTGTCGAAAAACCCGAGCGGAAAACCCGGAATGGCCAGCCGGTCGCCCACATCGAATTGATCGAATCCCACCACCAGGTGCTGCGGCTTGAAGGGCTGCAAAACGCAGCCCTTGGGCATCGCGTCCCGATCAATTTGAATGGCTGCCACATCGATCTCTCCGCCGCTGTCGCTGGCCTGGTGCCAGGTGGCCACACCGTCCCGGTGCAGCAGGATCGACAAGCGGGCTACCTGCGTCAGGTCGCGCGCATCGGTGTGCATCTCGATTTCGATACGGTCGGGGGAATGCCTACTTGGGGAGTCGAACAGCACATGCCGGCTGGTGACGAGGTACAGCCGGGCATCTCGCTCGAAGAAAAATCCGCTGGCTTCTGTCAACCCGCTGGTGCCGGCAAACGTGAGCACGCGGGTAACGCCGAACAGGGCCTCATCCCGTGGGCCCGGGGGCGGTGCAGTGGACTTCACGCTGCGCAGCGGCTCGCCGGCCGGCGCGAGTTGCGAGGCGTGACCTCGATCCCAAGCGTCCCGACGCCCCGTCCACACCGTGTTGCTCTCGCCGGTGGCATCGGGCTGGTTCACTGCATCGAACATTGGGTTCGTCGCCCGGGCATCACCGCGGGCGGCGGCCTTGGCCCCCTGCCGGTGCAGCTCGGCGTGTTCGCCAGGGCCGGCGGCCGGCGGTTTGGTGCGTCTTGTTGACAAGGGACAGCTCCTGAAAAGGACTTGTCCCGCCAGGGGCAGCGCTGCCACCGGTGGCGATTCAAGCGAATTGTTGTGGGGCGGTGTCACGTCCAGCGCACCCCAGGGTTCGGGCCATGGTACTGCTGCGAACACCACGGTGCTGTGTCTGCTGGCGCACAGACCCGCTGAACGCGAAGCCCCAAGGTTCACCCATCTCCCCTCCGCTGGCGTCGGCCTTGGACGGGAGTGCGGCCGTCAATGTCCACCGTCGCCACCCTGGATGGGAATCGAGTCATGCTGAAAGACAAAGTGGTGCTCGTCACCGGCGCCGCGTCGGGCATTGGCCGGGCCATTGCCCTACTGGCTGCCCGCGAAGGAGCGCACCTGGTGCTGGCCGACGTGGACCCCCACGCCGGCAATGAAACCTTGCGGCAGGTGCGCGCCCTGGGCAGGGAGGCGCTTTTTGCCACCTCTGACGTGGGCCAGCCCGACGACGCCCAGGCCCTGGTGGACCAGACCCTGGCCCACTTCGGCCGGCTTGATGTGGCCTGCAACAACGCAGGCATCGGTGGCCCATCGGCGCTGCTGGCCGACTACCCGCTGGACGGCTGGGCGCAGGTCATCAACGTCAACCTCTCGGGCGTGTTCTACGGCATGCGCTGCCAGATTCCGGCGCTGTTGCGCAGCGGTGGAGGATCCATCGTCAACGTCGCGTCCATTCTGGGCGCGGTCGGCTTTGCCACGGCCGCCGCTTACACCGCCGCCAAACACGGCGTGCTGGGCCTCACGCAGACCGCCGCGCTCGAATACAGCGCGCAGGGCGTTCGCGTCAACGCGGTCGGCCCCGGCTTCATCCAGACCCCCATGATCAGCGCGCTGGACGCGGACCCCGCCGTGCACAGCGCGTTGGTGGCGGCGCATCCCGTCGGTCGCCTTGGCCTGCCCGAGGAAGTGGCCGAGCTGGTGGTCTGGCTGGCCTCCAGCCGGGCGTCCTTTGTCACCGGCGCCTACATCCCCGTCGACGGCGGCTACCTCGCGCGCTGAGCACACTTTTTTTTCACCCTCAGGAGCATCCCATGAGCATCCACCACCCCATCCGTACCGCTTTTTTGGCCACCAGCATCACGGCCCTGGCCACGCTCGGCGCATGCAGCAAGTCCGCAGAAACCGAAGCCACGCCGCCGCTGTCCTCGCCCATGACCCTGGGCACCCAGGTGGACGACGCCGTGATCACCTCCGGTGTCAAATCCGTCCTGGTCGCCGACGACCTCGTCAAAGGTCTCGATCTGCAGGTCGAAACCCGCAAGGGCGTGGTGCAGCTCAGTGGCTTTGTGGACAGCCAGACCCAGATCGACCAGGCCCTGACACTCACACGCGCCGTGGCGGGCGTGAACAATGTGGAAAACGGCATTACCCTCAAAGGACCATCCAGCACCGTGGGCACCGCGATCGACGACACCACCGTCACCGGCCGGGTCAAGACCGCGCTGCTGGCCGACCCCGGCATCAAGAGCTTCGACATCAGCGTGCTCACCCACAAAGGCGAAGTACAGCTCACCGGCTTCGTCAACAGCCAGGCACAGATCGATCAGGCCAGCAAACTGGCCGCTGCGGCCGAAGGCGCCAGCAGCGTCAAGAACGAACTCTTGATCAAGCAGTGATCACCATGGCCGTCCACAAGCTGACCCCGCTCAAGACCCTGCGCAAGCAGGCGCGCCAGCACACCGAGCACGGCGCCGTCACCGCTGGCTACAGCGCCGACCGGCCCCAGGTGCTCAAGTTGCTCAACGAGGCACTGGCGACCGAGATCGTCTGCGTGCTGCGCTACCGCCGCCACCATTTCATGGCACGAGGCATCCACGGTCAGGCCGTCAGTGCCGAGTTCCTGGTGCATTCCAACGAAGAGCAGGGCCATGCGGACCAGCTGGCAGCGCGCATCGTGCAGCTGGGGGGCGAACCCGACTTCTCGCCTGACAGGCTGAGCGAGCGCAGCCATGCCGAATACGTGCCCGCCAAGACGCTGAACGGAATGATCCGCGAGAACCTGGTGGCCGAGCGCATTGCGATTGACAGCTACCGCGACATGGTCCGCTACCTGGGCGACCAGGACCCCACCACCAGCGACCTGCTCAAGCAGATCCTGGCGGTGGAAGAGCAACACGCGGACGAACTGGCCGATCTGCTGGAAGGCCTGCCAGCGGGTGAAGGCTGACCCCTGCGCTCAACGACTCCCCGAAGGGGGGCATGCGGCGACGCATGCCCCCCATTTTTTTCGTCAACGTGCGCTGAGCTGGCCGTTGTCGTCGGACAGCACGATCTCCACGCGGCGGTTCATCTGCCGGCCGGCGGCGGTGTCGTTGCCGTTCACCGGGTTGGACTCTCCGTAACCGCGTGCGCTGATGCGCGGACCGGCGATGCCCTGCTGCAGCAGCGCCGACCGCACCGCCTCCGCCCGCTGGGTGGACAGGGTCTGGTTGTGGGCTTCGCTGCCGGAGCTGTCGGCGTGGCCTTCGATCAGCGCGTTGCGTTGCGGGAACTCGTTGAGCACGGCAGCGAGCTGCTGCACCAGCCGCTGTCCGTCGGGGCGCAGGGCGGCACGGTCCACGTCGAACAGCACGTCGCCCAGGGTGACCACCAGACCGCGCGGTGTCGGTCGGGCGTTGAGTTCCTTCAGTCGCGTTTCGAGCTGTCGGTTGCGTTCCTGTGCAGCCTCGGTCTCTCGCTGGGCCTGCGTGGAGTCGCTGCGCGCGGTGGCGGCGTCGCGCTCGGCTGCCGCGGTGTCGCGTTGCGCCGCCTGGGTGGCCTGCTGCGCCTGCGCGGCATCGCGCTGTGCGGTGTTGGCCTCCTGGGTGCGGGCGTCGAGCTGCACGCGGCGACGCTGGGCCTCGGCGGCGTCCAGGGTGTCCTGCGCGACCCGGGTGTCGAGGTTGGCGCGCACGATGGCCGCGCGCTGCGAGGCCAGGTACGACAGGTGGTTGATCTGTGCTTCGCTGGCGCTGTCGTTCCAGGCCGCGTTGGCCTTGGACAGGGCGTCGCTGGCGCGCTGCAGGTCGTCGCCAGCGTAGCCCTGCGCGCGCGGGTCGCTGCGCACGTTGCGGTAGTCGCGCCGCGCCTGGTCGAGCTGGGCGTTGCTCTGGGGCATGCCGCCACAGGCGGCCAGCGTGGCCGCCGCCAGCAGAGAGACCGAAAGGGCCAGGGCCAGGCCCTGTGGAGAAGACGAGAAAACGGGGGTGCGGTTCATGGTGTGGGCTCTCTGGCGGGTTATTGCGCGGTGCTGCGTTCAATTTCCTGGCGCAGCACGCGGTTGTCGTCCTGCACGGTGGTCGCGGCTTTGGTGGCCTGGACCTGGCGCGCCTTGGCTTCGGCCAGGCGGGCGTCGACCAGGGCGGCCTCGGCCAGCATCTGGGCGCGCTCGTATTTGGTCTCCACCATCGACGCGTTGGCGCGCGCCAGCTTGTCTCGCGCCAACGCCATTTCGGTGGGAGCCGATGCGGCGGCACCTGCGCGCACTGCGCTCCCCAGTGCGGCTTCGGCGGCGGCGATCTGCGGGTTGGGCGGCGGGGGCTGGCTGGCGCAGGCGACCAGCAGCGCTGCGAGGCCCAGCACCCATGCGCTCAGGGGCAACCACCGATGGCGCGTCGACCACGCTCGGCGGGGGCTCGTGGGTGAAAAAGGGGTGTGGTGCATGGAACGGCCTCCTGGGCGGTGGGAAAAAAGTGTGGGGCGGCGCATGCACATCCCCCGCGACCGTTGAGCCGGTGGCCTGGGATCTGGACAAACGCCCCACGCCTGCAGCTTGCAGCGGGCGCGCGGCGGCGTCGGTGCACTGGCATACACAAGCTCCGCAAGGTCGCCACCCCACAGTGTTCGCCATCGCCGGGCTGGGGTCTGCAGAGGGTTAGATGGCGCACAGACACAGCGCCCGGACGGCGCGACAAACGCAGGAGGCGAACGCGTTGTTCACCACCTCCGTCATCACCACCAAAGGACATGTATGAACTGGGACACCATCGAAGGCAACTGGAAGCAGCTGACCGGCCAGGCCAAGGCCCAATGGGGCAAGCTCACCGGCGACGACCTGCACCAGATCGCCGGGCGGCGCGATCAGCTGGTCGGCAAGATCCAGGAACGCTACGGCATCGCCAAGGAAGACGCCGAGCAGCAGATGCAGGACTGGGTCGACCAGGCCGATCACACTTGGCTGAAGTGAGCCCGGCTGGGCGGATCTGAACGGGCTAGCCCCCGCCTTGTGAGATCCCGCGCACCGCGTCCGATGCCGCGCCAGAGTTTGGCAGAGCGGCACCGGGCGGCATGCGTTCAGGTAAGCCGGAACAGCGCCTGGTGCAGCGCCCGGTCGGCCGCGTAGCAGCTGCAGGCACGCGCCTCCAGGGCCTCCCGGTCGAGCACGGTGAGCTCGCCACGGTGGTAACGGATCAGACCGCTGTGCTGGAACTCCCCCGCGGCCACCGTCACGCCCACGCGGCGCACGCCCAGCATCAGCGCCATGCTTTCGTGCGTGACGTGGAAGCGGTCGCTCTGCGCGCGGTCCTGGCTCATGAGCAGCCAGCGCGCCAGGCGCGGGCCGATCATGTGAAAGCGCTCACAGGCCGAGGCCAGGGCCTGCTGGTGCAGGTGCACCAGCAGGCTGGTCTGCACCAGGTGCTGCAGCGCTGGGCTGGTCGCGCACTCGCGGCGCAGTGCCTGGGCGCCGATGCGCCAGCTGTGGCCAGGTCCTTGCACCAGCGCGCGCCAAGGCGCCTTGGCCTGACCCAGCAACAGTTCGGCACCCAGCATGGCCTCGCGCCCCACCATGCCGACCTCCAGCGCCGGGTACTGGTCCACGTCGATCACCAGCGAGACGAAGCCTTCTATAGGGAAATGCGCGTGGCTCAGCGGCTGGCCGCGCACGCCGAGGTCGGCCGAGAGTTCCAGCTCGAACGGTTCGCACTGGTCGAGCAGGTGCTTGCGCGCCGTCCTGGGCAACTGGCTGATCAGGAGGTTGTCGGCAGGGAGCATGGTGCAGGCTTCTGGTGGGGACTACGCCCTCCGGCGGGAGGCGTCTGCCAGCCGGTGCACACGCCTGGGTGAGGCCGGTTGCGCCCAGTGTGGGAGCTTGCACCGGGGGTGACTGTTCGACACCGCACGCTCCACACGATGGCCTGGCGGCCGTGTTCGACAACGCACCGACGCGCATGCGCGGCGCGTCTACAAACGCGCTGTGCATTCCGCGCAAAGGTGTCCAACACACCGGAAAGAACCCATGATCCCTTCACCCGCTCTCCGCCTGCTGGGACTCGCCAGCCTTGGCGCCCTGATCGCCGCGCCTGCCCTCGCACAGGACACCAGCCACTACTACGGTGGTGTGTCGGCAGGCCAGTCGAAAACCGAGGTCGATGCCAATGGCGTCACCAGCGGCCTGTTGCCGGGTGTGTCGGCTGCCAGCCGCTCGACCGATGAAAAAGACACCGCCTACAAGCTCTTTGGCGGTTATCAGTTCAACCGCAACCTGGCCATCGAGGGTGGTTACTTCAACCTGGGCAACAACAGCTTCAACGCCGTGACCTCACCCGCCGGCACCCTGGCCGGCGAGACCAAGGCGCAAGGCCTGAACCTGGACCTGGTGGGCACCCTGCCGCTGACCGAGCGCCTGTCGGCGCTGGCCCGCATCGGCGCGCACCACACCTGGTCCAAGAGTACGTTCAGCGGCACCGGTGCCGCCGCCGCAGTGGCCGGCAGCGGCAAGCGCGACGACGGCGGCTACAAGGTCGGCCTGGGCCTGCAGTACGAGCTCAACCCGTCGATGTGGATCCGCGGTGAGCTCGAGCGCTACCGCGTCAAGGACGCGGTGGGCCAGCGCGCCAATGTGGACCTGCTCAGCGTGAGCCTGGTGTTCCCGTTCGGCCGTGCCCCCGCACTGCGCCGCGCCGCGGCACCGGTGTACGTGCCGCCGGTGGTGGCCGCGCCCGTGGTGATGGCGCCGGTGGCCGCCTACGTGGCACCACCCGCGCCACCGCAGCCTGCCCCGGTGGCCGTGGTGCCGGCGCGCCAGCGCGTGAGCCTGTCGGCCGATGCGCTGTTCGGCTCGGACAAGTCCACGGTGCGCCCTGAAGGCAAGGCCGAGCTGGACACCTTCAGCACCCAGCTGGGCGGCGCCACGTACGAGTCGATCAGCGTCGAAGGACACGCCGACCGCATGGGCTCGACCGCCTACAACCAGACGCTGTCGAACGCACGCGCCACCGCGGTGAAAGACTACCTGGTGGTGAACGGCAAGATCGACCCGGCCAAGATCAGCGCCACCGGCATGAGCGAGGGCAGCCCCGTGACCGCCCTGGCCGACTGTTCGGACCGCCTGCCGCGTGCGAAGCTGATCGAATGCCTGCAGCCAGACCGCCGGGTGGAAATCGAAGTCACCGGCACCCGCTGACCTGGTGATACGGGGCGCATCCCGCGTGCGCCCCCGACCCGCACCGCCTTGCGGTGCGGGTTTTGTCCGTCACACCGCCTGGCGGTCCGGCAACAGCCGGTCGTATTCCTTCTTGACCACCGAATAGCACTCGCAGACGCGACCTTCCAAGGCCGGGCGGTCGAGCACCGTGATGTGCCCCCGCGCGTAGCGGATCAGGCCCAGCCGTGCCAGCTTGAGCGCGGCCTCGGTCACACCTTCTCGGCGCACGCCCAGCATGTTGGCGATCAGCTCCTGCGTCATCACCAGCTCGTTGCCGCTCAGGCGGTCCAGGCTCAGCAGCAGCCAGCGGCACAGTTGCTGGTCCAGCGAATGGTGGCGGTTGCACACCGCCGTCTGCGCCATTTGGGTGATGAGCGCCTGCGTGTAGCGCAGCAGCAAATGCATCACCGGACCGGACCGGTTGAACTCGTCTTTGATGACGGAGGCGCGCAGGCGGTAACCCTGGCCTGCGCTCTGCACAACGGCGCGGCTGGGGGTGGTTTCGCCACCCATGAACAGCGCGATGCCGACCACGCCCTCATGACCGACCACCGCGATTTCGGCCGAGGCGCCGTCTTCCATGACGTACAGCAGCGAGACGATGGCCGTGGTCGGGAAGTACACGTGGCTCATGGTGGCGCCGGACTCGTAGAGCACCTTGCCCAGCGGCAGTTCGACGGCTTCGAGTTCGGGGGCGATGCGCGTCCATTCGGCGGGTGGCAGCGAGGTCAGCAGATCGTTGGCCGATGGCATGGGTGCGGTTTTCATGTGGAGGCTCCCGGAGCTTGGGCGGTTCAATACCCATGCAAGTTGTGTGACTTTTTCGAGTGTAGGGACGGGTGCATGCTCCGTATGTTCGATAGCGCACATACAAGTGTCGGCGCAATCGGTTCCTTGCGTTCGCTGCTGCACAGACCCGCGAGCGCGCTCGACCGAGCATGGACCGGGTCAAGACCCACGCCACCGCAGCCCACCGGACCCCACGCATGCCCGCTTTCGCCATCGAACACAGCCCCGCGCGCTACCGCGCCGATTTCATTGCCTACGCCCTGGCGGTCGCCACCCTCGCCGCCTGGTTGGCCCTGCGGGCGCCGGCAGACCTGGTCTGGCCTCTGCTGGGGTTTGCGCTGACCGGCGTGGCCATCTGGAGCGCGCTCGAATACGTGCTGCACCGCTTCGTGCTGCACGGCCTGCAGCCCTTTGCGCGCTGGCACGGTGAACACCACCGCCGTCCCGCAGCGCTGATCGGCACTCCCACGCTGGTGAGTGCGCCGCTGTTCGGTCTGCTGGTGGCGCTACCGTCGGTGTGGCTGATCGGGCCCTGGCGCGGCGCTGCCCTCACGCTGGGTGTGCTGGCCGGTTACCTGGCCTACGCCAGCGCGCACCACGCCGTGCACCACTGGCGGCTGTCCCACCCCTGGTGGCAGCGCCGCAAGTTCGCGCACGCCCGCCACCACCACCTGCTGCAACCCTGCTGCTACGGCGTCACCAGCGGCTTCTGGGACCGGGTGTTCCGCACCGCCGGCCACAAGACGCAGCGCCGGGCACCGGTGCGGGTTCACATCCCCGTGGTGCGCCGCCGCGGTTGAGCCGCGCAGCGGTGGCCTTGTGCCCGCAGCCCCTAGCCGATCAGTCCAGCGGAACGACGAACACGCTCTCGGGCGGCAGGTCGGCCCAGCGCAGGCGCTCCCCCACCCGCAGCAGGCGTGCGTTCAGCCCGGTGCAGACCGCCTGCGCGGTGGCCAGATCGGCGCGCAGCAGCACACAACGCAGGCGGTGCCCGTCGCGCTCCAGGGTGACCTCGGCGCGCGGCCAGTGCAGCGGCAGGCAGGGGGTGAACCACAGCTCGTCGCCCTGGCGGTGCAGACCCAGGATGGATTCCAGCGCGCCGCGGTGCAGCCAGCCGGCGGCGCCGGTGTACCAGCTCCAGCCACCGCGCCCGCTGTAGGGCGGCGCGCTGTACACATCGGCCGCCACTGCGTAGGGCTCCAGACCATAGGCCCGCCCCCATTGCGGGTGCGCGGCGCGGTGCGCCGGGCTGAGGTAGGTGAACAGCCGGTACGGCGTGTTGCGGGCGTGGGCGTTGCCCGGCTCGCGCAGCGCCACCTCGGCGGCGGCCATCAGCGCCCAGGCGCCGGCGTGGGTGTACTGGCCGCCGTTCTCGCGCACGCCGGGAGGGTAGGCCTGGATGTAGCCGGCGCTGGGCACGGCGTGCACCAGCGGCGGGGTGAGCAGCCGCACCAGGCCGTGCTCGGCGTCCACCAGTTCGGTGTCCACCGCCTGCAGGGCCAGGCGCTGGTGCTCGGGGGTGGCCTCGCCGGAGAGCACGGCCCAGGCCTGGGCGATCAGGTCGATGCGCGCCTCGTCCCCGGTGTGGCTGCCCAGGGGGCTGCCGTCGTCGAAGAAGGCGCGCTGGAACCAGGCGCCGTCCCAGGCGGTGCCCTGCAGCGCCTGGCGCCAGCCGGCCAGCGCACGGCCCCAGCGGGCGGCGCGGTCGGCCTCGCCACGCGCCTGCGCCAGCGGCAGCCAGGCGCTGACGATGGTGCACAGGAACCAGCCCAGCCAGACCGACTCGCCCCGGCCTTCGTGACCCACACGGTTCATGCCGTCGTTCCAGTCGCCCGTGCCCATGAGCGGCAGGCCGTGCGCGCCCACGCGCAGGCTGTGGTC
>Ga0075012_10004036_pt1 | contig 13747 bp, 14 predicted proteins | sample All_14_2_FD_71474 | JGI IMG/M metagenome (GOLD analysis project Ga0075012, IMG submission 71474) | Freshwater microbial communities in response to fracking from Pennsylvania, USA - Allegheny Zone_MetaG_DW_15 | ecosystem: Environmental > Aquatic > Deep subsurface > Groundwater > Drilled... | reverse complement strand
CGCCCTTCTGGCCCTGATCGAGATAATCGAACACGCGCGGCTGCAGGATATAGCGCCCGATCACCGCTGTGGTGCTGGGCGCCGCCACCGGCTCGGGCTTTTCCACCAGGCCCTTCACTTCCGTGAGCCGGCCTTCGGTGGCGCCGGGATCGATCACGCCATAGCGGCGGGTATGTTCGCGCGGCACTTCCATGGCGGCGATCATGTTGCCGCCCACTTCGTTATAGGCTTCCACCATCTGCGCCAGGCAGCCGGTGCGGGCCAGAATCAAGTCGTCGGCCAGCAGCACGGCGAAAGGCTCGTTGCCCACCAGCGGCTTGGCGCAGCGCACCGCATGGCCCAGGCCCAGCGGTTCCATCTGGCGCGTATAAGCCACCTGGCCGGCCTGCGGCATCCAATCGTGGATGGCATGCAGCAGATCGCGTTTATCGCGCCCGCGCAGCACATCCTCAAGCTCGTAGGAGCGGTCGAAATGGTCTTCGATGGCCTGCTTGCCGCGACCGGTGACGAAGATGAATTCTTCGATACCGGCGGCCTTGGCCTCTTCCACCGCATATTGAATCAGCGGCTTGTCGACGACAGTGAGCATTTCCTTCGGCATCGACTTGGTGGCCGGCAGAAAACGTGTGCCGAGACCGCCGACGGGAAACACGGCTTTACGGACAGGACGGATCATGGAGCGAGACCTTTTTGTATCCAACGGACGATTCGATACCCGATCACCGTGCTGGCGGTTTTACGCTGCCACAGCTTTGGGCGCAACGGACACTGGCTTATCGGCAGATTACGGCTGAAATATGCCGGAATTTGGCAGAAGTGCGGACATTTGCCCCTGGCGGGGGGCGCGCTATAGTCTGCCTGCGATTTTTCCAGGGAGGAGTGCCTTGTCCGCCGCGCTCGATCAAACCGATATGCCGCTGCTCAGCGACCAGCCGGAAGCCGGTATTCTGCGCCTCACGCTGAACCGGCCGCAGGCCTATAACGCCCTGTCTTCCGCCCTGATGGCGGCCCTGCAAACCGCCCTGGATGCCGCCCGCGGCGATCCGGCGGTGAAGGTGGTGATCCTGCAAGCCGCCGGCAAAGGCTTCTGCGCCGGGCATGACCTGCGCGAAGTGCGCAGCCTGCAAGGCCATGCCGCGCTGGAGCGCCTGTTCAAGCAATGTTCGCGCCTGATGCAAAGCATCGTGGCCCTGCCCAAGCCGGTGATTGCCCAGGTGCATGGCACGGCCTCGGCCGCCGGCTGCCAATTGGTGGCAACCTGCGACCTGGCGCTGGCCGCCGAAAGCGCCCGCTTCGCCACGCCCGGAGTGAATATCGGGTTGTTCTGTTCCACGCCGATGGTGGCTTTGTCGCGCAATGTCAGCCGCAAGCATGCGATGGAAATGCTGCTGACCGGCGAATTGGCGGATGCCGCCCGCGCCGCCGAAATCGGCTTGATCAACCGCGCCGTGCCGGATGCGGCATTGGCCGAGGAAACCCTGAAGCTGGCCCGCCTGATCGCCTCGAAATCGCCGCTGACGGTGAAGACCGGCAAGGAAGCCTTCTACCGTCAGCTCGAAATGCCGCTGGCCCAGGCCTACGATTACGCCGCGCAGGTGATGACGGAAAACATGCTGGCGCGCGACGCCGAGGAAGGCATCGATGCCTTCATCGAAAAACGCCCGCCGGTCTGGCAAGGTTGCTGATATGAGCCATGAAGCCTATTCCGATGATTACATCCGCGGCATCCTGCGCGAGACGCGGGTGATCGCCATGGTGGGCGCCAGCCCGAACTGGAACCGCCCGTCCTATTTCGCCATGAAATACCTGCAAGCCAAGGGCTATCGCGTGATCCCAGTGAACCCGCGCGAAGCCGGTAAGGAGATTCTCGGCGAGAAGGTCTATGCCGACCTGGCGAGCATTCCGGTGAAAGTGGACATGGTGGATTGCTTCCGCAATTCCGAAGCCATACCGCCGATTGCGGAAGATGCCATCAAGATCGGCGCCAAGGTGCTGTGGATGCAATTGGGCGTGCGCAACGATGCCGCCGCAGCGCTTGCCGAGACAGCCGGGCTGAAAGTGGTGATGAACCGCTGCCCGAAAATCGAATATGGCCGCCTCTCGCGCGAGATCGGCTGGATGGGTGTGAATACCGGCGTGATTTCCGCCAAGAAGCAGCAGCGGGTTTGAGATGAGCGACCAGAACGGCAAGCCTGAAACCTACGGCTTCGATACCCTGCAAGTGCATGCCGGCACCGCGCCGGACCCGCATACCGGGGCGCGCGCCACGCCGATCTATCAAACCACCGCCTATGTGTTCGACGATGTGGATCATGCCGCGTCGCTGTTCAACCTGCAAACCTTCGGCAACATCTATACCCGGCTGACCAACCCCACCACCGCGGTGCTGGAGCAGAAGGTGGCGGCGCTGGAACATGGCCGCGCGGCAACAGCCGTGGCCACCGGCCATGCCGCGCAGCTTGTGGTGTTCCACATGCTGATGAATCCCGGCGATCATATCGTCGCCTCGCGCAAGCTCTATGGCGGCTCGATCACCCAGCTCGGCGTCAGCTTCAAGCGGTTCGACTGGCAATGCACATTCGTCGATCCCGACGATATGGCCGGCTTCAAAGCCGCCATCACGCCGCGCACCAAGGCAATCTTCGTGGAAAGCCTGGCCAATCCCGGCGGGGTGATTTCCGATCTGGAAGCGCTGGCCAAAGTGGCGCATGAAGCGGGCATTCCGCTGATCGTGGATAACACCATGGCCACGCCCTATCTGTGCCGGCCCTTCGAATGGGGCGCCGATATCGTGCTGCATTCGGCCACCAAGTTTCTCGGCGGCCACGGCAATTCCATGGGCGGCGTGATCGTGGATAGCGGCAAATTCGATTGGGGCCAGAACGACAAATTCCCCCATGTGGCCGCCCCCACCCCGGCCTATCACGGCCTCAGCTTCTGGGAGACATTCGGCGACATGGCTTTCGCCGTCGCCTGCCGCGCGGTGAGCTTGCGCGATCTCGGCCCCGCCATCTCGCCCTTCAACGCCTTCCAGATTCTCACCGGCATGGAAACCCTGAGCCTGCGCATGCGTCAGCATTGCGCCAATGCGCAAGCGGTGGCCGAATTCCTGGCGCAGCATCCCAAGGTGGCCTGGGTCAGCTATGCCGGCCTGCCTAACGATCCCTATCATGCGCTGGCGCAGAAATACCTGCCCAAGGGCGCCGGCTCGGTCTTCACCTTCGGCGTAAAGGGCGGCTATGCGGCCGGCGTGAAGCTGGTGGAGGGCGTGAAGCTGTGGTCGCATCTGGCCAATATCGGCGATACCCGCAGCCTGATCATCCACCCCGCCTCCACCACGCATCGCCAGTTGACGCCCGAACAGCGCCAGGCGGCAGGGGCCGGCGACGACACCGTGCGGCTTTCGGTGGGCATTGAAGACGCGGCGGATATCATCCGCGATCTGGGCGCGGCGCTGGATATGGCTTAAGGATGTGACGCAGATAGGAATGAGGGGAAAAATTTAGGCAGAAGCTGCTTAAAACCAGCCCTTTAAACCCGCTTACTATAAGCGTAATCTGTTAATCAGATTCACCTAACATTTTGATGGTTAGAATTCAGCGTAGGAGGTATGGAATGCCTGAAGAGCTTGAAAAACTGGTCGAAGCCGCCAAGCGCATCACCATGACCGAGGAAGAGGCCGAGCGGCAACGCCGCAGCTTTGCCTATGGCAATTCCAAAATCGAAAATGATCGAATTACGCGGGAAACTGTGGATCGCCAAGCCGAGCAATTGAAGGCTTCGAATGGCTGATGATTCCAAGCCCATCCGGCACAGCAAAGCCGAAGAGGCAGAGGTTGTATCCGATCCAGACGAACAGGCGCGCCTTGAAGCAAGAAATGCTCTACGCCAGTTCGATATGGTGCTTGAATTAATTGATCAATATTTACAGCCGGAACGACCATTCAAATTACGCCTGTCAATGATACTCGGGCTGCATCGCGCTGCATTGGAAGGTCTGAGTGCCTATGCTGGAGTGTTTCGTCCTGGCTCCGTAAAGATAGAACAGAGCCAACATGAACCGGTTTCGGCCCATCTTGTAGCCGAGAATATCGAAGACATGTGCGATTACGTGAACCAGCATTGGGATAGCCATGCTGTTCACTTGGCCGCTTATGTGATGTGGCGCCTGAACTGGATACATCCATTCAGCGATGGAAATGGAAGGACCTCAAGAGCCATTTCGTATCTCGTATTGTGCATCAAATTAGGTTGGCGCCTGCCTGGTACGAATACGATTCCAGAGCAGATAGCCGAGGATAAGGCACCCTATTACGATGCTTTGGAAGCTGCGGACAAAGCCTTTGCCCACGGCAATATAGATACGTCGAAAATGGAAGAGTTGATTGGCAACTACTTAGCGAAGCAATTGCTCGAAGCGTACAATACGGCCACCGGTAAAGCGCAGCAAAACAACAATAGCCGAAAACTACATTAATTCTGGCTTATTCCGCCGCCTGCGGCTCGCCCTGCATGGCGGCGGCTTCGGTTTTTCGGCTGCCATCGCGCGGCAGCAGCAGCGCGAAACTGCCGGCGCCGATGGCGAACACCATCAACACGATGAACAGCGGATCCAGCGTGCCGGTGAGCCGGTAGATCAACGGCACCAGTGCCGCGCCCAGCGAGCCGACACCCAGCGACAGCACAAATTTGGCGCCGAATGCGCGGCCACGCCATTGCGGCGGCGTATAGCGCGCCAGCAGGGCATTCTCCGCCGGCTGGCCCAGCACGTTGAACGCCACCATCAGGGCCGCTACACCCACCAGGGCCGGATGCACCAGCAGCATCGCCGCCGCCATCACCGGAATCTGCAGCCATTGCGTGAAGGCATAAACGTTGCGCAGGGGATAGCGGTCGGCCAGTTCGCCGCCCATGATCTGCGCCATCGCCGCCGTTGCATAGACCAGCGACACCATGCCGCCGATGCCGAGCAACGAACCGCCGAACAGGTCGCCCAGGCGCGTCTCGAACACCTTTGGCAGCGCGAACGACGTGGCCTGATAGATCAACCCGGTGCACAGCATGGTGACTGACATCACCCAGAAAACCCGCCACACATCGGCCCGCGCGGTCTGCGGCGCCGGCTTCACATCCTCGCCGCGATCCAGCAGTAAGCCGGTCTGCCGCGCGGCCAGAAAGGCCAGACCGACCACCAGGCAGACAATGCCCGGCAAAATGAAGGCCATGCGCCAGCCATAAAGATCGGCCAGCAAGCCCGCCACCAGGGCGGCGGAGGCCGTGCCGATGGAACCGAATACGCCGCTGATGCCCAGGGCGCGGCCATGATTGGCGGCATTGCGCACCAGCCAGGGAATGCCCACCGGGTGGTAGATAGCGGCGAACAGGCCGATGCCCGCCAAGGCCAGGCAGAGCGAAAGCGGCCCCTGCGCCAGGCCGGCCGCCACCGAGCCGCCGCCGACGCCGAGAAAGAACAGCACCATCATCCCCGAGGCGCTCCATTTGTCGCCCAGCCAGCCAGCCGGCAAGGCGGCGGCGCCGAACAGCACGCTCATCGGGATGGACAGCGCGAACAGCGCATCGAAGCCCATGCCCCATTCACGCTCGAGCACCAGCACCACGGTGGCGAACATCAAGGTGAAAAGATGAGAGAAACTATGCGCCAGGCTGGAAAAGCCAAGCGTAAGGGCGGCGGAATAGCGTTGCATGCGATGACCTGTGGAATCCGGGCCTTGAAAAAAGGGTTTCGCAGTCTAGCGCATAGTCCGGTCCAGTTCAGCCTGCAAAGACTGCATGACTGGACTGCCCTGAAAGCAAACGCGCCGCGGATTGCCCCGCGGCGCGCCTGTATCAGCCGGTGAAGGCCGAAGATTCAGTCTTTCACAACACCTTGCGCCAGGGTGTATTGGTCGGCGCGGGCCTTGTAGGTGAAGCCCTTGCGAGTGGCCCAGGGGGTCACTTCGATATGCAGCGGGATCAGGCCGTAATCATCCAGCGCCAGTTTGCTGGCCTGCTGCAACAGGGTTTCGCGCTTCTTGTCGTCCACGGTCTTGAGCGCTTCCTCGAGCAGCTTGTCCATCGCCGGGTTGGAATAGCGGCCCTTGTTGGTGCCGCCCATGCCCTTTTCCTTGTTGGGCGTGGCCAGCAGCGCGCGCAACGGATCCGACATTTCGCCGGTGCTGGCGCCCCAGCCAGCGAGATAGACGGAATATTTGAAATCGTCGCGGTTCTTGAAGAACACCGTGCGGGTGGTGGCTTCCACGCTGGTCTTGATGCCGATGCGGGTCCATTGCGAGGCCACCGCCTGGGCCACTTCGGCATCGTTGATATAGCGGTCGTTCGGCGTGCCCAGCGTAATCGAGAAGCCGTTGGGATAGCCCGCTTCCGCCAACAGCTTCTTGGCGGCATCCGGGCTATACGGATCCAGCTTGGCATCCTTGCGGGTGCCGAACATCGGATAGGGCAGCAGGTCTGCCGTCGGCTGGCCCAGGCCTTCCATGATGCGGCTGGTGATGGCATCGCGGTTGATCGCCTGCGACAGGGCCTGGCGCACCCGCTTGTCCTTCAGCGGGTTCTTGCCCTTCGCCTCGGGGATACCCGGGGTTTCATCGCGGAAGCTGTCCACATGGATATAGATCAGACGGTTCGACACCGCCTGGCTGATTTTCACATTGGGATTTTCGCGCAGCTTCTTCAAATCGGCGGGCGGCGGATTTTCGATCATGTCCACATCGCCGGCCAACAGGGCGGCCACACGGGCGGCGTCGTTGGACATCGGCCGGTAGGTCACCTTCTCCCAGACCGGCTTGCCGGCCCAGTAATCGGGATTGGCGGCCAGCACCAGGCGGTTGCCGCGCACCCATTCCACGTATTTGAACGGGCCGGTGCCGATCAGGCCCTCGCCCTTGCCCAGGCCTTCCGTGGTCATGCCTTCGGCCACATCGGGCTTGGCCGCCTTGGCAGACATGATCGCCACGTTCTTCACATCGGACGGCAGCAGCGGACGCGGGCCATCGGTGATGAACTGGATGGTGAAATCGTCGATCACCTTCAGCTCTTTAAAGGCGCGGGTGAACAGGGTGAAGGGCGACGGGCTGTTCGGCACCTTGGCCGGACGCGCCATGGAGAAAACCACATCGGCCGCCGTGAAGGGCGAGCCGTCATGGAACTTCACGCCCTTGCGCAGCTTGAATTCCCAGGTGGTGTCGTTCAGCGGCTTCCAGCTTTCGGCCAGGCCGGGCAGCAGACGTTGCGCCTCGTCCTCGCGGATCAGGGTATCGAAGATGGTGCGCGCCATCTGATTGTTGGGGCCGAGATTATGATAATGCGGGTCGAGCGCGCTGGGCTCGGCCGAAAGACCGATCCGCAGTTCCTGCGCCGCTGCCTGGCCGATTCCGGCGAAAGCCACGCCAAAGCCGATCACAGCGGCGCTGGCAAGCAGATGGAATCCACGGCGTGTGGTAGTGGGTCGCATGTTATGAAGCCTCCTGTTGAGACGCAGCTTGGCGCCGCTTAACCGAAAGCTTGCCGGTTTCCCCAGCCCCTGACAAGGGTTGTTACGGCTATTGCGAAAGCAACCAGAGCGCCAGCAAGATCAGCCCGCCGCCCGACAGCCGGTTGATCCAGAGCCGCCAATGCGGCGACAGCCCGCGCCGCAGCCAAGCCACCAGCGCGGATAGAAAAATCCACCAGGCCAGCGAGCCGGCAAAGACGCCGCCCACCAGCAAGGCGCCATCCTGCCAGGGGGCATCCACTGCCAGCCCAAGGCCGGCGAACAGAGCGATGAAGCTGAGCAAGGTGGCCGGATTGGCCATCGTCAACGTAAATGTGATCCCGAAGCTGCGTAGCAGGTCTGCCCGGCCCGGCGTCGTATCCGCCGGCATGGCAGCCGGACGCCGCAGCGTTTGTACGCCCAGCCAAACCAGAAAGGCGCAGCCGCCATAGCGCAACCAGGGCGCCAGAGCCTCGAACGAGGCCAGCAGGGCCGCCAGCCCCGCCGCGCCCAACGCGGCATAAACCGCATCGGCCAAAGCCGTGCCGGCACCGCCGGCCAAAGCGGCGGCGAAGCCCTGGCTCAAGCCCCGCTGGATGCACAGCATGCCGATCGGACCGACCGGGGCCGCAATCGCCAGTCCGAGCAGAATACCGCGCAGCAGCAGGTCCATGTCAGCACAGGATCGGCAGGGCGGCTTCGTCCTTGGCCGAAGACAGAGCGATCACCGTATGGCTGCGCGGGATGCCCGGCAGCCCCTTGATGCAACGCACCAGCAGGCTTTCCAGGCCGGCCATGTCGGCGGCGCGGATTTTCAGCAGATAGGACCATTCGCCAGTGACGTGATGGCATTCCAGGATTTCCGGCGTGGCCCGCACCATGGCGAGAAACGCCGCCTCATGCTCGGGCCGCTCGATCAGCACCTGCACGAAAGCCAGCACCGGGCAGCCCATGGCCACCGGGTTCAGCCGCGCCTGGAAGCCCTGGATGATGCCGGCTTGTTGCAGCTTACGCAGGCGCTCGGTCACCGGCGCCGGCGACAGCCCCACTGCCTCGCCCAGCTTCACAGCGGAAATCCGGCCATCGGCCTGGAGTAAATCGATTATTTTTCTGTCAATCTCATCCATATCAAAATAATTATCCGCATAATTTAAATTATACAATATTTATTTTTGTATAATCAGGCTTGCGCCGTTAGCAACCTGCCATGTTTGCCGCTACGGATATTTCGCAAGCAGGACGAAGCGCCCTATACTTCACGGATAAACAGCCCTTCCCTCCCGCCGGTGATTCCATGGCCTCGCAATTCCAGAGTTTCGACAGCGTGAACGACCCCGCCGCCGCCGCGCCACGGCTGGCAGCCTTGCGGCAGGAATTGCGCCGCCAGGGCCTGGATGCCTTTGCCGTGCCGCGCGCCGACGAACATCAGGGCGAATATGTGCCGGAGAATGCCCAGCGCCTGGCCTGGCTGACCGGCTTTACCGGCTCGGCCGGCGCAGCGATTGCCGGGCTTGAGAAGGCCGCCATTTTCGTGGATGGGCGCTACACCATCCAGGTGCGCGAGCAGGTGGATCCGGCGCTGTTCGAGCCGCTGGAACTGGCGGCCTGGTCGCAGGAGAAATGGATCGCCAGCAACCTGCCCAAGGGCGGCGCGCTGGGTTTCGATCCCTGGCTGCATACGCCCGACAGCGTGGCACAATTGGAAAAAGCCGTGGCCAATGCCGGCGGCAAGCTGGTGCCGACACAACACAATCCGCTGGATGCGGTCTGGGCCGACCGCCCGCCGGCGCCGCATGCCCTGGTAAGGCTGCATCCCCTGGCATTTGCCGGCGAAACCGCTGAAGCCAAGCTGCAGCGGCTGCGCGATGCCTTGCGGCAGGCGCGCTGCGATGCCCTGGTGATTTCCGATCCGCATGCGCTGGCCTGGCTGTTCAATATCCGGGGCGGCGATGTGGGCCATACGCCGCTGCCGCTGGGCTATGCGCTCGTACCCGCGAAAGATGGGCCCACCGAGGCCAAGGCGCAGATATTCCTCGATCCGGCCAAGCTGAGTGATGACATGCGCGGCCTGCTGAAACCGCTGGCCGATCTGGCCACGCCGCAAGACCTGGAGCTTGCGGTGATGCAATGCGCGAAAGGCGGCGCGCGCATCCGCCTGGATGCCGCCACCGCCGGTTTCGCGCTGAAACGCCTGGTGGAACAAGCCGGCGGCGTGGCCGATATCGGCGCCGATCCCATCGCGCTGATGAAGGCCGTGAAGAATCCGGTGGAACGCGAAGGCACCCGCATCGCGCATCGCCGCGACGGTGCGGCGCTGACCCGCTTCCTGGCCTGGTTCGAGCGCGAAGCCGCCAGCGGCAAACTGACCGAGATCGCCGCCGCCGAAGCATTGGAGGATTTCCGCCGCGAGACCAATGCGCTGGCCGATCTCTCCTTCCCCACCATCTCGGCTTTCGGCCCCAATGCCGCCATGCCGCATTACCGGGTGATCCGCGACAGCAACCGCCATATCGACCAGGGCATCTATCTGGTGGATTCCGGCGCGCAATATAACGATGGCACCACCGATGTGACGCGCACCATTGCGGTAGGCACGCCGACGCCGGAAATGCGCGACCGCAATACCCGCGTGCTGAAAGGCCATATCGCCATTGCGCGTGCGGTATTTCCGAAAGGCACGTCCGGCGCGCAGATCGATGCTTTCGCGCGGCAATATCTGTGGCAGGCCGGGTTGGATTTCGACCATGGCACCGGCCATGGCGTGGGCTCGTATCTCTCGGTGCATGAAGGCCCGCAGCGAATTTCCAAACTGGGCAACACGCCGCTGCAGGCCGGCATGATCCTGTCCAACGAACCGGGCTATTACAAGGAAGGCGCCTACGGCATCCGCATCGAAAACCTGGTGCTGGTGGAGGAGCGCGAGATTGCCGGCGGCGAACGGCCGATGCTGGGTTTCGAAACGCTGACCCTGGCGCCCATCGACCTGGCATTGATCGAACGCAGCCTGCTCACATCCGAAGAAGCCGCCTGGCTGAATGCCTATCACGCCCGCGTGCGCGAAACCCTGGGCGAACAGATGGATGCCGAAACCGCCCGCTGGCTGGACCAGGCCACGCGGCCGATCTGATTTCGTGATTTCTCGAGACAATAAGAAAGTATCGTTATGCCCCTCTCGCCGCCGGCACCGCGCCGCAAATTCCACACCCGCCACATCACCGCCGAAGGCTTCCGCCGCGATGATGGCGGCTGGGATATCGAAGGCCATCTGATCGACACCAAATCCTATACCTATCACGAGCATTATCGCGGCGAGATGCCGCCGGGCCGGCCGGTGCATGAAATGTCGATCCGCCTCACGCTGGGCGACGACATGATCGTGCAGGCGGTGGAAACCGCGACCGACAATGCGCCTTACGGCCCCTGCTTCCGGGTGGCGCCGAATTTCCAGGCCCTGGTGGGCGTGAAGGTCGGCAATGGCTGGCGCAAGGAAGTGCGCAAGCGCGTGGGCCGCACCCTGGGCTGCACGCATCTGGTGGAATTGCTCGACACCATCGCCACCGTCTCCTTCCAATGCGTGGCGAACGGCCCCAATCCCGAGAATGTGGATTTGAAAACAGTGTGGCGCAGCTTCGAAAACAAGCCCTTCTTCGTGGATGGCTGCCATGCCTGGTCCACCGATAGCGAAGTGGTGCGCGATCAATTGCCGATGTATTACACCGGGCAAGACAACGCCAAGCCGTGAAAACCAATACCCGTCTGGATGGCCTGGCCATCATCACGCTCGCCATATGCAGTGTTGTTTGGGGTACGCAGCAGGTACTGATCAAACTCACCACGCCGGATGTGTCGCCGCTATTGCAGGCCGGCCTGCGCTCCGGCGGCGGCGCCATTCTGGTATTGCTCTGGATGCTGTGGAAGCGGATCGAGGTATTCCCACGCGATGGCTCATTATGGCCCGGCCTGTTGGTCGGCCTGCTCTTCGCCGTCGAATTCGCGTTGTTCTACACAGGTGTGCAATACACCCTGGCCTCACGCGCAGGCATCCTGCTTTACACCGCGCCTTTCTGGGTGGTGCTGGGCGCGCATTGGCTGATCCCCGGCGAGCGGATCAAGCCGATACAACTGATTGGCCTACTGGCAGCTTTCGGCGGTCTGCTGGTGGCCTTCAAGGATTCGCTGCATTTACCGGACCCGGACGAATTGCTGGGCGACGGCATGGTGCTGCTGGCCGGCCTGGTCTGGGGCGCCACCACGCTGGCGATCAAGACGAGCAAATTGGCCCGCATTCATGCCTCGCGCACGCTGTTCTATCAGTTGGCCTATTCAGCACCGCTGCTGTTCGGTCTCAGCCTGCTGCTGAACGAGGACGGCGTGCGGGTATGGAGCGGTTTCGTGATCGGCTCGCTGGCTTTTCAGATCGTCGGGATCGCCTTCATCAGCTATCTCGTCTGGTTCTGGCTGCTGCGCAATTATCCAGCCAGCCGGCTTTCCGCCTTCAGCTTTCTCACCCCGCTGATGAGCGTGGTGGTGAGCCTGCTCTGGCTGAACGAACCTTTCACGCCGACGCTGGCCACGGCTTTGCTGCTGGTGGGCGGCGGCATTTATATGGTGAACCGGCCATAGCGGCGGTTATGCGCCCAGCAGCAGATCCTTGGCACGGTTGATCTGCGCGGCCAGATAATTCGAGCCGCCATGATCGGGATGCATTTTCTTCATCAGCCGGCGATGCGCCTCGCGGATCGCCGTTGCATCGGCCCCGGGCGCCAGCCCCAGAATATCCAGCGCCTGTTCGCGCGTCATGGCGCCGCCGTTATCTGCTGCGCGCGGCGCTTCGTCCTGCGGCGCCTGCTCGCGCCATTCCGGCCCGAAACGGCGATCCAGATAGGCTTCCAGCAAGGCAGCCGATTGCGCATCGGCAGCCGCGCAGTCCCGTAGCAGACTCAGCAGATCGGGCAGATCCAGGCCTTGCAGGCTACGGCCCACAAAGGCGCCTTGCAGCACCTCGCCGCTCATCGCGCCGCTGCCATGATGCAGCCGCATGGACAGCCATGCCGTGCGGATATCGGATGTGGTTTCGTTCGCGGATGACCCGGCCCCAGCACCGCCAGCATTGCCGGCACCTTGGCCCGTGCGGGCCCGCTTCCAGCCGCCGCCGAGCTTGCCGCCCCCCAGCAAACCGCCGCCGAACAGCAGATGAAAGATGGCGCCGAACCGGCCAATGCCGAACAAGGCGCCGGCGCCCAGCGACAGAATCATCGCCATGTCGATCCGGCCCCGCACCAGCAGAAACACCGCCAGCCCGGCCAGCAGCAGGCCGCCGCCCAAGCGTAAAGCCTTGGCGATCACCGCCGGATTGGCCTGTACGAAAATCTTGCCGCCGACAAAAAACAGCAGCAGAGCAATCATGCCGAAGGCCGCCACCAGCGCCATGCTCAGCCCTTCATCTGGCGAGTCAGCAACCGCACATCAGAACCAGCGCGTTCGGCATAATCGGCCAACGCCCGATAGCCACCGGCGGCATAAACCGCCACCGCCGATAGCAGCCGCGCCAGCATGGCGGCGCTGGAGCGGTCGAAACTGCAATAGGCGCCGCGGGTAAGCCGGGCCATCTCCTGGAAACAGGCTTTGGCGCGCGGCTCCCCGCCTTCCTGGAAAGCGAAGACCGGCACGCCCAGCAAGGCGAGTTCGCCGGCCCGCACGGCGATGTCGTCGGGGCTTTCTTCCAGGCAATCGCCCACATAGACCAGCGCATTGACGCGGCTCTCGCGCGCTTCGGCCAGGCTGTGGCGCAGCACGCGTTCGATCTGGGTATGGCCGCCCACGCATTGCACCTGGCGCATCAGCCGCAGCAGGTCGGGGGCGCGCGACACCCAATCGGATGCCCGGCATTCGCCCAGGCCACGGAAAAACACAAGCTGGATATCCAGGCCGCCGATATCCGCCACCGCCTTGAACATCTCGGCCTGCACTTGCTGCGCCTCGGTCCAGGTGGCCTGGCGGCTGGCCGTGGCATCCATGGCGAAAATCAGCCGGCCGCGCCCCGATCCCGCTTTCTGCGCCGGGTTCGGCATTTGCGCCACCTGGCGCAGAAAAGCCGCCACCTCGCCACTGCTGGCAACCGGCGTCTTATTGCCTCCGCTATTGGCAGGCGACTTGGTCATGATGCGGCTCGGCATTGCACATGAACAACATATAAGCATCCCTGGGCGGCAAAGCTAGGCTGCTTATTTTACAGGCTTTTTCCCTTGATTTCAGACG
>Ga0075012_10004034_pt1 | contig 13753 bp, 11 predicted proteins | sample All_14_2_FD_71474 | JGI IMG/M metagenome (GOLD analysis project Ga0075012, IMG submission 71474) | Freshwater microbial communities in response to fracking from Pennsylvania, USA - Allegheny Zone_MetaG_DW_15 | ecosystem: Environmental > Aquatic > Deep subsurface > Groundwater > Drilled... | reverse complement strand
TGATGGGACAGTTCGCCAGCCAGGGCGGCCTCGCGCGCGACCTGTTCCGCGCTGCCAACGCCGGCGTCGGTCGGCTGCGCGGCGGCATGGCGATGGCGGCGATCCTCGCCTGCGCCGCGTTTGGCGCGATCTGCGGCTCGTCGGTGGCGACGGCCGCGACGATCGGCCAAGTCGCTCTCCCCGAGATGCGTCGCGCCGGTTACTCCGGCCGCCTCGCCACGGCGACGCTGGCGGCCGGCGGCACGCTCGGCATCCTGATCCCGCCGTCGGTCGTGCTCGTCGTCTACGCGATCCTCGCCGAGCAGAACATCGGCAAGCTGTTCGCGGCCGCCGCCATCCCCGGCGTGATCGCGGCGGCGGGCTACCTGGTCGCGATCGCTTTCTACGTGCGCCGGCATCCCGAACACGCGCCGGCGGTCGTCGAAACGGCCGAGCGTGCCGAGGCCGCCGTATGGCTGCGCGTTTGGCCGGTGCTGGCGATTTTCGCGCTGGTCTTCGGCGGCATCTACGGCGGCCTGTTCACGCCGACCGAGGGCGCCGCCGTCGGCGCCGCCGCGACCTTCGCCGTCGCGCTGCTGAAGGGCGAGCTCGACCGTGCGGCGCTGGCGCGCGGCTTGCTCGGCACGGCCGAGACGACGGCGATGGTGTTCATGATCTTCATCGGCGCCGACATGCTCAACGCCGCGCTCGCGCTCTCGCAGGTGCCGGCCGAGGTGGCACGCCTGATCGCGGGAATCGACGTGCCGCCGCTGCTCGTCGTCGTCGGCATCCTCGCGCTCTACGTGATGCTCGGCGCGGTGATGGACGAACTGGCGATGATCGTGCTGACCATCCCGGTGCTGTTCCCGGCCGTGATGGGCCTCGACCTCTGGGGCCTCGCGCCGGCCGAGAAGGCGATCTGGTTCGGCATCCTGGTGCTGATGGTCGCCGAGGTGGGGCTCATCGCGCCGCCCGTCGGCCTCAACGTCTACGTGATCCACGGCCTCGCGCGCGACGTGCCGATGCGCGAGACCTACCGCGGCGTGCTGCCCTTCCTCGCGTCCGACGCAGTCCGCATCGCGCTCGTGCTGCTGTTCCCCGCGCTCTCGCTGTTCCTGGTGCGCGCGACGTCCTAGCGCTGGCGGCTGTGCTGGCGGAAGAACTGCCAGATGGCGGCACTCGCGTCCGGTCCCTTGCCGTCGCTGAACGGCAGGTCGTCCTTGCCGCCGCTCCAGGCGTGGCTCATCGCCTGCACCTGGGTGTACTCGAGCAGCGGCTTGCCGCGATGGAGATAGGTCGCCACCATGTAAGCATGGCCGCCGGGCACGCGCTCGGTGCGCGTTTGCGGATTCGCCGCACCGGTCGAGCCGTTGGCCTGGCCGTCGTCGGCCCAGTCGTTCAGGTGCGCGAACTGCCGCAGGACGTTCTCGCCGTTCACCGGCACCACGACCTTGTCGGCCGTGCCGTGCCAGACGGCGACGGGCACGGGTAACCGGCGCTTGCCGCCGCAGGACCAGGCCGCCGCGGCCAGATGCCCGGCATCCGCCGTCTTGCCGCTGGTCATGGTCCGGCCGGCGCCCAGCAGCGAGTCGGCTGACCGGACCATGGTGCCGCTCGCCACCGCTGCCGCGGCGAAGACTTCCGGATAGCAGGCGACGACGATCGCGCTCATGCTGGCACCGGCCGACAGGCCGGCGACGTACACACGCTCCCTGTCGATCGGATGGCGGCCGGCGATGTGCTCCACCAGCGCCACGATCTCGGCCGGCTCGCCGCCGCGCACCTGGTTTTTCGGCAGGAACCAGTTCCAGCAGCGGGCGGGATTCGCGGTGATGCGCTGCGCGGGGTAGAGCACGATGAAGCGTCCGCCGTCGGCGACGCGGTTCATGCGCGTGCTCTCGGCGAAGGTCTCGGGACTCTGGCTGCAGCCGTGCAGCATGACCACGAGCGGCATGGGGCCGTCGGCGCCATCGGGCACATAGATGCGGTAGTCGCGGGTGGCGTCGCCGACCGCGACGCGTCCTTCGGCCCACGTTGCGGCAGCAAGGGCTGAAGTGGAGAGGGCAACGGCGGCGAGCGTCGCGGCGAGTGTGGTGATCATGGGCATCGGAACCTCCTTGGCAGGGCGTCGGCAACCCGCGTTCCGCGCTTGTGCGCGCGGCATGACGGTAACGCGATCCTCCGCCCGCTAGCATTCTTGCATGCGCTTCTGGAGGAGACAGTCATGCCCCGCAAGTACATCGATTGCCGAGAGTCGCCGAGCAAGTCGGAATGCAGCATTGCCATCAGCGCCGATTCGGACCAGGAACTGATCGAGGCGGCCGTCCAGCACGCCTGCGCCGTGCACGGACACACCGACTCGGTTGAACTGCGCCGCGAAATCGCGAAGATGGTCAAGGGCGGCATGCCGCACGAGACGGCGACGCCCAGGCGCGAGCCCGAGTCAGTGTTTTAGGCGCTCGACGAACAGCTTGCGCAGCTTGGCAGCCTTGGGTGCCACCACCGCCATGCAGTAGGGCTGCGCGGGGTTGTTGGCCAGGTAGTCCTGGTGGTAGCCCTCCGCGGGCCAGAAAGCCGGCGCGGGGCGCACTTCCGTCACGATCGGATCAGGCCAGACACGCAGGCTCTCGAGTTCGGTGACGATGCGGCGGGCGATGCCGAGCTGCTCGTCGGAGTGGGTGAAGATCACCGAGCGGTACTGCGGGCCGACGTCGTTGCCCTGGCGGTCGCGCGTCGTCGGATCGTGGATCGCGAAGAAGGCTTTCAGCAGCGTCCCATAGTCGATCACGCCGGGATCGAAGCGGACCTGCACGACTTCGGCGTGGCCGGTGTCGCCATCGCAGACCTGCCGGTAGCTCGGGTGATCGACGTGCCCGCCGGCGTAGCCAGAGACTACCGAGTCCACGCCGTCGAGTTGGCGCAGCGCCGCTTCGAGGCACCAGAAGCAGCCGCCGCCGAGGGTTGCGGTTTCCATCGTCGAACTCCTTGCGAGGGGTGACCCGATTATGGATCACGCCGGGCGGATCGGCGACTCGTCCAGCAGGGCGATCTGCTCGCGCAGCTCGAGGATGCGATCCTGCCAATAGCGCGGGGTGCCGAACCAGGGAAAGGCCGCCGGAAATGCGGGGTCGTCCCAGCGGCGTGCGATCCAGGCGCTGTAGTGGATCAGGCGCAGCGTGCGCAGGGCCTCGACGAGGAACAGCTCGCGGTCGTCGAACTCGCGGAACTGCTCGTAGCCGCGCAGCAGGTGGCCCAGCTGGCGGCCCATCGCTTCCGGCTCGCCCGAAAGCAGCATCCACAAGTCCTGCACCGCCGGACCCATGCGTGCGTCGTCGAAGTCGACGAAGTGCGGGCCGTCGTCTGTCCAGAGAACGTTGCCCTGGTGGCAATCGCCGTGCAGGCGCAGCGTGCGCACGTCGCCGGCGCGTTCATAGGCGCGCTCGACGCCTTCGAGCGCCTGGTCCACGACGCCCTGCCAGACGTCGACGAGTTCCTCGGGCACGAAGCCACCGTCGAGGATGAAGTCGCGCGGCTCGTCGCCGAAGGTGTCGATGTCGAGCGCCGGGCGTTCGACGAAGTCGGCGATCGCGCCGACGGCATGGATGCGGCCGAGGAAGCGCCCCATCCATTCGAGCACCTCGGGCCGGTCGAACTCGGGCGCGCGGCCGCCCTGGCGCGGGAAGACCGCGAAGCGCAGGTCGTCGTACTTGCAGAGCGTGCTGCCGTCGAACGTGCGCGGCGGCACGGCCGGAATCTCGCGCGCCGCGAGCTCGAGCGTGAAGGCGTGCTCCTCGCGAATCGCCTCGTCGCTCCAGCGGTTCGCGCGATAGAACTTGGCGACGACCTGACTGCCGTCCTCGAGGCCGAGCTGGTAGACGCGGTTCTCGAAGCTGTTGAGTGTCAGCAGCCGGCCGTCGCAGCGCAGGCCCGTGCTGTCGACGGCGTCGAGCACGCGGTCGGGCGTGAGGCCGGCGTAGGGCGTGCCGTCAGACACGCCCGGCCCTCACGGCGATCGGCCAGACGATCTCGCGTTCTGCGTCGCCCCACACGGGGCGCAGCGATTCGCCGAGCGGGAGCGTGGGATCGCGGCCTTCCGCCTGCGAGAGGTAGCGCGTCGCCGTCCACGTGCGCAGATACGCGAGCAGGTCGTCGAGCGTCCAGTAAAGCCGGATCTCGAAGGCCGGCGCGGCGATTTCCTCGAACGGGAAGGGCAGCGTGCGGTAGCCGTCGTCCACCCACTTGCGCTCCGCCGGCCACCACGAGGCCAGCACGCGATCATGGTAGTCGCGGAAGATTTCGTCGATGCCCGGCTCGGCGCGCAGCAGCTGGTAGGTCCACGCCGCCAGCACGCCGCCCGGCTTCAGCACGCGCTTCCCCTCGACGTAGAAGCGATCGAAATCGAACCAGTGCAGGGCCTGTGCGACGGCGATCAGGTCGCAACTGCGATCCGCCAAACCGCTCGCTTCGGCCGGCGCGGCACGGTACTCGATGCGCGGATGCGGGGCGGCTTCCTTCACCTGCCGCGCCGAGAGATCGGTGCCGACCACGCGCGCATAGTGCTCGGCCAGCGGGACCGATGCCTGCCCGTTGCCGCAGCCGCAGTCCCAGGCGAGGTCGTGCGTCTTCGTTTGCGCGGCCACCCAGTCGAACAAAGCTGCGGGATAGCCGGGGCGGAACTTGGCGTAGTCCGTCGCCGCGCCGGAGAAGTGGTCGGCGGTCAAGCGCCTTCCTTCTCGGCGAGCCGCCGCAACGCCAGCGGAAAGGCGCCGGTGAGGACGGACGCGATCGCCGAGACGATCAGCGCCCAACCCGCCATGTCGTCGTTGAACAGCGGATGCGTGCCCTGCAGCATCCCGGCCAGCGCGGCGATCCCGGCGATCAGCAGGATCGCGCCGATGGTCGTGAAGAAGATGAAGGTCCAGGGCCAGTGATGGGATTTCATGTCGAGCGGTCGATTCGGATTGCGTTGAATGATCGCACAACCGGCCGAGCGGTTGAATGTGGCGGAAGCGACCGATACCGAACCCGGGGACAGGCGAAGGGGAAAAGGGGAACTTGTCCGAACCAGCTACGACGGTGCAGCCGCTTCCGCGTCGTGCAATGCAATTGGCGGGCCAGTGTGCATCGGTGCGTCCCGATCCACGGTGCGGCAAGGGAGATCGGCAGATGCAGGGGGATCGATGAGGCCGAGACTTGCATGTCACCAGTGGCACCGCATGACAGCCGAGAGCGGCGGCGAATGACAGCCGTGGCGGATGTGCAATCTCGAGCGCGCGCGCGTCAAGCCGAAGATGCTGGAATAGCACTTTCAATCAAGCCGTTGCCACGTTAGAGCGATCGGGTCACCGGGTGGGCATAGGTCTTGCGAATTCCGATGCGATCACCTACCACCAATCGGAGAAAGCCATGGCATGGAACCTACTGTTTACTTCGGACATCGGCCTGCTCAGCCTGTTCACGATCCTCTTCATGGTGGTGATGGCCGTCTATATCTATTTCTTCGTCAAGCGCCACGCGGCTGACGAGGCGAAGCTGGGTGCCGCACGGAACGAAATGCCGCACGCGCACTGACGCCGCCGCTTCCTAGCCGTACGCCGGCGCAAATCCGCCTGCCGGCGCGGCTCCCTTTTCCGCTTCCCAATACGGTGACAACTCGCGCAGGCGCGCGATGACACCGGGGACGGCGTCGGTGACCCGGTCGATTTCGGCTTCCGTGTTGTAGCGCGAGAGCGAGAAGCGGATCGTGCCGTGCGCCGCCGTGTACGGGATCCCCATCGCGCGCATGACGTGGGAGGGCTCGAGCGAGCCCGAGGTGCAGGCGGAGCCGCTGGAGGCGGCGATGCCCAGCTTGTTCAGCATCAGCAGGATCGCCTCGCCCTCGATGAACTCGAAGGCGATGTTGCTGGTGTTGGGCAGGCGGCAGGCGGTGTCGCCGGTGGCGAAGGCGCGCGGCACCCGGGCGAGGATGCCTTGTTCGAGCTTGTCGCGCAGGCGCTTCACTTCCGTGTTTTCGTAGTCCATGTGTTCGAGCGCCAGTTCCGCCGCCCGGCCGAGGCCGACGATGGAGGCGGAGTTCTCCGTGCCGGCGCGGCGCCCGCGCTCCTGGTGACCGCCGCGCAGCAGCGGGCGGTAGCGCGTGTTGCGGCGCACGTAGAGCACGCCGATGCCCTTGGGCGCGTGCAGCTTGTGGCCCGAAAGCGAGAGCATGTCGATCTTCGTCTCCTTGAGGTCGATGGCGATCTTGCCGACGGCTTGTACCGCGTCGGTGTGGAACTGCGCGCCGACGGCGTGCGCCATTTCGGCCATCTCCCCGACGGGGAACAGCGTGCCCGTCTCGTTGTTGGCCCACATCGCCGAGACGATGGCGGTGCGCGGTCCGAGCAGCGACTTGTATTCGCCGAGGTCGAGCCGGCCCTTCTTGTCGACGCCGAGGCGATGGACGACCACGCCTTCCTTCTCGAGGTATTCGCAAAGACTGAGGATCGCCGGATGCTCGACCGCGGTGGTGATCACCTGGTTGCGCTCTGGCTGCGCCTTCAGCGCCGAAAGGATCGCCGTCGAATCGGACTCGGTGCCGCAGGAGGTGAACACGATCTCGGACTCATGTTCGGCGCCGAGCAGCGCCTGTACGCGCGCGCGCGCCTCCTTGAGCGCGAAGCCGACCTTGTTGCCGAAGCTGTGCATCGACGACGGGTTGCCGAACTGCTCGGTGAAGAAGGGCAGCATCGCCTCGACGACGGCGGGGTCGCAGCGCGTCGTCGCGTTGTTGTCGAGATAGATGGGTTCCATGTCAGTGCTCCGCAGCGGTGCGGCCGAGGCGCGCCGCGGGCAGGAGCTGCACGAATTCGCCGAGCGCCTCGACCAGCTTGGTCTGGATGCCGTTCAGCGTCGCTGCCTCCATCATGCAGCCGGCGCAGGCGCCTTTCAGATTGACGTAGATGTTGCGGCCGTCGATCTCGACGATCTCGATGTCGCCGTGGTCGGCCTGCAGCATCGGGCGGATCTTCTCGACCGTCTCCTCGATCATGCGCATGCGCTGGAAGTTGGTGAGCTTCGCCTTGCCGGTCGGCGCCGGCGGCTTGGCGGCGGCCGGCGCGGTGCAGCGTTCGCCGGCGACCTTGCCGAGGATTTCCTCGATGCCTTCGTGGCACGACGAGCAGCCGCCGCCGGCCTTGGTGAAATGCGTGACCTGCTCGACGGTCGACAGGTGGTTGGCGCGCACGACGTCCTCGATCATTGCCGAGTCGACGGCGAAGCACTTGCAGACCAGCGAGCCTTCCTCGTGGTCGTCGTGCCATTCCTCGCCGCGGTAGTTGGCGATCGCCGCCTGCAGCGCCTCGCGGCCCATCACCGAGCAGTGCATCTTCTCGGGCGGCAGGCCGTCGAGATAGTCGGCGATGTCCTGATTGCTCACCGCCAGCGCCGCATCGAGCGTCATGCCCTTGACGATCTCGGTCAGCGCGGAGCTCGAAGCGATCGCCGAGCCGCAGCCGAAGGTCTGGAAGTGCGCTTCCTCGATGACCTCGGTGTCGGGGTTCACCTTGAGCATCAGCCGCAGCGCATCGCCGCACTGGATCGAACCGACGTCGCCGACGCCGTTGGCGCCGGGCAGAGGACCCGAGTTGCGCGGGTTGAAGAAATGTTCGCGAACCTTTTCCGAGTAATCCCACATGGCGCTCTCCTGTCGGGGAAGTTGTTTTCCTTTTCGGACTGCAATCGCCATGCCATTGGGCGCGCGCCGCGAAACCCAGCAGCGACAAGGAGTTGGCGGCCTGCGTTGCTTGTAGGAAACACGACATCCGGGTCATAATCGGACATCGCCGATCGTCTCGGGCATCACCGATCGGCAGCGCCACTTCCGGCCGCTACAATCCACCGCGCCTCGACCACGCAGCGCGGCGGGTCATCCGGATTTGGCAGTCACTCTCCTCGGAGCTGAGATGGTTCGCAATGACACCGCCGCCCCTTTGCGGCAACCCCGTTCTCCCAAGCGCCTGCTGACCGTCGCGGTCGCCTCGTGCTTTGCCGGCGCGCCGGCTTGGGCGCTCGATGCGAACAATCTCAGCGCAGTCACCGGCGCCTACACTGCCAGCCAGAACGGCAGCATCCTGACGCTGACGACCGCGACCGACCGCACGCTCGTCGAAGCCCAGCAGCGCTTCAACGTGCTCGCCAACGAGCAGCTGCGCGTGCTCCAGCCCTCTTCCGCGAGCCTCTTCCTGCTGCGCGTCGTCCCCGGCACCAACGGCGTGCTCGAGCGCTCCGTCATCGACGGCTCCATCTACTCCAACGGCCAGTTCTGGCTGCAGAACGCCGCTGGCGCGCTGATCGGCAAGGGCGCCGTCATCGATACCGCAGGATTCCTCGCCACCTCGATGGCCGTGCGCCTCGAGGACTTCATGGCTGCGCGGCTGACCTCGCTCGCCGGCGTTGCCGGCACCGGCGACGTCATCAACCAGGGCACCATCAAGACCAGCTCCGGCGGCTCCGTGTACCTCGTCGGCGCCAACGTCACCAACGAAGGGCTCATCGAAACCCCGGGCGGCGAAACCATCCTCGCTGCCGGCCAGACCGTAAACCTCATCGACACCGGCACCCCCGGCGTCAAGGTCGAAGTCACCGGCGCCGAAGGCAACGCCACCAACCTCGGCGAGATCGTCGCCACCGCCGGCCGCATCGGCATGGCCGGCGTCATTGTCAGGAACAGCGGCACGCTCAACGCCTCGAGCGTCGTCAGCGAAGGCGGGCGCGTCTTCCTCAAGGCCAGCAAGGACGCCTACGTCGACGGCGCCGGGCGCATCGTCGCCACCGGCACCAAGGGCGGCACGGTCGAAGTGCTCGGCGAGCGCGTCGCCGTCATGGACCAGGCGCAGATCGACGTCAGCGGCACGAACGGCGGCGGCACCGCGCTCGTCGGCGGCGACTACCAGGGCAAGAACCCGGACGTCCAGAACGCCGCCATCACCTACTTCGGCAAGGACGCCGGCATCAAGGCCGACGCGACCGGCGACGGCGACGGCGGCAAGGTGATCGTCTGGGCCGACGACACGACGCGGGCGTACGGCACGATCTCGGCTCGCGGTGGTGCGAACGGGGGCAACGGCGGCTTCGTCGAAACTTCCGGCTATAGGTATCTGGAGGTTTCTGGCGCCCGGGTGGACACGCGAGCCCCGAACGGCGCGGTCGGCAACTGGCTGCTCGACCCCATGAACGTTTCCATCGTTTCGGGGGCTTATGCGGGTGCTATTAGCGCCAATCCTTTCGCTCCCTCCGGCGGAACGACGACGACCATCACGGATGCCGACATCAACGACTACTTGACGTCGACCAGCCTGACGATCCAGACGGATGGAGCCGGTAGCGGAAGCGGCAACATCAGCATCACCAACGCCTCGATCTCCGGAAGCGGGAACAGCCTCTACCTTCTCGCGTATGGGGGTGCAGGTGGCACCGGCGACATCATCGTGCAAGGCAGCACCCTTTCCAACCTGGCGACGCTTGCCATGGTGGCTGGCTGGGACGGGGTCGGCACGACCGAATCCGACGTCATCGCCAATACCGGCAACCTGAGCATCAGCGAAAGCACGATCGGCTCGGCGGTTGGCATCGTCAATCTCTATGGCGGCGGCAACATCACATTCGGCAGCACGTCGGCGTCCGTGGGTACTGCCGTCACCTCCACTGCGCAGATGGTCATCTCGGGCAAGAACGTGACGGCCTATGGCAGTGCCAGCGCGAGCGCGTACGATGGCACCACGCACTACGGCGCGGGCGTCTGGCTGAAGTCCGGCAGTACCCAGACCATCAAGGCGAACACATCGTCGGGCTATGTGTCTCTGTATGGTGGTTCGGTCAGCTCGGCGGAAGGCGGCCAGCTCGTTTATGGCGGCTCTGTTGTGTTCGAGGGCGGCGATCAGACTATCGTCGCCTACGGAATGCGACTGCAGGGTGGCGCGTCAGGGCATGACAATGCCGCCGCCGTCGAGGCCAGCGGCGTGCAAAGCGTTGTGGTCTACGGCGGGGGCATCGTTGCGTATGGCGGCGGCACGACCGGCAGCTACAACAATCTCGCCGCGATCAAGCAGAAGAACAACGCCAGCGGCAGTCAGACGATCACCACCTACGGCGGCAGCATCTACCTTGGCGCCGGTGCCGGAACCGGCGGCGGGGGCTTCTACGATACCGCCTGCGGTGCCAATTGCGCGGCGGTTTCGAGCAACAACAGCGCAAGCATCCGCAACAGCTTCGGCAACCAGACGCTCGATTTCTATTACGGCGGCAACCTGACGCTCGTCGGCGGCTCGGGCGGAGCCAACAACGAGGCAGAGATCGACAACTACTCCACCGGCACGCAGAAAATCTGGAGCAGCTACGGTGCGGGCGTCGGCGGATCGAGCTATCACCCCGTGATCACGATCACCGGCGGGAGCTCCGGAGGGACCGTGGTATACGGTGCCGACCTCAAGTATCACCAGGAAGAGAACTCCGCCGGCATCTCGATCGGTACCGACTCGGCCGCCGGTACGCAGCAGATATACGCTAACGGGATCACGCTGACGGCCGCCGGGAGCAGCACCACGGTCGCAGGTGCCTACGTCGGCGGCTACGGTTCGACGACGATCATTTCCTATGGGGGCGTAACTCTTACGGGTGGGGCGGGCACGGCCGATGCGAACGAGCGCTTCACGACGGCGGCGGGGATCGGCAACGACAAGGCGGCCGACGTAACGCTGGCCATCTACGGCGGCAATCTCTCGATGGCTGGCGGCAGTGGTACCGGCGGCGCTGCGCTGATCGGCTCCACCGATTACGGCGCGACGGTGAATATTGGCGTGTATGCCGGTGATATCTCCCTGACGGCGAACAAGGGCGCCGTCATGATCGGTTCGGCATCGAAGACGGCAACAGCGACGGCGACCAAGATTTCAGTCGGTGCCAGTGGCAACGTCACTGCAACGGCAAGTTCGGACGCCAGTGGCGACGGCGACGTTTGGATCGGTAGTTACGGGGGGCCGATCGGCACGGCGGCTGGGGAATTCAAGGTCGTTGCCGGCAAGAACCTTACGACCACGGGCAATGCCAAGCAGGTGATCTTCGGTTCCTACGGTGGTGGTCCCGCTGAGGTGACTCTGCGTGCTGGCTACGACTTTACGGTCCCGAACGCTGCAAGCGCTTCCGGTGGAGACATCAAGCTGGGAACCGCAACGCTGGTCACCGGAAACGCCAGCCCGACGGCGGTGGTACTTGAAACCAAGGGTGGCAGCACCTACGGCGGCAAGATTACCGTCGATGGTACGCTGAGTAGTTCGACCGGTGGCGTCAGCGTTCTAGCTTACGGCGATGTGGCCATGACCGGCGTCGTCAACGCCGCGCAGGCGGCGATCGTGGGTGCCGGTTACCAGTCGCTCAATGGCGGCAACCTGTCGATGACCGGAAGCAGCAGCGTGTATGGCGGGACCGGCGCGACGCTTGTCGCCTCTTCGGGTACTGCACAACCCGCCGGCACCGGATTTATTGGACTGACCTACGTCAGATCGGCGACCGGTGTCACCACCGTCACGGCAGACCGGGCGATCTACGACAACAACGGCACGGCGCTGAACGCGAAGGGCCTGGTGGTCGACCTGACGAGCCTCTATGGCGGGAATGTGGGTGCTCTCGCGGTCAGCAGTGACGTCGACGCGACGAACAACCTGAACGTCAATGTGAATCCAGGAGCGACTTACGGCGGAATCTCCATCAGGAACGCCGGTACCGGTGAAACCGCAGCCGTCGTGCTGAACGACGATAGTGCAACGGCCGGCAATGCCACCGTTTCATATTCCTCGCCCTACAGCATCGACATGACGGCGAGAAGCTACGACCTCGATTCCAACTACGGCGGCATCGAGATTTCGTCGAGCGCTGCGGTCACGTTGAACAACCTCGCGCAACTCGCTCCCGGAAGCCTCGACGCGACGTATCGATTCGTCAAGATATCCGGTCAGACGGGCGTCAGTACGACGGCTGCGCTGGCGCTAGGGACCACGGACCTCTACCTCAATACGAGCGGAGCATTGACCGCGTCCGGCCATGCGATCAGTGCCCGTAACCTCGGCCTGAATGCTAGCGGTGGCCTGACGCTGACCAATGCCGCCATCGGCGCCAGCGCCAACGTCTATCTCGGCGGAGTCAATAACTACGGCGGCGGCGCCATCACGCTGACGAACAGCTCGGTGACCGCAGGCAACAGCATCTACGGCTACACCGGCGGCGACATCCGTCTCAACAACGGCTCGTACCTGTCGGCCGCCTACGACGTCAACCTCGGGCTCGGCAGCACGACCTCCACGGTCTATCTGAACGACACGACGGGCTACTCGGCCTCGTACATCATGTCGGGCAGCACGTACGCCACCAACGTCGGATTCCTGATGCGCTCGTCCGACGGCATCGTGATCGACGGCGCCACGACGATGACGTCGGCAGCGTACGGCAGCGGCATCTTCCGCGGCTTCCACGGCACGCCGGCGGCGGCGGGTGCCGGCCTGAACGTGCTCTACGGCATTGCCGCCACCGCGGCCGTTACGCAGACGGTCACCGACGTCGTCAACACGATCACCACGACGACGACGACCGCGACGGACTCCGTCTCGTCCGGCTCCACGACGACGACGGCCAGCATTCCGCCGCCGACAACTACCACGACCAGCGGCGGCACTGCCTCTCTCAGCGCGGGGACCGTCGGCGGCACCGCGGGCACGTTCGGCGATACCTCGACCAGCACTTCGTCGACGAGCGACACGACATCGACCACGAGCACCACCAGCGGCGGCACCACCGCGGGCGATTCGAGCAGCGGCTCGACGAGCACCGCCACGAGTTCCTCGACCTCGGGGGAATCCTCGACCACCGGTGAGTCCTCGACGTCTTCCTCCGGCGAGCAGGCCAACGGCACCCAGGAACCGGCCAAGGAAGAGGCGAAGGAAGAAAAGAAGGACGAGAAGAAAGACGACAAGAAGGCCGACGCAGGCGAGAAGAAAGATGACAAGGCGAAGCAGAAACCCGTGGGCAAGTGCAGTGCTTGAGCGGCTGATCCTGATCGTGGCGACCCTCGGTCTCGCCGCCGGCGCGCAGGCGCAACAGGCGGCGGGGCAGGTCACCCACCTCTCTGGGACGCTCTCGGTCAAGCGCATCGACGGGACCACCAAGCTGCTGTCGGTGAAGTCGGCCGTGCAGGAAGGCGACCTCCTGACCACCGAGGCCGAGACTTACGCCCGCATCAAGTTCGCCGACGCCAGCGAAGTCGTGCTGCGGCCGCACTCCCAGCTCAAGGTCGAGAACTACGCCTTCAACCAGGCCAAGCCCGAGGGCGACAACGTCGTTCTGTCGATGCTCAAGGGCGGGCTGCGGGCGGTGACGGGGCTGATAGGCAAGCGCAACCGCGAGCGGGTGACCTTCTCGACGGTGACGGCGACGATCGGCATCCGCGGCACGCACTGGGGCATGCTGATGTGCCAGAACGACTGCGGCGGCGTGCCGACCGTCACCGGCCAACCGCCGCCCAACGGCCTGCACCTGGACGTCGCCAACGGCGCCATCGTGGTCAGCAACGGCTCGGGTCAGCTCCAGCTCAATGCCGGCCAGTTCGGCTTCGTCGCGGGCCCGAACGTGCCGCCGGCGGCGGTGCCGCCGCAGCAGGGCATCCAGGTCACGATGCCGCCTGCCATCTCCCAGAACAAGGGCGGCGGCCAGGGCATCGGCAAGTCCAAGGAAGGCGAGTGCGCGCTGTAGG
>Ga0075012_10004032_pt1 | contig 13754 bp, 11 predicted proteins | sample All_14_2_FD_71474 | JGI IMG/M metagenome (GOLD analysis project Ga0075012, IMG submission 71474) | Freshwater microbial communities in response to fracking from Pennsylvania, USA - Allegheny Zone_MetaG_DW_15 | ecosystem: Environmental > Aquatic > Deep subsurface > Groundwater > Drilled... | reverse complement strand
GGTGGTCGGCTCTGACCTATCTGAGGCGCTACGGCGGGGCCACTGCCGCCCACCTGTTGGCCACCGGCAAGCTCAGCCTGGATCACTCCGTGGCTGAGGAACGGATCGTGACCATCGTTTTCATCGGCCTGCCCGGTCACCTGCGCCAGCAAGAACTGGAGAACGACCCCAAGACGCTGGAACATCGCCAGATTTTTTCCAAACGAGTGGCCGATATCACCCAGCGCCATCACGGAATTGTGCACGACTTTCAGGCGGATTACCTGATGCTCGGCTTTGGAACCCATCCCGGAGAACAGGAACCCGACCACGCCGTCAAGGCCTTTCGAGCGGCCAATGAACTCATCGCCTCCAAAGAATTCTTTGTGGAAGCCTGGAAACCATATCAGGAAGAAGGGGCGCGCGTGCAAGTTTCCCTCAATGCCGGACTGGTGGCGGTGGGATGGGTCGGCACCACCAACCAAAAACAGGCCTCGGCCGCCATCGGAGACACCACCAACGTGGCTGCCCGTCTCTTGGGAACGGCCAAGAAATACAACGTGGACCTGATCCTTTCCGAGAGCACTCATGAGCTGCTGAAGGACCAGGCCGCCTTCGAAGCGCTGCCCCCGGTCATGCTCAAGGGCAAGACCGAAGCGGTGGCCATCTACAAAATGGTGACCCCCGAATGAGAATTCCCAATTGGACCTGGACCTTGCTGGTGCTGCTAGGACTTTGGTGGCTGGGTGTGCCCGGCGAACTGGAGCCGATCGACTCCAAGCGCCTGGAAGAGCGTATCCAACTCATCAATCAGGAACCTCCCGACCCCTCTATCGTCATCATCGGCGTGGACGACGCCGTCTTTCAGGCTGACCGCTACAACCGCCTCGAGCACGCCCGCCTGATCGACCGGCTCGGTGCGGCCGGTGTGCGCGGCATCTTTTTAGACCTGATTTTTGATGAACCCCGTGGGGATCAATTCGATGTGCCGCTGGCCGAGGCCATTCGCCGCAGCGGACGAGTGGTGGTGGCCGGGGTCTATCAGGCCAACAGCAACGACGCCGACCTGAAAATCCTGCGGCCCACCTTCTTTCCCCAACTGCAAGAGTTAGTCAAATCGGGCGCCTGCCAAATGGGAATCATCAACACCTCCCACACCGGCAGCAAAAACGAGACTTTGCTGGCGGTGGTCGACCCGATTGAGGACAGGCAAATCAATCCCTTTGGACCGGGTGTGCGCTTGAGTGCTGCCGCCGCTTTGTATGCCATCAGCCAACATCTCAAGGCCAGCGACGTGGAGTCTCTGCCCGCCACCGTCTGGCATGGTGAAATCCTCAATATCCCGCCGCTCCACGTGGAAACCAGCGGCACCATGCAAAAAGGGGTCACCAATCTGAAGGCTCCCTTGTATTTTCATCCGCCGGCTACCGGCCCGGTGGGTAAGCCGGGTGCGCCGGGGCGCTTGCCGGTCATCCCCTACCTGAAGATCGCCGATGGGGACCCGGAGGCGTTGCGGGCGGTGAAAAACAAGTTTGTCTTGATCGGGGACAACCGCCAGGGTTCCATCGATCTTTATACCACTCCCGTGGGCGATATGAAGGGAGTGGAGATCCACGCGCAGGCCTTTGACATGCTGCTGCAAAACCGCATTCCCCGTTTTCCCATCGAGGGCTCGGTCTTTATGTATGAGGCGGAGTTAGGCATCGTCCTGCTCTGTCTGATTTGCAGCTGGCTGCTGCAAAGTCAGCCCAATATGGCCCGCTGCGCGGTGGTGGCGGTGGTTTGTGTGGCCTGCTGGGAGGCGGCGGTGATGGTAGGCGACCGCCACGATGCTTACCTGCCCCAGACGCTGGGGGAATTTGCCCTTTTCGTTACCTGCCTGCTCGGCATGATCGTGCGCTTTCGAGCCACCTACCGCATCTTGCGCACCTTTATTCCGGCCGCCATCGTCGACCAATTGATTCAGGATGTGATCATCCATCAAGGGGCGGTCGAGGCCACGGTGATGGTGACCGATATCCGCGGCTACACCACCCTGAGCGAAAGCCGCACCCCCACCCAGGTTCTGGACCTGCTGAACGATTACCATACCGAGACGGTGGCCCACTATCAGAAATTTGGCGGCCACGTGCTCAACTACCAGGGCGATGCGCAGATCATTTTATTCGGGCACCCCAAGCCGTTAGCCGACGCTCCCCGCCAGGCCATTCTGGCCGCTCAGGCCGCCTCAGGCGCGGTGGAAGTGCTGCGCAAACGCTGGAAGTTGCCGGCCGACCAGGCCTTCAATGTGGGCGCCGGGATTTGCACCGGCGCCGTCATCATCGCCGACCTGGGGGGTATGCACCGAGAATATACGGTCATCGGCGAGTTGGTGCGAAAATGCCACAAGCTGCAAAGTCAATCACAAATTCTGAAGGCCAACATCATTCTCGATGAGGAGACGTTTTTACGCTGCCGCACCAAGCCGGATGTAGAGAAACGCGAAGACGTAAGCATTGACGGTTTGGCCGAGCCGGTAACCGTCTACATCACCGACTTGGTGCCGGATTAGCCTGTAATTCCTAACGGAAGGGAAGGCTTACCCTGGGGCGAAGGCGGCCCGGCTTTATGGAACTCCACGAATCCGTAGTCATGGCCCTCTGGCTCTTGTTGTTGCCGTTACTGGCGGCAGCCCTTACGGCATTTGTGACCCGTCCCTGGCCTTTGCTCTCTGCGCTGGTCAGTTGGGCTTCCACCCTGAGCTGCCTGGGCATCTCCGCCAAAATCTTTGTGGACCGCCTTTACGGCATCGACCCTCACGCCCTCGATCCGAACCCGATGACGCACAGCGTCTTCAACATCATTTCTTTTTCTTCCAACGTGCAGATGGGCCTGACCAACATTCCGGTCGGCATTCTCATCGACAACCTGACCTCGGTCATGTTGGTGATGGTCTGCTTTATCGCTTTGCTCATTCAGATTTATAGCTACAGCTATATCAGCACCGAAGTGGGCCACTTCCCCACCCAGGGCCCCAGCTCGGTGTCGCGCTTCTTTGCCTGCCTGAACCTCTTCATCTTCTCGATGATGGGACTGGTGCTCTCCGTCAGCACCGTGCAGTTGTATATTTTCTGGGAACTGGTGGGCCTGTGCTCCTACCTGCTGATCGGATTCTGGTTCTTCAAGACCTCGGCCGCCGTGGCCAGCCGCAAAGCCTTTGTGGTCACCAAATTTGCCGATCTGGGCTTCCTGCTGGGCGTTCTCTGTCTGGGCGCGGCCGCTCAGACCTTTTTGTTCCCCTCGCTATTGACCAAGGGGCTGGACATCAGCGAGCCTCTACTCAACATCGGATTGATTTTGCTTTTCTGCGGAGCCATCGGCAAAAGCGCCCAGTTCCCCCTGCACATCTGGCTGCCCGACGCGATGGAGGGTCCCACCCCAGTCTCCGCCTTGATTCACGCGGCCACCATGGTGGCCGCCGGCGTCTACATGGTGGCCCGCATGGCTCCGGTCTTCGCCATCGCCCATCAGGCCGCCATGGTGGTGGCCTGGACCGGCGCGATTACGGCGGTCATAGCCGGTTCTATGGCGCTGGTGCAAAACGACATCAAAAAAATTCTGGCCTATTCTACGGTGTCTCAACTGGGGTTCATGCTTACCGCCCTGGGCGCGGGAGCCACCAATGCCGGGGTCTTCCACCTGATTACTCACGCTTTCTTCAAAGCGTTGCTGTTCTTGGGTTCGGGCGCGGTCATCGTGGCCTGCCACAGCAACGACATCTGGAAGATGGGTGGCCTCAAGAAATACCTACCGGCCACCCATACCGCCTTCTTGTTTGGCTGCCTGGCCCTGGCCGGAATTCCGCCGCTGGCCGGCTTCTGGTCGAAAGACGAGATCATCAGCGGGCTAACCGGGCACCTGCCGCTGCTGGTCATACTGGCCTTCACCGCTTTTATGACCGCTTTTTACGTGGGCCGTCTTTACTGCGTGGCCTTTCTCGGCGAGTATCGCGGCGCTCGCGAAGATCTGGCCTTTGGCGGTCCGGTGCCCTCCCCCAGCTTGCCGGCTCCCCTGTCGCCGGCCAAGACGATCTTTGAGATGCAGCCCTTCTGGAGCGAGGAGCGGGCCCAACAAGACGGGCGTCATCTACCTCCCGAGTGCCTGGGCGCCCTGAGCGAGGGAATGGGACACCACGGCCACGAGGAGGAGGAGAGTGGAGCAGCGCCCGAGTTGCCCCACGAGGTCTCACCGGTGATGTACGTCCCGCTCCTGATCCTCTCGCTGTTTGCCTTGTTTCTGGGCTTTGTCGGCGTGCCCGGAGAGCACAACCTCTTTGCTCACTTCGTTTTCCCCCAGGCCACCCACCATGGCCTCAACCTGCCCTTGATGGCCGGCTCCATTGTGGTGGCCTTGAGCGGATTTGGCCTGGCCTGGTCGATGTATGCCGGCCATCCCGAAGAGGGAGAAAAGAAACTCCACGCCCGGCTGGGGCCGATGCTGGTGGTGCTGCAGCAAAAGTATTACCTGGACCATCTCTGGGCCAAAGCACTGGCTTACCTGCTCTACGTGGACGCGCGTGTGCTCTCGCGCTTCGACGAAAAGGGCGTGGACGGCGTGGTCTACGGCATCGGCGAGGCGACTTACCAGGCCGGCCAGATGGTTCGCCAGGAACAGAACGGGCAACTGCAGCGCTACGCGCTCACCCTGGTGGTGGGATTCTTCCTGCTGGTGCTGGCCATGCTGCTCTTTGAACCGCAGTTCATTTGGGATCATCTGGCCGTCTTCCAAAGCTACGCCAATGCTCTGACTCCGTTGGGAGGGCCTCGCCCATGAGCATGCCCTGGCTCAGCCTGATCATCTGGTTGCCCAGCCTGGCGGCCTTGTTGATCGCGGTCACACCGCGCAGCTGGGTGCGCCTGATCCAAACGCTGGCGCTGGCGGCCGGTGGAGCCTCGGCACTGTTGAGCCTGCGGCTTTTCGTGGTGCAATACTTTACCAACCAGGCGGCCCTGGGCAAATTTCAAGAAGTCGAAGCGTTGGCCTGGCTGGAAAGCCTGGGGATCCAGTACAAGGTGGGCGTGGACGGTCTGTCGCTGAGTATGATGCTGCTCACCGGACTGGTCAGCATGGCGGCTCTGTGGATGTCACTATCCATCGACAAGCGCCAAAAAGAATATTTTGTGCTGTGCTTGCTGGCCATCACCGGCGTCTATGGCGTCTTTGCCTCGATCGACTTGTTTTTCTTCGTCATCTTTTACGAGCTGGCGTCCATCCCCATGTATTTCCTGGTCGGCATTTGGGGTTCGGACAAGATCGGTTCAGGTCGCCCCATTTATAAGGAGCGCGCCGCCACTAAACTGCTGATCTACCTGCAACTGGGCGGCGGTATCGTGCTCCTGGGGATCCTGGCCCTTTACTTCGCCACCGGCGCCAAGACGTTTGATTTACAGATCTTGCTGCAATCTCACCTCAGCGCCGCCCATCAGAAAGTGCTGTTCCTCTTGTTCTTCGCCGGCTTCGCCATCGAGGCCGGCCTGGTACCGCTGCACACCTGGCTGCCCGAGGGTCACTCCTCGGCTCCTACTCCGCTCTCCATGCTGCTGGCCGGGGTGCTGCTGAAAATGGGCGGTTATGGCATCCTGCGCTTCTGCCTGCAACTGACGCCGGCCGCTTCGGCTGCGTTTCTACCGGCCTTCGCGATCTTTGGGACGGTCAACGTGCTCTATGGCGGCCTGTGCGCCCTCCGGCAAAGCGACGTCAAAGTCATGATCGCTTATTCCAGCGTCAGTCACATGGGCATGTTCTTCCTGGGCATCGGCTGTTGCGCCGGACCGGCTCCCTTCAACACCTATGGGCTGCTGGGAGCGCACTTTCAACTGTTTTCGCACGGAGTCATCACGGCTCTGCTCTTCGCCGTGGCCGGGGCCGTCTACAGCAAGACTCACTCGCGGGACCTGCGAGCCTGGGGGGGCCTGGCCGCGCGCACTCCCATCTTTGCCTTTTTCTATATCCTGGCAGCCATGGGGTCGCTGGGACTGCCCGGCCTGACCGGGTTCTGGGCGGAGTTCATGGTGCTCTTTGGCAGCTGGGGGAGCCTCACCGTGGGGGACTATCACCTGCCGCTGCTGACCATCATGGCCGTGCCGGGCCTGCTCATCACCACCATGTTCTTGCTGCGTTCCGTGCAATATGGCTTCTTTGGGCCCCTCAATCCCGACCATTGCAACGTGCAAGACGCCAGCTGGTGGGAAGTCATGGCCTTCGTGACGCTGGCCAGCTCGGCTCTCTTCTTCGGCATCGTGCCGCGTTTGCTGACCGAGCCCGCTCTGCGCATCATTCCCGCCCTGCTCGGGGTGGAGACGCCATGAACTGGTCGCACTTGCTGGTTCAATTCACTCCGGAGGTGGCCGTGCTGGTCACCGTCGTATGGGTCATCCTCAGCGATCTCTTCCTCTCCCGTCATCCCTCGGGTCTGTGGCGCCAGTGCTTTCTAGGTCTGGCGGCCGCTACCATGGGCGCAGCCTTCCTGTGCCACGTATCCACTCCGACCGCCGACCTGCCCCTTCATATTGGGCGGGTGCTCATCGTTTCCCAATTGACCAGCACCCTCAAATTTATCGTGCTGCTGTTGAGCACGCTGGCGGTGGTTTTTTCCTACAAAAGCTTTGAGGAGACCGAGCGCCATGCGGGCGAATACTATGCCCTCATTCTTTTTTCCACACTGGGCGGGCTGCTGTGCATCTCCAGCCAGGACCTGGCCCTGTTTTTCATCAGCTTCGAGTTACTCTCGCTGCCGCTCTACATGCTGTGCGGCTTTCGGCGCTACAATTCGGCTTCGGCCGAGGCGGGCCTGAAGTATTTCGTCAACGGCGCCTTGAGTTCGGCCCTGATGCTTTACGGCATCAGTTGGATCTACGGCAGCATGGGCAGCACCCACTTGCCGACGATTCTGGCCAACTACCAGGCCATGGAAGGGGTTCCTCAGGGCTTTTTGCTGGGCTGCCTGTTGGTGCTCAGCGGCCTGGCCTTCAAGGTGGCCGTGGCGCCTTTCCATGCCTGGGCGCCCGACGTTTACACCGGAGCCCCGCCGGCCGTGTCCACCTTCCTGGCCAGCGCTCCCAAGGTCACCATGATCGGCTTTGTCATCCGCCTCTTCTGGCAGTATCTGGACGTGCCCGGGGGTGCCTTCAATCTGCCGGTCGACTGGGTTTTCCTTTTCGCAGTGCTGTCGGCCGGCTCGATGTTTGTAGGCAACCTGAGTGCCCTGCCCCAGACCGACGTGCGCAAGATTTTCGCCTACTCCGGCATCGCTCAGATGGGCTACCTATTTCTCGGCCTGGCTGCCTGCAACAACCCTCATCGTGAGCAATCGCTGGCCGCCGTTATTTTTTACACGGGCGTGTATGGCCTCTCCAACCTGGGCGCCTGGGCGGTGCTGGCCGTGCTGGCCCGCAGCCAGGACCGCTTTGACCTGGACAGTCTGCGCGGGTTACACCAGCGCAATCCCGTGCTGGCCGCCTGTCTGGCCCTTTGTCTGATGTCTTTGGCTGGCGTCCCCCCCCTCTCGGGTTTCATGGGCAAGTTCTATCTTTTCCGCGCCATCTATGAGAGCGGCCTGCCTTTCCTGGTGGTGCTGGGGATCCTGAATTCGGTAATTTCTCTCTTTTATTACTTTAAAGTGTTAAAGGCAGCCTATTTTGTGGAAGCAGAAGAAGGCGCCTCCGCCGGTCCGACTTTGCCGATGGCACAGCAACTGGCTTTTCAACTCTGCCTCTGGTCCAACGTCGTTTTGGGTCTGTGGCCGGGAGTCATTGCTGAAGTGGAGCGGGTGGCCAGCACTATAACGCAAGGAAGCTAAAATGCCTGAATCGTCGGCCATCGCCCCTGCTGAGCAACTTATCGCCCAGGTCCTCCACGCCCGTATGGAAAAAGAGGGCACCCTGATTCCCCACGAGCGCGGCCCGGTTGCCTACCGCATCGCCGAGGCGATGGTGGCGGCTAAGGACCTCTACACTGATTACCTGCCTCGTCTAACCCAAGAAGTTCCCTCGGAACTTCCCATGGAAGAAGAGATCTCCGGCCTGCGAATGGCGCTGTTGCACATTCGCGACCTCATCACCGACTTTGACAACGCTTTCCTGGACGCCATGTTCAGCGAACGCAAAGCCAATCCCGACCAGGTCTACGACCAGTGGGGCGACCCGGACGCGGGCGAAGGCGAAGAGAGCGAATGGACGGCCGAAGACCTCGGCCTCAGCGAAGAAGAGATGAACGAATGAAAAAGGGGCCTCGCGGCCCCTTTTTCCTTAAGAGACCAGCTCTTGGATGGTCTGGTTCTCGATGTCGAAGGACATCGCCCCTACCTGGGGTTTGGTGCGGGTGGTCAATTCCAGCTTGACCAGGCAACCGGCCTGGTTGTCGAACCACATGGTGCCGTCGGAAGCCGTCTTCACGTTGCTGGCTCCGCGCCCGTCGGGCAGGGGAACCTGGAATTCCACGGGCTCGGAGGTAAAGCTGATGCGCACGCAGTTCTTGCCCAGCATCTCCTCATCGCTTTCGTAGGTGTAGACGTACTTCATGGTGACGGGCTGGGGCACGTTGGGCAGCTGGCTTTGAGTCTGACCTTCCCAGCTGGCGCCGTTGTTCACTTCACCCTCGGGGAAAGAGAAGGCGTTGCCCTGATTGGGACCGGAGACTTCATGCACTTCGCCGCGCGCGCCCAGGTGCTGATAGATCACGCTCCGAGCGCCCTCGGGGATGCCCGCGCCCGGTTTAGGAATCGTAACGCTGACCACATGGCCGGTGCCGTCGTCCAGGGCGCGGATGACGGTCTGATTGAGGGTGGCTTCAAAGCCGCCCTTTTCTTCGCCGACTTTCTTGCCCTCTTGACTGGCGGATTGACTGGATCTGCTGGTTAAAGCGTAACTGAGCACCTGATCGGATTTGAATTTTAGACGTAGCACCTGACCCATGAAAAAGCTCTCCTTCTCGCCAACTGATTGCGTCGGCTGTTCTCGCTGGGTCCACCGCAATTCCTTTTAAAAAGGGGAAGGCAATCCGCGAAAACGAAACCCTGCTGTGTGGCCCGCAAGCAAGAAACGACCTCGATGGCCTGGCTGCCCCTTGGTGTGCTCACTATTCTGCTCAGCGCCACTCCTCTGGGTTACCTGCCCGTGCCCGGCACCGTTCAGTTTCTGACCATCGCCCACATCCCCGTGATCCTGGGTGGGGTTCTCTGCGGGCCCCTGATAGGCACGATCCTGGGCCTGCTCTTTGGTCTGGGAAATTGCTGGTACGTGCCACCCCACGATCCGCTGGTGCAGATCTTCCCGCGCATTTTTTGCGGCCTGGTGGCGGGCCTGGTTTTCCTGGCCGCGCGCCGTTATGGCAGTCCGCATTCCCAGATCACTTTGGGCTCGCTGTGCGCCGCGCTGGCCGGCAGTTTTACCAACACCCTGGGCGTGACCCTGGCCGCCTTGCTGAAGAACCTGATGCACTCCAACGAGGTGGTTGCGGTAGTGCTCTTTCACGGCGCTCCCGAGGCCTTGCTGGCAGTGCTGGTGACTCTGCCTTTTGCGGTCAGCCGAGGTGCCGGAAGGTAGGCGAAGGCGAAGGGGCAAAACCTCCCGGCCATGGAATTGAGCAACGAAGACTTGCACGAGGTCAGCCGGCTTTATCGCCAGCACATCAGCCCTGATTTGGCGCGGCTCATGAAGTTTGGCGGTCCGGGTAGCCTGGAAGTGAGCGCGCGGGATTGTCGTGTAACCGATCATCTAGGCCGCAGCTACCTGGACTTTGCCGGCGGCTATGGGGTTTTTTCGCTGGGACATTCCCACCCCGAGGTGGTGGCCGCGGTGGCCGCGCAGCTACACCAGCTACCCCTCTCTTCGCGAGTGCTCATGAATCCGCAACAAGCCTACCTGGCTCGCGATCTGGCTCAGGTGGCGCCGGGCCGACTGCAGTACAGCTTCTTTTGCAACAGCGGCGCCGAAGCCGTCGAAGGCGCTCTTAAGCTAGCCCGCCTGGCCACCGGGCGCCAGCGCCTGCTGGCCTGCCACAACAGCTATCACGGCAAAACTCTGGGCGCGCTCTCGGTGACGGGACGGGAAAAATACCGCCAGCCCTTTGAACCACTCATCCCCGAAGTCGGCTTTGTCGACTTCGGCGACCTGGATCAACTCCGCGCCTGTCTGGACGAAAGCGTGGCTGCCTTTATCGTGGAGCCGGTGCAAGGGGAAGGCGGCATTCACGTGGCGCCCGAGGGCTATCTGCAGGGTGTGGCGGCCCTATGTCGCCAGCACGGGGTGCTCTTGATCGCCGATGAAGTCCAATGTGGCCTGGGGCGTACCGGCAAGCTGTTCGCTGTGGAAAACTGGGGAGTGGAACCCGACCTGTTGGTACTGGCCAAGGCCCTGGGTGGCGGAGTGGTGCCGGCCGGGGCCATCCTGGGCACGCCCGAAGTGTGGCAGTCTCTCAAAGGAAGGCCCCTGATCCACACCAGCACCTTTGGCGGTAACCCGTTGGCCTGCGTGGCCGGGCGCAAAACCCTAGAAATCCTACAACGCGACGGCCTTTCGGCCAAATCGGCCCGCGACGGAAGCTGGCTCAAATCCGAGTTGCTGCGTTTACGCCAGGAATTTCCCCACCTGATCGCACAGGTGAGAGGGTTAGGGCTGATGATCGGGGTCGAGCTGGGCCGCGAGGACCTGGCGGGTGCCTTGATCAGTGAGTTGCTCAAGCGCAACTTGCTGGCCGTCTACACCCTGAATCAGCCGAATGTAATCAGACTGGAGCCCCCTCTGACCATATCCCAAGCCGATCTCGACCAGGCCGTCACGGCCTTTAGCCAGTCGCTGCAAGCCATTGCCCAGCGCCAATTGGTGGTGAGCCAGTGACCCCCGGCGCAGGCCTCATCACTGTTCTGGACGCAGATCCATCCCGTCCGGACTGCGTCGCAACTCCTCACTGTATAGCCCGATACACCTCGTCGTTGCTTCTTGCCGAACGGGCGCCTCTGCGCCCAAAACAGCAACAGACCTGCGCCGGAGGCCACTAATGCCCTGGGTGGAACGCAGCATTTTGATCGAGGGACCGATCGAAAAAGTCTACGAGCTGGCCAAGGACATGGAGGCCTATCCGGAATTCATGCCGGATGTGGAGAGCGTCAAGGTCATCGAGCGCGAGACCCATCGCACCGTCACCGAGTGGGAGACGAGCGTGGACGGCACCCCCATTTTGTGGACCGAAGAGGACCGTTTTGACGACGAGAACTTCGTCATCGACTACCATTTGATCGAGGGCGATCTGGACAAGTTTGAAGGCCAATGGCGCTTCCTGCGCAGCGGCTCGGGCACTCAGGTAATCCTGACGGTGGACTACGATTTCGGCATTCCCGAACTGACCAATCTCATCGGGCCTACGCTCGAACAAAAAGTTGGTGAGAATTCGGAAATGATGCTGGCGGGTATGAAACGAAGAATCGAAGGATCATGAATCTTTTCGGCTTTTTGCTCCATCCCCTCGGTATGCAGGACGTTTTCCGCTACGCTCCCAACGCGCGCGGCAAACGCGAAGCGCTGGTGCGCAAAATTCTCGAATGGATGCCGCCCTACCAGGCTTCGGTCATCACCGGGGTACGCTCGCGAGCGGTGGCCACCGAGATCGAGGGCCGCTTTATCACCATTCCGGTGCTGCCCCAGCAATTTCTCGAGAAAGATCGCCAGTGGGTGTTTGACCGGGTGCTGCAGGGAGCTTTGTTGGCTCAGACCAACGGCGCCCAGATCGTAGGCCTGGGCGGTTACAACTCGGTGGTGGGTGAGGCCGGCCGGGCCATTGCCGAGCGCCTGGATGTAGGCGTCACCAGCGGCAATTCTTATACCGTGGCCACGGCCATGGAGGCGACTCTGGCGGCGGCTCGGGCCATGGATCTGGATCTGGCCCGCTGCAATGTGGCCGTGGTAGGCGCCACCGGCTCGATCGGTGGGGTCTGTTCGCGTCTGTTGGCCCGCCAGGTGGCGCGCCTCTCGCTGGTGGCCCGCAGTCGTTCGCGCCTGCAGGCGCTGGCCGAAAAGATTCACGACGAGGGCCCCTGCGCCGTTTCCATCGACACCGACTTGGAGCGGGGCATTCGCGAGGCCGATGTCATCGTCTCGGCCACCTCCTCGGGCGGCGGCATCATCCGCCCCGACAATCTCAAGCCGGGCGTGGTCATCTGCGATGTGGCCTTGCCCCACGATGTCTGCCGGGACGTGGCCCGATTGCGCCCGGACGTGCTGGTCATCGAGGGCGGCGTCATTGAGGTTCCTGGCGAGGTCAACTTTAACTTTGACTTTGGCTACCCCCCTGGACATTCGCTGGCCTGCATGGCCGAGACCATGATTTTGACGCTGGAAGGCCGCTTCGAGGACTACAGCCTGGGACGAGGCCTGTCGCTGGAGAAGGTCGAGGAGATCAGTCGGCTGGCGGCCCGTCACGGATTCCGCACGGCCGGCTTGCGCGCTTTTGACGAACCCGTCACCGAGGACAAGATCGAAGAGGTGAAGTCGCGCATTCGCGACCACCGCCGGGGCCTCACCGTCATTCGATGAAACACGTGGTGAGCGTCAGTCTGGGCTCGTCCACACGGGATCACCGGGCCGAGACCGACTTCCTGGGGGTTCCCATGGTGGTGGAACGCCGCGGTGTTAACGGTCGCTTTAAGGACGCCCAGGCCATGTTACGCGAGCTGGACGGACAGGTGGACGCCATCGGTCTGGGGGGAGTGGACATCTACCTGCGCTGCCGCGATCGCCGTTACACTCTGCGCGATGGCCAGCGACTGCTGGACTGCGTGAAAATCACCCCGGTGGTGGACGGCAGCGGGCTCAAAGACACGCTGGAGGCCTCGGTAGTACACCAGCTGGCGGCACAGTTTCCCTTGCGCGGGGCGCGGGTGCTGATCGTTTCCGCCTTGGACCGCTTTGGATTGGCCGAGGCCCTGGTGCAGGAGGGGGCGGTGTGCACCTTCGGCGACAAGATGTTCGCGCTGGAGCTGGATCAGCCCATTTATGACCTGGACGAACTCGAGGTGCAGGCCGAAAAGCTGCTGCCCGAGCTGTGCAAATTGCCCATCAGCATGCTCTATCCGGTGGGGCCCAGTCAAAACAAGATCGAGCCCAAGGAACTCACTTCGCGCTATTTGCAGGAGGCCGAGTGGATCTGCGGGGACTTTCATTTGATTCGCCGGCGGCTACCCGAACGTCTGGACGGCAAGATCGTGCTCACCAACACGGTGACACTCGAGGATGTAGAAGAACTGCGCAGTCGCGGGGTGTCTTTTTTGATCACCACCACGCCGGAATTCTCCGGTCGCTCCTTTGGCACCAACGTGCTGGAAGCCATGTTGGTGGCGGCCGGGAAGGATTCTGCGGAGCTTTTGCGAGATCTTCAGTGGAAACCGCGAATTCTGTCATTGCAATCGGAGTAACCTATGTCAAACGCCCCTGAAGAAGAAGGTGGAACCCTCGAAGAGCTGATCGCCCACCGGCGCAAGCATCTGGAGAACCTGAAGGCGGCCGGGCTCAACCCCTGGGGTCAGCGCTACCATCGCGACCGCACCGCTGACTCCATTCATCAGGAGTTCGCCGAGCTGACCGCCGAAGGCGAAGGTCCCATCGTGACTGTGGCCGGCCGCGTGAGCGCGCACCGTCACCAGGGCAAGGCCACTTTTATCGACCTGACCGATCTCTCCGGGCGCATCCAGTGCTATCTGCGCAAGAACGACCTGGAAGACAGTTATGATCTCCTCAACAACGTAG
>Ga0075012_10004029_pt1 | contig 13760 bp, 10 predicted proteins | sample All_14_2_FD_71474 | JGI IMG/M metagenome (GOLD analysis project Ga0075012, IMG submission 71474) | Freshwater microbial communities in response to fracking from Pennsylvania, USA - Allegheny Zone_MetaG_DW_15 | ecosystem: Environmental > Aquatic > Deep subsurface > Groundwater > Drilled... | reverse complement strand
CAGCCCAGGCGAGGTTCAGTGCATTGGGCGGGAAGACCTTGATGAAGTGCTCTTGCGGCATGCCGCAAGAGCACTTCATCAAGGTCTTCCCGCCCAATGCACTGAACCTCGCCTGGGCTGAAGGCGAGATTGCCGCAAACAAGCCCTACAGCGCCATCCTCGGCCGCAACCTGCCCGCCGTGCAGGAACTGCAGCAAAAGCTGATCGACCTGCAGACCAATGCGGTGGTGCCGATCGAAGACCTGAAGGAAATCAACAAGCGCATGAACGAGGGCGAGGCCAACTCGCGCGAAGCCAAGCGCGAGATGATCGAAGCCAACCTGCGCCTGGTGATCTCCATCGCCAAGAAGTACACCAACCGCGGCCTGCAGTTCCTCGACCTCATTCAAGAGGGCAACATCGGCCTGATGAAGGCGGTGGACAAGTTCGAATACCGCCGCGGCTACAAGTTCTCCACCTACGCCACGTGGTGGATCCGCCAGGCCATCACCCGCTCGATCGCCGACCAGGCGCGCACCATCCGCATCCCGGTGCACATGATCGAGACGATCAACAAGATGAACCGGCTCTCCCGCCAGCACTTGCAGGAATTCGGCTACGAGCCCGATGCCCCGACGCTGGCCGAGAAGATGGAGATCGCCGAAGACAAGATCCGCAAGATCATGAAGATCGCCAAAGAGCCGATCTCCATGGAAACGCCGATCGGTGACGACGACGACAGCCACCTGGGCGACTTCATCGAAGACACCAACAACACCGCCCCGATCGAAGCGGCCATGCAGTCGGGCCTGCGCGACGTGGTGCGCGACATCCTCGACAGCCTCACCCCGCGCGAGGCCAAGGTGCTGCGCATGCGCTTCGGCATCGAGATGTCCACCGACCACACGCTGGAAGAAGTGGGCAAGCAGTTCGACGTCACCCGCGAACGCATCCGCCAGATCGAAGCCAAGGCGATCCGCAAGCTCAAGCACCCGAGCCGCTCGGACAAGCTCCGAACCTATCTCGACAATCTTTGATCCAGGGTCCTCCGGCTCTGCATCTGAAAAAGACCACTCCGAGGAGTGGTCTTTTTCATTGCGGCATCCCCCGTGTGGTGTGGACCACCACAACAACGGCAAGGACTTTGCTACACGATGTTGCGCGTGACCGTTCTCACGAACGCCCAAGTTACACTTGGCCCATGACGCAGACGGTCCATTGCACCGTGCTTTTTGCCGATCTTCGCGGCAGCACCTCCTTGTACGAGAGCCTCGGCAATGCCGAAGCGGCCTCGGTGGTCACGCACAGCGTCAACGTGGTGGTCCGCATCGTGGAAGACCATGGCGGCCAGGTCATCAAGACCCTGGGCGATGGGCTGATGGCCATCTTCGATGACGCCCAGGAGGCCATCCTCTCGGCCGAAGAAGTGCACGAGTCGCTCGACCGCGTGATCGATGGCGCCCCGCGCAACAGCCGCCGCCCGGCGTTGCGGGTGCAGTTTGCACTGGCCCATGGCGAGATCATCGAAGTGGGCAACGATGTGTTCGGCGACGCCGTCAACGTGGCCGCCCGACTGCTCGACCACGCCGGCGACAACGAAACCCTGGTCACCGGCCCCACGCTCGAATGCCTGCCGCGCGATGTGAGCAGCCGCTTTCGCCGGCTGGAGCGCCTGCACCTGCGCGGCCGACTGGAGCCAGTGGAGATCTACAAGCTCGAACCGCGCCGCGGGGTGGATGCGATGTCCACCATGTTCGGCGACACCACGCCGGCCAGCGTGCCCGAGGGGCTGCGCCTGTCGCTCGACGGCCAGGCGCGCATCCACACCGTGCGCAACCTGCCCATCATCCTGGGCCGCAGCCACGAAGCCACCTACTGCATCGACGACAACCGCATCTCGCGCATGCACGCCCGCATCGAGTGGAGCGCGGGCAACTTCCAGCTCACCGACCTCAGCTCCAACGGCACCTACGTGCGCTTCGGGCGGCAGTCGCAGATCGTCACGCTACGCCGCGGCACCTGCACGCTGCACGGGCGCGGCGTGATCTCGCTGGGTGTGAACCCCGGCATGCCCGAGGCACCCTGCGTCAACTTCGAAGTGCTGCGCTTCGAAGACACCGACACCCATCCCCAGGCCGCCGAGGCCTGAGCACCAGCCGGCCTTCCCGAGCCCGGCCGCCCGCACCACGGGCAAAATCGACACTTCGCCAAGCCTACGTCTTGGCCCCTCTCACACCACCTCCTCTGGTCATGAAAAACATCGGCACCCCCCTGTCTCCCGCTGCGCTGCGGGTCATGCTGCTGGGCAGCGGCGAACTGGGCAAGGAGGTGTTGATCGCGCTGCAGCGCCTGGGCGTGGAGACCATTGCCGTCGACCGCTACGACAACGCCCCCGGCCAGCAGGTGGCACACCACGCCCGCACCATCACCATGAGCGATCCGGCGCAACTGCGCGCCCTGCTCGACGCCGAAAAACCCGATCTGGTGGTGCCCGAGATCGAAGCGATCGCCACGCCGCTGCTCGAAGAACTGGAAGCGGCCGGCCAGATCCGCGTCATCCCCACCGCCCGCGCCGCGCGCCTGACGATGGACCGCGAAGGCATCCGCCGCCTGGCCGCCGAAACCCTGGGCCTGCCCACCAGCCCCTACCGCTTCTGCGACACGCTCGATGAACTGAAGGCCGCCATTGCCGACATCGGCTACCCCTGCGTGATCAAGCCGGTGATGAGCAGCTCGGGCAAGGGCCAGAGCAAGATCGACGTGCCGGCTGAGGTGGACGCCGCGTGGGACTACGCCATGGCCGGCGGCCGCGTCGGCAGAGGCCGCGTCATCGTCGAAGGCTTCATCGATTTCGACTACGAGATCACGCTGCTCACGGTGCGCGCCAAGGGCATCGACGATCAGGTGCAGACGCACTTCTGCGCCCCCATCGGCCACCTGCAGGTCAGCGGCGACTACGTCGAAAGCTGGCAGCCGCACCCGATGAGCCCCACCGCGCTGCAACGCGCCCGCGAGATCGCCGCCGCCGTCACCGGCAACCTGGGCGGCCAGGGCCTGTTCGGGGTGGAACTCTTCGTCAAGGGCGACCAGGTGTGGTTCAGCGAAGTAAGCCCCCGCCCGCACGACACCGGCATGGTGACGATGACCACCCAGGTGCAGAACGAATTTGAGCTGCATGCCCGCGCCATCCTCGGCCTGCCGGTGGACACCCGGCTGCGCTCACCCGGCGCCAGCGCGGTGATCTACGGCGGCGTCGATGCGCAGGCCGTGGTGTTCGATGGTGTGGCCGAGGCGCTGCGTGTGCCGCAAAGCGAACTGCGGCTGTTCGGCAAGCCCGAGAGCTTCGTCAAGCGCCGCATGGGCGTGGCGCTGGCCTATGACGATGACTTGGAATTGGCCCGCCAACGCGCCCGGCAAGCTGCTGCCTGCGTGAAGCCACGCGCAGCGGATTGACCTCAGACGCCCAGCGCCTGCGCCAGGGCGTCGATGTCCTCGACCTGAACGTGCCAGCCCGAGCCGGCCAGATCATGAGCGCCTTCAGGCATCGCAGCGCCGCGATGCACCCAGGCGCTATGCAAGCCCGCAGCGCGAGCGCCCAGCACATCGTGATGCCAGCTGTCGCCCACATGCAGCACCGCTTCAGCCGGCAAGCCCAGCGCCTCGCAAGCCACGGCAAAGATGCGCGGGTCGGGCTTGGCCACGCCGGCCTCGCGGGCACCCACGCGACCCACAAAACAATGCCCCACACCGGTGAGCGCCACATCGGCGTTGCCGTTGCTCAGCGCCAGCAGCGGGAAGCGCGCGGCCAGCCGCTCCAGTGCGGGCAGTACGTCGTCATACAACGTCACCCGGTGGCGCTCGGCCATGAACAGGTCAAAGGCGGCATCGGTCAACGCCACGTCGTCGCCACACGACGCCAGCGCCTCATGGATGGCGCGGCGGCGCAGCGCGGTGAGGTCGTGCACAAGTTCTGGGTGGCGCACCTCGATCTCGGCGCGCAGCCGGCGCATGCCGGCCACCGGGTAGCGTTCCGCAGTGGCGGGGGCGTGCACTTGCAGCCAGTCGAACAGTGCTTGTTCCGCCCGCTGGATGATCGGGGCCACCGGCCACAGGGTATCGTCGAGGTCCAGCGTCAGGGCGCGAATGGCAGTGCTCATGCCGTGAGTGTCGCCGGCCCGCCAAGACCCGGTGCGCCAACCGCCTTCGCCATGGTGCTGCCTGCTCGATCCCATCCCATTCATCGTCTCACTCCCTCGTCTTCCGCATGAGCTTCCTGCCCGAACCCCGCCACCCACATGGCCGCGCCCCGCGGGTGGGCGTGCTGCTGGTCAACCTGGGCACACCCACCGCGCCCACAGCGGCCGCGGTGCGGCCGTACCTGGCCGAGTTCCTGAGCGACTCGCGCGTGGTCGAGATTCCCAAGCCGATCTGGTGGCTCATCCTGCACGGCATCATCCTGCGCACGCGGCCGGCCAAGTCAGCCGCCAAGTACGCCAGTGTGTGGATGAAGGAGGGCTCGCCCTTGGCCGTGCACACCGCTCGCCAAGCCAAGCTGCTGCAAGGTTATGCCGGAGAGCGCGGCCTGCGGGTGGAGGTGCGCCATGCCATGCGCTATGGCGAACCGTCGGTGGCCTCGCAGCTCACCGCGTTGAAGGCCGAGGGCTGCACGCGCATCCTGATCGTGCCGGCCTACCCACAGTATTCGGGCACCACCACCGCCAGCGTCATCGATGCCGTCGCAGCCTGGAGCCAGCGCACCCGCACCGTGCCCGAGCTGCGCTTCGTGAACCGTTTCCATGACGACGCCGGCTACCTGGATGCGCTGGCCGCCAACATCCGCCAGCGCTGGCGCACGGACGGCCGCGGCGAGCACCTGCTGATGAGCTTTCACGGCGTGCCCGAGCGCACGCTGACGCTGGGCGACCCTTATCACTGCGAATGCCTGGCCACCGCGCGCCGGCTGGCGCAGCGCCTGGGCCTGGCCGATGGCACCTGGTCGGTCAGCTTCCAAAGCCGCTTCGGCCGCGCCAAATGGCTGGAGCCCTCCACCGAGGCCACGCTCAAGGCCCTGGCCCAGCGCGGCGTGAAGCACCTGCAGGTGGTGTGCCCCGGCTTCGTGGCCGACTGCCTGGAGACGCTGGAAGAGATCGCCATCGAAGGCCGCCATCTCTTCACCGCCGCAGGCGGCAAGACGTACGACTACCTGCCCTGCCTGAACGACGACCCGGGCTGGATCAAGGCCCTGGTGGGGCTGGTAGAACAGCACACCGCCGGCTGGCCGGTGCGCGCCGACCAACAGCCCAATGCCGCCAGCCTGGAAGCGCAACGCCAGCGCGCCCTGGCCGCCGGTGCAAAAGTCTGATAACCGCCTGAGGACGCCGCCGATGCGTTTGGACAAGTGGCTCTGGGCCGCCCGCTTCTACAAGACCCGCAGCCTGGCGACCGAAGAAATCGGCAAGGGCCGCGTGCAGGTGAATGAACAAGCCGCCAAACCGGCGCGCGAGGTGCGTGTGGGCGATCTGGTGCAGGTGCGGCAGATCGGCGCGCCGATCCCGCGCAGCGTGCGGGTCAAGGGCCTGTCTGACGTGCGCGGCCCGGCCCCTGTGGCCCAGGCGCTGTACGAGGAAACGCCCGAGAGCATCGCCGCCCGCGAAAAGTGGGCCGAGCAACGGCACTACACCGCCGACCCGGCCCTGGCCATCGAACACGGCCGCCCCACGAAGGTGGATCGCCGGCGCCTGGCCGATTGGCAACGCTGGAGCGCCTCGATCGACGACGGTGACACCTGAGCCCACAACGCGTCAAACTCGTCACCAAGCTTGATCCAACCCGGCCATGCCGGGCGCGCGACGGGTGCAAACGTCACCTCGCCGCGCTATCCTGGCTGGGCGCACCACGTGCTGTTGGCGTGGGCCACCACCTCTGTAGGAGCGGGCCATGAGCGAAGCGAACCGTCCCCCATCCCCCGACGACCACCTCGACTGGTCAGCCGCTTGGCATCACCTGCTGGCCTCGCAACAACGCTGGTGGAGCGAGTGGGCCGAGTCCGGGCACCTGTGGACCTCCTGGTGGATGTCGCAGCTGCCAGCCGCCGTGCCGCCGGGCCAGTGGCCGTTGCCGCCCGACAACCCGATGCCGCACGCGGCAGCGACGGACACCCAGGCCGACCACTCCGCGCCGCGGCCACCGCAGACCGTCGCCCCCCAGCGCGTGCGCGCCTCGGCACGCCACCGCTGAGGTGGCGTCTGCTCAACGCAACCGGGCGTTGAGCTGGGCCAGCACCTGCGAACCCGGGCACAGCTCGCGCGCGCCCAGTTGATTGAGCGCCTGCGCGGGCGTCTTCAGCGCCACATGCAGGTCATCGGCCTCGGGCTCGATGTACAGCAGCCCGGTGGGGATCTCGCCCTCGGCCTGCAAGCTCATCAGGTGGTTCATCGCACTGGCGCGATCGGTGGGGTCGTGATCGGCATGCAGCTTGCGCAGGCGCATGCGGCTGCCATCGGCCTGCGGCAGCTCGATCACCTCACCGGGGGCCGGCTCGGCGGTGGTGGCCGGTGCCAAGTCAATGAAGTCGATCCGGCTCACGGCCTCGTTGTGGGCGCGCACGTAGTCATAGCTGCGGGTGCTGCCGGCGTGGTTGTTGAAGGCCACGCAGGGGGAGATCACATCGAGCACCGCCATGCCACGGTGTTGCAACGCGCCCTTGATCAGCGGCACCAGCTGCGCCTTGTCGCCCGAGAAGCCGCGGCCCACGTAGGTGGCCCCCAATTGCAGCGCCAGGCCCACCAGGTCGACTGGGCTGTCGGCATTGACCACGCCCTTCTTCGACTTCGAGCCCTTGTCGGCCGTGGCCGAAAACTGGCCCTTGGTCAGGCCATACACACCGTTGTTCTCAACGATGTAGGCCATGCGCACGCCGCGCCGCACTAGGTGCGCAAACTGGCCCAGGCCGATGGACGCTGAATCGCCGTCACCCGAGATGCCCAGGTAGAGCAGCTCACGGTTGGCCAGGTTGGCGCCGGTCAGCACACTGGGCATGCGGCCGTGCACGGTGTTGAAGCCATGCGAGGCGCCCAGGAAGTAATCGGGCGTCTTGGAACTGCAGCCGATGCCCGACAGCTTGGCCACGCGATGCGGCTCGATGTCCAGTTCCCAACACGCCTGGATGATGGCGGCCGAGATCGAGTCATGCCCACAGCCGGCGCACAGCGTGGAGATCTTGCCCTCGTAGTCGCGCCGGGTGTAGCCCACCGCGTTGTGCGTGAGCGAGGGGTGGTGCAGGCGGGGCTTGGTCAGGTAGGTCATGCGGACTGCTCCCGTTTCACAGCGGTGCGCTTGGGCGCCACCGCCTGGGCATGCACATGCGCCAGGATGGCCTGGGTGATGAAGCGCGCGGTGATGGGCGTGCCGTCGTAGTGGCGCACGCTCACCAGTTGGTGCGGGTCAACTTCCAACTCGTTAACCAGCAGGCTCTTCATCTGCCCATCGCGGTTTTGCTCAACGACGAACACCTCGTCATGCTCGGCAATGAACGCCTCAACGCTGTCAGGGAATGGGAAGGCCCGCAGCCGCATCGCATCCACATGGATGTGCGACTCGGCCAGCGCCACCAGCGCCTCATCCATCGCCGGGGCGGTGGAGCCAAAGTACAGCACGCCGAGGCGCGTCTTGCGCGCCGCGGGCGTCACCACCGGCTGCGGCACCAGCGTGGCGGCGGTGGCGAATTTCTTCAGCAGCCGCTGCACGTTGTAAAGGTAATCCGGCCCGGCCTCGGAGTAGCGCGCATAGGCATCGCGCGTGGTGCCGCGGGTGAAGTAGCTGCCCAGCGTGGGGTGCGTGCCCGGCAGCGTGCGCCAGGGGATGCCGTCGTCGTCCACATCCTTGTAGCGGCCGAAGTCACGGCCGGCTTCCAGCTCGGCGGCCGTCATCACCTTGCCGCGGTCGTATTCGCGCGCGTCGTCCCAGGCGAAGGGCTCGCACAGGCGGGTGTTCATGCCGATGTCGAGGTCGGTCATCACGAAGACAGGCGTCTGCAGCCGGTCAGCCAGGTCGAGCGCCGCAGCCGCCTGGTCAAAACATTCACGCGGGTCTTGCGGGAACAGCAGCACATGCTTGGTGTCGCCATGCGAGGCATAGGCACAGGCCAGGATGTCGGCCTGCTGCGTGCGCGTGGGCATGCCGGTGGAGGGCCCACCGCGCTGCACGTTGATGATGGTGGCCGGGATCTCGGCGAAGTAGGCCAGGCCCAGGAACTCGGTCATCAGCGACACCCCCGGCCCCGACGTGGCCGTGAACGCCCGCGCGCCATTCCAGCCCGCGCCCACCACCATGCCGATCGAGGCGATTTCATCCTCAGCCTGCACGATGGCAAAGCGCTGCTCGCCGGTGGCGGCATCCACCCGCAGCTTGCTGCAGTAGTTCTGGAAGGCTTCCACCACCGAGGTCGACGGCGTGATCGGGTACCAGCCGCACACCGTGGCGCCGCCATACACGCAGCCCAGCCCGGCAGCGGTATTGCCGTCGACAAAGATGCGGTTGCCCACCTTGTCGCACCGCTGCACTTCCAGCCCGATGGGCCTGACGCTCAAGTGCTCAGCCGCGAAGTTGCGGCCCAGTTCCAGCGCACGGATATTGGAACTCAGCAGCTTCTCCTTGCCCTTGTACTGCTCGGCAAAGAGCGTTTCGATCACCGCCTTCTCGATGCCCAGCAGCACCGACAGCGCACCCACATAGAGGATGTTCTTGAACAGCTGGCGCTGCCGCGGGTCGTCATACGTGGCATTGCAGATCGCGGTGATCGGCATGCCCAGCACATGCACATCAGGCCGAAAGGCGGTGGGCGGCAGCGGCTTGGTGCTGTCGTAGAACAGGTAGCCACCGGGCTCCAGCTCGGCCACGTCCTGCGCCCAGGTCTGCGGGTTCATCGCCACCATCATGTCGATGCCACCACGCCGGCCCAGCCAGCCGTCTTCACTGACGCGCACCTCGTACCAGGTGGGCAGTCCCTGGATGTTGCTCGGGAAGATGTTGCGCGGGCTCACCGGCACGCCCATGCGCAGGATGGCCTTGGCAAACAACTCGTTGGCCGAGGCCGAGCCCGAGCCGTTGACGTTGGCGAACTTGACGACGAAGTCGTTGACCGCTTCGATGCGTTTCATGCCGAGGCTCCTTGAAGCGTGGGATGGCGATCACGACACTGCTTGCCGGCCTGCGTCATCTGCAGCACGAACTTCTGCATGTCCCACGCACCGGTGGGGCAGCGCTCGGCGCACAGGCCGCAGTGCAGGCACACGTCTTCATCCTTCACCATCACACGGCCGGTCTTCAGGCCCGTGCCCACATAGAGTGATTGCGCCAGGTTCAGCGCTGGGGCCTTCAGGCGCGGGCGCAGCTCGGCCTCGTCGCCATCCGGCGTGAAGCTGATGCTGTCCATCGGGCAGATGTCCACGCAGGCATCACATTCGATGCACAGCTTGGGCGCAAACACCGTCTGCACATCGCAGTTCAGGCAGCGCTCGGCTTCCTTCAAGGCGGTGCCGGCATCAAAGCCCAGCTCCACCTCGATCTTGATGCTGGCCAGCGCCTTCTCGGCGTTGGCCCAGGGCACCTTGAAGCGCACATCGTTGGAGACGGCGTTGTCGTAGCTCCACTCGTGGATGCCCATCTTCTGCGAGATGAGGTTGGCGTACGGCGCGGGGCGCTGGGCCGGGTCTTCGCCGTTCAGGAAGCGGTCGATCGACACGGCCGCTTGGTGGCCCTGCGCCACCGCGGTGATGATGTTCTTCGGGCCGAAGGCCGCGTCGCCGCCAAAGAACACCTGCGGCAGGCTGGACTGCAGCGTGGTCTCGCCCAGCACCGGCAGGCCCCAGTCATTGAAGGCAATGCCGCACTCGCGCTCGATCCAGGGGAAGGCGTTCTCCTGGCCCACGGCGATCAGCACCTCGTCACAGGGCACCAACACCTCGGGCTCGCCCGTGGGCACCAGCTGGCGCCGGCCCTTGGCGTCATAGGCCACACGCACCAGCTCGAAGCGCATGCCGGTGAGCCGGCCGCCGTCATGCACATAGGCCTTGGGCACGTGGTAGTTCAGGATGGGGATGCCTTCATGCTGGGCGTCTTCCTTCTCCCAGGGCGAGGCTTTCATTTCGTCGAAGCCACTGCGCACGATCACCTTCACGTCGCTGGCACCCAGGCGGCGGGCCGAGCGGCAGCAGTCCATCGCGGTGTTGCCGCCACCCAGCACGATGACGCGCGGCGCCACCTGGTCGACATGGCCGAAGGAGACCGACGCCAGCCAGTCGATGCCGATGTGGATGTGGGCCGCCGCTGCCTGACGGCCCGGCAGATCCAGATCACGGCCGCGCGGCGCGCCGCTGCCTACGAACACGGCGTCAAAGCCCTGCCCCAGCAGCGCAGCCATCGATTCAATGCGCTGGCCCGAGCGGAAGGTGACCCCGCGGCCGATGATGTGACCCACCTCTTCGTCGATCACCCACTCGGGCAACCGGAAGCGCGGGATCTGGGTGCGGATGAAGCCGCCCGCCTTGGCCTCGCCATCGAACACGGTGACTTCGTAGCCCAGCGGCGCCAGGTCACGTGCCACGGTCAGCGATGCTGGCCCGGCGCCAACACAGGCCACGCGCTTGCCGTTGGGCGCGGCAATGGGCGGCAGCCGGTCGAGCACGTCATCTTTGAGATCAGCCGCCACCCGTTTCAAGCGGCAGATGGCCACGGGCTCCGGCTTGGCGGCGTTCTTCTCTTCGACCCGTCCTCGTCGACAGGCCGGTTCACAGGGCCGATCGCAGGTGCGGCCCAACACGCCGGGGAAGACGTTGGACACCCAGTTCACCATGTAGGCGTCGGTGTAGCGACCCTGGGCGATCAGGCGGATGTAGTCGGGGACGGGGGTGTGGGCCGGGCAGGCCCATTGGCAGTCGACAACCCGATGGAAGTAGCTCGGGTCTTCGGTATCGGTGGGCTGCAAGCGCGAGTCTCCTTATCGCGCACCCAGACGGCACGCGGGGTTGTTGTGCTGCTGCCGCCCTGATCGGTGGGACCGGGGCGCAGAAACAGTCTATGCCCGCTGCCCGGGAATCCCACCTGCGCTGGATCAGCATCAACCCGAAGACCGGCCGCGCCCCACTCGCTCGCGGCCTGTGCTCATGCCCCTTACAAGGCCACCACCCGCTGCACCGTCATCGTGGTGGCGATCTCCTTGCCCTTGCGCGCACGCTTGCCCACATGGGCGGCCAGCGCAGCGGGCTTCAGGTCCTCTTCACGCGCCTTGCCACCGCGGCCGGTGCCCAGCACCCGCACGGCCTGCGCGAACGCGGCCACCGAGATCAGCGGGTCGTGCTTGTCCACGTCCATCAGCGTCAGCCCACGCCCACCCTTGGCCTGCAGCTTCAGCTCGGCCAGCGGGTACACCAGCAGGCGCCCGCTCAGGCTGAGACAGGCCACCTGCTGCTGCCCGGTAGCCACGGGGATCGGTGGCAGCATCACTTCATCAGCTTCCAGGTCAAGGAAGGCCTTGCCGGCCTTCTGGCGGCCGGTCATGTCGCTCACCGTGGCCAACAGGCCGAAGCCACCGGTCTGCGACAGCAGCACCACGGTGCCTGCAGCAGAAGCCAGGTAGTGCACGATCTGCGTGCCGCTTTCCAGCTCGATCATCGAGGTGATGGGCTGGCCATCGCCACGCGCATTGGGCAGGCTGGCCACCGGCACGCTGTAGACACGGCCGTTGCTGCCAAACACCAGCAGCGTGTCCACCGTGCGGCATTCGAAGGTGCCATACAGGCCATCGCCGGCCTTGAAGGCAAACGACGCCGCCTCATGCCCATGCGCCTGGCGCGCCCGCACCCAGCCCTTGGCGCTGACCACCACCGTCACCGGCTCGTCCACCACCTTCACCTCGGCCACGGCGCGCTTGTCTTCCTGGATCAGCGTGCGGCGATCGTCGCCATGGGCCTTGGCATCGGCCTCGATTTCTTTGATCAACGCGCGCTTGAGCGCGGCCGGGTTGTCGAGGATCTCGCTGAGCTTGGATTCTTCAGTGCGCAGCTCGGCCAGCTCCTGCTCGATCTTGATGGCTTCCAGCCGGGCCAGTTGGCGCAGGCGGATGTCGAGGATGTCTTCGGCCTGCCGGTCGCTGAGCTTGAAGCGCTCGATCAGCGCGGCCTTGGGCTCGTCGCTGTGGCGGATGATGCGGATGACTTCATCGATGTTCAGCAGCACCAGCTGCCGGCCTTCGAGCACGTGGATGCGGTCGCGCACCTTGCCCAGGCGATGGGCGGTGCGGCGGCGCACCGTCTCCTGCCGGAAACCCGTCCACTCGACCAGGATCTGGCGCAGGCTCTTCTGCACCGGCTTGCCATCGGCCCCCACCATCGTCAGGTTGATCGGTGCCGAGCATTCGAGGCTGGTCTGCGCCAGCAGCGTCTTCACCAGATCAGCCTGCTCCACCGTGCGGCTCTTGGGTTCGAACACCAGGCGCACCGGGGCGTCGCGGCTCGATTCGTCACGCACGGTGTCCAGTACCGCCAGCAGCGTGGCCTTGAGCAGCAGTTGATCAGGGCTGAGCGCCTTCTTGCCGGTCTTGACCTTCGGGTTGCTGATCTCTTCGATCTCTTCCAGCACCTTCTGCGTGCTGGTGCCCGGCGGCAGCTCGGTGATCACCAGCTGCCATTGGCCACGCGCCAGGTCTTCGATCTTCCAGCGCGCGCGCACCTTCAGCGAGCCGCGGCCGCCGGCGTAGGCATCGCGGATGTCGGTAGCGCTGGAGATGATCTGGCCGCCGCCCGGGTAGTCGGGGCCAGGGATCAGCTGCGCCAGCTCATCGGCCGTCAGATGCTCATTTCGGATCAGCGCCACCGCAGCAGCGGCCACCTCGCGCAGGTTGTGGCTGGGTACTTCGGTGGCCATGCCCACGGCAATGCCCGAGGCGCCGTTGAGCAGCACGAAAGGCAGCCGCGCCGGCAGCTGGCGCGGCTCTTCGGTAGAGCCGTCGTAGTTGGGGATGAAGTCAACCGTGCCTTCGTCGATCTCATCGAGCAGCAACCGGGCGATGGGGGCCAGGCGCGCTTCGGTGTAGCGCATCGCGGCGGCACCATCGCCATCGCGCGAGCCGAAGTTGCCCTGGCCGTCGATCAGCGGGTAGCGCTGGCTGAAATCCTGCGCCATGCGCACCAGCGCCTCGTAGGCGGCCAGGTCGCCGTGCGGGTGGAAGCGGCCCAGCACATCACCCACCACCCGCGCGCACTTCACCGGCTTGGCGCCACCGGCGCCGGCAAACGCCAGGCCCATGCGCTGCATGGCGTAGAGGATGCGGCGCTGCACCGGCTTCTGGCCGTCGCACACATCGGGCAGGGCGCGGCCTTTTACCACCGACAGCGCGTACTCCAGGTAGGCGCGCTCGGCGTAATGCGCCAGCGTCAGCGCGTCGGGGCCGTCACCGCCGCCATTGGCAGAAAAATCGATGGTTGTCTGGTCCATTCTCGTCACCCCTCACCCGGGGGCGGCAGCACTGTTCACACGGGGCGCCATCCTACCGGGCACGGCTGATGAACCCCGATGCAACTTTTTGGGCAACAACGGATCACACCGGCTCGCGCGAATCCGTTACCCTCCCCGCGCTCACAACATGAGGACTGAACGAATGACCAAGAAGTGGATGCTGGCTGTGCTGATGGGCAGCGTGCTGCTCACCCAGATGCCCAACGATGCCTTTGCCAAGCGACTGGGCGGCGGCGGCTCGTCTGGCATGAAGCGGGCCGTTCCCACCC
>Ga0075012_10004028_pt1 | contig 13763 bp, 11 predicted proteins | sample All_14_2_FD_71474 | JGI IMG/M metagenome (GOLD analysis project Ga0075012, IMG submission 71474) | Freshwater microbial communities in response to fracking from Pennsylvania, USA - Allegheny Zone_MetaG_DW_15 | ecosystem: Environmental > Aquatic > Deep subsurface > Groundwater > Drilled... | reverse complement strand
GGAGTTAGTTTGAGGGTCTGACCGCTGGGAACGGTGATGGACTTGTAGGCCTGGGGCACCAGGGTCGGGTTATCCCAGGTCTTGTTGCCCCATTCGTCCTTCTTTTCCTTACTGGGGAAGTCGTTGAGTTCCAGTTTGGCCTCGGACCGGTCGTAGGGGGGCGCGGCTACGGGAGCGGAGGCGGTACTCACCGGCGCTTTGATGGTGCCGGTGAAATTCACATCCTTTTTCGGTTCGGTGCTGACGTTGGCCATCGCCCGGGCCAGGTCAGGGAAAATGTCCGACAGAGCGGTTTGTACGCCCTCAAGTGGGGAAGTGCCGCTGCTGGTCAGGCCTCCGCGAACGTCCGTGGTGGTGGTGGTGGTGCTGCCGTCCTCCTCCGTTCTGATCGGCATGGTGACGTCGCCCTCGACTTTGGAGGTGTCTCCAATCTGCATCAATTGCGCGGTGGTGACGTCGGCGCTGCCCTTGACCATTTGATGGTCATCTTTGTCATCTTTGTCATCTTTGTCGTCCGGGGGGTCCTCGGTGGCACCGGGCGGCAGGACATAGCCATCCCAACTGTTGGTCGACCCGCTCTCGCGGGCGCCGTCTTTATACATCCAAAAATCATAAGCTCGCGTTTTGGAGTCGCCGGTCATGAGTACGGTGCTTTTGGCGGCCGCGGCGTTCTTGAAATTGGTCGGCTTGAACATGGCCGTTCCAATCATTCCCGAAAGGGTTCGCTCGACGCTGGCATCGAGTTTGCCGTCGTTGACCAGTACCTTGGATTCGATTTTGGCGCAATTGGCCGGGATTTCGGCCAGGTTGAAACGCAGACTGCCGGTTTTGTTGAGACTACCCTGGGGTGGCGGTATCAGGTCTCGCTGATTCTTCACGGTCACGCGGTATTTGAACTCTTCGCGCCCCGGCACCGTGCCTTCGAAGGTCTTGTTGTAGGTCGGATCGTTGCGCAACTTGATCATCGCGTGCTGGATGCCAGCGTAAGCGATGTAGCGCGAAGTTCCGGCCCCTGAGGCCCAGTTGGTGGTCTTATAGTTCTGCAGAGTATTGTTGGCCACCACCGCGGTGACAATGGCTAACAACATGGTTAAGAGCAGCACAGTCGCCAGGACTGACCCCCGCTTTGCAGTCTTTCGCATCCGTAATCCCGCCTAGTTCCGAGCTTTCAGCTTGGTTTTGATGTTCACGACGAACTGATCGTCGCGAGACTTTACTCCAAGTATAACATCAACTGTGGTGCTTGACACTACGTCCAGATAATAGACTCGACTGGCCACCAGACGCTGGGGGGTAGGTTCATTGGCCCAGAACACTTCATTGTAGCCACTTGGGATGGCCGGTGGGTTGGGAGCCGGGGAGTTCAGGTTTTTTTCCTTGCGGTAAAGAGCGCTTTCCTCTCCTTGTTTGACGACGTAGTAGCCCACGATGGAATGCCATTCCAGTTCGCCGGCGGCGTCGAAGGTGACCTCGTTCTTGGCATTGCGTGCCGAACCGAACGAGCAATAGCGGTGGTCGACCTCGTCGCCACGAATGGAATTTCCATTGCCCTCCAGCAGTTCGGTAACCAGCCGACTGGTGGCCACCACGCAGGATTGTTGCAATTCGGTGGTCAGGGTGGTCTGGTTGAGGTAGCGCGTGCATGACCATAATACTTGGGCCAGGGAAACCAGCAGCAGCGAAACCAGCGCCAGGCTCACCACCACCTCGGCCAGGGTAAAACCCTGAAGCCTAGATCGATTCACCGATGAGGGTGTCATAATCGATTTCTTTCCGGTTACCCAGACCCGAGCCTTCTGGGAAAACCACGCGCACGCGCACCACTTTCAGTTGACCCTTAATTTCGGGGTCGGTGGTGGCCTTGGTTTCGATTTTGTAGGCGTACTGTACCGATTCTCGAACTCCCCGAATGGTGGTGGTCACGGTCTGATACTGCCATTGCAGCGCCGCCAAAGCGTCCACGCCGGAATAGCCGACGGTGATGCAATTCTCTACTTCTTGGCCGGCGATAAAAGTGGCCACCATCCGCGAACGAGTGGCGCCGATGGTGCGGGCGTGGATGCCCCAAATCGAAGCGAGATAGATAAGAATGGTGGAAAAGAGCATGCAGCCCATGATGATTTCGAGTAGTGAAAAACCAACTCGTCCCCGCACGCTCGGCAAACTGCTCTCCTTAGTTCTCTCCAAAGTCCAGGCCATGCTGCACTCGCATGACCATGGCCTGGGTTTCGAGCTCGACCGCCAGAGCTTCGCGATTCAGCTTGCGCAGCACTCCGGCGTATTTTTCATAGACCGGAATCAGTTCGACCGACTCCGGTCCTAGAGACTCTTCCAAAGAGCTTACCACAAAGCTGTAGAGCCGACTGGCCTCTTCGTATTTTTTCTGCAGGATGAGCAGATCGGCCAGGCTGGTGGCGAAATCGGGGTGCTCCGTACCCAAGGCCTGGCGCCGCACCTCGAGCGCTTTGCGATTGCACTCTTCCTGTTTTTCCAGGGCTCCGGCGTTGCCGTAAATGACCGCCTGTAGCTCCAACACCTTGGCATATTCAGGATGGGCCTCACCCACGGTCGAATCGACGACGCCGAGCCACTCGCGAGTGAGCGGTTCGGCCGCGCTCCAGCGCTGCTGGGTTTTCAAGATTTCGATTTGAGCGCACAGGCTCAGGCTCACCTCCGGGTGCAGAATGCCCAGGGCCTTTTTGCGCAATGCCAGTGTGCGCTGGCAAAGTTCGCTGGCCGCTTCAAACTTGCGATGGCGCTTGTAGAGTTCGCCGAGATCATCGAGAGCGTAGGCGATGTCGGGATGGTTGGGGCCCAGGGCCTGTTCGCGAGCGAAAAGGGCGCGCAGATAGAGATGTTCAGCCTCTTGATAGCGCTTGTAGACACGCGCCGGGCCGGCCGCCTGCTGGGCATATTCCTGGGCTTCGGCCTTGGCTTTGCCATAGCGGCCGCCTTCCGCCGTCTCAGGGTTTTTGTTGCGGTCTTCATCGCTCAGTTGGGCGGCCTTCTCGCGGCGCAAGATGACCTCGCGATGCAGAGAGCGGCTCTCCTCGCCCCGGTCGGCGCCCCGCAATACTTCGGCCAACGAGGCCAGGGTGCAGTTGGTCTCGCGGTGGAGCGGACCCAAGAAGCGCTCCTTGAGGGCCAGCGCTTTGCGATAGGCGTCCTCGGCTTCGCTCCAGTGACCCTGGCGAAAATAAAGCCTGCCTAATAGCTCCAGGTTAACCGCCAGATCCGGGTGCTCGTCGCCCAGCACCTGTTGCCAGGTTTGCTGCGCCTGCAGCAGGCGCATCTGACCTTCGGAGTAGCGCTGCTGCTGAACCAGAATTTCCCCCAGTTGGTCGAGAACCCAGGCTCGCTCGGCGGCCGTGTCTTCCAGGTTTTCGATCAGTTCCAGCGCCTTGGCCAGACCGACTTCGGCTTTGTCATACTTGCCCTGGGCGGCATGCAGCAGGGCCAGATTGGCATAGTCCTGAGCGGCCTCGCGCGGCTGCAGATGGTCGCCTTCGGTGTGCAGGCCCAGAATTCTCTCATACAGTGGTTCGGCCGCCGCAAACTTGCCGTAGAGGCGATACAGGACCACCAGATTGTTGAGGCGCCGCAGCACGTCTTCGTGCTCGGGCCCGAGCAGATGCTCCCAAACTTCCAGCGCCTGGGTATAAGCGTCGCCCGCCTGGGTGCTGCGTCCCTGCTCCTCGTAGAGGCCACCCAGACTGTCCAGGGTTTCGGCTACAATGGCGTCTTTCTCACCCAGGTTGTCTTTGCGGATGTTGTAGGCGCGCTTCAAGAGCGGCTCGGCCTCGCGGTAGCGGCGCTGCAGGCGTCGGTGTTCGGCCAGGTCGTAGACCAGGGTGGCCACGTCCAGGTGATTGGCGCCAAAGTTTTTCTCGAAAATCCGGATGGCTTGCAGATACAGGGTATCCACTTCCAGGAACTTGCGGTGGGGATACTGATAGCGTCCGCGATAGATGCGCGCCATCAACTCGTAGCTGACCCCCAGTTGCAGGTCGTTGGAGTCCAGGTGCGCTTTACGCAAATCCAGGGCCATCTGGGCTTCCAACTCGGCCTCTTCAAATTTTTCCTCGGCAAAGTCGATGTTGGCCAAACCGGCGTGGCAGGTCGCCACCACCGCCTGGTCAGGGCGAATGTCTTCGAACAGCTCCAGGGTGCGATGAAAGCTCTCGCGGGCCCCCTCGTAGTTGTTTTGCTGCTCGCGCATGGCGGCGATTTTCAGCAGGGTGCCGGCCAGCTCGGGGTCATCATCGCCCAGCGCTTCCTCCTGGGCCTCCAGCAGCTTCACAAACATTCGCTCGGCGTCGTCGAACTCGCCGATGCCTTCCATTCGATCGGCGTAGTATTTGACGTAGTCGGCCGCCTCCACGCGATCGAGCGCGCTCATCTCGCCCAGGGCATCGGCCAGCAGCTCCCCGATGCCCAGGCTCTTGCTGGTCAGGTCCGCCACCACTTTGTGGTAAACGTCGTCCTTGATGATCTGGCCCTGCTCGTCGATCTCCAGGTCCGGACAGGTAATGACGCAACGAATGCCCATCCCCGACAGCTGCGGATCGTCGGCCTTGACCAGCAGTCCATCCACCACCAGGTTGAGCGTGGACAGTTGCGGGTTGTGTCCACCCACGGCCACGATGGCCGAGTAGCCTTCGCCAGAGCTCACGGTGGTCTGGTCCAGGGTGTCCTGTTTGCCCAGATTGAGAGGGGTTACGTCCTTGCGGTCGGCCGGCGGTTCGAAGATCATGCAAACCAGGCTGCGGCCCAGGTCCACCGGCTTGCTGACGACGGTCTTGTTGATTTCGATGGGAATGGGGGCAAAGCGACAGTAGTCCTCAAGGACTTTGACTTCGGGGGGAGTCATGTCCAGCTTGCCGCTGGCCTGACCGAAGAGGCCGCCAAACGGCCGCCAGCCCTTCTTAGACTGGACGCGCACGCGATGGTGGACGTTGGCTTCTTTCCAGGGGACCTTGGTGTACTTTTCGACCTTGAGTTTGCCGGCTTCCAGCTTTAAGCGTGTGCCCGACGAACCATCCCAACTCTCGTAGCTGACCCAGGTAGGCTCCCCCTGATTGAGGGCGTAAATCCCGCCGGCCAGGTGCTTTTCGGGTCGCGAATGATTGGCTTTGAGGGCAATTTGGAAGAGGTTGTCGATATCAAACAGCGGCTCGCCGTCGAAATCAAAGATACTGCCGCCCTGATCCACGGTGATGCGCAGGTAGCTCGCCTTGGAACGCAAAGCCGCGGCCACGATGGGCACAAAGCTCCAGTCCGATTTGGCGGGGGCGATTTTGCTCAGCCCCTCAAAAGCCTTCATTGCATCCATGTTGTTCCTCGCTAAGCGGCTTCCGGTCCCAAGGTCAGGACCTCTTCCAAGCAGCTCAGGCACGTTCTATTTTCCTCGGGCAATCCCACGGAAATTCTCAGGTTTTCCGGCAGACCGGACTGCTCCAGCGGCCGAATGATAACCCCTCGGCGCAGCAAAGCCAGAAAGAGCTGCTGTGCGGTCCAACCGAGGGGAGTCTCGATGGCGATGAAATTTGCGGCCGAAGGGATCCATTGAATACCCAGGCGGGTCAATTCGCGAGTGTATAACTCCAGCCCCTGCTGATTGTGCTCCAGAGTGTGAGAAAGGAACTGCTCGTCCTCTAAGGCGGCTACTCCCGCCACCTGACTCAGCAAGCCCGGCTCAAACGGGAGTTTTACCTTCCACAGGCTGGCGATCAGCTCCGGGTGACCAAACCCGTAGCCGATGCGCAATCCGGCCAGGCCGTAGGCTTTGGAAAAGGTGCGCAGGGTGATGACGTTGTCGTGGCGGTAGTCCATGGAATCGGGGTAGTCGGCCAGTTTGTGGGCGAACTCAAAGTAGGCTTCGTCAAGCAAGACCAGAACGCGGGCGGGCACATGCTCCATGAAACGGTCGAACGAGCGACGGCTGAAGAAAGTGCCGGTGGGGTTGTTGGGATTGCACAGGTAAATCAACTTGGTTCGGGGGGTGATGCGCTCGGCGATGGCTTCCAGGTCGAAGCAGTAGTCGCGCAAGGGAACACAGGTGGGCTGGATGCCGCGGCTGTGGCACAGGATCGGAAAGCCGGTAAAGGTCCCTTGAGCCGTCAGGGCCTCGTCGTCATCGTGGAGAAAGGCCCGCGCAATCAGCGCCATGATGCCTTCGGAGCCATTGCCGACGATAATGTTGTCGTTCTTCAGCCGGTAGCGAGCGGCCAATGCCGAGCGCAAATCGGTGGCCGACTGGTCGGGGTAGCGGTGAACCTCTTGCAGGTGGGCTTGCACGGCCGCCAGTGCCTTGGGCGAAGCACCCCAGGGATTTTCGTTGGAGGCCAGTTTGACGACCTGATTTAAGCCATAGGTGCGCTGAACCTCGGCGATGGACTTGCCGCTTTGATAGATCCGCAGATTGGCGATGTAGGGGGGGACGAGTTCGGCGTAGACCGAGGATTCCATTACTTCTGGTTTGTTAGTCCGCTTCATGATCTCCTTCCGCGCGACGCTCCAGGGCGGCCGTGCGGAAAGCTTGCAGAATCGGCTCCGGATCTAAATAGGCAGGGTCGTTGGGCGGCTGAATTTCCGGGTGCCACTGCAATCCCAACGCAAACTGGCGGGGACTATCGAGACGGATCGCCTCGATGAGGGCATCCTCGGGTGAGACCGCTTCCACGCTCAAGCCTTCTCCCAGGCGCTTGACGGCCTGATGATGCACGCTCACCACCGGGTGATTCAGGCTGGCGCCGGCATACGTGGTCCCGCTTCGCGGGCCCCGAGTCGTTGCTGATACAACTTGCCCAGAATTTGCTGAGGCAAATTCTGTGTAAAGTTTGTGCAGCCAGCTGCTGTCGATAAAGCGCACGGTGTGAGCGGCGTGCACCCCGCTGTCGGGGGTTTTCTGGTTGCCGGCGCCTTCGCTGCGATGGCAGATTGAGTTGGGGAACTGGGAGGGCACATCCTGGTAAAGGCTGCCACCCAGGGCCACGTTAAGCAGCTGCATGCCTCGGCAGATTCCCAGGATGGGTTTGCGCTGTGCCAGGAACTCCTGGACCAGCGCCAGTTCGTAGCCATCCCGCCGAGCGTCGCCGCACCATTCCTGGCAAACGGGTTCCTCGCCGTAGGCGCGCGGACACACGTCGGCGCCCCCTTGCAGGACCAGTGCATCCAGGGTATTGACCAGTTCGGGAATGCGACAGGGGGCGTTCCATTCCGCCCCGGGTGAGGTAGGGATCAGGAAGGCCAGGTCGCCCCGCGACATCACCCAATGAGCCAGCGACTCCAAGAGCACCAGCACGGGTAATCCCAGAGCCAGTCCAGGATGCGCTCCGGCCGGCACCAGGCTGGCCGAAATGCCAATCCTCAGGGGCTTGGTGGGGCACTTCACGAAGCTTGCTGCGGAACTCCCTTACCTAGTACGATGTGGTCGATGAATTTCTCGATCACGCTTTGGATGCGAGTTTCTTTGACCTGATCATCGATCTGCTGATAGCGTTCGGGGGTGGCGGCATACTCGTGAGCATACTTGCGCATGCGCACCATGAAGTCCTCACGACCCAGTTCGGGATGGAATTGTAAGCCGTAGAAAGGTTTGTCGGGGTGTTTGAGGGCCTGCCAGCGGCAGCGCTCGGAGGTGGCCAGCCAGATAAAGGGAGCCGGCACATCCTCGACCACATCGTTGTGACCTTGCTGAGCCAGGAAGCGCTCGGGCAGGTGGCCCAGAATGGTGTCCTGTCGACCTTCGGGAGTGAGGATCACCTCAAAGGTGCCGGTTTCTCCCTGCTCCGGGCTGCGCACCACGCGGCCACCGACGGCTTTGGCCATCAAATGGAATCCATAGCACAATCCTAAGGAAGGCAGACCTTTGTCCAGAGCCGCCAGGGTGATGTCGGCCAGCGGATCCAGGAAAGCCGGTTTGTCTTTGGCCACCGAATAGTCACCGGTGCCGCCGATAAAGATCGCGTCCACCCCATTGAGCACATCCACTCCGGGAATCTGCTTGGTGAGATCGATGATCTGCCAGTTGTCTTCGGAAAGGTGGGCTGCTTTGGCCAGGCAGCTCAGTTCGTGATCCACCATGTCCTGTTCCAGGCGTGCTTCGAAGAGGAGAAACTTGAGTTTTTGTCGGTCTTTTGGCATAGGCGGCAGTATAGCACAGAAAAAAACGGCCCGCAAAAAAATGCTCCAAAAAATCATACCGTGGTATGACGATCGGATCACCCCGATCGCGTTACATGAGAACAGACGATACTAAAAGACGCTAGGGGTTGAATATGAGCCAGGTAGCCCAGAAATCGAATACCTCCGGAAAAAAGATGCGCTGGGTGCGTACCAACCGGAATCTGGCCAGTGAATCCGACCAGATTAGCCTGCAGGCCTATCTCCAAGAGGTGGCCAGCGTCGAATTGCTGACCAAAGAGAAAGAGTTTGAACTTGCCGAGGCCGTGCAAAGCGGCTGCCAACGGGCTCGCCAGGAATTGGCCGGTGCCAACCTGCGCCTGGTCCTCAGTATGGCCCGCCGCTACATAGGTTCGGGGATGTCGTTCCTGGATCTGGTGCAGGAAGGCAACCTGGGTCTGCTGGAGGCCGTCGACAAGTTTGACCCTCAGAAGGGATTCCGTTTCTCCACCTACGCCTGCTGGTGGATCCGTCAGGCCATCACCCGGGCTATCGCCAACAAAGGGCGCACGGTCCGTCTGCCCGTCCACATCCACGACGTGGTGCAAAAGTATTCACGGCTGACCGAAGGCAAGAGCAACGTGGCCAGTCAGGAAGTCAGATTCTCGGAGATCTCTCAGGAACTGTTCCCCATTTGTCAGGAAACCTTGCGCCGTAAGCTGTCGCGCTCGCTCAAGCGCTCGGTGGAGGCCCATGATGGCGAATACAAGGCTCGCTTTCAGGAGCTACAAGGGGAGTCGATGCGTCGCTTGCGTACGGTGCTGCTGATTGCCCAGGACCCGGTGTCTCTGGAAACCCCGTTGGGTAACGACGGCCAGGAAACCAACCTGGGTCAGATGTTGCCCAACAGCGATTGCGAAATGACTCGCTATTTGCGCGGGCAGGACTGGGATTGGTTGATGTCCCATCTCAGCGGCCGCGAGCTGGACGTGTTGCGCCAGCGCTACGGACTGGAAGGCGCCACTGCCCGCACTCTCAATGATCTGGCCGAGGAGATGGGCGTAAGCCGCGAATCGGTCCGCCAGGTTGAGGTCAAAGCCTTGAAGAAGCTGCGCAGCGTACTTCTTCAGGATGGCGGCTGGAATAACTGAGGTGAGTCAACAGTCAACAGTCGACAGTTGACAGGATAAAAAAAGACCCGGTATGCGCCGGGTCTTTTTTTGCTTAGCGGAAACGGGGGTTAGGGGATTGAGAAGTCTTCGATGGTCAGATCCCAGACCGGCTTGCCGTATTTGCTGCGGCAGGCCATGACCAGGTTGCCCTTTTTGCCCTGCATCGCCATGATGACGGGTTTGCCGCCAATCTTGACTTTGGAGCCGGTGACTTCCACCTGATCGCCTACTTTAACGTCCCATTTCTGCTTAAAGTAGCTGGTGAACCAGATGGGTCCTACCTGGACGACTTCTTCGCCTTTGTCGGTCTGAATCGTGGCGGCGAAGCCTTTCTGCATGCCGGGCAGGGGAACGGCTTCGCGGTCAATTTTGGTGACCTTACCCTTGACGGTTACGATTGCTTTGGGGTCGAATTTTTTGGTGTATTCGCTGGTCTTTCCCCAGCCGTCTTCCTGGGCCGCAACGGGCATTGCAACGGATACTAAGCTGCAGGCCACTGTGGCCGCCAGAATAAACTTGCGCATGTCTACCTCCTCCAAAACCTACCGGTTCCCGGGCCGGGTTTGAGAGTCCCGCGACATTCTCCTGCCGTAGGAATGGGGGCCAACTTAGAGTCGACAGTTAACAGTTCACAGTTAACAGTTAACAGTTAACAGGAAAAAAGACCCGGCCAGCGTCGGGTCTTTTTTTTACTCTGTCGACTGTAGACTGTTAACTGTCGACTCGTCCGACTTGTCAGATTTGGATCGTGTGATCCATCAGTTCGCGGCGGCCGTGCTCGATTTTTCGCTCCAGAATGCCGGCTTCGTTGACGACGTACTGGCCGACGTGGATCAAGGGGGGAGAGTAGGCGTGTAGGGTTACGGCCGGTTCCCCCTCTTTGTGATCGACGGCATGGATGTAGCCGGCTCCGCCGGTGCGGCAGTGACCGGGGCTCATTTCCACGCGGGCGGCGCCGCTGGGCAGGAGCATTTGGCGCTCTACCACGGTTCCTTGGACGCACATCAAGGCGACCTCGGAGTGATCGTGATCGTGAAAGCCGGTGCCCTGACCGGGCATCCAGGAGAGAACCCAGATGTCGATGCGGTCGTCCTCGTACAGAAGGCGGTAGCGCCGGCGGGAGGGATCGACGACCACTAGAGACTGCCAGAGTTCTGACTGTTCACCGATGGAGCGCACCAGTCGGCTCAGTTTGGGCTGATCCAAAGCTCCGGAGGGTTGTAGTTTACTTACCAGTTGGCCACACTGATGGGCTAAATCGGCCGGGGGGCGAAGCACATCCCACCATTCTTGGCGAGCGACGGCTTCGCGGGGAACCATATTCAAGTTACACCTCGCGTCAGATGCAGTTCTGGTCTTGTGCCAGTGGTCCTTTTCAGCGACAGGAAACGGCCTGGCTCAGCAGCCAGATGAGCGAGCCGGCGCTACGTTGCGGCCGCGATGGAACCTGAAAGAAGCGGGCCGCCCGCATGGTGCACTCGGGACAAAAGAGCAGCGTGCTCTCCATCTCTCGGCCACAAGCCGGGCACAGACAGTAGGGCTGGCGCTCGGCCGAATGGAGATTTTGAGTGGCCCGCGGTCCTACCTGGCGCTCTTCGCGAGCCACCATTTCTTCTCGGCGCCGCAGCCAGTTGGGAGCAGGCTGGGTTCGAGAGCGCTTTTTTTCTTTCAAGACGATTTGCAGCCAGCGCCGGGGAGAGGCCGGGATCAGCGCTCGTCTTTCCCCGGCCTCCCAAGGCCGGACCTCACGCCGGGCCACTTCTTGGGCGGCGAGGTGCTCGTTCGTCTCGGCCGTCCGGCTGGTGGTGGTCGAGGTCGCCGCCGTAGTGGTCTTGACTACGGCCCGGTCCAGGCGCTCGGTGCGAACCTGCGCCGCCATCCGGCGAGTCAGGCGTTTCAGATTGGTGGAGTTGACCTGGACCTGGGTGGAAGGCTTTTTGGCCTGAAGGTCCGCCACCGGTTCGTCGTCGGGCACCTCCACCATGATACGCAGTCCGGCGCGGGTTTCCTGAAAGAAGTCTTTGCGGGCCTGAGAGAGTCCGGCCATGTCAAAGTAGCCCAGTCGGAACACCATGGTCACCTGACCGGCTTCTTCGGAGCTGCTGACCATGCGCGCCAGCAATTCCGGCAGGCGCCGGAAAAGCACTCGGCAGGCCACGCTCTCGCTGCTCTCACTGCTCTGCATAGGAACAACCGGCGCGGCCACGGGGCGCACCCGGCGGACGCCAGTGGGCAGGGGGTTTCGGGATGGTTGGCTACGCTCGACTTCCATAGCCCTCTCTTCACGCAATTTATCTAAAAATTAAGTGCAGGGAGTTCGGCAATGTCTTGTTAATCATGTTGGGCAACTCTTTTGCTATTCTATGGATGATCATGAGTAACATACAGGGGAATGACCTGAGTCGTCTCAAGCAGGTTCTGCAAGCGCAGGGCCAGGCTATGGTGCAACGCGGGCAAGAGATGAAACAAAAGGGCGCTGACCAGACCGACAAAGGTTGGCAGACGCTCACCGATGCTGTCATGCTTGACAGCTCGGCCAATCAGCAGCAGGCGCAAGCCGATCTGCAGCTGAAACAGGCCGCCGACCAGCAGACCCAGGGGCAACACCGGCTCGACGCCGGCCAGGGTCTGGTTACCGCCGGACAGATCGGCCAGCTCGATGGCTCCGACCGCATCCGCGACGGGATTGAATACCAGCAGGTAGGCCTGGACACCAAAGAGGACGGTCTCAAAGACGTCAAGTCCGGGCTGCGCCGCGAGGAAATCGCCGAGAAGTATCAGGACAAGCAGCTGTCGCTGTTTGGCGACGCTCGTCAGGCCGAAGGCACTCTGGAAGCCGACAAGGATGCCCAGCGCAAAGTTCTAGGGAAAGAATTGCGCGCCCAGTCGCGCGCCGAAAAGAAACAGGACGCCGCCGTCAGTGGTTTTAGCGGCGCTTGGGACCAAGAGAAGTCCGCCACCGGTCTCAAAGACGACGGCGTGGACGTGATTTCGCAAGGTTCGCAAAAGGTTCAAGAAGGGGCTCAGGCCCACGACGAAGCCAGTTTCCTGGGACTGCAGTCGCAAGAGTCGGTGGGCGAGTCCCAGCGTCTCAAGCAGCAGTCGCAAAAATGGCTGGAGCGCGCCTCCCGCAACGGCGAGGAAGCCAACAAGCTGGGCAACCAGGCCGCCGGCAACCGCGCCCAGGCCGAAAGCCTGCAGGCTCAGGCCGAGAAGCTGGGTCAACAGGCCGGCTGTCTTCAGATCGAAGCCACTCAGCTCAACTCCCAGGCTCAGCGCTTGCAGCAGCACGGCCACCAGTCGATCGCCTACGGTCATCAACTGCTCATGTGCCCCTGCACCTACTGTTGCGGCATGGCCTACATCCAGCACGGTCAGCGCGACCTGCAGCAGGCGGCCATCCTGCGCCAGCAGGCTCAGGCCAAGCTCAACGAATTCCAACAGGCTCAGACCGAGAGCCAGCTCAAATCCGAGCAGGCTCAGTCCCTGCGCGAGGAAGCGGCTGCTCAGCAGGCCCGCTCGACCGCGCTGCAGGTGCAGAGCCAGCAAGATCAGGCCAATGCCACTCAGGCTCAGGCGCAGTCCATCGAATGGCTGCAATCGGGCTTGAAGACTTACGTGGAGTCGGCCAAGCAGGAAGTTCACTCGGTTCAACTGACTCACGAAGGCACCGGCCTGCGTCAGGACGGCATGGGCGTTTACGGTCAGGGTCGCGAAATCGAAGAGGATGCGCGCACTCAAGAGCGTGGACATCTGGCCGATTACCGCCAGGCCCGTAAGAATGAGGACGCCAGCGGCCAGCGCATCGACGGTGCTCTGGATCAGATCGGCCAGGATCGCGACCAGGAGAAGCTGCTGCGCAAAGACGAGCGCAAAGCGCTGGGCAAACTGGGTCAGGGTCTGGGTCGCGAGCAAAAGGCCATCGACAAGGAACGCCAGGGCCTGGGCAAGATCGACGAAGGCTTCCAGTTCAGCGACGAGGGCAACCGTCAGGTTTCCCTGGGCATCAAGGAAGTCGAAGGCGGCCTGAGCGCCGAGATGGAAGGCCTGCGTCTGGAAAATCGCGGCTATCGGATGTTGGAGGAGGCTCGCTCCTTGCGTGAGCAGGCCGAAACCAATACCGCCGAAGCCGAGCAGAAGAAAGCCCAGGCGCAAACGCTGGAAAGCGAGGCCTGGAAGCTGATCGAGCAAGGCCGCAACCAGCAAAAGGCTGGCGAGGTCGTGGAGAAGCAGGGTAACTCCTACCAGGAAGCCTCCAAGCGGTCTTAGAACGCTGGGCCGTGATCAAGTATCCGGCCCAGCATTTCTTTCTGCAGTCTCTGGTGGACTTTGCCGGCACTTTCCCGCCGGCCGCTCTACCGCTGGCTGAAAGTTTAAGCCGCTTTCGTACCTATCAGCAGGGCCTGGCGCCTTCCATGCTGGGGCGTTTTGTCTGCGCCGGCAGCGCTTTGGCCGAGTTTGCCACTC
>Ga0075012_10004027_pt1 | contig 13765 bp, 20 predicted proteins | sample All_14_2_FD_71474 | JGI IMG/M metagenome (GOLD analysis project Ga0075012, IMG submission 71474) | Freshwater microbial communities in response to fracking from Pennsylvania, USA - Allegheny Zone_MetaG_DW_15 | ecosystem: Environmental > Aquatic > Deep subsurface > Groundwater > Drilled... | reverse complement strand
CCGCCCACGTGGTCCACGCCGTGAGCGTCCAGCAGGTCCGCCTGCCCGCGCTGCGGTGCGCCGCCCTGGCGCCAATGCCGCACCGGCCGATGGCAGCGACAAGCCTGCTGAAGCCACCGGTACCGAAACCACACCCGCCGTTAAGCGCGTTCGCAAAGACGCACCCGCATCTGCAGCTGCGGACGGCAAAGGAGAATAACTATGTTGCAACCTGCTCGCCGCAAGTACCGTAAAGAGCAAAAAGGCCGCAACACGGGCGTCGCCACCAGTGGCGCCACCGTGGCTTTCGGTGACTTCGGTCTGAAGTCCACCGATCGCGGTCGCCTCACGGCCCGCCAGATCGAAGCCGCACGCCGTGCGATTTCCCGTCACGTGAAGCGTGGTGGCCGTATCTGGATTCGCGTGTTCCCGGACAAGCCGATTTCCAACAAGCCTGCCGAAGTCCGTATGGGCAACGGCAAGGGCTCGGTTGAGTACTATGTGGCTGAAATTCAGCCTGGCAAAGTACTCTATGAAATCGTGGGTGTTCCGGAGCAGCTGGCCCGTGAAGCATTCACGCTGGCCGCCGCCAAACTTCCGTTGCGCACCACGTTTGTGACGCGCTTGCTGGGTCAGTGATTCAGGAGAACATGCATATGAAAACTACTGAACTGCGCCAGAAAGATGTGGCCGGCCTCGAAGCCGAAGTGAAATCGCTGCAAAAAGCCCACTTCGGCTTGCGCATGCAAAAAGCCACGCAACAACTCAACAACAACGCCACGCTGGGCAATACCCGTCGCGCGATTGCCCGTGCCAAGACCATTCTTGGTGAGAAGCAGCGCGCTGCGGCTGCCAAATAAGGAGCGAACCCATGACGGAAGCTAAAACATCCCTCAAGCGCACCTTGGTTGGCAAGGTCGTTAGTGACAAGCGTGCCAAGACCGTAACGGTGTTGGTTGAGCGTCGCGTGAAGCACCCGCTTTACGACAAGATCGTTGCGAAGTCGAGCAAGTACCACGCGCACGACGAAAATGGCGAATACAAGACGGGCGATGTGATCGAGATCACCGAAAGCCGTCCGCTCTCCAAGACGAAAAACTGGGTGGTCAGCCGCCTGGTGCAAAAAGCCGCTTTGGTGTAAGCCTGTTTGTGCTGCTCGCAGCGCAAATCTGAAAAGCGACCGATACTTCGGTCGCTTTTTTACTTTCTGGGCCCCATTCTCTTGGGGCCATTTTTTGAGACCTGCGGGTCCACAACCATGAGGAGCACAGCATGATTCAGATTGGCGAAAAAATTCCGGCCGCAACGTTGATGGAATACATTGAAGTCGAGGGCAATGGCTGCAGCGTAGGCCCCAACCCGGTTGACGTTCAGGTCGCCTCTGCGGGAAAAACCATTGCCGTGTTTGCGCTGCCGGGCGCTTTTACGCCAACCTGCTCTGCCAAGCACGTGCCCGGCTTTGTGGAACAAGCCGACGCGTTCAAAGCGGCTGGCGTCGATGAAATCTGGTGCCTGAGCGTGAACGATGCGTTTGTGATGGGCGCTTGGGCGCGCGAGCAGAAGACCGGCGACAAAGTCCGCATGCTGGCCGACGGCAGCGCCGACTTTGCCAAAGCCACTGGCTTGACACTGGACTTGACGGCGCGAGGTATGGGCTTGCGCAGCAACCGCTATTCCATGCTGGTCAAGGACGGTGTGGTGAAAAGTCTGAACATCGAAGGCCCGGGCAAGTTTGAGGTGAGCGACGCCGACACGCTGTTGGCTCAGGCCAAAGCTGGCGTCTGAATTTCAGTGCTTTTGCTGACAAGAGCCGCGCCGTGAAAACAGCGCGGTTTTTTTGACTGGACCTGTCAGAGTTCGACCTTGAGGTAGTGAGCACCCGCTATCGGATTGTGGTAATAAGGCGCGACCTCATAAAAACCGGCCTCTTGGTACAAGGCCCGTGCCGCTTCCATGTCGGTCAACGTGTCCAGCAGCATGTTGGTGTAGCCGGCTAGGCGTGCCTCTGAAAGAATGAGGTCCACCAATTGGCGGCCGAGGCCGAAACCGCGGAAGGCCGGGCGCACGAAGAGCCGCTTCATTTCGCAGGCATTGAGGTGATCACTTCCCTCCAATGGGCGAAATGCACAGCAGCCAGCGGGACTCTCGCCAACCAGCGCCAACGCAATTGCGCCATGAGGTGCTACGTAATCACCGGGGAGTTGGTCCAACTCGGCAGCAAAACCCTGGAAGCAGAGGTCAATGCCCAGATCAGCTTGGTAGTCCAGAAAAAGGGCCCGCACAGCCGCGATGTCGTCAGGGCCATGGGCCCACCGAAGGATGATGTTGGTTGAAGCGGTCTCGGTCATGTGCAAGCAAAGGGGCCAACAGGCCATCGTGCAGGATGAGGTTTGTAACTATAAGGCTGTATAGGGGGCGCTCCGGATTGCCCCGGCTTAATACGAGCCCGTCTGGCCCAGCCCAACCAGGACATAAACGCCCGCTGCACAGAGACAGAACACCATCAGGGCGATGCAGCGGGTGAGCCAGTTGTCGCGGGTGCTGGGCATGGGAGCAGGGACGGCCTTGTCACCGAGCACCATGGGAAGCACCAAGGTTTCTTTTTTTACCAGCTTGTGGAACAGGATGGCTGCGATGTGAAGGAGCACCAAGCCGAGCACAATGAATTTGCCAATGTTCTTGTGATAGCTGGTGGCCTGACTCACGGTTTCACCCGAGACAAACGCGACGAGGGGGCCAAAGAAGGCAATTTCATCGTCGCTGATCAGACCGCTGCCGACCTGAGCCAGCAAAACAGCGAGCAGTGCAAACACCGAAAGCGCACCCAGCGGGTTGTGCCCCACGGTGTGCTCAGGCCGTGTTTGACCCGTTAGGTAGCTCCAGATGGTACCGGGTGCATAGAGAAAGCTGGAGAAACGTGACCAACGCCCTCCGATGAAGCCCCATACGAGTCGAAACAGCAGCAGGGCGAGGACTGCATACCCAAAACGAAGGTGCCAATTCATCCAGTTGCCGCCGACATTTCCGGTGATGAGCAGTCCGACAACACAGAAGGCCAGAGTCCAGTGGAAAAGGCGGGTTGGAAGATCCCAGACACGAATGGTGTGCATATTGGATGGGGCGGCTGAGCCGAACAGGAAGATAGATGGAGCCTAAATGGAGCCCAGAACCAGCGGAACTGTTCCTTTGGAACTTTAACGAAAGTTTTACACTCTGCCCAGCGCAACCGCTTTGGCTGCGCGAAGTCTACCCATCACGCCCAGGAGATCCCATGAAAATCATTGCTTCACTCGCTTTCGCTGCGGTGGCGGCAGCCGTGTCTGTACCCGCCATGGCGCAATTTCAGAAACCTGAAGACGCCGTGAAATACCGCAAGGCGGCGTTCACCGTGATGGGTGCGCATTTCGGACGTCTTGGCGCCATGGCCAACGGTCGTGTTCCCTTTGACGCTGCTGTCGCGGCAGAAAATGCTGCACTGGTGGAAGTGATGAGCAAGTTGCCATGGGCTGGCTTTGGGCCCGGCACGGACAAGGGCGATACCCGCGCCAAGCCGGAGATCTGGACCGAACAAGCGAAATTCACGGCAGGGGCCGAGAAGATGCAGGCGGAGGTTGCGAAGCTCACTGCGGCGGCCAAGACCGGCAACCTAGACGCGGTAAAAACGGCTTTTGGTGCGGTGGGCCAAAGCTGCAAAGCGTGCCACGATGCCTACCGCAAGGACTGATTGCCTCACGCCTAAGGCCTTGTTTGCCGTACAAAAAGGCTGGGGCCTTGCGCCCGCCAGCCTTTTTACGTGGATTTCGAACGCTCAGCTTTGTGCCAGCAGCTTTTCGATGAGCGTGTGCAGCGCTGCCAAGTCGGGTTCACCCACATAGCGTTTGACGATGCGCCCTTGCTTGTCCATCAGGTAGGTGGTGGGCGTGAGTTTGACGTCTCCCCAACTCCGGGCGATTTCGCCGGTGTTGTCGAGCGCTACTTTGAATGGCAGTTGCCGCGTCTGGGCGAAGTTCAGTACCCAGGCAGGTGGGTCGTAGCTCATGGCAACGGCCACAGTTTCAAAGCCTTGGTCTTTGTATTTGTTGTAAGTTGACGCCAAAGCTGGCATTTCTTTGACGCATGACACGCAGGTCGTGGCCCAGAAATTCACCAGCGTCACTTTGCCTTTAAGGTTGGCCGTTGTGGTCTGGGCGCCGTCGATCAGCACAAAGGTGGAGTCGGGCGCCGCGTCACGGACGCCGCACGCCGTGAGCAGCACGGTGGAAGCCAAACCCAGGGCCGCCACCGCTGAGAGCAGGGTGCGCCGTGGTACCAGTGTGTGTGTTTCTTGGGTCATTGTGGTTTGAGAGTGCCGGGAATACAGTGCTCAGATCAAGCAAACGTGTCTGATTCCGTCCATCTTCAGGAGTTCACCATGCAGCGTCGCCAGTTTAACCAGTCGCTCACCAGCGCCACAGCCTTGTTGATTCTGGCTGCCCACCAACAGGCCCAAGCCCTCACGCTGGCAGACCTGACCGACAAAGACGCCAGCACCGGGCTCAAGACCGCTCTGGAACGGGGTGCGCTCGCCGCGGTGGCCTTGTTGGGCAAGCCCGATGGTTTTCTGGGCAACCCCAAGGTGCGCATTCCGCTGCCGGGTTTCCTGGAAGATGCGGCCAAACTGCTGAAGATGACCGGTCAGGGCAAGCGGGTGGACGAACTCGTGACCAGCATGAACCGCGCCGCCGAGGCTGCGGTGCCCATGGGCAAGGACTTGCTCGTGGGTGCGGTGAAAAGCATGTCGGTGACCGACGCGAAAAAGATTCTGACCGGTGGCGACAACTCGGTAACGCAGTTCTTTGCCGAAAAAACACGTCTGCCGTTGGGCGAAAAGTTTTTGCCGGTGGTGATGCAGGCGACCGAAAAAGTGGGACTTGCCGAGCAATACAACAAAGTCGCGGGCAAAGCGGCAGGCATGGGCCTGGTGAAGAAGGAAGACGCCCATATTCAGCAGTATGTGACCAGCAAGTCGCTGGATGGCCTGTACACCATCATTGGTGAGGAAGAGAGCAAGATTCGCCAAGACCCAGTGGGCGCTGGTAGCGCCATACTGAGCAAGGTATTTGGCGCCTTGAAGTGAATTCTTGAAGCGTTGCGGCCCAAGTAAGGCCGGTAGGCGCTTACTTCAATTTGGCTCGGGCCTCATCCAGGCGCGCATTCAGGTACTCACCGTAGAAGTCGGGTACCGCCACACCCACCAGCCGCTCGGCCAGTTCCTGTCCGTTGGGACCCAGAAACAGGACCGTGGGTGCGAAGCGGGCTTTCCATACGCGGGCTTGGTCGGCGGGTGTGGTGTTTTCCCCGGCAAAGCCCTGCAGGTTGGTGGTGCGGTCGCGGATATCGATCTGCATGGCCTGTACCTTGCCCTCGGCCCGCAGGGGCAGCAGGTAGTGGTTGCGCACCAGGTCGCAATACGGGCAACCGGTGAGTGTTGTCATGACCACGAGCGGCTCCCCTCGCGCTACCGCGGCCTGTACTGCTGCACGCAGTGATGACGGGCTGGGCAGGGCAACATGGGCCTTGGTGCCGGTGGCTCGCGCGGGTGTGGCTGTGGTCATGGTGTCGCTGAATCTGATGGGGTGGTAGCCCGGCTGAGGGCGTTCAGACAATACCGCGCTGCTGAAGCTCAGACAAGCGTTCGGCGGGAGAATTCAACCAGTCGCGCAACACCTCGGCGGTGTGTTGGCCCAGCAAGGGCGGGGGCAGATCGTTGCGCACCGGTGTGGCGCTGAGCTTGAGCGGGCTGGCCACCAGATCCACCACGTCGGCCATGGGGTGCTCCCAGCGCTGCACCATGCCGCGCGACAAGATGTGCTCGTCGGCAAACACCTCGGCCAGATTGTTGATGGGCCCGCCGGGTACCTTGGCGGCCTCCAGAGCGGCCAGCAAGTCGGCCTTGCTGCGGGTTTTCATGATGGCTTCAAGCAGCGGCACCAAGGTGTCGCGGTGGCGCACGCGATTTTGGTTGCGTGCATAGCGTTCGTCAAGCGCCAGTTCGGGCTGGCCGGTCACTTCACAAAATTTGGCGAACTGGCTGTCGTTGCCCACCGCGAGGATGATGTGCTGCGGGCGACCTTGCGCATCGGGTGCCACTTCAAACACCTGGTACGGCACGATGTTGATGTGGGCGTTGCCGGCGCGGCCAGGGACTTTGCCGTCTTCACGGCCGCGCACCAGGTAGTTGGCGCCGAGGTTGGCGAGCATCGCCACCTGGGTGTCCAGCAGCGCCATATCAATATGCTGGCCCTCGCCAGTGCGCTCGGCATGGCGCAGCGCCGCCTGAATGGCGACCGTGGCGTAAAGCCCGGTGAACAGGTCGGCCACGGCCACGCCCACCTTTTGCGGGCCGCCGCCCGGCAGGTCGTCGCGTTCGCCGGTCACGCTCATCAGGCCGCCCATGCCCTGGATGGCGTAGTCGTAGCCAGCGCGGTCTTTGTAGGGGCCGGTTTGGCCAAAGCCGGTGATGGAGCAGTACACCAGGCGCGGGTTGATGGCATGGAGCGAAGCGAAGTCCAGCCCATAGCGTGCCATGTCGCCGACTTTGTAGTTTTCCACGAACACGTCGGCCTGGGCCGCGAGTTCGCGTATCAGTGCCTGGCCTTCGGGCTGGGCAATGTCGCAGGTGATGGAGCGCTTGTTGCGGTTGGTGCCGAGGTAGTAAGCGGCCTCGGCGGTGTCGGCGCCGTCGCGCCCGCGCAGAAACGGCGGACCCCAGCCGCGGGTGTCGTCACCGCCCGGGTGGTTGGGGCCCGGCGGGCGTTCCACCTTCACCACATCGGCCCCCAGGTCGGCCAGGGTTTGCGTGCACCAGGGGCCGGCGAGCACGCGCGACAAATCAAGTATGCGGATACCATCCAGAGCGTTCATTTCGCCATTGTGCGCGACCCGGCTCGGTTCGGTTGTCGCACACACGCGGCCGCCCCTTTGCTGGAAATCCATGTTGCTCTTCAACCGCGCTGGCGCGTCGTGCGCCGGCCGCACGCTGTCTCGCTGGCTGTTGCCTTTATTGCTGCTCGCGTGGGCTGCGTCGGCCTGCAGCCCCACCTTCAACTGGCGTGAATGGCGCAGCGAAGGCACGCCTCTGCTGGCGCTCATGCCGTGCAAGCCCGAAAGCGCCGCGCGCCCGGTGCCGCTGGGCGGCACACCCACCACTTTGCACATGCACAGCTGCGATACCGGCGGCTTGACCTTTGCCGTGGCATGGGCCGAGCTGCCCGATGCGGCCCGCGCACCCGAGGCGCTGGCCCAGTGGCGCGGCGCGGCGCTGGCGGCCATTCGGCTGGCCCCGGCTTTGGCGCTGGACCCGCAAACCCAGTGGGTTGCCCAGGTGCCAGGGGCGGACGCGGCGCAGGGTCTGATGGCCCAGGGCACGACCCACGACAACCGCCCGGTGCAGATGCACGCGGTGCATTTTTCCCGGGGGAACCAGATTTACCAGGCGGCGGTGTACGGCAGCCGTTTGCCAGAAGCCGAAAAGAGCACTTTTTTTGATGGACTGCGGCTGCCATGAGGGGTCCCGAGTGCCGTTTGACAGATGCAGCCAACGCATTGACCCGCCCTGGACCTGAACGCCAACCTCCAGTGCTGTTCGGTACATCCACACCGAGCGCAAACGCTTCGGTGGACCAACTGGGTCTGCGTGCAGCGGTGACCGTATTTTTGTCGTTCGCACTGGCGTATTTTTTTTCGACGCTGGTGCGCGCCATCACTGCCACCATGTCGCCCACCCTGAGCGTGGAACTCGCCCTCAACGCCAGCGACCTCGGCTTGTTGGCGGGCGGCTATTTCTTTGGCTTTGCGCTCACCCAACTGCCGCTGGGCAACTGGTTGGACCGCCACGGCCCGCGCCGGGTGATCCTGGCCTTTTTGAGCCTGGCGGTGCTGGGCTGCATGGCCTTTGCTCTGGCCACCAACTTTTCGGGTTTGCTGGCGGCGCGGGTGTTGACCGGCATGGGCGTGAGCGCCTGCCTCATGGCGCCGCTGACCGGCTACCGCCGCTGGCTGGCGCCGGCCGCACAGATGCGCGCCAACTCCTGGATGCTGATGACGGGCTCGCTCGGCATGGTGGCCGCCACATTGCCCGTGCAATGGCTGATGCCGCTGATGGGCTGGCGCGGTTTGTTCTGGGCGCTGGCGGCGCTGATCGTGCTGTCCATGCTGGGCATTGCCGCAGCGGTGCCACCGTGGCGCCGGGCGGCACCGCTGTTGCAGGGCGCAATCGGCACGCCGCCGGGCTACGGTCTCATCTGGCGCCACCCGTATTTTCGCCAGATGCTGCCCATTGGTTTCGTCAACTACGGCGGCATGGTGGCGGTGCAAACGCTCTGGGCCGGGCCTTGGATGGTGAAGGTGGCTGGCTACACGCCGCAGCAGTCGGCAGCGGGTTTGTTTGGTATCAACCTGTCCATGCTGTGTGCTTTCTGGTTGTGGGGCTTCGTAAACCCTCGGTTGGTGCAGCGTGGATGGAGTGCCGAGCGCCTGATTGCCTGGGGCCTGCCGGTGAGCCTGGTCGTGCTGGCGGCCATTGTGCTGCAGGGTGCGGGTGCCGGCTGGCCGCTGTGGGCGTTGTTTTGTGTCTGCAGCACGTTTGTGGCGCTGTCTCAGCCGGCGGTGGCGCTGGCTTTGCCGGCTGAGGCCGCAGGCCGTGCCTTGTCGGCCTACAACCTGGCCATCTTCTCCGGCGTGTTTGCGGTGCAATGGGGCATTGGCCTGGCCATTGACGCCTTCAGCGTGCTGGGCTGGAGCGAACCCGACCGCTACCGCGCTGCCATGGGTGTCTTCCTGCTGTGTTGTGTGCTGGCCTACCTGGGCTTTCTGCGCCCTTACGTCCGTTCGCGTGTGTGCAACACCGATTTGTAACAAGGCTAAACTGGCGCCATGAACGGCATCCTCATCATTGCCCACGCACCGCTGGCTTCGGCCTTGCGCCAATGCGTGCTGCACGTGTTCCCAGACAGCGCCGAGGCGGTGTCTGCCCTGGATGTTCAACCCAACGTGCCGCCCGAAGAATCGTTGGCCCAGGCGCGCGCCTTGATGCGCCAGCTGGGCCAGCCCAACACCCTGGTGGTGACCGATGTTTTCGGCGCCACCCCCTGCAATGTGGCGCAAAAGCTGGTGGACGGCGTACGCTCCAAACTGATCACCGGCGTGAACCTGCCGATGTTGCTGCGCACCGTGTCGTACCGCCACGAGTCGCTGGACGCGCTGATCTCGCGCGCCATGATTGGCGCCACGCAGGGCGTGATTCAGGTGGCTGTGACCGCTCCCCAAAATCAGGCCAGACGAGCCACCCATGATCAAGACCACCGTGACCATCAGCAATAAGCTCGGGCTGCACGCACGCGCCTCGGCCAAACTCACCAAACTCGCGGGCAGCCACCGCTGCGAGGTCTGGATGTCGCGCGGCGAGCGCCGCATCAACGCCAAGAGCATCATGGGCGTGATGATGCTGGCGGCCGGCCTGGGCAGCCAGGTTGAAATCGAGACCAACGGTCCCGACGAGCAGCAGGCGATGGACGCCATCGTCACCTTGATCAACGACAAGTTCGGCGAGGGGGAGTGATGGTGTCCGCCTGCATGTGTCTGGCTGCGGTTGGGGCCCGGGGCTGCGCCGCGCTGCTGACCGCTGACTCCGAACCCATCGGCTGGGGGGGGGCATGAGCTTTTCCGTTCACGGTCAGGCAGTGTCCCGTGGCATTGCCATTGGGCGCGCCGTGATCGTGGCGTCCAGCCGACTGGACGTGGCGCACTATTTCGTCACCACCGAGCAGGTGAATGCCGAAATTGAGCGTCTGCGCAGCGCGCGCAATGCGGTGGTGGATGAAATTGAGCGGGTGCAGCAGAGTCTGGACGCCCAGGGTTCCAACGACGCGCACCCCGAACTCACGGCGCTGCTGGACGTGCATCTGATGCTGCTGCAGGATGAGCAGCTCACCAGCGGTGTCAAGCACTGGATTGTCGAGCGCCACTACAACGCCGAGTGGGCGCTTACCAGTCAGCTGGAGGTGATCGCGCGCCAGTTCGACGAAATGGAAGATCCCTACCTGCGCGAGCGCAAGGCCGACCTGGAGCAGGTGGTCGAGCGCATGTTGCGGGTCATGCGTGGCATGGTGTCGCCCGTGGCGGCAAGCGTGCAGCCTGGGGCGCAGGGCAGCGGCAACGAAGTGCCTCTGGTGCTGATTGCCCACGATCTCTCGCCTGCCGACATGTTGCAGTTCAAGCAAAGTGTGTTTGCCGGTTTCGTGACCGACGTGGGTGGCAAGACCAGCCACACCGCCATTGTCGCACGCAGCATGGACATTCCGGCGGTGGTCGGCGCACGCTCGGCCAGCCAGTTGATCGCGCAAGATGACTGGGTCGTCATAGACGGTGATGCCGGTGTGGTGGTGATTGACCCCTCGCCGGTGCTGTTGGCCGAATATGGCTTCAAGCAACGACAGGGCGAGGTAGAGCGCGAACGCCTGGCGCGGCTGAAAAATACACCCGCCGTGACGCTGGACGGCCAGAAGATCGAGCTGCTGGCCAACATTGAGCAACCCGAGGACGCCGCAGCAGCGCTCAAGGCCAGCGCGGTGGGCGTGGGCCTGTTCCGTACCGAATTTTTGTTCATGGGCCGCAACGGCAAGTTGCCCGACGAAGAGGAGCAGTACCTGGCCTACCGCCGTGCGGTGGAGGGTATGCAGGGTCTGCCTGTCACCGTCCGCACGGTGGATGTGGGCGCCGACAAGCCCCTGGACCGTGGTGCTTCGCGCTCGGGCGACGACCACCTGAACCCGGCGCTGGGTTTGCGAGCCATTCGCTGGAGTCTGGCCGACCCGGCCATGTTTCTGGTACAGCTGCGGGCTATTTTGCGTGCCGCAGCCTGTGGGGCCGTCAACCTGCTGGTGCCCATGCTGGCGCATGCGAGCGAAATTCGCCAGACGCTGGCGTTGGTGCAGCGCGCGCGCGAGCAGCTCGACGCGCGCGCCCAAGCGTACGGCGCGGTACGCTTGGGCGCCATGATCGAAGTTCCGGCCGCCGCGCTCACCATTCCGCTGTTTCTGCGGCATTTCGACTTTCTGTCCATCGGCACCAACGACCTGATCCAGTACACGCTGGCCATTGACCGAGCCGATGAAGCCGTCTCGCACCTCTACGACCCGGTGCATCCGGCCGTGCTGCAGCTGTTGGCCAGCACCATCGCGCAGGCGCGGGCGCAGGGCAAGGGCGTGAGCGTGTGCGGTGAAATGGCAGGCGACGTGGCCATGACACGGCTGTTGCTCGGCTTGGGCCTGCGCAGTTTTTCCATGCACCCGTCGCAGATCTTGGCGGTCAAGCAGCAAATCTTGCGCTGCGACACGGCCAAGCTCGCCACCTGGGCGCAGAGCGTGCTGGTGGCCGAAGACCCTGCGGCACTGATGGCCGATTGACGCCACCCAGAACGATGCTGTTGCGCATACACCACGCTGCCATCATTGGCTCGGACTACGCCAAGTCCAAGCATTTCTACACCGCCGTGTTGGGCCTTACTGTTCTGGCCGAACACTATCGTGCAGCGCGCCAGAGCTGGAAACTTGATCTGGCACTGCCCGACGGCTCGCAAATTGAGCTATTTTCATTTCCGGAGGCTCCGCCCCGGCCTTCGTATCCCGAAGCGCAAGGCCTGCGGCATCTGGCGTTTGAGGTGCAGGACGTCGCACAGTGCAAGCGCGAACTGGAGGCTCAGGGCGTGGCGGTGGAAGCGGTTCGGATGGACGAATACACCGGTCGGCGGTTCGTCTTTTTCGCTGACCCGGATGGCTTGCCGCTGGAACTGTATGAGGCTGCCGCTTCGGCTTGATCCCCCGCTGGAAGCGATCAGCGCGCTCGCGTGGCCAGCACCGCAGCGCCGATGATCATCACCGCCGCCAACGCCACCGACAGGCTGGGCGGCTCACCGCGCACCCACAGCAACGTGAGTGTGGAAAGCAGCGGCGTCAGGAAGCTCAGCACCCCGATCTGCCGCGCGTCGCCGCGCTTGAGTGCTGCGTCCCAGAGAAAAAACGCACCGCCCAGCGGCCCCAGGCCCATCAGCACGATCAGCCCCCAGTCGCGGGCAGACAGGGCCGTGGCAGGCTCCAGCCAGACGTGGCACAGCAAAGACAGCAGCCCAGAGACCAGCGCAAAGCTGCCAATGGCGGCGGTGGGAAAGGCGCGCACCCGTTTGGTCAGCAGCGAGTAGCTGGCCCAGATGAACGCCGACCCCAGCGCCGGAATGTAGCCCCAGGCCCACACCGCGTCGGCGCCGCCACCGCGACCACCCAGAATGGCCAGCGCCGCGCCAGCGAAGCCCAGCAGGGCGGCCAGCACATGCCGCACCGTGAGCGATGTGTCGGGCAGAAACAGTGGCGCCATCACCACAATGCCCAGCGGCCAGAGATAGTTCACCAGGTTGGCCTGTACCGGTGGCGCATGGCGCAGCGCAATGAACAGCAAAAAGTGAAATCCAAACAGACCATAGACGCCAATGGCCAGCGTGGAGGGCGGTACACGCCATTGGTGAACGTCGAAGCGCGACAGCGGCAGGGCGATCACGCTGCCCACCAGCAAGGCCAGCCCGGTCAGCAAAAACGGCGGCACGTGCGACAAGGCGACGCCCAACGCTGCCAGCGATGCCCACAACGCGATAGCACCCAGCGCCAGCAGGTTGGCGCTCATGAGCGGGCTCCTTTGTTTTGCACCGTGGGTTGATCCAAAACAAAGCCGGAAAACACCACCATCTCAGATACTCCAATGGGTATTTTTAAATTGCAAAGGACACAACATGAGCACCTTCGACCACAGCGGTCTGATCCAAGACATCAACGACAGTTTGGCCCCGTTTCGCAAGGCGCAGCCCGAAGCCATGGCGGGGTTTGGGCAGTTGGCGCGCGCTGCCATCACCGACGGGGCGCTCAGCGCCAAGCAAAAGGAGTTGATTGCGCTGGCCATTGGCGTCACGCAGCGCTGCTCGGGCTGCATCGGCTTTCATGTGAAGGCGCTGCACCGCCTGGAATGTACCCGCCCTGAGTTGGAGGAAATGCTGGCGGTCTGCGTGTACATGGGGGGTGGTCCCGCGCTCATGTACGCTGCCGAGGCCATCACGGCCTGGGAGAAAATGCAACCCAACAAGGGCTGAAAACCTCCTGAACCGGGCGCTTCAAGCGTTGGGTGTTGGGTTCAGCGCGTTGTGGGCTTGCGCATCGGCGTGGTAACTGCTGCGCACCATGGCGCCCACAGCGGCGTGGGTGAAGCCCATCTTGTAGGCTTCAGCCTCAAACATCTTGAAGGTGTCGGGGTGCACGTAGCGGCGCACCGGCAGGTGGTGGCCGCTGGGTGCGAGGTACTGGCCGATGGTCAGCATGTTGATGCCATGCGCGCGCATGTCGCGCATCACGTCCAAGATTTCCTCATCCGTTTCACCCAGGCCGACCATCAGCCCGCTCTTGGTGGGCACGTGCGGGAACAGCGCCTTGAACTTCTTGAGCAGGTTCAGGCTGAACGCGTAGTCCGAACCTGGGCGTGCTTCCTTGTACAGGCGCGGTGCGGTTTCCAGGTTGTGGTTCATCACGTCAGGCGGTGCGGCTTTCAGAATCTCCAGCGCTCGGTCGTCTCGGCCCCGGAAGTCGGGCACCAGCACCTCGATCTGTGTGCCGGGTGAGAGTTCGCGCGTCTTGCGGATGCACTCCACAAAATGTCCCGCGCCACCGTCGCGCAGATCGTCGCGGTCCACGCTGGTGATCACCACGTATTT
>Ga0075012_10004022_pt1 | contig 13775 bp, 10 predicted proteins | sample All_14_2_FD_71474 | JGI IMG/M metagenome (GOLD analysis project Ga0075012, IMG submission 71474) | Freshwater microbial communities in response to fracking from Pennsylvania, USA - Allegheny Zone_MetaG_DW_15 | ecosystem: Environmental > Aquatic > Deep subsurface > Groundwater > Drilled... | reverse complement strand
CACTATCTTTGTCCGCTCGACACCCAGCACAGCTGTGCGATCGTCGCGGGCAGCGCCGTGCCGAGCTGTTCACCCAATCTCTGTGCCGACCCCGCCGGGACACCGGTGGAGGTGGTACCGCCGATCGATGATCCGGGCACGCCTGCCGATGGCGATGTCGATGCGGCGGGCAATTGCCTCGGCCGAATCGAGATTTTCAGCGGACGCGGCATGCGCTGTCGCCCGCCCGGGCTCGGCAACACCTTCCAGAATTGCTGCCGGGACAAAGGCAAGATCATCAAGGACGGAATGGGGTCAGCGATGAGCTCGATCGGCACCAAGGTTGCCGTGGTAAGGGGTGTATTCAACGGGATGAGCGCCGCGTTCGCGGCGTTCCAGGCCGGTGCAACCGCCGGCCAGGCCGCGAGCGCGGGTGCCAAAGCGTTGATCATCGGTTTCGACCCGACGTCGATCGCTATCAGCCTGGCTGTCAACTTCATGGTCGAGCTGCTGTTCAGCGGCTGTGACCAGCAGGACATGGAAACTGCGATGCTGCGGGGCTCGGGCATGTGCCACGAGGTCGGGAGCTATTGCACTGCGAGCTTTCTCGGTCTGTGCCTGCAAAAGGCCAGGGGGCATTGCTGCTTCAACACCAAGCTCGGCCGGATCCTCCAGGAACAGGGTCGCCCCCAGCTCAAATCGTTCAACGGCATCGGCTGGGGCACTCCCAAACAGCCGCTGTGCCGCGGCTTCACGCCGGAGGAGTTTCAGGCGCTGGACTTCGCAAGGATGGATCTCAGTGAATATTACGCAGAGATTCAGGCGAGAGCGCAATCGACGATCGAACTCGACATGAAGGACAAGATCGATGCGTATCTCAACGCAATTGGCAAATAGCCTAAGCGCCTGCGTGCTGGTCCTGCTCGTAAGCGCAGCGCTGGCCCAGGATACCGCCAAGGAGCGGATCGAGCGCGAGGGCGGCCCCGCCATGAAACGGCTCGAGCAGGCACTCGAACATGCGAGCCCCGCCGCATCCGATGTCGCTACCCAAGCTCTGCCGCCCGACCCGCCGCCCGAACTGCGCCGGCGGGCCTTCGAAGGGCTGCAGAAGCATCGCCCGCCCGTCGACATTATCCGCCGCGCCAGCGAGGCCGCCGCCATGGGCCAGGCACAACTGGCGGCGCAGCGCGAGGCGATGGCCAAGCACCTGCGCCAGGCACTCGGCCTCGAGCCGGGCGAGGCGGAGGAGATCGCCAAGGCGACCGCCCCTGTCCCGACTGGCTGGGTGCCGGTCCTGTTCGTGTCGTCCTCAATTCCAGTGCCGGTGTTGCGCAGCTATGCAGCGCAGCTCGAGCGCATACGCGGCGTGATGGCCTTTCGCGGTGTCCCGGGCGGGCTGCGCAAGCTCGGGCCTATGGCCAGGCTTACTGCGCAGGTGCTGCGCATCGACCCCGGCTGCGAGGGACCCGCCTGTGTCATGCGCGACGTTCAGATCATCGTCGATCCGCTGGTGTTCCGCCAGCATGGCGTTGCGCGCGTGCCGGCGCTCGCAATGATCCCCGGCGACCCAACCCAGCCCTATTGCGAGCGCGAGGACGAGAGCCCCCGCGCGAACATCGTCATCTATGGCGATGCCGCACTTACCGGACTGATCGACGAATATCGCCGCCTCGGCGGCAGCAAGGAGGTCAAACATGTTCAGGCTCGTCTGGCTACTCCTTGAACTTGGCGCGAGGTTGGCGGGTGAGCTCGCCCGCCTTCCACGGCAGGCGGCGGACGCTCTACGTGGCACTGGCGGCGACGCAAGCGATGGCAAACGGCTCGTCCTGGCGACTGCGCTGGCCGGTTCCGCAGGAGTTGCAGCGACCCTGAGCTTGCCAGGGGTCACGCTGGTGATGAGCCCGTCGATTGACGCCTGGGCGGTTCGTCCGGCGCCCGGCGCCATCCGGAAGGGCGATCTGGTGCAGTTTTCGCTCGTCCATAAGGTATCCGGCCCAGATCCGGTCAGCGTGACCAAATATGCCCTCTGCATGCCAGGGGAGCGGCTGCGGATTTCGCCGCCGCCCGACAGGTCAGCGGTCCAGGCAACGGCTGCATTTTTCTGTAATGACACGCTGATCGGCGTCAGCCTCGCGCGGGGCCGGGGCGGCGTGAAGCTCAACCCGGCGCGCATCGCCGGAACGGTTCCGCCAGGCTTCCTCTATGTCGGTTCATCCCATCCCGACGGATTTGACAGCCGGTATTTCGGCCTCGTGCGGATCGACCAGCTGCGGCGCATGGAGCGGCTCTTCTGACGCAATTCCAACTTTTCATGGGACATGCGCAGGAGCGCGGACCGTCGATACGCCGCGGGACCAGGTGCCACGACCTCTCAACCGGTCAAGGCAAGCAAGGGCAGTTGCGGATCGCAAGATTGTTGAAGGTTGGAGATCGTCACGCCGACCAGCCGGACGCCGATTGTGATCGGATAGAGCGAGCGCAGGAGGTCGAGACTGATCTGGGACAGCACGTCATGCTCACGCACCGGCTGGACCAATGTACGACTGCGCGTCACCTGGCGAAAATCGGCAAACTTGGCTTTGACCGTGACCGTGCGCCCGTAAATGCTGCGGCCCTGCGACCATTCAGCGACCTCGTCGACCATCCGCATCAATCCCGCCTCGATCGGAACTGGATCGCGCAAGTCCTGATCAAATGTCGTCTCCGAGCCGGAAGATTTTCGCTCGCGGTTCGGGTTGACCGGACGCAGATCGACGCCCCGCGCAATCCCGTAATACCAGTCAGCGGAACTCCCGAACTGCGCCAAGAGCTGCTCGCGCGACCAGGTCCGCAGATCGGCCCCGGTCTCGATTCCGAGCCGTTTCATCTTTGCAGCGGTTACCGGCCCCACCCCGTGAAACTTCGCGACCGGCAAAGCCTCGACCCAAGCCGCTCCCATTTCCGGGGTGACCGCAAATTGCCCATTGGGCTTGCGATGGTCCGAGGCGAGCTTGGCGAGAAACTTGTTGTACGAAACCCCTGCCGACGCAGTCAGACCCGTCTCGGCGAAGATGCGCGCGCGGATTTCCTTCGCGGTCGCCCACGCCGTCGCCAGGCCGCGGCGGTCGGCAGTGACATCGAGATACGCTTCATCCAGTGAAAGCGGCTGGATCAGATCGGTATAATCGGTGAAAATGCGATGGATCTGCGCGGAAACAGACCGATAGACGTCGAAGCGCGGCGCCACGAAGACCAGTTGCGGGCAACGGCGCAGCGCGGTGACCGAGGGCAAGGCCGAGCGAACACCAAATTCGCGTGCTTCATAGCTGGCAGCGGCGACGACACCGCGCGCACCGGCATACCCGACGGCAATCGGGCGCCCGCGAAGCTCGCGATTGTCGCGCTGCTCCACCGACGCAAAGAAAGCGTCCATGTCGACATGAATGATCTTACGGACCGGCGCCTCGCTCACGCGACGACGATACCAGATTCGAACAAAAAGTGAACTCCGCTGTCAATCGCTCGGCGCCGGTGATGCGGGTCACTCGCGCGAGATAATCGGATGATCTAGCCGGACACGATCGAGCAGCCGCTCGACCTCGGCGATCTCGCGCGAGCTGCCCGTAGGTGTCACCGACCAGTTGCAATGCACATGCGTCGCCGGGTCATGAACTCGAACCGGTCCGACCACGGTTCGCCATCGGCGCAGTGTCCCACCCACCTTGCGCATCAAGGTTCTGACAAGTTGATCGTGAATCTGGCTCGCGGTCATCCCCTCGCTTTGCACTGCACATCTGGCTGCCGCAAGCAAAGCCGGCTCCCATCAAGGCCGGCACGGCCGGATCGAACCCCTCCGGCGAGAAACCTCCTGATGGCTTCGCATGAGGCAATATCCGGGGTATCGCACCCCTCATGATCAGGCACTCCATCTCCCTGCTCGCAACGGCGCTGCTCCTCGGCGGGTGCCTGAACGCGGGTCAACCCGCCGCGCGGCCTAGTGAGCCCGGGACGCTCAAAATCACCAGCTGGAATCTGGAGCATCTGGCGGAGCGAGATGGGCTTGGCTGCCGACCTCGCACAGCGGCCGACTATGCCGAGCTTAAACGCCATGTCGAAGCACTCGACGCGGACGTGATCGCATTCCAGGAGGTCGAGACTGCGCAAGCCGCCCGCCGCGTGTTCGATCCTCAGCACTATGAAGTCGTTATGTCGACGCGCCCCGCGAGCGGCCGTGGTGGAGCCTGTTATGGAGCTCCCGGCCAATCGATCCGGCAGCAGGCAGTCGGATTTGCGATCCGCAAGGGTGTGCCCTGGTCGCGCAACCCTGACCTGGCCGATCTGGCGCTCGGCAATCCCGATTTGCGCTGGGGAGTCGATATCACGATCGGGGGGCGTGCACCGGTTCGTCTGCTTGCCGTTCATCTCAAGTCCGGGTGCAACTCCGGACGAAGCCCCTCCGATCGCGACTGCCCGGTGCTGTTTGACCAGTTGCCGGTGCTGGAAACCTGGATCGATGCGCGCGCCGCCGCAGGCGAGACCTTCGCCGTTCTCGGCGACTGGAACCGACGGCTGGCTGCACGCGGCGACGCATTTTATGCAGAGATCGGCGATGGCAATCCGGCGGGCGCAGACCTGACGCTTGCTTCTGGCGATCGGCGCGCGACCTGCAAGGCGCGCTACAGCGAGTTCATCGACCATATCGTGCTGGGTGCAAAGGCAACCGGACGTGTTAAGCCGGGTTCGTTCGAGGAGTATCGCTACGGCCTCCCTGAGGACCGGCACCCCTCGGATCACTGCCCGGTTTCTGTGACACTGCAGCGCTAGAAAGCCCGTTCCGATGGGGCGATTGCCTCACTGACAATATTTCCCAGCCTCGTCGACGCTCCACCTCCACAGTCCATGAAGCGCGGCCAAAGTTGGCCCGGGCAGCACATTCGCGTCGTCACGAGGCACCAGGACGCGCCTTTGGGTGGTTTACTGCCCCGCCCGTTGCCGAGCCGATCATTCTCTTCAAGATCGACGCCATGGTTAGACACCGAGCCCCGATCGTCGGATGCCTGCGCCGCGGTTGCCGTCGCGCAAGCCGTTCGTTGCCCAGCTACGTCCTGGCCGGTGCGGCAGCGACGCTGACCAGCCTCGCCATACCGTCGACAACGGCACAGGAACGCAAAAGTCATGGCCGCGAGGAACCCAAGCAGGGCTATTGGTGGTACGCGCCTCGGCCACCGCAGGATGCCCCTGCAGCGCCCGAGGCACTGGTGAAGCCCGAGATCCCGCCAATGGCGCAGCTCGCGGCCTGGACGCCACCGCGGATTCGCAAGCTGATCGAGCAGCAGCGCGACTATGCCGCGACGGTGCTGACCGTCGATGCGGTCGCGGATTTCTGGCGCCTTCAGGATTTTGCGCGTCGCAAGGCGCGGGCCTTTGCCGGCGTCACCCAACTCGCCATGCTCCAGAACCCCGAACTCAACGCCAAGTCGGCCAATCCGATGGTCGGCGATGCACGCGCCGAACAGACGGCGCAGAAGGATGCAATCCGCCGCGCCTATTTGCGCTCCCAGGCGAGCGGATTCGCGCTGGTCATGTTCTCGCGCACGACCTGCGGATATTGTCGGGTGCAATGGCCGATCATCCAGCGCTTTCAGGAGGAGATGGGCTGGCAGGTCACGCTGATGGATGTCGATCAGCGCCCCGAACTGGCGCGACGTTATGGCGTCGAGATCACACCGACCACCATGGTGATCCGACGCGAAAGCGTTCAGCGCATGATCATCGCGAGCGGCGTGGAGACCTATCCCAACCTCGCACAAATGGCCTTCCAGGCCACAAGGTTGCTAAACGGCGATATCCGCCCGGAGCAATTCATGACCGGCCCCGGCGAGGAAGACGGCTTTTTCGACGCGCTCGCCAACGGCCCGGTGTCCGCCAGGGACCCGCGCGCGCTCGGCGGTGACCTTGGCTCTGCCAGCCCAGGCCATGACCGATGACTGGTTTTACGCGTCCGCCAATCCTCGCCAGCGCTTGGACGTGGGCAAAGGAACGTGTCGCTCACGCCGTGTTTGCAATGGTTGCCCTAGCGATCGCAACGCCGCGTCCTGGCGTCGCGCAGATGGTCAATCGTGATCGGGCCAGGGCGGCAGCTGTGCACCCGGTCGCCGACATCCGGTCGATGCGCCATTGGCTCGCCCGTGTGCCTGTGACACGGGACTTTCCGCCAGATCTCGCGGCAACGCTGAGGGCTCAGTCATCGCTCCATGTCGTCGAGATGACCACGGCGCCGGGGTGCCTGCCATGCGCAGATCTCTGGTCGCGCCTCGGTCAGCTCGCCGCAGGATATGGCTGGCAGGTGCGGACGATCTCCGGCCAGGATGCTGTGCTGAGGTCGGGACGTCTCGGCCTGCCCTGGGTCGGGCATCCCGTCGCATGGGTCAGGCCGCACGCCGATCCTGGCCGGCTGATCCCGATCGCGATCGGCACCGATCACGGCCCCAATCTGACCCGCAACCTCTATCTCGCGGCGAAGATGCTGAGCGGAGTCCGCCCGGCAGTCGCGGTGCGGGCCATGTCGAAATTCACGGGTATCGTCGGCGCGCCGGCACCCGTTGCGAAGAGACGCTGAGCGTGGCGGGCGCGGCGTCACGGTCATCTCCAACGTGAAGGGTACACCATGCGCCGCCTCGCCTGTTTCAAATCCTCGCTTTGCATCGGAATCGGCGCCGCTTCACTGCTGAGCGCAGGACCGGCACGGGCGCAGAGCTGGGCCGAAAGCTGGTTCGACAACGTCACCTATTCGAGTCCGGGCAGTTTCGAGGACCAGACCCGCGGCTATGTGACGGCGGGCGGCATGTCGGGCCGGGTCGACGTCCATAACGACTATCTCATGTCGGTTAGCCTGCCCAAGGTGCGCGCCGGTTGTGGCGGCATCGACATGTTCCTGGGTGGCATGTCGTTCCTCGACCCCGAATATCTCGTCCAGAAGCTCGAGAGCATCCTCCAGGCCGCCCCGGCGGTGGCGTTCCAGTATCTGCTGGAGACGCTTGACGAGAAGATGGGCAACATCATCTCGAAGATGGAGGCCGCCACCAACTTCCTGAACTCGATCCAGGTCAATGACTGCCGCCTTGCCAACCGCCTGGTCCAGATCGCCAAGGGCGATGACAATATGTCGGGAATCATCGAGGAGATGACCGGCTACCGCTCGGTGAAACAGGGCTTCGCGAAGAGCTTTCAGCAGTCGCGCGAGAGGATCGAGGCCAACAGCAACAATCCCACCGAGGATCTGAAGGACGCCCTCGAAAACTGCCCGCCCGAGGTCACCGAGATCTTCCGCACCGGTTCGCTGCTCGCCAATGCCGCCGCCCGGATCGGTGCCGGCAACTGGACCGCGGTCATGCGCGCCCGGGTGGGGGACGTCTATATGCGGTGGAACGCTACCGACAAGGTACCGATCTTCGCCGCAATCCCCGCCTGCGCCGGCCAGGACACCGAGAGCGCGCAGGATTTTCTGACCGGGCAAGCTAAGCGCCGCAGTCTTAACCTCCCGCCCAGTGCTGGCGATTGCACGCAGGACGGGACAGGACGCGGCGCGCTTGCACTGACCCGGGATCGGATGGAGTCGATCGCCGCAAAGATCCGCTCCCGCAGCCCGCTCAGCACAGAGGAGCGCCAGTTCGTCGCCAATGTGCGCACCCTCCCCGTCTATCGCCTGATCGAATGGGGCGTCCGCCAAGGCGTTGTCGACTCGGTGATCGCCGACAGCGACGAACTGGTCGCGCTGAGCATCGCCTACCAGATGCTGAACGACCTCACCCGGACGATCGACTTTGCCCTGAACAACGCCGAGCGCGGGGTCAGCGCGGCCGGCGCTGCCGACGGAGCCAGCAAGCAGGTCTGCCAGACACGGATACTTGCCAAGGGGCTCGAGCAGCTTCGCGACCTGCGCGAAGAGGTGCAGCGTCAACGTGCGCAGATGCGTCAATCCTATCTCGCGGCGCTCGGGACGAGCAACCTCTCGGCAAACTATGCCGGGCTGCTGCGCGAGCGCGACCGGGACGCGCGCAGTGCCACTGGCGCAACCGCCGCACGCAACCGGTGAGGACAGGATCATGGGTTCGCCACGCTGGCCGATCGCTGTTCCCGCCCTGCTCGCGGCCTCGCCTGCTGCAGCATTCGAGGCGAGCTTCCACAGCTATGGCGGCTTCCAGGAAACCGTGGATGCGTTCCGCGCCGTCTCGCTGATCTTTTCGGATTCGCGCTACGAGACATTGGTGATCCTGATGGCAACCGTGGGCATCGGTCTCGGCGCGCTGCTCGCCAGTGCCCGCGGTTCGGGCATCGGCCTGGTAGCATTCGGATTCCAGATCCTGGTCGGGGTCGGCCTGTTTGTCGGCATGGTCGCCACGACCGGCACCGTGCACGTCTATGACCGTGTAAAAAATGCCTATGCGGCGGTTGGCGACGTTCCCGTACTGCTGATCCTGGTGGCGGGCACCACGAACATGATCGAGCGCGCCATGGTCGAGACGATCGACGACAACAGCATCGACCCCAACACCAAATATGCCTTCAACGGCGGGGGGCACGCATTCGACCTGTTCCTCAATGCGGTCGCCTCCCAGCGCATGCTGGCCGACACGCATCTCGACGCGACACTGCGCGACTATGTCCGGCAATGCTACCCGGTCGCTCGGGTTTCGCCCGCTTATGCGATCGATGATGACAAGCTCTTCCGCACCGCGACGGATCTCCCCACTGCCTTCGCGGCCATGGCAGGCCCTTCGACCTTCTCGACCGTCTATTCTGCGGCCGACAAAGGCGGGACCCCGATGAGCTGCGAGGAGGCATGGAGCCATATTTCGACCCGGCTCTCGGACCCGGCACTGTTCGAGACCCAAACCAAACGGACATGCCGCGCAACCGGTTTCAACTTCGCCTCCCCCCCGCAGAAGGCGCGATGCACCGAGCAGCTCGACGCGCTCGGCAATCTCATCTTCCAGCGGCCGATCTCGGCGCATAGCCTGTTCACCCATGTGCTGCTCAGCCGGACCGTCGGGGATGTGCTGCTCGAAGACAGCCCGGCGGCAGCGGCGCGCGTGATGGCCAACCGTGCGATCCTCACCAATGGATATAGCGGGATGTCGGTTGCCAATGACTGGATCCCCAAGGTCCGAGCAACCGTCTTTGCGGTGATGCTGTTCATGGTCCCCGTCGCGCTGCTCTTCATCCTGACCCCGATTAATCTGCGCGTCGCGAGCTTCACACTCGGTCTATTCGTGTTCGTGGCGCTATGGGGGGTGATCGACTCCGGCATTCATCAGTTCGCGCTTGGCAGCGCGTCGGCGGCGATCCAGGAGCTCAGCACCCAGGCTTTTGGCGTCGAGACCTGGCTCGCGGCACCCGACGCGGCGAGCAAGGCGCTCGCCGTCTTCGGGAGCCTGCGTACTGCTGCAGCAGGCATTGCCGGAGCCTTTGTGTTCACCGTCTTCCGTTTCAGCGGCAATGTGTTTGGGGCCTTCACCGGAAGCGCACTCGGCGTCACCGGCCAGGCGACCGCAGCCGCTGCACCGATCGCGACCAGCGAGGGGCATGCCGCCGCGCTCGAGCGTCAGGCTTCGGCGATGGGCACGCGGAACCGGGCCGCCGCGGCGACAGGTTTTGGCGATTTTGGCGAGCGCAGCAGCTTCAATGCGACCCGGAGCTTTGGCGAGGCAGGAACGCTGCTTGGTCGGCACCCGTCAGGCGGCGGAGATACCGCCCTTGCCCTTGGCACGCTCGATGCTGCACGTCAGATTGGCGGGCTATCCCCCGCGCTCAAGGGACGCGACCTTGCCGACCCGCAGGTCGCACGCGCGCTCGAGGCCAATGCCGCAACCAGCGCGATCCATCAATTCGCGGAGAAGGACGCGCTGCGCACACTCGGCACAAGCTATTTCGGACAGGGCGAGGCGGGAGAGCGCGCATTTGCGGCTTTTGCCCAGAACCTCGTACAGTGGCGCGCATTCGGCGATCAGCGCGCCTATGACATGATGCTCCAGGGTGCGCAGCGCCATTTCGAGCGACAAGGATATTCGCCGAAGGACGCCGCGCTTAAAGCGAGCGGCGTGATTGGCGAGGCGCAGAGCGACCCCCTCTTTGCCAAGCTGGTCGCCAATAGCTTCGACCAGGAACAGCTATTGCGAAACGACCTGACCCAGGCGCAGATCACCGCCGGCGCGATGGAGGGCCGTCGCGACACTGCTGGCGACCACGTCATGCAGACCGAACGCGCCAATGTCGCGACAGAGCAGGCGCTGCGCACCGGCAGCAATCAGGGCCAGCGTGACGCTGCGGACATGCTCGGCCTTCGCCCAGAGGAGACCGCCCGACGTATTGCCTTCATCAATACGCTGTCGGGAGAGGCGCGTTCCTCTGCAATTACCCAGCTCGGGCAAGCGACGAGCCGGAATGAAGCGCAGGTCACCAAGGCTATCGAGACTTATAACGCAGCGACCAGCCTGGGCACCGCCGACGGCACCATCGCCCAGGCCGCTCGCGAAGGCACCAGCGTCTATGCCCGCACCAAGGAAGCGGCGGGCTATGACTTTGCCGAGCGCTCGGGCAAGCTCGACGCCCAGCGCGAAATCGGCACCAGCGGCACCCGCACTGCCGCACGGATCGGCGAGCAACGCCGCCAATCGGACAATTTCGGCTTTGCCGAAGGCGCCGCTGCCGCCGGCACGTCCACCCGCGAAGCCGCACGTCTCGACAGCTTCATCCGCACGCTTGGCCAGACCGCCGGCAATGAGATCGACATGGCCAGCGGCGGCGCAGCGGGTATCGCCGACCGCGCCCGCAACGAACGCACAACCCGCATCGTCGAGAATGAGCGTCTCAGTCGTATCCAGGGATTGCTGCGGGCCAATGGCATCGCCATGTCCAAGCGCGACCTGGCGCTCGCCCAGAACGGCGACCTCAGCCTCAACGTCAGTGCGCAACAGGCTGAGCAGCTGCATCGCGCAGGTCTTGTCAACGACAGCCAATTCGGGGCGATCGCGCAGGGCGGCCAGGCACATTTCAGCCTCGCCAATAACGATGTGCTGGTTTCGACCGCCACGTCGTTCCGGAAATCCGCCCGCTACGACAGCAGCACCCGGTTCGAGGCGGGAAAGCAGGCGGGCCCGGACTCGATCGAGCATTTCATGGGCGGTGGCGAAGCCGGCCAGAAGGCTCTCGCCGCGTGGCTGCAGGGCGGATTTCGAATGGACCGCACCGGAGAATGGCGGATCGCGCCGCAGGTCGCAGACACGCTTCAGCGCGATATCGGGGCGATCCTGGCCCAGACCGGCTGGCAGCGCTCGCTCGCACGTACCGCAGACAAGCAATCGATCATGTCCAGCAACTTCGGTGTCAGTGTGGGCGCAAGCATGTCCGCAGGCGGCGGCACCGATGGCTCCGCCCGAGGTTCCGAAGCCGCCAACAACCGCAGCAGTCTGGGCCGTGCAGGGGGCCAAATCGGGTTCGAGAGCAGGGACAGCGGTATGGTTGGGTCATCGGCAAGATCGTCCCTCGACATCGCCAATTATGACGTGCGCAGCGCCATTGCCGCAGCCGAGAGTGTGGCCGCAAAGTCGCGCGATCCTGCCGCTGCATTTTCACGTGAGCTCTCGCGGCAGATCCTCGGAGCCGACGGGCTACGCAACAGATATCTACAGGATGCAGCGTCAGGCCGGGGCACATGGGACTTTGCCGCACCCCTTACGTCAACGGAGCAGTCATCGGTGCTGGCAACTGGTCGACATACGACCGATCTCGACGAGGGTCCGGGGGATGGGAAACCAAAACACCGCACGCGCAAGGACTAAGGCGGTCCATCCGCATGGCAGGCATAGCCGACCCATTGGGCGCCGGATCGGGGATTGGTTTCATCCATCGCTGGGTGCGACATGCCCGGCCTGCGATAGGCTCCGACGTCGTGGTCGAACCAGGTTTCGAGGGGCTCGCCGAGCGCCAGCGAGCGACGGAGAAAACCAAATCCGAGCATGAGTCCAGCGGTGATCGGCATGAACGCAAGATTGGCAAGGACCGCGATCCCGCTCGAATAGAAGCTGGGCACGATAGGGCCTGGTGCAAGTCCCGCAGGCAGCCAGTATAACGGCATCGCGATCCACCACGCCTTGGCGTACCAAGGTTGCCAGAGATAAGCGCTCAGGCGCACGGTGCGCGGGGCGAGTACTGCAACCTCTCGATCGATGCCAATCCGGAGGCGTGAAGTCGGTTTCATGCCATGTTCTCCCCTGGCGATGATGCCCCCATCGGCGAATTAGGCGCGCAACAATGGGGTTGGCCACGCGACATTCGTGGAAATCGACCGACCAGGTGATGTCAGACGTCCAACAGCGCCCCTCAGCCAAGTCGACACTATTCACCCTCAATCTTCTCTCCCTTGCAGCCTATGACCAAATGGGGGGCGCACCCGGTAATTCTGAGCGCGCGCGACCGACAGCTGGATGACACCCCCGTTTGTTCAGGGCCGTCTGCCCGTGATGGTACAGGTCGAACCGTTAGGACCGCGATACGACGAGGAAGTCGAACCGGCTGGGGCGCTTGGAAGGAGGCAGACAAATAACAGACAATTAAGAGCGCCCAGCGATGCCTTCTCGACCACCCTTTGGGATCCCACCACCTGCCTATCGCTGCGAACCCCGCCTCCCTCTTAGCTCGATGGCTGCCCCGCCCCCTCACCGAGGAGCCTAAGCGTCTCGGGATCGGCCACGCCCCCGAACCAGCGCGCCAGCGCATCCTCGAAGAGCGCCAGCGGCCGCGCCGCCTCGAATAACGTCAGCGAGGAGCGCAGCTTGAGGGCGTCCACCTCGCCGAACGCGGCAATCGGATCGGCATTCGGGAGATCCTGAAGCTCGCTTACGCACTCGAGATAGCGCGCGCCCAGCACCGGATGCCGCAGATAGGCTCGCGCCTCCTCAAGCGATCCGATCGCAAAGACCAGCGCAGTCGCGCTGCGACCCAGCCCTTCGAGCTGGGGAAACACAAACCACATCCAGTGCGACTGTTTGGCGCCCGCACGAATCTCGGCAAGCGCCTGCTCATAAACCCCCTGCTGCGCCGTCACGAACCGCTCAAGATCGACTTCCAGAGTCCCGCCGCGTTCAATCCTGCCCACCTGCCGATCCCCCTTCATGCGAATCCCGCTTGTTCCCCGATTGTTCGTAACATGCCGGGAGATCTTGTCGATCCGCATCGGCCATCCGGGATCTGACGAGTACGCTGTCGAACTGGGTCCGGCTGCACCACTGCATAGCGGACTTGCTCCGTGTTCTATATTTGTTCACTGTCGGCGCCATGGACCGAGTCGCCCCCGATCAGTTAGCCGAATCCATCCTGTCTGCTCCGGCTTGGGTCCGGCTCGGGATCGCAGCTCCTGGTGAACGCCTGCGCAGGCACGCCGCGCTGGAACTTGCCCGCGCCATCATCGGCGAGGACCGGCCGGACGATCACGACCAGCTGTCGCTAGACCTGTGGGATGGGAACCATGCTGTGGCCGCGCGCACAGCTTCCCTGCTGCCTGCCATAGGTCGAGGTAAGCAATCGCAGGGCAATGCCGACAAATGCTAACGGTTGCACCCAGCCCCTCATCAGCGGCGGGATCAAGGGGACAATGGCTGTTAGTGCCGCATCACTTCGAGCGGCGGCTCGAACTCCAGCCGACTGTTCCGAATATGCGCTGCAAGGGCTGCCCGGATATCGTCGCACACCTGCTCATCAGCTGCGGCATCGGGGAGCACCTGCGCTTCGACGAGCAGCACCGCGATTACCTCCAGCAG
>Ga0075012_10004021_pt1 | contig 13775 bp, 9 predicted proteins | sample All_14_2_FD_71474 | JGI IMG/M metagenome (GOLD analysis project Ga0075012, IMG submission 71474) | Freshwater microbial communities in response to fracking from Pennsylvania, USA - Allegheny Zone_MetaG_DW_15 | ecosystem: Environmental > Aquatic > Deep subsurface > Groundwater > Drilled... | reverse complement strand
TTGCCGATTCTTCCGGCGACATGGTCGCGTTCACCTATGCCCGTCATGGCTGCGATCACCACCTGATCGCTTTCGTCAAGAGCACCGGCCGGGGGATGAACCACAGCTCCTGGGATATGTCCTCGGTGGAGGATTTGGGCCTGGGTTCCAAGCAGATGCGGGATGCCGGCTATACCCGTCAATGGGGGGTTGGCCGCCACGTCCTTGGTTCCAACTACTTCAATTATGTGCGCGACCCCTTCGGTTTCTGGTGGGAGTTCAACTGTCATATCGACTACATCCCGGCGGGCATGCAGTGGGATGGCGGCGATCATGACGCTGAGGATGCGCTGTATTTATGGGGTCCGGATATCCCTGAAGGGATGCTCGACAACCTGCAGGTCTGATCGCGCCAAAGAGGTTCGGGTCTTGCTGGCTGCCCCATCGCCGGAGGCGGTCGGCAAGAACACGAATCCAGTTACAAAAATGTTGTGGAGACATCATGAAGCGCAATACGCTCAAAGTAATCTTGTTCGGCCTGACGCTGATCCTGCGCCGGGCCTTGAAAATGTACCCCAGGGCCCTGAAGCATGCCGGCTCACATAAGTGCGTCGCCCAAATCAAACTGAAGGACGACAGCATCGGTCGCTATTACATGATTGACCGGGGGCGTATCGTTTCCAGCGCGGGGATACATCCGAATCCCGATGTCACGATGTGCTTTCACAACCTTGAAACTGCGCTGACTTTCCTGAAGCCGGGTGTCAGTCAGGCCGATGTGATTCATGCGGCCAAGAATTTCCGGGTCGTGATGATGGGCAAGGATGGGCTGGTTGTCTGGTTCATGCAGTTGCTCAATCTCACGCAGTCCGGCGGCTGGGAGTTCGGGACGAAAATGCCGGATGGCACCACCCGGTTCACCACGAACACCAACGGCGGCCCGCTGTTCGTCTACGTCAAGGACGACAAAATCATCCGCATGACGCCGATCAATCTGGATGATCGCGATGCGCCGTCTTGGAAGATCAAGGCGCGTGGTCGCACGTTCATGCCCAATCGCCGTATCACGGCCAACCCCCATGCCCTGTGCCTGAAGTCCATGGTCTATTCGGAGAAGCGAATTCTTCATCCGATGAAGCGGGTGGACTTCGATCCCAATGGCGAGCGCAATCCGCAGAATCGCGGCAAGTCGGGATATGTCCAGATTAGTTGGGATGAGGCGCTGGACATCGTCGCCAATGAAATCAAGCGCCAGAAACAAAAGCATGGTCCTGGCTCAATCACTATTCAACACGGCTCGCATCACCAGTGGGGTAATGTCAATTACTACCTGTCCTCCTTGATGCGTTTCGGTAACTTGATCGGATTCACGCGCGTTCACCACAACCCGGATAGCTGGGAAGGCTGGTACTGGGGCGCGCAGCACCATTACGGAAACAGTCTTCGGGTCGGCTTGCCGGGTCACTATGGCCTCGTCGAAGATTGTCTGCAGGAGGCAGAGCAGATTGTTTTCTGGTCCAGCGATCCGGAATCTACCAACGGCTACGCCAGTGCCTATGAGGCAACCCAGCGCCGGTTCTGGGCCAAGGAACTAGGCATCGACTTCATCCATATTGATCCCCACATGAATGCGACCGCACAGTTGTTTGGCGGCCGGTGGATTCCGATCAAGCCGACGACCGATGCCGCACTGGCGCTCGCGATCATGCAGGTGTGGATCGAGGAAGGGCTCTACGACAAGGCGTACGTCGAATCACGCACGACCGGCTTCGAGCAATGGCGAGCCTATGTCATGGGCGAGGAAGACGGAATTCCCAAGACTCCCGAATGGCAGGAGTCGGAAACCGGGGTTCCGGCCCGGATAGCGAGGGCCTTGGCGCGCAGTTGGGGCAAGAAGAAAACCTACCTTGCCGCAGGCGGCTATGGCACAGGTCTGGGTGGCGCATGTCGCTCGTCCAACGGGGGGCAGTGGGCGCGCCACATGATCCTGCTGATGGCAATGCAGGGTTGGGGGAAGCCGGGGGTGAATTTCGGCAATCTGCAAATCGGGGCGCCGGTCGACTACACCTTCTATTTCCCTGGTTACGCCGATGGCGGCATTTCCGGAGAACTCAACTGGACCGCGGCACCGGTCCACAACTATTGCCGCATGCCGCATGTCCTGACCATGAATCCGGTCAAGCAAATGGTGCCGCGCCAGCGTTTGCCGGATGCCATCATTGATGGTCACGCCAAGGGCTACATCTGGGACGGCTCTTCTCTGGAGTCGCAATTCGCGCCGTTCGAATATCCGATGCCTGGATATTCCAAGATCCACATGCTGTACCGCTATGGTACATCCACCTTCGGAACGATCGCGAATTCGGATCGATTCGTCGAAATGTACCGCCACGACTCCCTCGAGTTCGTCGTCAACCAGGCGGTCTGGTTCGAAGGCGACAGCCAGTTTGCCGATGTGATCCTGCCGGCTTGTACCTCGTTCGAACGCTTCGACATCAGCGAACTGGCCAATTCCGGCGGGTATATCCACCACAACACGGACCAGTTGAATCACCGGGTCGTTGTCTTCCAGCACAAGTGCATCGAGCCGCTGGGCGAGTCGAAATCGGATTACCAGATTTTCCTCGATATCCTGAGTCGCCTGGGTCTCGGAGCCATGTTCTCCGAAGGCTGCAGCGAGCTGGATTGGTGTAAGCGCGTCTTTGATTCCTCTGATCTCGTCAACCATATTTCCTGGCGGGACTTCATCAAGAAGGGCTACTTCGTCGTCCCGCCCGAGCCGGAAAAAACGCGGGCGCCAGCCTACTTCCGCTGGTTTGCTGAAGATCGTCACAAAGACGTGCCTGAGCCGATGCCCTTGCCTTCGCAGTTCTCCGACGAGTTCGGCAAGGGGCTGCAGACGCAGTCGGGGAAAATCGAGTTTGTCGCCAGCTCGATCCTCCGCGGTGACCCGGATAACCCGGAGCGTCCGGCACTCAATCGTTATATCCCGTCGTGGGAGGGGCCACATACCTCGGAACTGCTTGCCCGATACCCTCTGCAGATGATCACCACGCATTCCAGGTACAGCTTCCATACCTACGGTGACGGCAAGGATTCGACGATCAACGACATTGAAGATCACCGTGTCCTGGTCGATGGTCACTATTACTGGGTGCTGCGCGTGAACCCGGACGATGCCCGGGAGCGTGGCCTCAAGCAGCATGACCTAGTTCGGGTCTTCAATGATCGAGGCAATGTCCTGTGCGCCGTCGATATTTCTCCGCTCATCGCGCGTGGTGTCGTCAAGTCATTCGAATCAAGCGCCGAGTACGAGATTTTCGATGACCCGCGCTTTGGGCGTGTCGATCGCGGAGGGTGCCTGAATGCGTTGACGCCGCCCCGTCGTCAAATGAAGAACGTCGAAGGCATGGGGTCGAATTCCTGCCTTGTGCAGATCGAGGCGTGGGTTGCGGCGGATATGGCTGCGCAGGCCGCATGAGTTTGTAGAGGGAAATATGATGAAAAAATGGAACCTCGTGATTGATGTAGCGCGTTGTGAAAATTGCCATAACTGTGTTTTGGCAACCAAAGACGAATACATGGACAACCGTTTTCCTGGCTACAGCGCATCTCATCCACGACATGGAAACGAGTGGATCCGGATTGACAGAAAAGTCCGTGGCGCGGTGCCTCTGGTTGATTCGGCCTATCTCGTCTCACTCTGCAATCACTGTGATGACGCCCCGTGTATCAAGGCGGCCGGCGGCGCCATCCGCAAGCGCGAAGACGGCATCGTTTTGATCGATCCTGAACTGGCAAAGGGCAAGAAAGATCTGGTCAACGCATGCCCTTACGGCCACATTCATTGGAACGAGGAGGAGACGCTTCCTCAGACATGGCCGTTCGACGCCCATCTGCTTGACTCGGGATGGACTGAGCCCCGATGCGCTCAGGCGTGCCCGACGGAAGCAATCAAGGCCTTCAAGCTGAGTGATGCCGAAATGGCCTCAAAGGCCCAGTCTGAACAACTCCAGGTCTTACAGCCTGAGTTGGGAACAAAGCCAAGGGTGTATTACAAGAACCTCCACCGCTTCAATAAAGCATTCATCGGCGGTTCGGTCGTCGCGCCCATCGCTGGCCGTGACGAATGCATCGAGGGTGCGAAGGCCAGCCTCAAGCGCTCGACGACGCTGGTTGCTGAGGCCTATACCGATCAATTTGGCGATTTCAAGTTTGACAATCTCCCGTTGGACGGAGCGTCGTACACCCTGGCTATCGATCACCCGATGTTTGGCTCTTCGGAGCTTTCGGTGACCGTCTCCGAGAGTGTTTACCTGGGTGAAATCCATTTGCCCGACGGAAAAGCACTTCGCTCCGCCTAGGCTCTCCCCAAGCACTTAATTCCCCGCCGACCACTGAGGCCTAACGCAGTGGTTGCTGAAAGCTCGCCAAGACGGGCAGGGGTGAGGCTTGTCTGAAAATGTGTCTGCTGCCTGTTGGTGTGTTTAATAATCTACAAACCTTGCTAATTTATAAACAATTTAATTTTGTATAAATTATGTTAGTATGCGTAACAGCAGTCGCGAGGAGGACGGTGCTGGCATCGATTGCAGGTTCTAAGCGCTTCTGAAAGCTGATCGGCTAAGTGGCGGCCGATCAAAGGTTGGTAAAAAACCTCGTTAGTGGGTCAGGGCCTATGGCCCTGATGAAGGCGGGGGTACTAGGAGGATGATTGGAGATGAAAAGAAAGAATCGAGAGTTTTCTCTCAAGGCAGTCAGCAAGGCCCTGATCTTTTGTTGGCCGCTTGCTCACGCAGGGCTCGCCCTGGCGTTTGAAATACCGGTCGACAACCCGGATCTAAAGGTTCGCTGGGACAACACGATCAAGTACAGCGTCGCCTACCGCTTGCATAATCCCAGCGAAAAAGTGGCAGGTGGGGCATCCGGTGCGCCTGTGCCGGGAAGCGAACTGGATGACGGTGATCGCAATTTCAAGCGCGGGCTTGTCTCAAACCGCCTGGACCTGTTCTCGGAGTTCGATGTTGCCTACAAAAACATGGGGTTGCGTTTGAGCGGTGCCGCCTGGTATGACGACATATACAACCGGGGTAACGACAACAACTCGGCCACGGTTAATTCTTTCAGTGCGCCGGCCGGCCGCTTTACTGACGATACTCGCGACATGATGGGGCGCAAAGCGGAGTTGCTTGATGCATTTGTGTACTTCAACAGCGATTCGTCATCCGAGACGCCCTATGCAGTTCGTCTTGGCAAGCATACGGTGCTCTACGGTGAGACGCTGTTCTTTGGATCCAACGGTATCGCTGCCGCGCAAGCGCCGACGGATGTCATCAAGCTGCTTTCTGTCCCGGGTTCGCAGTTCAAGGAAATCATCCGACCGGTCGGTCAGGTGTCGACCCAGATCCAGCTGACGCCCAAGGTCTCTGTTGGTGCCTATTACCAATATGAATGGCAGAAAAGCCGGCTGCCGGCCTCCGGTTCCTTCTTGAGCGACGCCGATTTCGTTGGTGCCGGTTCCGAGTCCTTGCTGGGTTGGCGTTATGCCGGACAAGAACGGCCGGATAGCCGGCAGGGCGGCCTGCAGATTCGCTTCAAGCCCGGTTCCGGTGATGTCGAGTACGGGTTGTACGCAGCGCAATACAACGACAAGACACCGCAGTTCATGTTTGATCCGCGGCCGACCGTCAATCAGTTCCGCTATGTGTATGCCGAAAAAATCAAGACCGTGGGTGCAAGTTTCAGCACGGTGATCGCCGATGCGAACGTGTCCGGAGAGGTTTCATACCGCTGGAACGCACCTCTCGCTTCCGGTCCGCAACTGGATATCGGTTTTGCCGGCAACGGTCGGGACAATCCGCTTTATGCCGTGGGTAAGACGGCACACGTGAATCTCTCGGCGATTTATCTGCTGGGCAAGAGTGCCCTGTGGGATGGTGCCGAGTTCCTCGGTGAATTCGCATGGAACCGTACGTTATCGGTAGACAAGAACCCGCTGGCGCTTGACGCCAATGTGACCCGTGATGCCACGGCGGTTCGCTTCATGTTCTCGCCCCAGTATTTCCAGGTGCTGCCCGGGTTGGATCTCTCCGTCCCCATTGGCTTGGGCTACAACCCGAGCGGCAGGTCTTCCGCAGTTGGCAAGCTTAATGGCGGAGCCCGGCACGGTGGCGACTTCAGCATCGGCATCAAGGGCGACTACCAGAAGCAATGGCGCATGGCGCTCAACTACACCCATTACTTTGGGAAAGAGGATGCCTTCCTGACGCCGAATACCGTCGATCCTACCCACGGCCCGTTCATGCAAACCGGCGCGCAGACCTTGCGGGATCGCGATTTTATTTCCTTCACGGTGCAGACGACTTTCTAACGAGGAGACAATCATGTTGAGAAGAACTTTTATTGCATCGGCGGTTGCCGCAGTTTGGGTCGTCGCAATGCCAGCCTTGGCGGGGGTAACGGCAGAAGAAGCGGCTACCCTGAAAACCACGCTGACACCATTTGGCGCTGAAAAGGCGGGTAACAAGGCCGGCACCATCCCCGCATGGGATGGTGGTTTGACCAAGGCGCCGGCGGGCTATAAGTCTGGTGCGCCGCGTCAGGATCCGTTCGCCGACGAGAAGCCAATTCTTCAGATCAGCGCAAAGAATTTCGATCAGCACAAGGACAAGTTGTCCGACGGCGTTCAGGAGCTGCTCAAAAAGTATCCGGACACCAACCGCGTAGACGTCTACCCGACGCATCGCACAGCGGCTGCTCCCCAGTGGGTCTATGACAACACCCTTCAGAACGCCACCCGTGCGAAGGCCACCCAAAACGGGAACAACATCGAAGGTGCTTACGGTGGCATCCCGTTCCCGATTCCCAAGACCGGTGCCGAGGCCATGTGGAATCACCTGCTGCGCTGGCGTGGTGAGTCTGCTGAAAGCGCCTTCCGCATCTGGATCGGCAATTCTGACGGCAGCCGGACCATGGCGGTCGAGGCCAAGGACGATCACCAGTTCCCCTACTATCAAAAAGGCGGTTCTGCTGACAAGTTCTCTGGGAACTACTGGATGTTCCGTCAGGTGCAGACCAACCCGCCGTTCAAGGCTGGCGAGTCCCTGCTGATCCATGACCCGGTCGACCAGGTAGGCGAAGGGCGTAAGGCATGGCAGTACTTGGCTGGTCAGCGTCGCGTCCGCCGCGCACCTACCGTAGCCTTCGATACCCCGGATTTCGTCGCTTCCGGTCAGGGATACTTTGACGAAGTGTTCATGTTCCTGGGTTCTCTGGAACGCTACGAGTGGAAGCTGGTGGGCAAAAAGGAAATTTACGTTCCTTACAACAATAACCGCTTTGCCCTGGCCAAAACCGAAGAGGTCTTTGCCGGCCGCCATCTGAGCCCTGACAAACTGCGTTGGGAACTCCACCGCGTGTGGGTCGTGGAAGCCACGGTCGCCCCGGGCAAGCGTCATGTGGTGCCTAAGCGCCGGTTCTACCTTGACGAGGATTCCTGGGCTGTCCTGCTGGCCGATGGCTATGACGCGAGCGGCAAATTGTGGCGTACCCAGCACTCCGTGCCCATCGTAGCGCCGGATATCCCGGCTCTGGTTACGCAAACCTGGGCGACCTTCAATCTGCAAGCCGGTACGTGGATGGTGAACAATCTCTACAACGATCTGCCGAATCAATACAAGGTCGTAGCGCCGCGTCCCGAAGCCTATTTCTCGCCGGATGCACTGGCGGGCTCCGGGGTTCGCTGAACCCTAAACGTAACAGACCATGCAGGAAGTGGAGGGCGAGGGGGAAACATGATTTTCCCTCTCGCTCTCCCTGGTAGAGGAGAACAGCAAATGCAGAAAAATCGAACTAATGCATTGCAAAGACTGGTTGGTGCCATGCTTGCAGCAGCCTGTTTCAGCACACCCGTTTATGCGGAGCAGGATGTCCTGGAGCGCAACGCACCGATCTGGAAAGACAATCGATTTCAGGGACTGGTCGTAACCGCACTCGGCAAACAGGGGGAGAAGACGGTCGCTGTCGGCGAGCGCGGCCTGATTTTGATCTCCGAGAGCGCTGGTGCCGGCTGGCGTCAGGTCAAGAGCCCGGTAACCGTCACTTTGACCGGGGTCTCTTTCAGCGACGCCGAAACCGTCTGGATCGTCGGGCATGGCGGTGTCTTGCTGAAAAGCACAGATGGCGGTGTTAATTGGGGCAAGCAGCTGGATGGCAAAAAGATCGCTGCCTTGGTCCTGGAAGCAGCCTCTCAACCGGGGGCAGATCCGCGTTTTCTTGACGAGGCGAATCGCCTGGTTGCCGATGGTCCTGACAAGCCGCTCCTCGGCGTTCAGTTTTTTGACAAGAATTCCGGCCTGATTGTTGGCGCGTACGGCCTGATTTTGGGAACCCGGGATGGCGGGGCGACTTGGACGCCGCTTCAGCAGCGTACGGAAAATACCAAGGGTGCCCACCTCTATGCCGTTCTCAAGTCGGCTGCGGAAATCTGGATAGCCGGCGAGCAGGGATCATTGTTCGTCAGTAATGACGCTGGTGAAAAGTTCAAGTCGGTGAACTCGCCCTATCAGGGCACCTATTTTGGTATCGCCGAGGCGGGTAACAACCTGGTCGCTTTCGGCATGCGCGGGAATGCCTTCTACTCCTCCGATCGTGGGATTTCCTGGAACAAATCCTCCATTGCCACCAGCAATTCCTTGACCGCTGGCTATACCCGGAAGAACGGCGAATTGGTGCTGGTGGACGATGGTGGCAACGTCTTTGAGAGCAGTGATGGCGGCATTTCCTTCCTGCGTGCGCCAGTGAAAAAAATGCCTCCTCTGACCTCGGTGATTGAGGTGTCGGACGGTCAATTGTTGTTCGGCGGTGCTCGCGGAATCGCGAACTCAGGCAAGCAAGAACAACTGTCTTCGGAAATCAAGAAATGAACCACGATCAGTCTTTGGCAGAACACCCGGTAATCCGCAATCTGGCGGATTTTGACCCCAAGACAGGCAATGTGATCGAGCGCGCTTTCTTCAACCATCGCCTGATCGTGATGGTTGTCTGCCTTCTCTTGTCAGTCGTGCTCGGCTTCAAGGCCGTCGACCTGAAGCTCAATGCGAGCTTTGACAAAATGATCCCGAGCGGCCATCCCTACATCCTGAATTTCCTGGAAAACCGGAAGGATCTGGCCGGTCTCGGAAACAGTGTCCGGATCGCGGTCGCGGCCAAGGACGGCGACATCTTCAATTCCGCCTACCTGGATACCTTGCGTCGCCTGAACGATGAATTGTTCCTGCTCCCGGCCGTAGACCGTCCTTACATGAAATCCCTGTGGACGTCGTCCACGCGCTGGGTGGGGGTGACCGAGGAGGGTCTCGACGGTGGTCCCGTCATGCCCGAGAACTATGACGGGAGCCCTGATAGCCTTGAGCAGGTCCGGCAGAACGTGGATCGTTCCGGCGAAGTGGGCCAGCTGGTCGCGGCAAATTACCGTTCCAGCATCATTCTGGTTCCGCTGAACGAGATGGGAGAGGACGGCTCGCGCCTAGATTATCACGCCTTCTCCAACAACCTCGAGGAGCTTCGCGCCAAGTACGAGGCGGAAGGCGTCTCCATCCACATCACGGGTTTCTCCAAGATCGTTGGTGACCTGATCGACGGCTTGCAGCAGGTGCTGATGTTCTTTGCCCTGGCCATCGCCATCTGCAGCGTCGTTCTCTACGGCTATACCCGCTGTATCCGCAGCACGATCCTGGTTGTCCTCTGCTCCCTGGTTGCCGTCCTTTGGCTTCTCGGCCTTTTGCCGACGCTCGGCTACGAGCTGGATCCCTATTCCATCCTGGTTCCCTTCCTGGTCTTCGCCATCGGCATGTCCCATGGCGCCCAGAAGATGAACGGCATCATGCAGGATATCGGCCGGGGCACTCACAAGGTGGTCGCTGCCCGCTACACCTTCCGCCGGCTGTTCCTTGCCGGTGTCACGGCGCTGCTTGCCGATGTTGTCGGCTTCGCTGTACTGATGGTGATCGACATTCCGGTCATCAAAGACCTCGCCGTTACCGCCAGCATGGGTGTTGCCGGCTTGATCTTCACGAACCTCGTCCTGCTGCCGATCCTTTTGTCATATTCTGGCGTCAGCCCCCAGGCGGCAAAGCGCAGCCTGAAGGAAGAGGCGACTGACATCGCGGACAAGGCCCATAAAAAGCATCCCTTCTGGGCTTTCCTGGATCTTTTTACCCAGCGGAAATGGGCCTCCATAGCGATTCTGGTGTCTTTGGTGCTGGGCGTGATCGGCTTCGTCATCAGTTTGCAACTCAAGATTGGTGATCTTGATCCCGGCGCGCCAGAGCTGAGGGCCGATTCCCGCTATAACCGTGATAACGCCTTCATGGCCGCAAACTATGCCGCCAGTAGTGATGTCTTCGTCATTATGGTGCGCACGCCTGAATTCGCCTGCGTTCGCTATGAAACGCTGACCCAGGTGGATTCGCTGGAGAGTGAGCTGCAGCAGTTGCCAGGGGTGGAGTCGACCAATTCGTTTGCAGCCCTGAGCAAACGCGCTGCCGCGGGTATGAACGAGGGAAGCCTCAAGTGGTATGACTTGCCGCGTACCCAGGATATGTTGAATGCCATTGCCACGCGTGCTCCTCGGGAATTGTTCAACCAGAGCTGCAATCTGCTCACGATCTATGTCTACCTGAAGGACCACAAGGCTGACACCCTGGAGTCAGTTGTCAATCTAGTCGAGGATTTTGCGCAGCGATACGACACGGCTGAGGTCAAGTATCTCAACGCCGCCGGAAACGCCGGTATTGAGGCTGCTACCAACATCGTCGTGAAAAAGGCCAACGTGCAGATGCTCTTCCTGGTCTACGCCGCGGTCATTGTGCTGGCTTTTATTACCTTCCGTTCCTGGCAGGCGGTCGTTTGTGCCGTCGTTCCATTGATGCTGACTTCCATCCTGTGCGAAGCGCTGATGGTCATGCTGGGCATCGGGGTGAAGGTGGCAACATTGCCGGTCATTGCGCTGGGGGTCGGGATTGGTATCGACTATGCCCTCTATATTCTGACGGTGACGCTGGCGAGGCTGAGAGAGGGCATGTCCTTTTCCGATGCCTACTACAGGGCACTTTTGTTCACCGGCAAGGTTGTTGCACTCACCGGGATTACCTTGGGTGTGGCCGTCTCAACTTGGGTGATCTCGCCGATCAAGTTCCAGGCCGATATGGGCATTCTTCTCGGGTTCATGTTCGTTTGGAACATGCTTGGGGCAGGCATCCTGTTGCCAGCGCTGGGACGCTTCCTGCTGAAGTCCGAGCAGCCTCGCGCTAAAAGCTGATCCCACTGAAAGATAGCCATGACTGATATTCAGACCCAATGTGCGGGTGGGATTCTCCACATCATTTTTAGCCGGCCGACCAAGAAAAATGCGTTGACGGAGGAAATGTACGGCGCACTTAACGAGGCTCTTCAGAAGGCGATTGACTCTGAGGACATCAAAGTGATGATTTTTAGTGGGGAAGGCGGCTCATTTACCGCAGGAAATGACCTTGACGATTTTTTGATACATCCCCCCCAGGACGCAACTGCTCCGGTATTTCAGTTTTTCGCGAAGCTCAGTTCCCTGGCCGTGCCAGTCATTGCTGCAGTTGAAGGGGTCGCAGTCGGTCTCGGGACTACCATGCTGCTCCATTGCGATCTGGTCTATGCATCTGAGGACGCGAAGTTCGTGCTTCCGTTCGTCTCTCTTGGCCTGGTTCCTGAAGGCGGCTCAAGTTTCCTGTTGTCACGTCTGGCGGGGCATCAGAAGGCCTCGGAAATGCTCCTGTTCGGCCAGCCATTTGGCGCTGAAGATGCTTTGAAATTGGGGTTTGTTAACCAAGTGTTGCCAGCCGGTGAGGTATTACAGAAAGCGATTGCACAAGCCGACCGTCTCATCTCGCTACCTACTGCTGCCGTCAGGGCGACCAAGCGCCTCTTGCGCGGCAGACAGAAACAAGGGGAGTTGTCCTCCGAGGATAGGCAACTCGCGGCTCAAATGAGCGAAGAAATAACTTTGTTTTGTGACTATTTGGCTCGGCCGGCTTTTCGGGAAGCGATTGCGGCATTCAAAGAAAAGCGAAAGCCAAATTTTTCAAATGTTCAGTAATGACTCATTAGATTTGGCTTTGGTAAAAGGAACGGGTAATGGCTAAAACAAAAATTGTGGAATGGGACGATGTCGGGGAGTTTTTCCGTGATGGTGTTTCCATCATGTTCGGTGGCTTCATGGGGGCCGGCACTCCTGAAGGCATTGTCTCGGTATTGTTGGAGAAGGGTGTCAAGAATTTGACGCTAATTGGAAACGATACGGCATTCCCCGAGACCGGAGTCGGTCCCCTGATTAGTGGCGGAGGAGTTGAGAAAGTCATCGTCTCTCATATCGGGACAAATCCGATTACTGGCAAGAAGATGATCGCCGGTGAGATTCAGGTTGAGTTGATCCCCCAGGGAACGCTGGCGGAGCGTATTCGCTGCGGTGGTGCGGGCTTGGGCGGAGTACTGACGCCCACTGGCGTAGGGACGGTCGTGGAGGAAGGAAAAAGCAAGATTGTCGTTGGCGATCGTGAGTTCTTGCTCGAGCTTCCAATGAAAGCCGACTGGGCAATCCTCAAGGCCAAAAAAGCAGATGTGGCGGGCAACCTAGTTTATGAACGCGCAAATCGCAATTTCAATCCCTTGATGGCGCTCGCCGCAGAGAAGGTCATTGTTGAGGTGGATGAAATCGTCCCCGTCGGAGAAATTGACCCGGATATGGTGATGACGCCCGCTGCATTGGTCGACTACATGATCTTGGCGAGGAATTGATCAAATGGAAGCCAAAGAAATTATTGCGCGTCGTGTCGCGAAAGAGCTGAAGGAAGGTTACATCGTCAATCTCGGAATCGGCCTGCCGACGCAAGTCCCGCAATACTTGCCGGACGGTCTGGAGATCACGCTTCAGTCCGAGAATGGCTTCCTGGGCTTGGGGCCACTTGAGGGTGAGCCGCAACCGGGGGTTGTAAATGCCGGGGGGCGCCCCTGCGGTTTGGTTCCAGGGGCTGCCATTTTCGACAGCGCAACATCGTTTGCCTTGATTCGTGGCGGTCACGTCGATATTACGGTGCTGGGTGGGCTTCAAGTCGATCAGCACGGAAATCTCGCCAACTGGATGGTGCCAGGCAAGCTAGTCCCCGGCATGGGCGGGGCAATGGATCTGGTTACCGGCGCCCGCAAGGTCATCGTGGCCATGGAGCACTGTACGAAATATGGTGATCCTCGATTGCTGAAGGAGTGTTCGCTGCCATTGACAGCCAAAGGTCGGGTTTCCCTGGTCGTCACCGAACTCGCGGTGTTTGGACTCAGTTATGGCGAATTTGTTTTGCACGAGCTCGCTCCTGGCGCTTCTTTGGAATTGGTGACCGAAAAAACCGCTGCTCCCTTCGCTGTCTCACCCACGTTGCGTGAAATGGACATCGTTACCTAGGTTTTCCCCTTTCTCCCCTCCCGATTCCTTGGTCTCCTCTGCGGTTCCGAATGATGTTGTCTGTCATTCATCCGGAATTTGAATCGGGATTTTGGCCCGCATAGTCGGGCCATTTTTTTTCGTCCTCAAGGAAGACTCCTTTATGAAGTTAATCCGTAGTTTGCTCGTGGCCAACCGCAGCGAAATTGCAATTCGCATCTTGAATCGCCCCGGGAATCGCGGAGGCCATTTGATTTGAGTCAGGCGGTAACGGCCTGCTCGGTTTGACAGCGGTAGTAGTTTGCCTCAGCTTCGGCAGGAGGAATATATC
>Ga0075012_10004020_pt1 | contig 13775 bp, 14 predicted proteins | sample All_14_2_FD_71474 | JGI IMG/M metagenome (GOLD analysis project Ga0075012, IMG submission 71474) | Freshwater microbial communities in response to fracking from Pennsylvania, USA - Allegheny Zone_MetaG_DW_15 | ecosystem: Environmental > Aquatic > Deep subsurface > Groundwater > Drilled... | reverse complement strand
GGGAACGATGAACTATGAACTATGAACTATGAACTATGAACTATGAACTATGAACTATGAACTATGAACTATGAACTAAATGTAGTAACTTTAGTAGGTGTTCATAAATAGTAAATCATATCAATCATAGTCAATCAACTTCATCGTTTTTAAAAATGAAAACCATCCATTCACCCATTCATCGAACTCCGCACGCACTCCGGGATAAAACCTTTCAATTTGCAGTCCGAATGGTTCGACTTCACAAATATCTGATCGAAGAGAAGAAGGAATATGTTTTAAGCAAACAGATCCTAAGGTCTGGTACAAATCCGGGATCCATGATCCGTGAAGCATTAAATGCGGAAAGCAGCCTTGATTTTGTCCACAAATTGGGGATTGCCCAAAAAGAAACCAGTGAAACCCAGTATTGGCTGGAGTTACTTTATGCCTCCAAATATTTAAGCGAAAGTGAATTTTGCTCCCTTTTTAAGGATTCCGAAGAACTCATGAAGCTCATTCGCAGTTCTATCCTGACCAAGAAAAAAAATCTTGCTACCAAAGCCTCCTTACTAATCCTGGCAATAACCCCGATTACACTTTTCATCCTTTAAACCATCCCCGGCCAATCCACCCCGTTCATCGTTCATAGTTCATAGTTCATAGTTCATAGTTCATAGTTAAAAACAGCCATGAAATTCGATTCCCTTACGGTAAAAGAGCATCCCGAAAACCGAACTACGGCGCCCCATGTGTTGCCGCTGTATGCGACTTCGTCCTTTGATTTTGAGAACATTGATCAGGGCATTGAGATCTTCAAAAACATCGAAAGCGGGCATGCTTACAGCCGGTATGCCAACCCTACGGTGGATACGGTGGCGGCCAAGATCGCAGCCCTGGAAGCTTATGGGCTGGGCTTTGAAGCCTCTGCGGTGATGACCTCCAGCGGGATGTCGGCAATCGCAACTTTGTTGCTGGGCACCCTGAAAAGTGGGGATAAAGTGCTGAGTCAGGGCAATTTGTACGGCGGCACGACGGAGCTTTTGAAAAGTATTTTTGGTCAGTTTGGCATCGAAACGGTGTTTACCGATCTGAAGAACCTGGACCTGGTGGAGCAATCCCTACGGGCAGACAAGGCGATCAAAATGCTTTATTGCGAGACCCCGGCCAATCCGACCCTGGCCTGTGTGGATATCGCCGAATTGTCCAGACTAGCCCATCAGCACGGAGCCCTTTGTGCCATCGACAATACGTTCGCAACCCCCATGTTGCAGCAGCCCTTTGCGCTGGGGGTAGATTATGTGATCCACTCCACGACCAAATACCTGAACGGACATGGCAACTCTATAGCCGGGGTGGTGATTGGCCGCGACCACGAAACCATGCGCAAAGGCGTCTGGAAGGCCATGAAACTGGTGGGCACCAACTGCTCCCCTTTTGAGGCCTGGCTGACCAACAACGGCCTGAAAACACTCTCCCTGCGCATGGAACGGCATTGCACCAATGCCCTCGCAGTGGCGCAGTATCTGGAAAAACACCCGGCCGTGGAGCGCGTGAATTATCCGGGACTTGCTTCGCATCCAGATCATGCCCTTGCGGCCCGACAAATGCAGGGGGGCTTCGGCGGCATGCTTAGCTTTGAACTTCGCGGCGGTCTCGAAGCGGGCATTGCCTGTATGAACCGGATTCAATTTTGTTCCCTCGCCCCTACCCTCGGCGATGTAGATACCCTTATCTTGCACCCCGCGTCTTCCTCACACCTGGCTGTGCCAAAGGAAATTCGCCTTCAAAATGGAATAACAGATGGTTTGATACGTGTATCCGTTGGAATCGAAAATGTATCCGATATTGTGGCCGATTTGGAACAGGCCATTGGGTGATGGATGGATGTAATTTGCTCCGGTTCGAATCAGAGCATTTGAAATCAGACCCTGAAAGTCAACCCACTCAAGCTTGCTTAAATCACTTCCAGCTATTTCAAACCACCCCAAGCAGCCACAACTCATTGTTTATGAAGCACTTTCTTGTTACAAACCTTGCCCTCATTCTCTTCCTCGCCGGTTCGTCGCTGAACAATCTGAGCGCGCAGCAGCCTTCCGCAAGTACGGTTGCGAACCTGATCCGATTTGAATCCAGTGGGTGTCGTGGCAACTGTGCTCAGTACAAGTTTACAGTCAGACAAGATGGCACCCTTGAATTTGTAGGGATTCGCCAGGTAGAAAAGAAAGGAACCCATACGGTGCGGCTCAATTCCGAAGAGTATGCTCATTTGATCAAGGAAGTCCGCAAGGTGGACCTCTGGCAATATCCAACGGTGCTACCGGCTACCAAAACGGATCCAAACGTGCATACGTTCACCGTTTTTGAGGCTGATAAATCGCATACCGTAACCGGAAGTGCCGACATTCCGGCCCCAATCCTGGCCCTCGAAACATTGCTGCAGGATATTGCAGAGTCGCATGATATCGTGGTTAGAAAAGGCCATGTCAGTCCTGATCTGAAGGGACAGGCCATTGTACGGTTTGCCGCAGATGTAAATGCCCGCGATTTCTGCTCGCAGTTCACCGACCTTAAAGTCCGTCCGATCAGTCACGTTTCAGAAGACAATACCTGGATCATTGGCTATAATCCATCCGAGGTGACGGAGCAGCAGTTCATTGGACTGCTTAAAGACATGAATACCGTGATCAGTGTGGAACCCAACAAACAAGTTCAAACCGCGCGGAATTAGCCTCTATCAGGTGTTTCAAAAGCTTTTCTATTGCCCAAAACCAAGCATTACACCTGGCACATTGACCCTAGTACATGGAAGACCTTTTTCTTAAATTCCTCAAATTCGGAATCGTTGGCGCGTCGGGGGTCGTGGTGGATTTCGGCGTAACCTGGCTGTTAAAAGAACAGTTACGTTTAAATAAATACGTTGCAAATAGCCTGGGTTTTGCCTGTGCGGTGGTCAGCAATTATCTTTTGAACCGTTGGTGGACCTTCCACAGTGCCGACCCGGATGTAGGGGTTCAGTTCGCCAAGTTTTCGGTGGTGGCCCTCCTTGGTCTGGGGATGAACAATGCCATTATCTACTTCCTCACCGAACGGCATGGCGTCAAATTTTACACCTCCAAACTCATCGCTACCGGTGTGGTCATGCTCTGGAACTTCGGAGCGAATTACTTCTTTACCTTTAAGTGAGGCGCTGATTTGCAGGCTTTTATCTAGAAAGCAACCCCACTCCCTCACTTGATCCCAATCACAGTTCCAATACTGCGGCCTCATACGGGCGCAGTTCTACTCCCTGGTTTGCGTCGTTTTTCGGCCCGTCTCCGTAGTTGTCGATCCTCAATTTCGCTTTTGAAATATCGGTGTTGACCTTTGCGGTAGCCGGCTTGTCCCTGAAATTGAGTAGTACCAGCAGGGTTTTCCCGTTCAAGGTGCGGGTGTAGGCATACACATCCGGATTGTCCTTATCGAGCAGGGTGTATTGGCCATAAATGAGTACCGGGTCCCCTTTCCGCAGCTTTACCATCTTCCTGAAATAATTCAAGACCGAATTAGGGTCTGTTTCCTGCGCGGCTGCATTGATGTTTACATAGTTAGGATTCACCTTTAGCCAGGGGCTGCCGGTTGTAAATCCGGCCTGAGCTGTGGCGTCCCATTGGAAGGGTGTTCGGCCGTTGTCGCGGGCGCCGCCATTCTTTTGGCTCTCCAGGAATGCGTTCAGGTCGCCCCCCTCCTGCTGGATCTTTTGATACATATTCAGGGTCTCAATGTCGCGATAGTCCTCGATCCGGTCGAATTTGATGTTGTTCATGCCCAATTCATCCCCATAATAATAATAAGGTGTGGCCCGCATGGTCATCAAAAAGGTGGTGAGCATCTTGGAGGAAAGTTCGCGCCATTCCGGGCGGTCATTCCCCCATCGGGTGACCATCCGTGGCTGATCGTGATTGCCGAGGTAGATGGTACCCCAGCCTTTTTCCGCAAAAACAGCATCCCAGCGACTGTAAATTTCTTTAAAACCGACCAGTTTATACCCATCCGGTTCCGGGGTCTTGAACTTACCGGGCACATAACCGTAGCTGACCCCTTCAAAATGATAGGCCATATTCAACTCCTTGCGGTCAGGATCCACGAAATTCAGGATATCGTCGGTGCTGGTCCCGATACCTTCCGCGACGGTCATGATATCATACTTGCTCAAGACTTCGCGGTGCATGGCTTGCAGGTATTCATGCAAATGCGGACCATTGGCATAATATTTTACCATATCCCCTTTATATTCGGCAGGAAGTGGTGGGTAAGTCGTGTCTTTTGAAATAAAGGGAATCACGTCCATCCGAAAACCGTCCACCCCTTTGTCGAACCAGAACCGCATCATGCTAAAGATCTCCTCCCGCACTTTAGGGTTTTCCCAGTTCAGATCCGGCTGCTTGTCGGAAAAGTAATGGAGGTAATAAGCGTTGGTCTTTTTGTCGTATTCCCAGCCATCATTGTTGATATCAAAAAAGCTGAAACGGGGAGCCGGTTTGCCCTTTTCTGCAGGCCACCAGTGAAAATAATTGCGGTAGGGATTGTCCCGGCTGCTGCGGGACTGTTTGAACCACTCATGCTCATCGCTGCAATGGTTTACCACCAGGTCCAGGATCACTTTCAGGCCCCGGTCGTGCATGCCTTTCAGCAGGGCATCGAAATCTTCCATCGTGCCAAACTCCTTCATAATACCCTGATAATCAGAGATATCATAACCGTTGTCATCATTGGGGGAACTAAAAATCGGATTCAACCAGATGACATCCACCCCGAGACTTTTGATGTAGTCCAGTTTTTCGGTGATTCCTTTGAGATCGCCCAGCCCGTCTCCGTCAGAATCCTTGAAACTACGGGGATAGATCTGGTAAACCACGGCCTCTTTCCACCAGGTCCGATCCGGAATTTCCTGCGGGGTGGTTACGGTTTTAGGGGCCTCATTTTGGCAGGCATTGGTCCATAACAAAGCCAGCAAAGTGAGTACTGGAAATCGTCTCGAAAGCAACCTGGAGTGGCGCATAAGTACCTGATTTTAAAATTCGAAGTTCAGAATTTAGGGGCATTATAAAGACTTATGGAGTAAGATCAGCCCGAAAAGCTGCCTACAACACCAACAATCCGATCCCACTCAATTTTTGTACCGGCTTACTGTACCAAAACAACTCAAAATCGTCCAGCCCAGCTGCTTCATAATCCGCCTTGATCTCTTGAAAGGTGCACAAATCCTTATTGGCCACCGATAGTTTTTTCAGCAAACCGATGAGCCATTCCCCTTCCGCCTTGTCCAGATTGACCCGAAGGGTTTCTTTGCTGCTCTGAAAGGTAAGGGCAACCATTTCCCACTGCATGCCTTTTTTGCTTTTGGTAAACGAGGTCAGGGTGGGTGTTGTGCCCAACCAAACCAGTTTCGCGCCAGGCTTCAGGGAAAACACCGGCTCCTGTTCCAGGGCCTCGGCGATAAATGTCTTTGAAATACTGGTACGCGGCACCTTATGATCAAACCAATCCTGCAGGGGGAGCTCCAGACCGATGCCGTGCATATAATTGAGCAGCGACTTTTTGAGCCCGTAACTGAACGCCTCGTGATCCGTCCCGGAAGGATCGATATGCACCAGGTCGTTGTTGGCGAAACTGCCGATTTGGTCCGTTTCCTTTTTTACCCCAAACTGCTCGGGGTACATGCCCACCGGACTGTGTGCAGTCATCGCAAACTGATGCCAGAAACCTGATTGCAAGACCCCTGCCTCAAACAATTGTCGCACCATTTCCAGAGAATCGATCGTTTCCTGGGCCGTTTGAGTTGGGAATCCGTACATGAGATAGGCATGCACCATGATTCCCGCCTCTGTAAAATTGCGGGTCACCTTGGCCACCTGAGCTACGGTCACGCCTTTCTGGATCAAGGCCAGCAAGCGATCCGAGGCGACCTCCAGGCCACCCGATACCGCAATACAGCCGGAGGCCTGCAGCAAGCGACACAGGTCGCGACTAAAACTTTTTTCAAACCGGATATTGGTCCACCAGGAAACCACCAGTTTTCGCCGGATAATTTCCAGCGCCAAGGCGCGCATCAAGGCCGGCGGTGCCGCTTCGTCCACAAAATGAAAACCATTCTGGCCGGTCTTTTCGATCATTTCCTCCATCCGGTCGCAAAGTAATTGTGCCGTAAGGGGTTCATACACCTTAATGTAATCCAGTGAAATATCACAAAATGTACACTTGCCCCAGTAGCAACCATGAGCCATCGTGAGTTTATTCCAGCGACCATCGCTCCACATCCGGTGCATGGGATTCACGATCTCCAGCACCGAGATATACTGGTCCAGTAAAAGATCGCTGTAATCCGGGGTTCCGGTATCTGCCTGCTTGTAATCCCTGCCCAAACTGAGGTTGAGGTACTCCACTTTCCCCTCCACCAGCGCAAAGGTTCGTTTCAACAATTCCAGGGGGCGCTTTCCTGCGACATGCTCGATCAGGTGCTCCACAGGGGCTTCCCCATCATCCAGGGTGATAAAATCGAAAAACTCAAATACCCTGGGTTCGGAAAGCGAGCGCAGTTCCGTATTCGCAAAACCACCCCCCATCGCCACTTTCACCCTCGGGGAATGGGCTTTGATCCACTGAGCCGTTCGGAACGCAGCATATAAATTACCCGGAAAAGGAACCGAGATCAGCACCAGATCGGGTTGAAGGGTCGCCATACGTTCCGCCAGGATCTCGATCAATAAGTGATCAATATAGGTGAAGTCCTGCTGCAGCGCCTCGTATAATTCGTCAAACTGATTGGCCGAGCGCCCAAGCCGTTCGGCATAACGACTGAACCCAAAATGCGGGTCCACACATTCCTTGATCAGGTCCGAGAGGTCTTCCAGAAACAGCGTGGCCAGGTGTTTGGCTTTATCCTGAGTACCCATAGAACCAAACGCCCAATCCAGGTCGTCCAGTTGTGCAAAGCGGGAGGCTTCCGGCAAAAATCCATCCTGACAGATCAGGTGGGAAACGGTTGGATTTTTGCCCTGCAGGAATAAGATCACGGCCTCTATACGTTGGACATAGCGGTCTTGCAAAGCAATGATCCGCCTGGCATTCTCCGAAAATCCTTCCCCGTTCAAAGTGTCGAGATGTTCAAACAACTGCGCCAGGCCTTTCCTGGAAAACAAGGCCAAAATAACCTCGATCCCAAGATCCGCCTGTTGGGCAGGGATCTGCTTGGTATTCAGAAAACCCTTCAGATATGCCGTGGCAGGGTACGGCGTATTGAGCTGAGTGAACGGCGGTGTGATTAAAAAAACGCTTGGCTGCAAGGCAAATGATTTTGGTGCGAGAGGTTATTGGTGCTGAAGTGGTACGAAAGGAGGCTAATTGGCAAAGATCATTTGTCTGGTCTCCACGGTCGTTCCACCAACTACCAGCGTGTAGGCAAAGGTACCCCGCACCCCGTAGCCGTGGGTATAAAGCACCTCATTCATGCCTTGTTTCAACGATACCGGGATGTTTTGGATCAATTTCCCCTGAAGGTCCACAATTTGAATCAAGGCGGATCCTGCATTGGCGGGCAGTTCATTGACCCAAAAAGAGATCCAGGTCGCTTCATCAAACGGATTGGGGCGATTTTGGAACAAACGGATGTTGGCTTCCGGCTTCGCACTCCCGGGGATTTCGGTAGAGGAAAGGGTGGCAATTTTTTCTACGGAGAAAAGGCTCTCTGCGCCCCAGGCATCCACCCCGGCGACACTGACATATACCGGTCCGGTGGGTTTGCAGGACAATTCGTCGGAGAAGGCCGGAGAAATGGTGAAAACAGTATCCCAATCATTCAAGAGGCTGCGCACACCGACCCGAATCGTATGGGTATCTATGGGGGAATCGAACGTAAGGGTCAACTGAGCACCCGAGCGTTTGGCCGTAAAATTGGGCGGCAGGGCCACACTCCGGGCCGCGACCGCCAAGGCATTTCCATTGATCAGGGCATTCCGGGCGAGGTAATTGAAATCGACAAAAAAGGAGTCCACCGCACCGTCACCGTCCGTATCCACCCCAAGCACATCGTCGGAAGTATGCTGGCGATCCTCGTAGCCGGGACCGTTGCTGGCATCTCCGTGTTCATTGGCGGAGGTGAATCGCATGGCAGGGTACCCATGTTCGCGGAATGGGATGTGGTCGCCGCCACGCCCGGTACGATCCTCCGGACTCATGATCCGCAGTTCCATGGGTACTGGCGCCGTTGGAAGCAGATTTTCCTGGTATTGTAGCTTGATAAATCGGGCGAGCTGTTTGCTCCTGGAATTAAAACTCCCGGCAGAAAAAAGCCGCACACTTGTGGAGTCCACATCGTTTAGTCCCGGACAAGAAGGGGGCGAAGAGGTTTCTCCGCAGAGGATCCCTCCGATCACGTCATTGTTCAGGACAGCCCGAAGGGGGATGTTTTTCTGTTGAACGTAATCCGCGAACGCTTCCGCACCCAGCAAACCCTGCTCCTCTGCAATGGTCACCAAAAAAACGATCGTATTGGGAAACTGATACTGCGACATCACCCGAGCCAGTTCGAGCACCAGGGCGGTGCCGGTCGCATTGTCCTCCACGCCTTCTGCAAGGCAGGCTGTGTCGCAAAGCACACTGCAACGGGAATCAATATGGCCTTCCACCAGGACCACCCCGCTGCCCGGATTGCTGCCCGGCAAGACCGCGAAAATATTGCGGTGCTGGTTGACCCCGCAAATGGGCAGGTCGAATTGAAGGTAGGAAGGGATGAACCGCCCCTCCCGGGCTACCCCGAATTCAACAAACTTTTGATGCGTCCAGCGCCGTGCAGCCCCGATGCCCATGGATGCAGACAAGGTATCGCTACCCGAATTTCGGGTTCCGAATTCACTGAGGCGCAAGATGTATGCTTTAAGGCTGTCTGCAGAGATATTTGATTGAAGTTCAAGGGCTAATTCGGCGGGCAAACTGGGTGTAACCGTGGCAGGAAGGTAGTTGTTTGGGTCATAATTACCCAGAAGGATCTGCTCCGCCAGCGGAGAGGTGGACAAGATGTTGGTTTGGGCTTGCAGGCCCTGCAAGGAGAGCAAAGCCAGGAAAACAAAACATTGAGGTAGCAAATATTTCATGCAAAAACAGTTAAAAAGTAAGGCTGCCAAAGTTTCGGGAAAACTCCTGAATCAAACGTAAAGTATTTTCGGAAGTTTGCAGGACATTAGATCCAATTTATGTTCCTGAAAAAACTCCGCGCTGTTTGGAATCCCGACCATTATCAAGGATGGGGCCGTACCCACCGTTACTTTGAGGGCTGGTATTTCAAGGTTGTTTCCCCTGACGAACAACACGCCATGGCCTTTATCCCGGGCATTTCGATGGGTGAAGACGGCCAACAACATGCTTTTATTCAGGTCATGGATGGCAAAGCATGCAAGGCGGAATACCACCGGTTTGATATCCGGGAATTTCGTCCTTCAGCGCATTCGTTTGAAATATGGATCGGGAACAACTACTTCTCAGCCGAAAAGATAATACTTGATCTCCCCGAAATTTCCGGAGAGATCCGTTTCAAAAACCCTAACCCCTGGCCCAAAATGTTGGGGGCTCCCGGGATCATGGGCTGGTACTCCTTTGTTCCGTTCATGGAATGTAATCACGGAATTGTCAGTCTCCACCACGAATTGGAGGGTGAACTTCAGCTCAAAACTTCCTCTCTTCCAAATCAGCCGGTCCGATTCACCGACGGCAAGGGTTATATTGAAAAAGACTGGGGACGTTCCTTTCCACGTGCGTATGTCTGGATGCAGAGCAACCATTTTGACACCTGCGACCGGGCTTCCGTGATGGCTTCAGCGGCCCATATTCCCTGGTTGGGAAGTCACTTTATTGGGTTCATCAGTGGAATGTGGCTGGAGGGCAAATTGTTCAAGTTCGCCACCTACACCGGCGCCCGAAAGTCCCTGAGGATCCAGGATGAAGAAGTCGAACTGATCTTTAAAAATCCAAAAACAGAATTGCGGATCCTGGCCAAACAGGCGGCTGGAACAGCACTTTTCTCCCCACTTTCCGGAGAAATGAAGGGAAAGATCCAGGAAAGTCTGCAAGCTACGCTTCAGGTGGAATTACTGGAAAACGGACACCGGATATTCGAAGGGAATGGGCGGAATTCGGGGCTGGAGGTGGCAGGAGCTGTGGAGGTGTTAATTTGAGTTTGTAAAGTCAACTTAGCTCAAGTTGGGATTTCTGGCCCAAAAAGGAATAATTCTCGAACGCACCCATGGAAGCATCCCTTATTCTCTCCAATATCAGCAAACAAATCACGCTCAGTCCAGAGGAGCAGGACCATTTTATGTCCTTATTGACCCTTAAAAAACTCAAAAAAAAGGAGCATTTGTTGCGTGAAAAGGAGGTTTGCCGGTACTCTGCTTTTGTGGTATCGGGTTGTCTGCGCGGTTACACGGTAGATACCAATGGCGATGAGCATGTGCTTCAGTTTGCCCCACGCGACTGGTGGATCGCGGACATGTACAGTTTGTTGTCCGGGAAACCCGGAAGTTTGAATATTGATGCCCTGGAAGACACAGAAGCCTTGTTGCTTTCCAAAGCCGATCAGGAGCAACTTTACCGGGACATTCCAAAATTTGAGCGATTTTTCCGAATCATTACCGAAAACTCACTGGTAGCCAACCGCCAGCGGATCCTCGACAACCTGAGCCTGAGTGCCCCCGAACGCTACGCGCAGTTTTGTGAGCACTACCCTACCCTCATCAACACGCTGCCGCAAAAGCAGATCGCAGCCTACATTGGAGTAACCCCGGAGTTTTTAAGTAAAATGCGGGGAGAGATGAAGACAAAACGTTGATCTCCCGGGTTGAACAAAACCCGTCCCCCTGCCGTTGTTTAGGGCTATGCAAAAGAACTACCTACTCATTGGCGGCAGCCACGGCATTGGCCTGGAGCTCGCCCGAAAACTCGTGGAATCCGGCCATCGTGTGATCGCATTGAGTCGCACACGCGGCGATCTGGATCAATTGCCTGAGGTTGAACACCATATCTTCGATGTACTGAACGACGAATTCCCGGCCTCCATACTCCCGGAGCATTTGCATGGGTTGGCCTATTGTCCCGGCAGCATTAACCTGCGCGGTTTTGCTACTTTAAAACCGGAACAATTCCGTGAAGAGTTTGAGCTCAATTGTGTGGGTGCTGTAAAAATCATCCAGGCCGCCTTAAAATCGCTCAAAAACACCCCGGGAAGTGCGGTGGTTTTGTTCAGTACCGTGGCTGTTGGTACCGGAATGCCCTTTCATGCCAGCATTGCAGCAGCAAAAGGAGCCGTGGAAGGACTGACACGCGCGCTGGCCGCAGAACTTGCTCCAGTGGTTCGGGTGAATTGTATTGCCCCTTCTCTGACCGATACTCCACTGGCTGCACGGCTGCTCAATTCGGAGGAAAAACGCGAGGCATCTGCCAATCGCCACCCACTCAAACGGGTCGGAACTGCCGCAGAGTTGGCCGGGCTTGCTGACTTTTTATTGTCAGACGCTGCCGGCTGGATGACCGGACAGATCCTGCATGCAGACGGTGGGATGAGCACTTTGAAAATCTGATCAACTTCGGGAATCATGCGAAAAGCGAGCAAAATACGCGCTATTTTGACTGAAATAGAGATAGACCGCGTCATAGAAATGGCCTGGGAAGACCGGACCCCCTTTGAGGCGATTGAAGCACAATTTGGGCTCCGCGAAGTGGAGGTCATTGTGCTGATGAAAGCGGAAATGCGGCTTCAAAACTGGAAGAAATGGCGTGCAAGGGTACAAGGCAGGGCCACCAAACACCTTGCCCTGCGCGAGGAAGGCGTCTCCAGGTTTAAATGCAAATTACAGCGACAGATCACCCGGAACCGGATTTCGAAGCGGGGGTGAAGCCAGGACGCCAGACTGTTGTGTTACAGCCCTGCTTTTCTTAATCTACATTATTGGTGACGGAGCTCCGGGGAGGCCACCTTTGTACCAGAAAATTCACCCGACCTTCACAACCGTTGTAATTATGAACCGGAAAGATTTTCTTCGTAAAAGCCTGCTGGGCGCGGGTGCGTTGGCCACCACAGGGGTTGCCAAAGCCGTCATCGACAATGACATTGATGAACTACGTCCACTCGACCTGCTCGGTTTCAACCACATTCCTAACACAAATTCAAAGATCATGGCAAACACCGTTTTGCATAAAGCCGAAACCCGTGGAAACGCCAATCACGGCTGGTTAAATTCCTACCATACTTTCAGTTTTGCCAACTACTACAATCCGGAGCGGATGCATTTTGGCGTGCTTCGGGTCCTGAACGACGATACCGTATCTGCTGGTAAAGGCTTCGGCACCCACCCCCACGACAATATGGAGATCATCAGTATTCCACTCGAAGGGGATCTCGAACACAAAGACAGCATGGGTAACACCACCGTTATCCGGAATGGAGACGTGCAGGTGATGAGTGCAGGCACCGGTATTTATCATTCAGAATACAATAAAAACAGCGACAAACTGGTCAAATTTCTTCAAATCTGGGTATTTCCCAACAAGAAGAACGTGACCCCTCGTTACGATCAGATCACCCTGAACCTGGCCGACCGCCACAATAAATTGCAACAGATCCTTTCGCCCAATACCGACGATGAAGGAGTTTGGATCCATCAGAATGCATGGTTCCACCTTGGCGCCCTTGATAAAGGGTTCCAGACCGATTACAAGATCAAGGGAGGAAAAGGAAATGGCGTTTATGCCTTTGTTTTGAGCGGCGAAATCAGCATCGGCGATCAAAAACTGGGGCCGCGCGATGGTTATGGCCTCTGGGACACCGAGTCATTCAGCATCCAGGCAGATACCAACGCCGAGCTCCTGTTAATGGAAGTACCGATGGGCATTTAAGCGCCTGTTCCCTTACAATTGTCACCGATTCACCAATCAACCATTTTTAACCCACGCATGATAAAGATCGCAGAAACCCGAGGTCCAGTCCTTGACCTGATCAAAGAACGCTGGAGCGCCCGGGCATTTTCAGACCAAAAGATCAGTGAAGCAGACTTGCACACCATGATTGAAGCAGCCTCCTGGGCCCCCTCCTCGATGAATGAACAGCCCTGGCGCTACCGGTATGCCATGCAAGGCACCGACACCTTCGAACAAATGTGGGACTGCCTGTCGTCTGGCAACCAACCCTGGGCAAAGCAGGCATCCGTCTTGTTGCTGAGTACTGCCAAGAAAAACTTTGCCAAAAATGACAGTCCGAACCGCCATGCTTTGCACGATACCGGGATGGCCAATGCATTTCTGATGCTTCAAGCCACCCAGATGAAGATCTACGGGCACATGATGGGCGGCTACGATCCGGTCAAATTGCAAGAAATCTTTCACCTGCCGGAGGATGAAGAGGCGGTTTGTATCATCGCACTCGGCTATCTTGGCACGCCGGATCAACTGGAGGAGCCTTTCCGCAGCCGGGAATTAACGCCTCGGAGTCGGAAATCCCTCGAAGCGTTCATTTCCGAAAATTAACCGCTTAAACATTAACTCATGTCCAGCAAAATTCAAGTTCTTGTCATCGGCCGCCAGGAAAAGATCATGGAAACCGTGTTGAACCTGATCAATCGCACCCCCGATTGGGAGGCTGCCGGCGCGCTGGAGGATGAGAATGCCATCGAACTTTTTCAGCAACGCCGGTTTGACCTGGTTTTGATTGGAGGAGGGGTAGAGCCGGAGAGCGAGGCTAAATTACGGGCCATCTTTTTGTTCCAAAATCC
>Ga0075012_10004016_pt1 | contig 13783 bp, 16 predicted proteins | sample All_14_2_FD_71474 | JGI IMG/M metagenome (GOLD analysis project Ga0075012, IMG submission 71474) | Freshwater microbial communities in response to fracking from Pennsylvania, USA - Allegheny Zone_MetaG_DW_15 | ecosystem: Environmental > Aquatic > Deep subsurface > Groundwater > Drilled... | reverse complement strand
CTCGTCATCACATCCCACGGCGGCAAGCACAAAGATCGGCTGGCGCTTGAAATCGAGCCCCGGTCCCGTCTTCGAGAGGTCGCCGCTCGTGCCGCTTTCGTCGAGAAAGAACCGCGAGGGCATGGTCGGGCGACTTGGAGCAGCGTTAGGCATGGCTTCAATCTATCTCGTCGCGAGGCGAACGTCGCGAACCGCCCGAATGATGCAGAGGCGGGGCTGCCTTCTTCAGCTCGGTCAAAGGCTGAGGCGACGACCCGAAACTCGACTTCGCCAGGTCAGTGATGAGTCAAACCTGGACAGTCGTGCATTCAAACCACCACCAGCGCCGCCCGCTGCTGCTCCCAATCCATCGGGATGTCGGCCTCCAGTAGCTCGGTCAGGCTGTAGTCCCGCAGCCGCTGCCCGCCGAGGATCGCCTCGGTGATATCCGGCGCCAGCCAAGCCAGCCGCACCAGCTTGTCGACATATCGCGACGGCACGTCTTCGACCGCTGCGATGTCGTCGGCGCCGGCGCGCTCGCCGCGGGCTAGCTGGTCCGCCCACCGCCGCCCCCGAGCGATCGCCTTCTGGAAGGCCTTGTCCGGTCCGAGCGGCCGCATCGGCGCGCCGGCGCCATCAACGATGTGCTTGGCGCCGCCAAAGGTCTTCAGGACCACCGGGATGCGGAGCACCACCGGCGCATCGGGATCCTCGGCGCGGACCGCGCCGATCCGAAGCTTGGCGGGGTCCAGTGTCATCTCGACACCGCCGCTGGAGACAACCAGCCGGACCAGCGCGCTATTGACGTCGCCATCGACCTTGGCCGGATCGACAAGCTGGCGGAGCTCACGATCGACCAGCGCCTCAGCCGATTCAGCGGGGATACGCGGTAATGATCCCGGTTCGCCGCGATCGCCCCGGATGACCGCCGCGCTCACATAGTAGCGGTTCAGGCGCCCGTCCTTGCGGGCCGATGACGGCGACATGGGATGACCCCGGTCGTCGAAGATGCGGCCGGTCAGCGGGCTCCGGATCGCCGCCGCGCGCCGCGTACCGCCGCGCTTGACCGAGGCCGTGGAGATTTGCCGCTGGACCGCCTCGAACGTCTCGTCATCGACGATGGCGCCATGCTGACCAGCATAGACCTTTCCCTTGTGGACGATGTCGCCGCGGTAAATGCGGTTCTTGAGGAAGTAGTGCAGCGGCCCCTCGTTCCAGGGACCGCCGCCCAGCAGTCGACCATTGCCGGCGATCCGCTGCTTGGTGGTGACGCCCCGAAGACGCAGATCGTCGGTCAACCGGCGGACCGTGCCCAGTTCCAGATAGCGCTGGAAGATGAACCGCACGGTCTCAGCCTCGGCCGGGTTGACCTTCAGGATGCGGCCGCCGGGATCGGGGATGTCATAGCCGAGCGGAACATTGCCGCCCATCCACATCCCCTTGGCCTTGGAGGCGGCGATCTTGTCGCGGATGCGCTCACCGGTGACCTCCCGTTCGAACTGGGCGAACGACAGCAGGACATTCAGCGTCAGCCGCCCCATGGACGAGGTGGTGTTGAACGCCTGGGTCACCGACACGAACGACACGCCCCGCTTGTCGAAGATCTCCACGATGCGGGCGAAGTCAGACAGCGCGCGGGTCAGGCGGTCGACCTTGTAGACTACCACCGTGTCGATGCGGCCCCTTTCGATGTCAGCGAGAAGCTGGGCGAGGCCGGGCCTATCCATGCTGCCGCCGGAGAACCCGCCATCGTCATAGATGGTCGGCAGCGCCGTCCAGCCCTCCCCGGCCTGGGAGAGCACATAGGCCTCGCAGGCCTCGCGCTGGGCATGGAGGCTGTTGAACCCCTGCTCGAGCCCCTCCTCGGAGGACTTACGGGTGTAGATGGCGCATCGCATCGTCTTGCCGGACATCAGGCGGCCTCCTTCATCTTGTCACGCAGGCCGAAGAACAGCGGACCATTCCAGCGCGTGCCGGTGATGGCCCGGGCGACCTCGGAGAGCGATTTGTAGGTCTGACCCTGGTGAACGAAGCCAGCGTCGGTGACCCAGACCTCGTGGGGTATGCCCTTCCAGTCGCGGATCAGCTTGGCGCCGGCGCGCAGGCGGATCGCCGGCGTTGCGGCCTTGGCGGGCGCGGTGCGGCGCGCTTCCATATCGGCGAGCTTACGGCGGACAGCGGCGGAAAGATCGCCGTGGGCAGCCGCCTGCAGCCGGTAAGCCAGCATGCGGCGGAAGATTTCCCGGCTGCCGAGAGTGGGGGGCTCGGCCCCCAGCCGATCCCGCCAGAGATCGCGCAGTTCAGATAACCGCGCGGTCGCCACCGCTTCCAGGTCCTGGGCCAGGGTCGCACGCGATCGACCGCGTCGGGGGGCGCTCATGAGCGGTTCTCCGAAGTGGTCGTTTCCCGCAGGATCCTGGCCAGCAGCGCGGCGCCGGTGGTGATCGGCGGCGGTCCTCCGAACCGCCGCCGCCACTCAAGCTCCAGAGCCACAAGCCGGGGAGACTTGGACTTCGCCATCAGTCTAGGCCTCCACCCGATAGACGGTCTTGCCGTCGACCTTCCCGGTGACGACCGTCAGACCCAGCTTCTTCTTGATGTGGCCGGCGATGGCGCCGCGGACCGAGTGGACCTGCCAGCCGGTCGCTTTCGAGAGCGCGGTCACATCGGCGCCCTCCGGCCGGCGCAGCAGGCTCAGTACGGTGTCGATCTTGGTGACCCGGACCGGCTTCTCGGCCTTCGCGGCCGGCTTCTTCTTGTTATCGCTCATGTTTTCGTCTCCTGGCGCCCTAGCGGCGCTGTTGGACGAACGCTTCCTTTGGCGGGGAAGTCGAGTGGAGGAAGCTCAGGATTCTGCAGTTCCGAAGGGTGCTAACCCTGTTTGCTAAGCCCGGCTTAGGGCCAGTCCTGCATCTCTAGCCGCGTCGATCATGGTGGTGATGGCGATGCGAAGCGGCGAGGTTCAACTCCGCAGGCTGGAGGGCCCCGGCAGCGCCCGGCGTCAGCGCGCTCTGAAGCGTAGGTTCAGCCGCACTTCCAATGGCGCCACGCCTCGCCGGACGGGCCCCTTGAGCCTCGCCGTCTCCTGCGCCCTTGTGTTCGCGGGCGTGTTCGCCGTCGGCCTCGCCTTGCCGGCCCTGCCTGCCTTATCGGACTTGCGCGCCCTGCCCGGACCAATCCTGAGTGTTCCGGGCCGTCCGATCCTGGAGGCGATCACGGTCGTCGACGGCGACACGGTTCGCCTCTCCGGCGGGGAGAAGATCCGCATCTCAAACATCGACACGCCGGAGACGCCACCCCGGTCGAGCTGCCCCGAAGAGGCCAGGCTTGCCCAGGCGGCGACCACCAACCTCAGAAGCATGGTCGCCGGCGCCAGGGATGTGCGGTTTGTCCCCGACTGGGATCGCGAGCGTGACGCCTACGGCCGGCTGCTCGGGCGAGTGGTCATTGATGGCGCCGACGTCGGCGAGGCGCAGATCGCGGCGGGACTGGCCCAACGCTGGCAAGGCCATCGCGCATGGTGGTGCGGGTAGCCGAGATCATCGTCGCGCGGCGGTGAAACTGTAGGCGATAGCAGCGGCATCCTCACAGAGTTGCGCCACCTGCTCCATGTTCTCCATCGCATCCGAACCAGTGGCGAGGGCCTGCGCCTGTTCCAGCAGGCGCCACAATCGCATCAGCGCTCGTTCGGCGTCTGGATAGAGGGCGTGGTCTCCGGTCATGGCCGGAGCACCGCTTCCTTTGCCGGCGAAGTCCACTGACAGCGGGGCAACGCCTCATGTTCTGCGTGCTCATCCTGCGATGGGGCTTGCTAATTTGCGCCAGGCAGAAGTTGCGCCTGGCGCCGAAGACGGACCTTCGCCGCAGTAGGACGACGACGATACCGTCCCACTGTTGGCTGTGCTTGGGCGCGGCGACACGTCACTTCGTTGAACGCCAAGTGAACACCTAAAGGCGCACTCTGGCCGTTGGGGCATCGTCGTCGTCCTGGAGCGTCTAGATGCCCACTCGAACGGGCCTCAACTACGCAGATGCGGGGGCCGTGACCCCCACCTCTGAACAGATAGATCCTAGGCGATCCAGCGCCGCCAGAAGTTTCGGGCTGAAGTCGTTGGCGATATTCAATCGAAGAAACCGCTGGAAGCCCCCGGCCGGAGAAAAGGCCGGGCCCGGGGCCACGGCGATTCCGGACGCCGCCGCGCGACGCATGATGCGGATCGCATCGGCGCCGGGGGGCAATTCGACCCACAGCACGCAGCCGCCGCGGGACTCGCCCAAGCGCGTGCCGGCAGGGAAGCTGCGCGCGATCCGGCCGATGGCGGCCTGCGACGAAGCCCTAAGGCGCTCGCGCAGCCTGGCAAGGTGACGATCATAGGCGCCGCCCGCCAGATAGGTGGCCAGCGAGGCCTCGGTCAGGCGGCCGCCGGCCAGGCTCTGGCCAACCCGAAGGTTCAACACGGCATCCTGATAGCGCCCGGCCGCTATCCATCCCACCCGCCAGCCCGGCGCCAGGGTCTTCGAGGCCGAGCTGCAGTAGAGAACCGAGCCGTTCACGTCGAACGCCTTGAACGGCGGCTCCCCGCCGCCGGCCAGTTCGCCATACGTGTCATCCTCGATCAGCGGTACGCCCATCGCCGCTAACAGGCCCACCAGTTCGCGACGCGCCGGAAGAGGCATCAATCCGCCAGTCGGGTTCTGCAGAACCGCACTGGCGATCACGGCAGCCGGCTTCAACCGTCCCACGATCGCCGCTGCTCGCTCGAGGTCCAGCCCCGCCGCCGGATGCGTCGGCAGTTCGAGCGCCCGGAGCCCAAGCCGCTCCAGCAGGAGCAGCGTGCCGAAGTAGCAGGGTGACTCGACCCCGACCACCTCGCCCGGACGCGTCGTCGCCCGGAGGGCCAGCTCGACCGCCTGGGTCGCGCCGGACGTTACGATTAGATCATCAGCGGCGACCATCGCGCCCCGGCTCGCCAGGCGCGCCGCCAGCCGCGCGCGCAAATGCGGGTCGCCAGGCGGGTAGCTGTACAGGTGAGCCTTTGGCCCGAGGCGGCGCAAGGTGAGGGTCAGGGCCTGCGACAGGTCCTTGTCCGGCAGCCAGGAAGCCTGCGGTACGCTGGCGCCGAACGGCGCGAGCTGCTGACCTCGCAGCGAGAACAACTCCCGCGCGACATCGCTGGTCGTCACCTTGCTGGCGCGGACCGGCACAGGCGCGGCTTCAAGGCACGCTGGCGGCCGCTCCGCGACGTACCATCCGGATCGGGGTCTTGCCACGATGACGCCATCGGCCTCCAGGACACGAAGCGCGGCCTGGGCGGTCGGGGTGCTCACACCCTCTCGGGCCGCCAGGCTGCGGACAGAGACAACCCGGGCGCCTGGGGGCAGCGCCCGATTCCTGATCTCGCCTTCGATCCGGCGGGCGATGGCTCGGTATCCCGTCATGCAACTGTATAAGCACATTTGGTCGAGCTTTGTGCAGACAGTTCAGATCGTGTGTTTGTTAGAGGACACCCTTCAGCGAAAGGGACCGAACCGTTGCAAATCACCATTATCGCCTATGAAGGGTTCACCGACGTCGACCTTTTCCTGCCGTTCGACTTCTTTCACCGGGTGAAGGTGTCCTACGGCGCGGGCTACACGGGGGCGTGGTCGGTGCGGCTCCTGTCCGATCAGCGGCGATTGACCTCGTACTCGGGGGTGACCATCGAAGCGCACGGCGACCTCGCCGAGGCCGTCGCCGCGGATGCGGTCTTCATCGTGAGCGGGGACGGCAGTCGGGCCAAGCTCGCAGACCCCGCCTTCATGGACGCTTTGCAGCTGGATCCCTCCCGGCAGGTGATCGGCGCCATCGACTCCGGGGCCCTCATACTGGCGGGGCTGGGCCTGCTGGACGGCCTGTCTGCGACGACATACCCCACGGTGATGCCGGAGCTCGAAGCCATGGGCGTACGGACCGAGGCGCGGGCCCTCGTCGTACACGGCAATGTCGCGACCGGTGGCGGATGCCTGGCCAGCCTCGACCTTTGTGCGTGGATGGTGGGACGTCTGCTGGACCCCGTCTCGGCCGCCAGGGTCAAGTCGTCGTTCGATGCGCTTGGCGGACGTCATGGGTCCTGAACGGATGTTCCTTCGTCGCTTCCTCCAGCTTCAGCTTGGCCTGCTGCTCTACGGTGCCTCGCTGGCCCTGATGGTCCGCGCGGATCTGGGGCTCAATCCGTGGAGCGTGTTTCACGACGGTGTTTCGCGGCAGACGGGTTTGAGCTTGGGGCTCGTCGTCAACCTCGTCGGGGCAGCGGTGCTGCTCATCTGGATTCTGTTGCGGCAGAGGCCCGGCATCGGCACGATCTGCAACGTCCTCGTCATAGGGACAGCGGCGGACCTAGCCCTGACCCTGTTGCCGCCAGTCTCGAATCTGGCGCTGCGGATCGCCCTGTTGGCGACGGCGATCAGCCTTAACGGCGCGGCGACCGGAGCATATATCGGCGCGGGTCTTGGGCCCGGCCCGCGGGACGGATTGACCACCGGTGGCGTTCGCCTGACAGGCTGGGAGGTCCGCTGGGTGCGCACGCTTGTTGAGGCGACAGTCCTGGCGCTCGGCTGGATCCTGGGCGGCGCGATCGGCATCGGCACGGTGGTCTACGCGATCGCCAATGGCCCCCTGCTCCAGGTCTTCCTGCCGATGTTCGAGATAAGGGAGCGGGTGCGAGCCTAGGGCAAGAGCGTCGCGTGACCCTGCCCCGGGCCCGGACCAGCGCACCTTGGCGAGAACACCGCGATCGTTGTCGTCGCGAGACCTCCCCCCTCGGCTCCAATCCGAGCAGGATTTCCCACCTGCCGCGCTGGAGCTTTTTCAACCCATGCCCAATCTATCCTTGCCCCCGTCGGGCCGGAAGTGCGATCCTCAAAATGTCGCGGTTCGAGCCGCCAACACTGGGGCGCGGGCGCGATGATCGAAGCGCCCGCCGGGTTCGAGCCTCATTTCCGCAGCAGCGGCCTCACCAATCCTTGGGAGCCGATCTTTGTCAAACGGGCCAACGGGATGATCATCCTGGGCCTGCGGGCCGGCCCTGCACACGTCAATTCCAGAGGATTTGTCCACGGCGGCCTCATCGCCGCCCTGGCCGACAACGCCATGGGCCTCTCATGCGCCGAACAACGGGGGGGAGACTCGCGCGGTGTGACGGTCAGCCTGGCCTTGGACTACCTGGGCGTGGCTGAGCAAGGCCAATGGCTGACCTTCGAGACCGACTTCGTTCGGCTGGGCTCCACACTCTCCTTCGCCCAGGCCTTCGCCCGGGCCGACGGCGTCGCCTGTGCGCGCGCAAACGCGACCTTCAGGGTGTTCAAAGAGAGGGCCGCCCCTACCGCCGCCTCCGCTTGACACCGGCGCCGGCGGCGCCGGCGGCGGACCGGGCTTCTGAAGGGGGAGCGCGCGGCGGCGGCCCACCGGCGCTTGTCCCGGCGGCGACGATGACCCCTGACGCCCGCCGATCGCTCGGCGCCGCCGCCGCATCACCGCAGGTGTTCCCTCCGTCTATTCTCCAGATTTCCGCAGCGGATAGACATGCCTGACCGCCTGCGTGGCCGCCGGATGATAGATCGTCGCGTGGCTTTCGTTGGGATAGGGTTTGAAGGCCCAGATCACATCGTCTCGGCCGGACTGGCCAAGTGCAGAGACCAACCGGTCGATCCCCGTCTGCATGGCGCCGCCCTCGTCGGCGATCGACAGCCAGAGGGTCCGCGGCGCGCCGGGCGCCTCGTGCAGCAACGCCCCAGCGTCAGCGGCAAGGCGACCGCGATCCCACCAAAGGCTCGGGCTTACGGCGATGTAGTGATCAAAGTCCGACCCGTGACGTAGGAAGGTGTCAACGACAAAGAGGCCCGCCAGGGATTCGCCCATCAACCCCTCATCGCCGCTTGTGCGAAAACGCGCGTTGATCGCCGGTTTCAACTCGTCGACGACGAATGTCCGAAAGGACTCCGCCTTGCCGCTTGTCGGGAAGTCCCTCTGTTCAGCTGGATCCGAAGACGGCGGAGTGAACTCCGCCCGCCGGTCCACGCTCTCGATGCCGACGACGATCAAGGGCGCGTTGCCGCCCCAGAGCCCGCCCTGGCGGACCATGGCGGCGATATGAAAGAAGTCCTGCAAGCCGGCGCCACCGTCCAGAAGGTACAGAACCGGATATCGGGCCTGAGCCTGGGAGGGGTCGTCGTAGCCGTCGGGAAGCGAGACGTTGATCCGCCGGACCTGGTTCAGCGCGGCCGATGGCAGCTGGTAGCCCACGCCAAAATTCAGGGGCTGCTCGTCTGACAGGGAAGCAGCCAGCGCCGGGGAGGCAGGGGCCGCCAATATCGCGAGGAGAAAGAGCGTCGCGACGACCGCTGTGCCGAATTTCAATTTCATGACGCGCCTTCCTGTTTGACTGACACCGTTCGCGACGCCGATGCTGCTGACGCCGTCTTGAGGACCGTCTCCAGCAGATAGAGTCTGTCCTGCCCAAAGAAGGTCTGGGACCCGCACAGCACCCACGGCGCGCCAAAGCAACGGCTGGCGACGGCTGCGTCGTTGGAGGCCGCCAGCAGGCCCGCGGCGACCGAGTCGGCGCAGGCCGCGGCGATCCATTCGGCGCTGAGCCCTGGAAAGGCGGCGACAAGGTCGCCCGGCTCACTCGTCGCCTCGCCCTTGAAGCGGCGTCGCCAGACGGCCTGGGCGAACGCCACCGCCCGCGCCGGATCTGTCGCCGCAAGCGCGTAGAAGACCAGCCGGGCGGGAGCGGGGTTCCCGGAGGTGGCCGGAAAGGTCAGTTTCACACCGCGTGCGGCCGCCGCGCGCGCGGCGTCCGCTGCGATGTAGCCGGACTTCAGCCGGCGAATAGCCGCATAGGAGTCCAGCACGCCCTGCGCTTCCCACACCTTCGCGATGTCGATCGGGCGCCAGAGCAGCTTGGCGCCATACCGCTCCGCCATCGCCGGCAGTTCAAGACTGGCGAGATAGCTGTAGGGCGAGGCGAACTCGAAAAAGAACTCGATCACAGGCGATTCTGCATCGGGAACAGGCGTCTTCCGGCCGGTGCGATCCATGTCAGTCGCCAACTTCGGCGACGGCGGGCGACGTCGTGAAGGCGATCGAGCTCGGCTGGCCTGGCGCGTGGAAGACCGACTGGGTCGCCGAACGATAGGCCTCCGGCGGTGCGAAGAAGATGTTCTCGATGAACGTCTGCGGATTGCGATCGTAGAGCGGAAACCAGCTGGACTGCACCTGAACCATCAGCCGATGGCCTGGCCGCAGCACATGGCTGACCGGCGTCAGGGCAAATCGGTAACGCAGCGGCTTGTCCGGGCTGATCGGGCGCGCCCGGTCGAACCCCTGCCTGTAGCGGCCGCGCAGAATGTCAGCCGAGATAATCAGCTGGTAGCCGCGCAGCGCCGGCGGCGTGTCCGCCGTGTCCGGATAGACGTCGATCAGCTTGACCACCCAGTCGGCGTCAGAGCCCGTTGTCGCCGCGTAGAGATCGACCTGCGGGGCGCCGGTGATCAGCAGGGCCCGCGACACGGGAGCAGTCTGATAGGTCAACTGATCAGGACGCGACTGCATGTAACGCTGGTCGGCCGCCAGCCAGGTCCGCCACTGATCCGGGTCATTGCCGCGGATCGGTCGTGACGCGTAGGGGGCGGGATTGGACGGGTCGGAGACGAAACGATCGGCCCCGGCCTTCGTCGAGGGACGATCGCTCAGTACCCCGTTCGGGCCGAGGAAGAAGCGGGAGGACGGACCGTCCGCCCAACGGTCCAGGCGGGCCCATTGATTGACGCCCGTGCGAAACGCCAGCACGGGAGGAATGTCCGCCCCGGGTCCGGCCGTCTTGAGATGCTGGTCGAGGAACGGCTTGAGGATCCTGTCGCGAAAGTAGGCGGCGGTGTCCGAGCCGAATTCGAGGGCGCCAAGGCGCGACCCGTCAGCCAGCATTCCGCCATGACGCCAGGGGCCGATTACGAGAAAATTTCGGTCATTGGCGCGGTCGGCGGGCTCGAGCGCCTGATAGCCGTGGACGGCGCCCCAGCTGTCCTCCTGATCCCATAGCGCAGCCACCCACAGCGTCGGAACCTTGGGCGGCTTCCTGGCCAGCAGTCGGTCGAGCGCCTGGCCGCGCCAGTAGCCATCGTAGGCCGGGTGGCTGGAGACGTCCCGCCAGAAGGGGTGCGTATCCAGGCCCGCGACCCTGGCCATAGCAGCGGCCGAACCGGCACGCAGGAAGGCGTCGTAGTCGTCGGACGTCTCAGGATGCAGGACGGCGTCCGCCGTCTCACTGCCTTGGGCAAAGCCGATGAAGTCCAGCGTCGCCTGCCGGAAGGCGCCGTGGTGGAACCAGTCATCGCCCATCCAGCCGTCCATCATGGGATTGAGCGGCACAACCGCCTTCAGCGCCGGGTGCGGCTGGGTAAGGGCGATGGCGGCTGTGAAGCCGTCATATGAGGAGCCGATCATGCCGACCCGGCCATTCGCCTGGGGCAAGTGCTTCAGCAGCCAGTCGATGGTGTCCCACGCATCGGTGGCGTGATCGGTGGTGGTGCGATTGAGCGGACCGCGAACAGGACGGGCGACGACATAGTCGCCTTCGGAACGGGCGCGGCCGCGGATGTCCTGAAAGACCCGGATGTAGCCGTCCTCGACGAAAGCGCGTTCGGAGGCGGGCAGGAAATCGCCGACATGCGCCGCCTCCGGCCGGACCTGGCGCGCTTCAGCGAAGAACGGTGTGCGCGTCAGGAGAATTGGCGCGTCCCGGGCCGTCTTTGACACCACGATGAGCGTATAGAGCCTGGTCCCGTCGCGCATCGGGACCATGGCCTCCTCGACCGTGAAATCGCGGTCCGGCGGTGCAGCCACGGCGGTGACCGGGAAGGCCAGGGCCACAAGGAGCAGCAGGGCCCGGACAAGACTCGCATTGATCATATCGTGATCTCCCCTTGCATGACCGATACGCAGCCGCCGGCGATCTCGGCGTGGATGGCCTGGTCTGCCCGCCAGGCGCGCACCGTCAGATGACTCGGTCGGCCCATGTCAGCCCCCTGTTCGATCTGGAACGTCTCGCTGTCTGCGCCGGAGAGCTGCAACAGAAGGCCGGCCAGAGGACCATTGGCGCTGCCGGTCGCGGGATCTTCCCAGGTTCCAGCCAGCGGGGCGAACATGCGGGCCCGAACCGGGCCGGCGCCTGAGCGAGCATAGACATGGATGGAGAGGCGGCCGGCCAGGTCCGGGCGCGAGGCCACAACGGCGCGGAAGGCGCTCAGGTCCGGCGCGCAGCGCGCCAGCGCCTCAGGTCGAAGTTCAGCCAGGACATAGACTGATCCCATCGATGCGACACGCGGTCGATGGCTGGCGGTGACCAGATCCTTCTCCGAAAGTCCAAGGCAATGGGCCACCTCGGCGACAGGGAGCTCCGGCCCGAGAGAGAGGGGTTGTGGCGCGATGATCGTCGCGCCGATCGGACTGGCATCGTCGTCATGCTCGAGACGCGCGACGATCAGACCGGCCGGCGCCTCAAGGCGGACGGGGCCGCGAACGGTGACGCGGCGGGCCAGAGCGACGGCGGCGCCGATGGCCGGATGACCTGCGAAGGGCAGCTCATGCGTCCGGTTGAAAATCCGAACCGACGCGGTGTTGTCCGGATCTTGGGGCGCCCGGAGGAATATGGTCTCGCTGAGATTGAACTCGCTTGCGACCGTCTTCATCGCCGCGTCGGACAGGGCGTCGGCGGCATGCACCACCGCCAGCGGGTTGCCCCCGAAACGTTGGCGCGTGAAGACGTCCAGGGTCTCGAAGGCGTAGCGACGCACGGTCATCGTGACGCGTCCTTCGCCGCCGCCCCGTCCGGACCATAGGGCGTGGCCAGGGCGGACGGCCGCGCGCCGAACGCCTGGCGAAACCGCTCCAACGCCGGTCGTTCCGCAAGCTCGGCCGTCGGCCGGAAGCGAAGGTGGTCGAGTTGGCAGAACAGCGCCGCCTCGAACAGGCTGGCGGATCTGGACGGAACCTCCGCCAACAAGCCGGGCAGGCGCTCGTCCAGCCAGGCCAGGGTCCCATCCAGGCCTCGGGCCGCCTTGATGAAGAACGGATGATCGAGCGGCAGACCACTGATGGTGACGCCGAAGACCAGCTGGACCTGGGTCAGCATGGCCTGTGACAGCAACTCCCATGCATTCTGCATGGCGGGACTCATGGCTTCGGGCCAGATGGGGTCGAAGGCCGCGTGTGACCTCCCGACAATCCGCCGACAGATGGTGATCGCGCCGAAGATGCGCTCCTCGCCGATGATCAGGGTCGGGAGCTTCAGCCCCGGGTTGCCCCCGTAGGCGGCGGGATCGAGAGAGCGGAGGTCGGGGACGGATTGAAAGGCGAGATCGACCCCGGCTTCGGCCGCGACGATCCGGACAAGGCGCGTGAAGTGAGATCCGTGGCGCCCAAGAAGCAGCGGGGAGTCAGGCGGCATGGGATTGCGGCCTCCTCATCCGTTGAACACCGGCGGTCGCCTGGCGAAGAAGGCCTGGATCCCCTCGGCGGCGTCAGCGCCGCCGGACAGTCGAGCGATCTGTTCGCCTTCATCGTCGGTCTGCGTCCTGAAATCCCGATCGAAAGTCAGCGAGAGCAGACGTTTGACCACGGCATAGGCCTGGGTCGGACCGTCCGCCAGACGGCGAGCCAGAGCCTGGGCGTGTGTTTCGAGGTCGCGGTCGGCGACGACTTCCGTGACCATGCCCAGGGCGAGGGCCTCGGCCGCGTCGACGCGACGATTGGTGAGCATGAGCTCCTGCGTCCGGCGCAGGCCGATCAGGCGTGGCAGAAGGTGGGTGGAGCCGCCATCCGGTGACAGGCCGATAGCCGTATAGGCCAGGGTGAAACGAGCCGATTGGGCCGCCACCACGATATCACCGCACAATGCCAGGCCCAGACCCGCCCCGGCGACAGCGCCGTTAACCGCCACGACCACGGGCGCGGACAGGGTCATCAGGCGCGCCTGGGCGGCGTGGAACACGGGCGCAAGCGCCGCAAGGTGAGCAGGCCGCTGCTCGCCCTTCGCCTCGAACTCGGCCAGATCCCCGCCGACACAGAAGGACGGCCCCTCCGCACGAACAAGAACAGCGCGGATGGACCTGTCGGCGGCGCAGGTTTCGACCGCCTCGTGGAAGGCCTGACAGAAGGCCAAGCTGACGGCGTTGCCGGCGTCCGCGCGCGCCAGGACAATCCTGGCCACCGCACCATCGCGCTCCAGCCTCACCAGCGGCCTGTCAGTCATCGATCTCTTCCCGCCCAGCAACGAGTCCTGGTGATAGCATCCCTGTTCCACATCCCCCGGGGTAGAGGCGGTCCTGACAGGTTTCAGGCCGGACTCGACAGGGGCCCCGACACCCTGGCCGTCTCAAGGGCGACCTGATCAAGCAGCCACGCCCGAAAGTTCTGCAGCCTCAGATCCCTTCGTCCCCGATGGGGATAGACCAGCCAGTAGCCGCCCCGTTCACTGGGCTGACTGGCCTCGTCGAAGCGGCGCAGTCGGCCGGTAAGCACATCGCGCTCGGCGAAACAGTCGCCAGCCAGGCAGAGCCCCGCGCCATCCAGCGCGGCCTTGAGAGCCAGAGACATGGTTTCGACCAGCACGATCGGGGCCGAGGCGGCGACCGGCGGGCGATCAGCGGCGCACCAGTCCCGCCACTCCTGCTGGCGGAGACGAGAAACAAAAATGGGCGCCGCGCTCAGATCAATGTCAGGCAGACCGTAGACGCCCAGGCGTTCATCGAAGAGATGGTCGCATTC
>Ga0075012_10004009_pt1 | contig 13799 bp, 5 predicted proteins | sample All_14_2_FD_71474 | JGI IMG/M metagenome (GOLD analysis project Ga0075012, IMG submission 71474) | Freshwater microbial communities in response to fracking from Pennsylvania, USA - Allegheny Zone_MetaG_DW_15 | ecosystem: Environmental > Aquatic > Deep subsurface > Groundwater > Drilled... | reverse complement strand
CCGCCGCGATCGAAGGGGCGGCCCGGCCGCCCCTTCTTTTTTTATAATAGGACCATGCGCGGACTCTACGTACATATCCCGTTCTGCAGGGCCAAATGCGGCTACTGCGACTTCGCCTCCGCCCCCGGGACGCCCGGGGAGGTAGACGCCTACCTGGGCGCCCTGGCGGCCGAGTCGGCGCGCTACGACGCCCTGGCCGGGAGCTTCGACACCCTATACGTGGGCGGAGGCACGCCCAGCCTGCTCTCCCCGGAACAGCTCGAACGGCTGTGCGGCATAATAGAGACTCTGAGCGGCCCCATAGAGAGCCTGCGGGAGAGCACTTTCGAGGCCAACCCGGAAAGCCTGGACGCTAAAAAAGCGGGACTCCTGAAAAAGGCCGGCGTGAGCCGCGTCAGCCTGGGCCTGCAGGCCGCGCAGGACAGGCTGCTGAAAAAACTGGGCAGGGTAGCCATGTCCGGTGATTTCCTGGCGGCTTTCAGCGCGCTGCGCGCAGCCGGCTTCGGCAACATAAACGCTGACCTGATGTGCGGCCTGCCGGGCCAGTCCGCGCGGGATTTCGCGGACTCCCTGGACTGGCTGCTGGCGCTGAAGCCGGACCACGTCTCTTTCTACGCGCTGGAGGTGCACGAGGGCACGCCCTTCCACGCCGCGGGGGTAAAGGAAGAGCCGGAGGCCGCGGCGGAGATGTACGAGGCCGCCGCCGCCAGGCTGCGCCGCGGGGGCTTCGCCCGCTACGAGATCTCCAATTTCTCCCTGCCGGGCAAGGAATCCCTCCATAACCTCAATTACTGGGAGCAGGGCGAATACCTGGGGCTGGGAACCGGGGCGGCCTCCTACCTGGACGGCGAGCGCCGGGCCAATACCCCCTCTACCGCCGCCTACCTGGAGGCCCTGGCCGCCGGCAAGGCGCCGCCGGAGCAGTACCGGGAACGCCTGGAGGGCAGGGCTAAAACCGCGGAGCGGATAATGCTGGGCCTGCGCAAAACGGCCGGAATTGAACTTCCGGAGGATATATTTATAGAATTTGACCGGGAGATAAGCCGCCTGCTGGCGGCCGGCCTCATAGAGCGCGGCGGCCGCCGCCTGCGCATCAGGGAAGACCGGCTTTACGTCTCCAACACGGTCTTCAGGGAATTTGTCTGACGGGCCGCGCGGGGCGGCCCTCAAACCGCCGGGCTTACCGCCCCGTTACCGTTGTATAATATGGGAACCGAAGCTTTTAGCCGCGGGCCGGAGGCAGCCAGGTGAACTCTCGCAGGTTCTGGATACGCAAGGACAGGGACAATTACTTCCTCGGGGGAGTGATAATCGCCTGCACCATAGGCGGCTTCGTGTCGTCCTACTGGCATTTCACCGACCGCATCGCGGTGCGCCAGAACATCAAGCTCAAGACCCAGATCACCAAGGAGCAGGAGCTCAAGCAGCTGCGCGACGTGCAGTACATCCCCCCCAAGCAGAAGATAGGGGACAAGCAGTATTACCGCATGGAAGGGGATTCAAAGCCCGCCGTGCCCAGGCCGGGGGAAGATGAAGACGACTGAGCTGCTGCTCCTGCTCGCGGCCCTGGCCCTGGCGCCGGCCCTGTGCCCCGCCCCGGCGGGGGCGCAGCTGGGCTCGCGCCCGGAAGAGCAGGTCTTCGACTACGACCCCGGCGCCGAGAAGACCGCCAAGCTGCAGAAGTTCTCCGCCGAGGTGACCTACGAGGACGCCGAGGCGGTGACCCACCCCGTCTACGGCACCTACATGGTCTCCAAGTTCCGCTGGAAGAACTGGGTGACCAGGGCGCTCTACCTCACCCTCGTGAACATAGGCCTGATAGCCATACTGCTCTCCCTCTCCAAGACCGAGGAATACACCCTGGTGATAAGCTACGTGCTGGCCGGCATGAGCGCAACGCTGTCTTTCTGGGCCTTCCTATGCGCGGTGCTCATCTACAAGCTCAACTCCAACGCCTGGCTCTACGTGCTGCCGGCCGCCCTTGTTACCGGCGGGGCGGGCTACCTGGCGCTGCTCAAGATCAAGAAATCCGACATCTCCCTCTCGGAGCTGAAAGAATCCTTCCAGAAGATGCGCGCGGCCAACAACGAGGACCCGCGCCTGGCCTCGGTGCCGGGCTCTCCCGGCGACTGGCCCAACGAGGATTTCATAAAATAGCGACGCCACGGGCAAAAGAAAAGAGCCGCTTGAAGCGGCTCTTTCTTTTCAGCGCGGCAGCGGTTCAGGTCAGAACTGCACCCACATGCCGAAGCGGTGGATATTGCCCAGGTCGCCGAAGGGCAGGAAGGCGTAGTCCAGGCCGAGGCCCTGCACCTTGACGCCGAAGCCGAGGCTGAGCCCGACCTCCGCGCCCAGGTTGGAGGTGTCGTAGCCGAACTTGTAGCCGCCGCGCAGCGCCAGCGCCTCGCGGAACCAGTATTCGGCCGCCAGCGACGGGTAGAACTTCTCGTCCTGCAGGTATTCGTTGATCTCGGCCGCCACGGTAAGCTTGTCGGAGGCCTTGTAGGCGCCGCCGGCCCTGATATTGATGGGCAGGGGATCGGACTCGTCTACGAACTTCATCTTGGTGCCCAGGTGCTGCACGGCCATGGAGAACCTGAGGTTGTCGGTGGCGCGGTAGATGGCGCCGGCGTCAACCGCGAAGGCGTAGGCCGTCTCGTCGTCGATGCCGGAGCGGATGAGCTTCACGGCGAAGCCGCCGTCCAGGCGGGGCAGCAGCTCGGGGGAGATCTCCTTCTTGGCGAAGGCCAGGGTGACCGCCAGGTCGCTGGCGTCGAAGGAGCCCAGCTCGGCCACGTGGCCGGTATTGTCGGTCAGGCCGCGCCGCTCTATCCCGCCCACGGTCATGAAGGTCACGCCCAGGCCGACGCGGTGATCCCGGACGCGCCCGGCGTAGGAGAGGTTGCCCATCTTGGCGTCCTGGAGGTAGGTGCTGAAGTCCAGCGCCGCCTCTTGCTCCTCGAACTGGGCCAGCCCGGCCGGGTTCACGAACACCGAGCCCGAGTCGTCGGCCATGGCGCTGTACGCGCCGGCCAGGGCCACCGCCCTGGGGCTCATGGCCACCTTCAGGAAAGGGGCCGCCGTGGTGCCCGCGCCGGAGGCGTAAACCCCCGGCGGCAGGGCCGCCAGCAAACAGTAGAAAATGGCTTTTCTCATAATTACCTCTCAAAAACCGCCGCTCTCAACGCCCGCCCGCCGGGCCGCTTGCGCGGCCCGGGCCGTCCTTACTTTATTATCGCCAGCTTGTGGGCCTTGGTACCCAGCTTCTTGCCGTCCACATAGGTCAGCATGAAGTAAACGCCGGAGGCGCAGTCCTTGTTGTTGTCGTTCTTGCCGTCCCACTCGGAGTACAGCACCTGCCCGCCGTCGCGGTGGCCTTCGTCTATGGTGCGCACCTTCTCGCCCGCCAGGTTGTAGATGACGAACTTCAGGTTCCCCGACTTGCCCGCGGGCAGGTTGTACTTTATGACCGTGCCGTTGGTCGGGTACGGGTTAGCGATGCCGGAAGTCCCGAGGTCCGTCGCGTCAAGAGCCACGTTCTTGCTCTTGAGGTTGAACGGGTTGGGCATGTTGTACACCTCGAACTCCGTATCGTAGGCGGGCTGCCCCGTGGGCGGGTTGGCCGTGAACACGGCGAAACTGCCGCTCTGCGAGGTGCCGGCGGCCGACGGCACGTAGCGGCCGTTGACCACGGCGCTCATACCGAAGTTCTTGCGGCCCAGCGGCGTGGCGGCCGCCGAGGCGCCCTGCGACGCCTGGCTCAGGCTGGCCACGTCCACGCTCAGCACGCCCAGCATCGGGTCCACCGTGTAGTTGCCGGGGATCTCCACCCAGTTGCCGTCGGCGTCCCGCTGGTAGATGCGCAGGTTCTGGCTGTGGGCCGCGCCGCGCTCCTTATCGTACTTGAGCGTCAGCGTGAACGGCTTGTTGGCCGAGGCGTTGGAGAGGTCCATGTTGTAGACCTCGGAGGCCATCAAGTCCTTGATGGCGTCGCTGATAGTCAGGCTGCCCTTGTCGGTCTTGACGGTGCGCACCGAAGGCAGCGCGCTGAAGAAGCCGCCCACCAGGTTGGCGTAGTCCACGGTATCGGAGGTGGCGGTGGAATAGGACAGGGCGCCGGGGTCCAGCTCTATGCCGGAATATTCCTCGGTCTCCGTGTCCATCTGCACCGCGCCGCCGGCCAAGGACTCCTGCTGTATGTACTGCTCGGTCTTGGCGTTGCTGACCTGGTCGTAGACGAACTCCTTCTCCATCTTGTTGCCGGCGTCGCCGGCGGTCACCTTGACGGTGTAGTACTGCTGGCTGCTGCTGACGGTGAACTGGCCCAGGTAGGTCCTGTTGGGGCCGGGCACCAGCGCCAGGGTTACGGCGGAAGCCGCGTCGAAGGCCTGGCCGTTATTATACCGGCAGGACGGCGCCGTGATCAGAGTCTTGGGCGACTTGATGATGACGTCCACCTTGTTGACGGAATCGCCGGATTTCTTGACCTTGATGGTGATCTGCGGCGGCGTGTCCTTGAGGGTGATGTCGCTCAGGACGGTAGTGCCCTCCTGCGCCGTGACTTCCACGACCTCGGGCAGCTTGCCGGTGTAGAAGACCGACAGCTTGTAGTTGTGGCCGGGCACCACTCCGGTGATCTCGAAGTTGCCTGACGCGTCGGTCTGGGCCTCGGTCTTGGGCAGGTAGGACTCCGGCTGCAGCACGTTCATGGTCTCGTCGTAGACGACCACCTCTACGCCGGCCTTGGTGACCTGCGTGGGGAACTTGCTCATGAAGATCCTGCCGCTGATCTTGGACTCGGAGGGCACCATGTAGAGCGTATTGCCCCCGGAGAACTGCACGGAGTCGTTGGCCGCCAGGCTGGTCTTGCGCCCCACGGTCACGTAACCGTTGCGAGTGACCTCCAGGCGGTAGATGCCGGTGGGCAGGTTGGTGAAGGAGAACGCGCCGGAGGAATCCGTCAGCGTGAACTTCTCCACCGTGCGGTGCTTCAGGTACACGCGCGCGCCCTCGAGCAGGTCCAGGGTGGTGCTGCTCCTGACCACGCCGGAGATGCCGGCCGTAACGACTTCCTCGTCGTCGAAGTCGAAGGCCGTGATGTCGGAGCCGGGCGCCGTGATATCCAGCACCTCTTTCGCGACAGGCGGGTAGTTGGGGTTGTTGAACACGGCCGTGTAGCGGCCGGGCGGCAGGCCCCAGACGCCATAGTCCAGCGGGTTGGCGGCCAGGAAAGCCTTCATGGCGGCCTTGTCCTTGACGGCCATGGCGTTCATGAAGCCGTTGAAGGAGCTTTCGCTGCCGGGCATGCCGCTCGAGAAACCCCTCAGGTCGCCGGCCGAGTCGTAGAGCATCATGGCCGGGATCAGCCCGAACATCTGCTCAAAGTTGGCGAACATCCTGTCCAGGTCGGGGTCGGTGAACATGTTGACGCCCTGTATGGTGCCGGCAATGCTCCCCTGGCCTATAGAACCGAGGACGTTTATGGCTATCGGCTGTTCCGCGGTGCCGATGCTCGGGTTGGTGTCCGACTTCTGCACAGCCACGCCCTTGGCGCGGCCTATGAAGTTGGCGAACAGCTGGTAACTTACGATGTTATTGCTGCCGCCGCCGGGATCGTAATTGGCGCCGAGCAGCAGGTAGAAGTCGTACTGGCCGGGCGGCATATACCTGGTGCTCCACCCGGTGCTGGTGCTGTACTCGAAGGAATACTCCGGGTCCGAGAAGAAGAGCTCAGTTACGGTCTTCTGGTTCATCTCGGTGCCGGAAGGCACGCCGATGATGCTGTAGCCCCAGCTGGCCGTGGAGACCTCCGGCAGGCCGAAGATCTGCGGCTGCACGGCCAGGCCGCTCTCGAGCTGCAGCTTAACTTCGGTGGTCCTGCCCTCCGAGACGGTGACGACCTGCCTGGCGGGAGCCCAGACGAAGCCGGCGCCCTCCGGGCGCAGGTAGACCTCGTAGGTCCCCGGGGACAGGTTCGGGAACTCGAACTCGCCGTACTCGTCGAGCTGCCTGTCCTCGTTGCTGTCCACGTTCACGCCTTGCACCACGACCTGCGCCCAATAGGAGGTCGGGGAGTTCTCGTCGCCCCAGACCGGCTTGAAGTTGGTGCCGTCCGGCTTGCGGATGCTGCCCCGCAAAGCGCCGGCCCTGACTACGGAGAAGTCCTGCCTGACTGAAGGCACCTCGGGTGACGGGGTGAGCTCGGACTTGAACGAGTTGGCCTGCGCCCAGTTGGGAGAGAATATCCTGGTATTATAAGTCACGCCGGTGGACAGCACCATGGAGTAGCTGGTGGTGTTAGAGACGAAGGTGCCGGCCAGAGAGGAGAAGCTCATCTGCGGCTGGCAGTCGTCGCGGCAGCTCTGCTGCGCCATCAGCGTCAGCGGCGCCGAGGTGGAGATCACCAGCGGCGTGTTCGCGGTTATGGTGTATGTGGTCACGAAGGTGACGTTACCGTAGAGCTGGCCGCCGCTATTGGCCCCCTCGGGGATGATGTTGAAGACCACGTTGCCGGCCGTCACGCAGGAGCCGGAGCTGTTTATAACCCAGACACGGCCCGGGCGGCACTGGTTGTTGGCGGGAGACAGGGGCGCCACCGTGCTGGCCGTGCTGGCCGAGATGGTGATGCGGATGTCGTCGTGGTTGGAGTCGGGGTCGGCGCCCTGGTTGAACGAGCGCCAGCCGCCTTCGAAGGCGGCGTCTACGCGGGCGTTGCCGTCGGTCAGGCCGGTGACGACGAAAGAGCCGTCGGCCCCCGTGCGCGCCCTGGCGTCGGTGCGTATGGCGACGCCGCCGCCGTACAAGCCCTGCCGGTAGGAGTCGTTGCCCACGCTATAACTGTTCCAATCGGGGAATACCATGATGGTGGCGTTGGGCAGCGGCACGTTGTTGTACTTGAGTATGCCGCTGAGCGTGTAGGTTGCGACGCCCAGGCTGAACGTAGGGGAATCATTCGGACCGGCCATGTAAGGCAGGGGCGTGCCGGGCGGCAGCTGGAAGCCGCTGTAGCCGCTTTCATAGCCGGCCTTTCCGACATTGATATTGTACTGGGTCCCCACCGTTTCCCGCTGGGTGCAGTTCATCGGGATAAAGCAGGAAGGCGTAGGAATCGTCGGCACGTTGTAGAAGGAGAAACTCCCGCCGGCGTCGGTAAAAGTCTCCTTGTCGTAGAGCTTCACCCAGTAGTTGCAGCTATCACCCGACCAATTTTCATTAGCGGCGCAGGTGCTGCGCTCTATGCGGACGCGGGCTCCGTCGATTGGAGACCAGTTGCGGTCCAGCACCATGCCGACCACCGAGGGCGGCACGGTAGAGCCGCCCACCTCGAAGGAAGCGGCCAGCTGTGAACCTTGGGCCATATCGGCCGCGTACTCCCTCACGGCCGGGAAAGCCCCGGTCATGAAGAGCTGCAGGATCTTGTTCCTGGCGGGCACGCTGACGGCCATGCCGTAGACGCCGTTGGCGGCGGCCGGCAGGTTGTAGACCTGCATCGTGCTGACAGTGACGCCTGTAGCCGACACAACGCTGTAGCCTACGCGCTCGCCGGTCTGCATGATAAAGACTTCACCCATCACGTAATCGCCCATGGCGAAAGAGCCGGCGTGAGTAGAGATATACAGCGTCATGCTGTGCACCGGGTCGGCCGAGGCCGGGCGGGGCGAGATGTAGTACTGCTTGGTAATGTTGCCGTTGAGGTCCACGAAGAAGTTGCCGCCCGGGTCGGACAGCTGGTCCTTGATGGTAGGCACCATGTTGTGGCTGGACACGGCTATGAAGTAACTCTTGCCGCCGGGCAGGGAGAAGGTGTGAGTGCCCTGCGCGCCGGTGGTGCTCATGGCTATGCCGTTGGGGTCTATGCCGCCGGTGGAGCTGAAGCCCATCACCGCCACCTGCACGCCGGCCAAGCCGGAGCCCGGAGCGGTGCCGCTGCTCACTATCACGGTCAGGCGGGGGTTGACCACGTTCATGTTGACCTGGGTGTGCTTGAAGAAGCCGGCGCCGTTTATGGCCTCATAAGTAGTTCCTACAGTCCCGGCGGTCCCGGCGTTCATGTAACCGGCGTCCACCGCCGCGTACACGCCGCCTATGGAGTCGGCCGCTATGCCGCCAGGGGCGTCGTCGTTGGTGGAGGCGCTGTTGAGGGCCTGCGACCAGAGCAGGGCCCCGTCCGCGTTGTACTTGCGGATAAAGACGTTCTTGCCCTGGTTGATGTCGTAGCGGTACTCGGCGCCGGACACGTAGACGACGCGCTGGCCGTCAACGCCTTCCAGCGCGAGACCGGTGGCCTCGTCGGTATTCTGGTTGGCGGAGTTATAGGTGGTTTCCCATTCCAGCGAGCCAGCGGAATATTTGGCCAGGTAGGCGTCCTGGGAACCGGTCGCGTCCCCGACCGCGCCCGCCACGTAGAGGGCGTTGGGCGTGGAAACGGTGTCCACGGCCAACGCGTAGAACTCGTCCTCGTCGTACATGGCGGGCCCGTCCAGGCTGATATCCATGCCCAGGTCTCCCAGCTGGATATTAAAGACCTTGACCAGGCCGTCGGAGTCGGTGCCGTCGTAGACATGGCCGCCGGCGAACAGCCGGTTGTTCACGCTGTCGAAGGCGAGCGCGTTGAACGCGTCGTTGCCGTTCAGAACGGAGAGGTAGGAATAGGCGGTGGGATCGCCGTCATAGTCCAGGGCGTAGATCACCCCGTCGTCGAAGCGTCCCTCTATGGCGTAGTTATAGCGCTTGCCGGCCGCGTAGAGGTAAGTGGGCCCGGCCGCCAGGGCGTAGATCTCATCGTTGCCTTTGGCGCCTTCGAAGTCGTAGGTGCGGGCCCACTGCATGCGGCCGTCGGAACGGGCGTACTTTATAAGCAGGCCGTCGCGCTTGGTCTCCGATTCGGGGCCGTAAGGGTAGTAATTGGCCCAGCCGTCGGAGCCGGCGCTGCCGCCGGCGTACAGGTAGCCGTCGGGGCCTATGGCCAGGGCGTTGATGACCGGCTGCGAATTTTCGTACTGGTCCGAGTAGTAGCGGGTCCACAGCGGAGCGCCGGTGCGGCTGAACTTGCGCACATAGGCCGTGGCGGAGCCCCAGCCCCAGGGGCTGATGGTGCCGGCGGTGTAGATATTGCCGTCGGCGTCGCGCACCAGCGGGTTCCTGCCGCCGTGCGCGTTATTGATTATATACAGGTTCCCGTTGGGATACCTGTCCGCGCGGTCCCAGGCCCCGGGCGTATTGGCCACGGCGCTGGTGGTAACACCTACGTCGGTCGCGGTAGCGTCGGCGGGGCGTTTGTAGCCCAGCCTGAAATAATACCTGGGGGAATCCACGGGGTTGACCCCGGGCGCGGGGGCGCCCATGCCGGCTTCGAGCCCGGGCACCAGGCGGTCCAGGTAGTCGCCGGCAAAGAGCGTGTAATTATTGAAGAAGGAGAACTGGGCCTGCGCGGCGTCGAACGCCACGCCGGTATAGGTGGCGGAATGCACGTAGAAGGTGGTGCCCGCGGGCAGCTCGGTATCGGCTACCCAGGAGAGGCGCACCGAAGAAGGTTTGTAGCCGGGCTGGGCGGTCATGCCGGTCTGCGGCTCGGCCACGCGCGCAACGCCGGGGTTGCCCTCGCTGCTGGCTCCCCACATGTTAAAGACGCCGCCCAGGTAGAAATACCCGTCGCCGCCCACTTCCAGGCTGAAAGCCAGGGTGCTCTCGTTCTGGTAGGTACCGTCTATGGCCTTGGTCCACTGCGGGGCGCCGGCAAGGCTGTACTTGCGCAGCACCATGTTCTTCTGGCCGTCGGGCGGATAGAGGCGGTTCTCGTAGCCGGCGGCGTAGAGGTAGCCGCCGCTGAGCTTGAGGCCGTAGGCCGCGGCGTCCAGGTCGTCGGCCGAATTATAGGCGTCGCTCCAGGTTATACCCAGCGTGGCGGCGTTGATATTGGCCACCCAGAAACTGGTGGTGGATTTGGCGACGTTCATGTTGCGCTGGCCCGCGGCGTAGAGTTCGGACCCGCTGACCGCCAGGTCCGAGATGTAGTCCCAGCCCTCGTTCATTTCGTCGGTCTGGGCGTTAGGATAGACGGCGGTGCCGGTTATGCCGAGCGAGGTATTGAACTTTACGATGGCGGCGTTGCGGTCCTTGGCGGTACCTGAGACGCCGTAGAGCGTGGTAAAATAGCCGCCGGCGTAGATATTGTCGGAGCCGTCCACGGCCAGGCCCCAGATGGCGTCGGGCGCGGCGGACGGGTTCTCGTTCGTGGAGTCTATCATCTGCGCGGCGCCGGCCAGGCCGTCCGGCTCGTATTTGACCAGGAACATGGAGGTGTCGCCGCTGCCCTGGTAGTTTTCGCCGCCGGCGTAGACTTTCCCGGCAGAATCAAAGGCCACGGCGTTGAACCTGGTGTTGCCGCCGCTATTCATCCCGACGACAACGTCGTCCCAGAGCTTGACGCCCTGGGGGCCGAACTTGGCGATCCAGGCGCTGGTGTAATCAGGCGGCATTTGGTCGTCTATGGAGCCTACCGCGTAGATATTCTCATCGGCGTCCAGCGCCAGGCGGTTAACCACGAACCTGCCGTTTATGGTGGCATGGTTGTAGAAGGAGGTCCACTGCGCTTCGCCGAACTGGTTGAACTTCACCAGGGCCACGCCGCCCATGTTGTTGCCGTAGGCGGTGTAGGTGTTATTGGCGCTGTCGCGTACCAGGGCGGAAGTAGGGGCGTACGAGTTGCCGAACACCCAGAAACTGTCCTGGCCGCGCATGCTGGTGTTCCAATAATTGGACGGGGCGTTGGGCGCGGCGCTGGCCACATTGGAAAGTTCGGTCCAGGTATTGGCGCCGGCAGGGCTGGTCCAGACCTTGAAATAATAGACGGGCGCGGGGTTGCTGGGCCAGGTGGTGTGGTCCAGGCGCACCGGCAGGCCGTTGACTAGGTAGTTGTAGTTATAACCGTCGGAAAATATGTCGCCGGTATTGCCCGACAGGTTTAAGGGGTTATTGACATCCCACACGGCTCCGGCCGAAAGGGCGCGCTGCACACGGAAATCGTAATTACCGGAGTTCTCAAAGATCCAGGAAAGGCTGACGGAACCGGTGTACCAGCCGGGGCCGGCGAAGAGTTCCTGCGGCGCGCCGAACTGGCCCTGGGAAACAACCACTACGCCCTGCTTGTCGTCGAAGCCGCCGCCGACATAGACCAGCGAGGTGGTGACCTCCACGTCATAGCCGGCCTCGGCGTTGCGGTGGATGGACACCTCGGTGGGGGTACCGCCGCTCGGGGGATACTTGCCCAGCCAGACGTTCTCGCCCTGGTTGAGGTTATAGGCCTCTAGCTTGCCCGCCACGTAAATATTGCCGAAGGGGTCGAGCGCCAGGCCGAACCCCTTGTCGTAGCCGTTGGAGGGGCCGTTCTTGGTCTTGGCGAAGACCAGGTTGCCGTTGGTATCGTACTTGCCCAGCCAGATGTCGCTGCCCGAGTCGTAGCTGTAATAGAAACCGGCCGCGTAAACGTTGCCGTTGTCGTCGATCTTTACGGCGTGGGCCTCGTCATAGCCCCATTCAGGGTGGTTGGAGGAGGTATAGGTGCTGGCCCAGATGTGGGCCATGTCGGATTTGCGGTACTTGGCAACCCAGATCTCGTTGCCGTATTCCAGGTCGGAGGGGTCGTTATAGTCCCGGCTGTCATAGATGGTGCCGGCCAGGGCCAGGTGGGTGGAGTTCTGGGCTATGGAATAGGCGGTATTATAATAATCTCCGCCGTCAAAGGAGGTAACAGAAGTCGCGCCGTCGGCCGAAGCGAAGCGGATTATGGCGATATCGTTATTCTTGGTGCCCGCCACATAGGCGTAACTGGCGTCAGCCACTATGTCGTAGGCGTTGTCGCTGTAATCCCCGGAATCATAAAAGCTCTGCCAGAGCAGGTCGCCGGTGGCGGGATTGTGCTTTACCACCAGGATGTCCTGCGTGGCCCGGGTCACAACGCTCAGGGAGTAAACGCTGCCGTCGGTGCCCACGGCCACGCCGCGGCCGTAATCCGCGTAGCTCGAGGGGTTCTCGACGTTGGAAAGGGTGCTGGTCCAGATCTCCGTGCCTACGGGGGAGAGCTTTTTTATGAAGGGCCTGTAGTTGCTGCCCTCGGCGAAGGTGCCGACCATGTAGATATTGCCGGCGCTGTCCCGGGCGATATTGGTTTCCTTGTTCCAGTCGTCGAGCTGCCAGGTGCCGGTCTCGGTCAGCGACGCCGTGGTGCCGCCGGACAGGGGCTCCGTGGTAACGCCCTCCGGGATCACGGCCAGGGCCGCGGCCGGCAGCAGCGCCAGCAGGCCAGCCAGGATATAGGTGTAAATGTTATTCATCTTGCGCATAATAGTCTCCAGCCGAATCAACTGTAAAAAGAGTAGCCGCAACCGCAGACCGCAGTACCGCGTTTAATTAAAACTCCCACTCCAGGCCCATCAGGTAGGTACTGGCCCTGTAGTTGTACCTGTAATTGTCCTCGTAGCGCATGTTGGAAGAAGACACCTGGTAGTTGTAAGCCGCGCGAGCGAAGAACCTGTTGAAAATCGGGTACCGTGCGGAGAGCGAGGTGAGCCAGTAGGTCTGGTCTATCTCGTCGGAGCCGTAGTTGCCGGCCGCGTCCTGCTTGAGCCGGCCGGAGTAGAACACGCGGCGCCAGTCCAGGCTGAAGCCGAACTGCATGCCGTTCTTGAGCGCCATGGTCATGGAGGGACTCAGCTGCACGTCCACGTAGCTGTAGTAGTCTTCCATGTACTTCTGGCGGGTGGAATCGTAGGAGGCCTGGTTGGAGCTCAGCCAGCCCACCCTGGCGCCGGCGGTGAAGAACATGGGCTTTACGGCGCGGCTGGCCTTGATGCTCCAGTTCTGCACGATGTCGGCGCGGGTGTCGCTCTTGAAAGGCGACTGGCCGGTGACCGGCCTGGCCGCTATGGCCTGGTCGTCATAGGTGCGGTAGGTGAAGTCGTAGCCGGCCCTGAGCGTCAGCGGCTCGGGGAACCAGGTGTAGCCGAAGCCCAGCCTGTGGCTGATATTGTCCATGGGGTTCTCGCCGGCGTTGGTGGACAGCTCGTTGAAGGTGGTGGTATCGTTGAAGACCGACTGCGAGTCGGACAGGAGGCTGCTGTAGTTGGGATAGGCCGTCTTGTAAAAGTCGTAGGACTCGGTAAAAGTGCCGTGCGGGCGCTCCTGCTCGGCCTCGAGGCCCAAGGAAAGGGTGTTATAGTCGAACAGCCCGTCGCCCCAGTCCTCGTCGTTGGTCTCCTTGATGCGGGCCATGGTGTAGGAGAGGCGGGGCTTGTACTTGTTGAATTCGCGGGTGTGAACGTACTTGAGGGAGAAGGTGTGCGTCTGGCGCTTGCGGGTGAGCACGCCGCCGCCGGCCAGTTCCTGGATGTCCTGGGTGCCTGAATAGTTGCCGGAGTAGATGGGGATCAGGTCATGCCCCTCGCCGAGATTCATGGCTGGGGAGATAAAGGCGTCCAGGCGGCCCTGGAAGGAGGCGGCGTCGGAGTCGAGGTAGTATTTGCCGCCCAGCAGGTTGACGCTGGCTACGGGGGTTATCTTCATCTCGGCGCTGACTGGGGAGAGGCAGCAGGCCAGCACCGGCACGGCTAAAAGGATATTTTTCTTTATCATAGTTTATCTGTATTACCTTAAAGTACCCGTTATTCGAAGCGCAGCAGGCCGGCGTCCTTGAGGAGCTTGGCCGAGTACATCACGTCTATGGTGCGCCCCGAGAAGAGCGAACTGGTGTAAACGCGCTCGAAATTGAGCCGGTCGGTGACCTGGTCCACGGTCTCCCCCCC
>Ga0075012_10004008_pt1 | contig 13800 bp, 12 predicted proteins | sample All_14_2_FD_71474 | JGI IMG/M metagenome (GOLD analysis project Ga0075012, IMG submission 71474) | Freshwater microbial communities in response to fracking from Pennsylvania, USA - Allegheny Zone_MetaG_DW_15 | ecosystem: Environmental > Aquatic > Deep subsurface > Groundwater > Drilled... | reverse complement strand
AGCACCTCGGGCAGCCACATGCCGATGGCCGGGAACAGGTAGAGCAGCACGATGGCCAGCACCTGGATGCCCATGAAGGGCAGCATGCCCGCGAAGATCTGGTTGAGCGTGACGTGCTTGGGCGCCACGCCCTTGAGGTAGAACGCGCTCATGGCCACCGGCGGGCTGAGGAAGGCGGTCTGCAGGTTCAGCGCCACCAGCAGGCCGAAGAACAGCGGGTCGACGCCGAAGTTGTCCAGCAGCGGAATGAAGATCGGCATGAAGATCACGATGATCTCGGTCCATTCCAGTGGCCAGCCCAGGATGAAGATGATCACCTGGCTGAGGATCAGGAACTCGGTCTTGGTGAGGTTCATGCCGAGCACCCATTCCTCCACCAGTTGCTGCCCGCCCAGCAGCGCAAACGCCGCCGAGAAGATGGCCGAACCGACGAACAGCCAGCACACCATGGCGCTGGTCTTGGCGGTGAGGAACACGCTTTCCTTGACCACGTTGAAGGTGAGCTGCCGGTAGGCAATGGCGAGCAGGAAGCCGCCCAGCGCACCCACGGCCGCGGCTTCGGTGGGGGTGGTCAGGCCGAACACGATGGAGCCCAGCACGGCCAGGATCAGCACCAGCAGCGGGAAGAAGCTGGAGAGCAGCATCTTGAAGATCTCCAGCCGCGCGTAGCTGAGGATGCCGTAGAACACCACGAGCGCGAGCGCACCCACGCCCAGACCGATCCAGTAGCCCTGCGGTGCCGCCTGGGCGGTGGCGGGGGCGCCGCTGGCGCCCGATGCGGCCACCGGTTCGGCCCCCGGGGGCGGCGCCACGCTGTCCACGCTTGGCTGGGGCCGGTCGGCTTCGGCACCCGGCGGCAGGGCAACGGTGTCGCTGGCCGCGCCGGGCGGTTCGGCCACCGCATCGCCGGAGCCCGCTGGCTCGCTCAGGCCGCCGTTGTCGCCGGGCGGTTCGCTCAGGCCACCCTCTTGGGCCTCGGGTTCGGCCAGGCCGCCTGCGTCGGCGCCGGGTTGCGCCGCATCGCTCACGGCGGGTTCGGCGCCCGCGCCCATGGGTTGCAGTTCCTCGTAGGTGTCCACCGGGGTGACACGGGTGGCGCTCTGGTAGCTGAGCAGGGCCACCGCGGCAAACAGCAGTGCCGGCAGCAAGGCAATGCCCAGCTGGCGCAGCATGTAGCCGGTGGACACGCCGTGGTTGTTGGCGCCCTTGAGGGCTTTGACCAGTCCGCCCAGTGCCCAGGCGTTGCCGGTGGCACCGATGCGCGTGAGCGGCGCTGGTAACGGCACGATGCGCTGTTCGGCGCTCAGCGGCGGCGCCCAGGCCGGCTTGATCTTGGCGACGACGATCACGTACACGATGTACAGACCGGCCAGCATGATGCCGGGGAAGAACGCGCCCGCGTACAGCTTCACGACCGAGACCCCGGCGGTGGCGCCGTACACGATCAGCAGCACAGACGGCGGGATCAGGATGCCCAGGCAACCGCCGGCGGTGATGGAGCCGGCGGTGAGCCGCACGTCATACCCAGCGCGCAGCATCTGCGGCATGGCCAGCAGCCCCATGAGCGTGACCACCGCGCCCACGATGCCGGTGGCGGTGGCGAAGATCGCGCAGGTCACCAGCGTGGCCACCGCCAGCGAGCCCGGCACACGGGCCAAGGCCAGGTGCAGGCTGTGGAACAGCTTCTCGATCAGGTTGGCGCGTTCGACCAGGTAGCCCATGAACACGAACAGCGGGATCGAGATCAGCACGTCGTTGCTCATGACCGAGAACGCGCGCTGCACCATCAGGTCCAGCGTCTGCTTGATCGCGCCGGCCGATGTCTGGTCGCCCGAGTGGTAGGCAAAAAACGCGAACAGCATGCCCATGCCCATGAGCGTGAACGCGGTGGGGAAGCCCAGCATGATGGCCACGACCACCAGCGAGAGCATGAGCAGGCCGTAGTGGCCATTGGTCATGGTCGGAGCGCTGATCACCATGGTGAGCACGCCGACCAGGATGAGCGCCATGAGGCCGAAACCGAACCAGAGTTCTTTACGGATCTTCATGGCTGGCCGCCTTTCTGTTGTTGCACCACGAGGCGGTCCAGGCTGTCGATGTCGCTGTCTTTCACGTGGACCATTTCCTTGAGCTTGTCGACGTCGACCTCTTCCACGTCGTCTTCCCGGGCCGGCCAGGCCCCGGTTTGCAGGCAGATCACGCAGCGCACGATTTCCACCAGGCCCTGCAGCAGCAGCATGGCGCCGGCGATCGGCACCACGAACTTGAACGGGTAGACCGGCAGCGGATCGGCGTTGAAGGTCTGCTCGCGAATGGCCAGTGACTCGTTGGCGAAGCTCCAGCCGGCCCAGGTCAGCGCCACGATACCGGGCAGGAAGAACACGACGTACAGCGTCAGGTCCACACCGGCTTGCGTGCGGGGTTTGAAGAAGCCGTACAGCACGTCGCCGCGCACATGGCCGTTCTTGGCCAGCGTGTAGGCACCGGCCGACATGAAGAGCAGGCCGTACAGCATGATCTGCGCGTCCAGCACCCAGGCGTGGGGTTTGTTGAGCACGTAGCGGGAGAACACTTCCCAGCTGATCAGCAGGGTCAGGCCGACCACCGACCAGGCGCAGGCCTTGCCCAGCCAGGTGGACAGCCGGTCGACGGACATCAAGAGTTTTTGCATGGCTTTCTTCCAATGAAAAGGGGCGCCCGTGGGCGCCCCTGCGGGCACCGTGCGGGGGGATCAACCTTTCTTGGCACCCTTGCCGAAGTAGTGGTTGTAGGCCATCTTGAAATCGACCATGTAGTCGTTCTGCCACTGGCCAGCGCGCTGCGCGAAGGCACGCTGGCTGTCGAGGACCTTCTTGAACAGCGGGTTCTCGGTGCCCTTCTTGGCGACGATCTTGTCCCAGGCCGCGAGCTGGGCTCGCAGGATGGCGTCGGGGGTCTTGTAGAACTTCACGCCTTGCTTCTTGAGTTCGGTGTAGTCCTTGGAGTTGCGCTCGATGGCTTTCCAGCTCATGTCGGCGCTGGCCGCCTGCACCGCGTAGTCGATGATGGCCTTGAGCTCCGCGGGCAGGGCGTTGAGCTTGCTCTTGTTGAACAGGATTTCAAACTGTTCGCCGCTCTGGTGGAAGCTCTGCAGCATGCAGTTCTTGACCACGTCCGGGAAGCCCAGCACGCGGTCGGACGATGCGTTGTTGAATTCGGCGCCGTCGATCAGGCCGCGATCGAGCGCAGGCACGATCTCGCCGCCCGGCAGCGGGTTCACCGCTGCGCCCATCTCGGTGTACATGTCCACCGCCAGGCCCACGGTGCGGAACTTGACGCCCTTCATGTCGTCGGCCTTGGCGATCGGCTTCTTGAACCAGCCAAAGGGTTGCGAGGGCATCGGGCCGTACAGGTAAGACGTCACCTCCAGGTTCAGGCTCTTGTAGATCTCTTCCAGCAGCGCCTTGCCGCCGCCGTAGTTGTGCCAGGCCAGCACCATGTTCGGGTCCATGCCGAACGCCGGGCCGGAGCCCCACAGCGCCAGGGCGGAGTTCTTGCCGTAGTGGTAGGCCACCACGCCGTGTCCGCCGTCCAGCGTGCCCTTGGCCACGGCTTCGAGCAACTGGAACGCCGGGACCACGGCACCCGAGGGCAGCACCTCGATCTTCAGCCGGCCGCTGGCCATGTCGTTCACTTTCTTGGCGAAGTCGTTGGCGTACTCGTGGAAGATGTCCTTGGCCGGCCAGGTGCTCTGGAAGCGCAGCGTGGCGGTCTGTGCCGACGCGATCATCGGGGCCGACATGGCGCCGGCGGCCACCGCCGCGCCTTTGAGCATGTTGCGGCGGGAGGTGGCGGTCTTCTTTTCGGTCATGGGTTGTCTCCGTCTGGGTGGTGGAAGGGCAAACCATGATGCGCAGCAACGCCACGGATGCGGTGCAGGGTTTCCACCAGCCCGCTGTCGTGCGCGCGACCGACCGCATTGACAAATCAAGGACTTGGCTGTTTCCGGGGGGTGAAGAATTTTCACGGCGCCTGTGAAATGGCCGTTGGCTGACGGGCAACCCTGCCGCAGGGCCGGTATGGCGCTCCTACAATTTGCCCATCCGTACCGTCCCTGGAGCCTTGATGACCACCGTCCACGATCCCGAACGCAAACGCGCCCTGGTGTTGCGCCTCAAGCGCGTGGAGGGCCAGCTGCGGGGTATCCAGAAGCTCATCGAGACCGATTCGGATTGCGAGAAAGTGGCCCAGCAGCTGGCGGCCGCGCGCAAGGCGCTCGACAAGACCTTCTTCACCATGGTCGGCTGCGTGATCGCCCAGGGCGACGTGCCCGCGGACGATGTGGCCGACATGCTCGCGCGTTTTTCCTGACCTCCTACGGCCCTCCCGCGATGAACCCGATCCAGCTGTTCGACCCCGCCTCCAGCACCTTCACTTACGTGCTGTTCGACCTGAACACCCGCGAGGCGCTGATCATCGACCCGGTGGACGAACAGATCGAGCGCGATCTGGCGACGCTGCGCGAGTACGGCCTCAAGCTGATCTGGGCTGTCGAGACCCATGCGCACGCCGACCACATCACCAGCGCCGGCAAGCTGGCCGAGCTGGCGGGTGCGCGCACGGCGGCACCGGTGGGCTGCGGCATCGGCACCGCGGCGGTGCAGCTGGCCCATGGCGACACGCTGTCGTTCGGCACCGAGCGCCTGCAGGCCCTGCACACGCCCGGCCACACCGCCGGCAGCATGAGCTTCGTCTGGCGCGACCACGTGTTCACCGGCGACACCTTGCTGATCAACGGCTGTGGCCGCACCGACTTCCAGTCGGGCAGCGCGGTGGACCTGTACCGCAGCCTGACCCAGGTGCTGTTCGCACTGCCCGACGCCACCACCGTCTGGCCCGGGCACGACTACCACGGCCGCACCCACTCGACCATCGGCCAGGAAAAGGTGTCCAACACCCGCGTGGCCGGTCGGTCCGAGGCCGAGTTCGTCGCCCTCATGGACGGGCTGCACCTGCCCAAGCCGCGCCGCATCGACGAAGCGGTGCCGGCCAACCTGACGTCGGGCATCCGCCACGACGTGGACGGCGCGCTGCTGCTGCAACCCCGTCCCGGCCAGGGGGGATATGCGGGCGATGTGTCGCCCCAGCTGGCCTGGCAATGGGTGCAGACCGGCGAGGCGGTGCTGGTGGACGTGCGCACCGACGCCGAGCGCGAATGGGTGGGCTTTGTGCCCGGCGCCATCGGCCTGGCGTGGAAACAGTGGCCGGGCATGGCGATGAACGCAGCCTTTGACGACGGTATCCGCGAGGCGGCGGCGGCCGGCCAGAAGCTGGTGCTGCTGTGCCGCAGCGGGGTGCGCTCCATCGCCGCGGCCAGGCGCGCCACCGAGCTGGGCCTGCAGGCCTACAACATCCTCGAGGGCTTCGAGGGCGACCCGGACGCCGACGCCCACCGCGGGCGCAAAGGCGGCTGGCGCTTCCACGGTCTGCCCTGGCGGCAGAACTGAGCCCTCCCGTCAGGGATGCGGCTGTGGTGCGGGCGCGCCGCCGGTCGGCACTGCTTCGCCAAACTTGAGAAAAAAGCGTAACAAGCCCTGTCAGGCCTGACAGGGTGTGTGCGGTTTGTCATGCATTCCTTTTTTCAATGGGGTTTTCTTTTCCCAAAGGAGATCTCCATGGAAACCCTCGCCCGCCCTCTTGACAAGGCCCCCGCACAACCCGCCATCTCGGCCCACCTGGCCGCGCGCATCCAGCGCGAATTCACCACCCGCTGGGACACACTGTGGAGCGGCCGCTCGCTGCTACACGGGCGCGACGCTGGCCCCGGCGCGGTGCGCCTGAACGGCAACGACTACCTGAGCCTGACCGGTCACCCCGACATCGTGCGGGCGCAGACCGAGGCCATCAAGACCGACGCCGAGTTCGTCATCCAGTCCAGCGTGTTCCTGCTCGACGAACACCCGGCACGCCAGCTCGAACTCAAACTGGCGGCCCTGCTGGGCAAGGAGGACGGGTTGATCTGTCAGTCCGGCTACTCGGCCAACCTGGGGCTGCTGCAGTCGATCGCCGACGAGCACACCGTGATCTACATGGACAGCCTGGCCCACACCTCGCTGTGGGAAGGCGCGCGGCGTGCGGGCGCCACGGCCCACCCCTTCCGCCACAACGACCCGCAGCACCTGGACCGCATGATCGAACGCCACGGCCCGGGCATCGTCGTGGTGGACTCGGTCTACAGCACCACCGGCGCGGTCTGCCCGCTGGAAGCGATGGTGCAAATCAGCGAGGGGCGCGGCTGCATGATCGTGGTGGACGAGTCGCACTCGCTGGGCACGCACGGCCCGCAAGGCGCCGGCCTGTGCGTGGCGCTGGGGCTGAGCGAGCGGGTGCATTTCATCACCGCCAGCCTGGCCAAGGCGTTTGCCGGGCGGGCCGGCTTCCTCACGGTGCCGGCGGCCATGCGCAACTATGTGCTGAGCACCAGCTACCCCAACATGTTCAGTTCCTGCCTGCTGCCGCACGAGGTGGCCGCGCTGGACGCGACGCTGGAGGTGATCCGCCGCAGCGACGCCGAACGCCAGCGCCTGCACGCCATCACGCGGCGCTTGCGCGCTGACCTGACCGAACTGGGCTACCCCATCCACCAGGGCACGGAGCAGATCATCGCGCTGGAGTCGGGCACCGAGCCGGCCACCATGGTGCTGCGCGACCTGCTGGAAGAGCGCGACGTGTTCGGCGCGGTGTTCTGCGCACCGGCCACCAGCCGCAACCGCACCATGGTGCGGCTGACACTCAGCGCCGCGCTGACCGACGCCGAGCTGGACCACGTGACCGGCGCCGCACGCGAGATCGCGCCGCTGGTCAAACCCTGGGACTGGCCGCTGGCGCGACGCGCCCGCGTGGCCGAGGCTCAGAAGGTGTGAGCGCATCGGCCAGACCCGCTCGTGGCGCGCAGGACGTGCCACTCTTCGTTGCAAATGCGCGCCATGGCCCGAGCCATGGCTGTGCTTTGCGCCTTGATTGGCGCGCCCTGCACGCCCCGCTCGGGCTCGCCCGATGCATTCCCACCTTCTCAGGCATCCTGAACGCTGCGCGAGCCCTGCGCTTCGAGGAAGTTGCGGTAGGCGTACAGCGGCTGGGGCAGGTCGCTGGCGCTCAGATCGAACAGCGCGCCCGTCAGCAGGCCGTCGTCGTCCACCGCGAACGCCGGGGCGGTGCGGATCGGACCGCGCAGGCCCAGTTGCTGGTGCAGCTCCACCGCCGGGAGCAGCTGGCCGGCCTGCACCGCGCGCACCACATCCAGCCCCAGGCCGGCGGTGCCCGCCAGCTCCGCCGGTTCGTCCAGCGAACCGGTGGGTTCGAGCTGCAGCCACTGGGCGCGGCCGTCGGCGTCCAGGCCCAGCAGGCCAAAGGGATCGCCCAGCACCACGTATTCCACCCACCGCTTCTGGGTGAGCTGGCGCAAGGCGCTGGTGACCGACGGCACCTGCAGCACCGACTGCTGGGCCGGCTGCAGCACCGCGCGCCACAGGGTGTTCAGGCGCGGGTGGGGCGTGCTCGCCCGCTTGACCAGCGCGCCCAGCAGCCGCCCCGCGATGTCGGGTGCCTGCTTGGGGATGAACTGGTCGATCAGGCCGCCGTTGAAGGCCTGGATGGCGATTTTTTCGTCGGCCTGGCCGGTCAGCAGCATGCGCGAGCCGGGCCAGTCCAGCAGGGTGTTGAGCACCTTCAGGCCGTCGGTGCCGGGCATGGCGTAGTCCACCACGCAGGTCTGCACCAGCTGGTAGCGCGCCGGGTGGTTGGCCCAGTAGCGCAGCACCTGCGGCAGCAGGTGGTGGCCGTTGCGCCAGCGTTCGATCATCTGCAGGTGCTGGGCGGCGTCGGCCTCCCAGCGCGCGGGTTCTTCTCGCATGCGTTCCAGGAAGGTGGTTGGCCGCATGTACAGCTCCACCTGCAGGTGGGTGGGCATCACCATGCCCAGCATGTCGAGGTAGTCCAGGTCATCGTCGAGGAACACGATGCTGCCGGAGCGGTGAAAAAGCGGGAGTTGCAAGGCCATGGAAATGCGGATCGGTGGGACAGCTCAGTGGGGGTGGGTTTGCAGCGGCAGGTCGACCATGAAGGTCGCGCCCTCGGCGGGTTCGGAGTGGACGCTGATCTGCCCGTTGACGGTCTCGACCACGTTCTTGCAGAACGTCAGGCCCAGTCCGCTGCCCGAGCCGCTCTGGGTGGAATAAAAGGGCTCAAAGATGCGGGACTGCTTCTCGTGGGGAATGCCCACGCCCTGGTCGGCGACGCTGATGCGACCCTTGCCATGGTGCAACCCCACCTGCAGGCGCAGGTCGCCCGGCTGCGGCGCCGTGCCGGCCGAGGCCAGCGCGTGCAGCGCGTTCTTGATCAGGTTGGACAACACCTGGGCGAACAGCGGGCGCGAGCCGATGAAGCAGAAGTCGTGCTGGATGTGGACCTGCACGCAGTCGCGTTCGCGCGAGGAGCGGTAGGGGTAGCCGGCCACCACCTCGTGCACCAGCTCGGCGGCCTGGATGACCGATCGTTCCTTGGGCAGGCGCAGCAGCTGGGCGTTCGATATCTGGGTGTCGATCTGCCGGTTCATGCTGCGCACCAGGTTTTGCAGCCGGGTGGACAGCTCTTCGATTTTCTTGCGCTTGTTGTCGGGCAGGTCGTGTTGCGCCAGATTGCGCAACACATCGCCCATGAGGTTGACGGTGGCCAGCGGCGTGCGCAGCTCATGCGCCATCACGCCCATGGTGCTCAGGGTGTTGATCAGCCGTGTGCGTCGCAGATTGGCGCTGGACGCACCCAGCATGATGGACGAGACCCAGGCGAACGCCAGCACCACCAGCTGGTCCAGACCGGTGGACGTGTCCGGCAGGGGCTGCGGTGGCGGTGTGGCCAGCAGGTAACTCAGGCCGATGCCGGCGAGCGCCCCCAGTGTGGCCAGTCGCCAGTCGGTCAGGTGGTAATAGATGACGACCATGCAGGCCATGCTGGAGAACCAGACCGAGTTGCCACCGTTCATCCAGTACATCCAGGAAAAGAACAGCGGCAGCTGCAACCAGCAGACCACGCTGAAGGTCCAGATCGCCAGGCGCGAATGGAGGTCCCGGTGGACGAAGGGCAGCAGCAGCGGAATGCCCAGGCAAGCGATGAGCAGGCGCAGGCCCGCGTATTCAAAAGGCTGCGGAATCAGATAACCCCAGACCCAGGCGAACGTCAGGTGTCCCAGAACCGTGAACGCGCCCAGCCACTGAAGGCGGACGCGCGAAGGGTGCAAAATAGGTTCCAGCGGAGCGTGGATGGTTTCGTCCACCAGCCACCGCCACAACCGGGTCCGCGCACTGCGCACCCCTATTCGGTCCAACGGCAACATGTACTCCTTCCTTCTTCGGCGGCCCTGTCACCTGGACGGGTGGGTGCGACCAGCGGGTATTGTCCCCGCAACACGCGCGCGAAAATCATGACCCTGCCTGTCAACTTTGACAGCGTGAGCGTGGACGCGATCCTGGCCGACTGGGTGAGCGCCTTGACCGAACAAGGGGTGGAAGCGGTGGTCGTGCTGGGGCCCACACCCACCGGGGGGCGCGACGACCGCGAGGTGCTGGCGGTGCACCCGCCGCGCCTGCTGGGGCCTGCACAGGCCCTGGCCGAGAGCCGCGATTTTGGTGCCGGATGGCGCGACAGCGACGCGCCGCTGGTCGCCTGGCAGGACATCTCCAAGTCGGCCTTCGTGGACCAGGCCGGGCGCTGGCGCCGGCTGTGGCTGGCCCATGGGCACCAGACGCTGGTGCGTGTGGCCTTCACCCTGCCGGCCGGGCGTGCTTTCGAATGTTTCCTGTTCAGCCCGCGGGCCTTTGCCGACCGGTCCGAAGCCGCGGCGCTGGCCTGGTCGGCCTTCAACATCTGGCCCATGCTCAAGCGCGCGATTGCCGAGCAGCGGCTGAGCCTGAGCCCACGCGAGCAGGAGAGCCTGAACCTGGCCTTTGAAGGCCTGACCGCGCGCGAGACTTCCCTGCGCATGGACTGCTCGGAGCGCACGGTCAACTACCACCTGGCCAACGCCATGGCCAAGCTGCAGACCGACAACAAGCTCTCGGCCGTGCAGCGCGCCTGCTGGATCGGACTCATATAAGCCACCCCCGCCGCGCTGCGCACGTCCCCCTCAAGGGGGCGATGCGAGTGGCCCGGCGAAGCCGGTTCCACCGCATCCTCGGTTGACGCATTTCTCGCCGGATGCGGCCTGGCGCTCTCCGTGCTGCGCTGCCGCAAGGCCCCGGTGCCGGCTTGGTCATAATGCCCGCATGAGTTTTCTGGCCCTGGACGTTGGCAACACCCGCCTGAAATGGGCGCTTTACGATGCACCGCAGGTCGGGGCCCGGCTGCTGGCCCACGGTGCGCAGTTCCTGGAAAACATCGAGAAACTGGCCGATGGCGACTGGAGCGGCCTGCCCGCGCCGCGCTGGGTGGTGGGCTGTGTGGTCGCTGGCGACGCCGTCAAGCGCCGTGTGCAGGAACAGCTGGAGCTGTGGGACGTCAGCCCGCAGTGGGTGGTCTCCAGCAGCGCCGAGGCCGGCCTGACCAACGGCTACGACCACCCGGCCCGGCTCGGCTCTGACCGCTGGGTGGCCATGATCGGCGCCCGCCAGCGCCTGCTGTCACAAGGCCCTGCGCGCCCTTGTGTGGTGGTGATGGTGGGCACGGCGGTGACCGTGGAGGCCATCGATGCCCAGGGCCGCTTTCTGGGGGGCATCATCCTGCCCGGCCACGGCATCATGCTGCGCGCGCTGGAGTCCGGTACCGCCGGCCTGCACGTGCCCACCGGCGAGGTGCGCGACTTTCCCACCAACACGAGCGACGCCCTCACCAGCGGTGGCACCTTCGCCATTGCCGGGGCGGTGCAGCGCATGGTGGACAACCTGCGGCGCCATTGCGGCGAAGAACCGGTGGTCTACATGACCGGTGGCGCCGGTTGGAAGATGGCCCCCAGCATGTCCACGCCTTGCGAGCTGGTGGACAGCCTGATCTTCGACGGGTTGCTGGAGATCGCGGACAAGCGGTTTTCCCCCCTGCGCGCAGGGGGGTGACCCCCCCGCGCCGCCTGCGGCGTCACCCCCCAGGGGGCGGCACTGGCGGCCTGGCAGAGCCAGTTCCGCGGTGCCCTGGAATCAACTCCCCCTCCATCTCGACGCATCCGGAGCGCGTGGCCCTGTCCAGGGGCCCCGTGGAACGGGCTTTGCCCGGCCACAGGGGCCGTCCCCCCGCGCAGCAGGGGGGAAGCGCCGTCAGGCGCGCAGGGGGGTCAGTCCAGCTCCCAGGGCAGCATCAAGGTCACGGCGAGCAGCTGTGCGAACTCGGGTTCGAAGGCGTCGATGATGGCCTGCGGGTCGGGGCACAGGGCTTCGTCGGCGATCACGCCGAACTGCACGCCGCCACCGTAGCTGAGGATGGACACGCCCAGGCCCACGGTGCCGGTCTGCGGTACCCAGAACATGGTCTGCTCCAGTGTCGCGCCGCACAGCCGCAGCTTGGTGGCCGGGCCGGGCACGTTGGTCATGACGGCGGTGGTCTTGCGGCCGAACAGCGCCAGCATCGCGTCCTGAGCGGGCTTGATGAGCAGGCCCGCCACCGACAGCAGGCCGAAGGTCAGCAGCGGTTGTAGGCTGCCCTTGAGCTCGTTCATGCGGGCTCGCACCGCGTACACGCGCTCGATCGGGTTGGACAGGCCGATGGGCAGCACCAGCGGCACCAGGCCGAAGCGGTTGCCCAGCTTCCAGGCGTCTTCCATGGGGCGCAGGTTGATGGGCACCATGGCGCGGATCTCTTTGCCTGTCGGGTCTTCGCCGCGCGCGCGCAGGTACTGGCCGATGGCGCCGGCCACGCAGCTGAGCAGCACGTCGTTGACCGAGCAGTTCAGGCCTTTGCCGATGGCCTTGACCTCCTCCAGCGGGATCGGCTGGCACCAGGCGACGTGCTTGCGGCCCACCGGCTGGCCTTTGAGCGGCGTCGGCGAGTCATCGGGCATCAGCGCCAGGGCCGCGAGGTCGCTGGCCAGCTGACCGCCCATGCGGGCGATGTCCAGGGCCTGGTCCAGCGAGTCGCTCAGGCTCTGTTGCGGGGTGGACAACGCGGCCAGCGACCGGGCCGCGCCACCGCCGGCCAGGTCCAGGGCCCGGGCCGTGAGGTCGCCAAAGGGGCGGATCAAGGTGTCGGCCAGCCAGTCTTCGGCGGCGTCCAGCCCGGCTTTGTCAGAGCCTTTTTTGCGCGTGCGCCGGGGGGGCTCGGCGCCGCCGTCCACCAGGCTCATCATCACGCTGATGAGCGCGATGCCGTCGGCGATGCAGTGGTGCAGGCGGGCGATCAGGGCCGAGCCGCCCTGGTAATGCTCAACCAGTTCGAACTGCCACAGCGGGTGCGCCGGGTCCAGGGGCTGCATGGCCAGGTGCGCGACACGCGACTGCAGGGCGGCTTGCTCGCTCTGCCCGCGCTGGCGGGGCAGGGCCCGTGCGCCCACGTGCCGCTCCAGACGGAAGTCGGGGTCGTCCAGCCAGTGCGCGCCGGTGGCGTCCTCGCGCGCCAGCTGCACGAAGCGGCGGTAGGGCAGCAGGCGTTCGCGCACGCGCTGCTGCAGATCGGTCAGCGTGATGCCCGGCCGCAGGATCCAAACGCCCACGATCATCATGAGGTTGGTGGGCGAGTCCATGCGCAGCCAGGCCGTGTCGACCTTGCTCATGCGCTCGCCTTCCAGGCCCAGCGAGCGGGCCAGTGTTCGGGCCGCGTGGGGGGCGGTGCCGGCGGCCTCGGTCTGGGCGCTCTGGGCGGTCTTGGAAATGCGCTGGACCATGGTGTCTCCTGGTCGTCCTGGGCGGACGCCGCTGTGTGTTGGGGATGCGCGTCTATTTTGCCGGTGGAGCGAACCGTAAGATACCGGGCCAGCCCCTAGACCGCCGGCCCCAGCAGGGGCGCCGGCACCCTCATCAGGAGAACCGCATGTCCGATCTCAACGCCCGTTTCGAAGCCGCCGTGGCCAACTCCAAGAAACTGGCCGAACGCCCCGACAACACCACGCTGCTGAAGATCTACGGCCTGTACAAGCAGGCCACCACCGGCGACAACACCGAGAAGAAGCCCGGCTTCAGCGACCTGGTGGGCCGCGCCAAGTGGGACGCCTGGAACGGTTGCAAGGGCACCGCCTCGGACGACGCCAAGCAGCAGTACATCGACCTGATCGAATCGTTGTCTTGACCCACCCCCGCCGCGCGGCGCGCGACCCCCTCAAGGGGGCAACGCGTGTGGCCCGGCACAGCCGGCTCCACCGCGTTCTGGACCCACCCCCTCGTGTCGGAACAGGGTGGGCACCTCGGGCCTGAATGCACCAGCGTTCAGGCCTTTTTCTTTTTCGCCGCCGGCTTTTTGCTGGCCAGCAGTTCGTCCAGGTTCTTCACGATCTCGCCTTCGATGCGGTCCTTGAACGCGCCGAGCAGAAAGCCGAGCTGGGCGTCCAGCTCGAAGTGGTCGCCCGAGACCTTGAGCGTGCCGCTGACGCCGGAGCGGCTGAACTGCACCTCGTCGGCGTCGTCGCCCTCTTCGTAGGTGCAGGCCATGTCGAAGTCGGCCTCGGCCTGCTCGGCCCATTGCCAGGCGATCTTGCGCGCACCGGCCAGGCCCAGCTGGTGTTCGCGGTGGATGTGGATCTGGGCCATGGGGTCTCCTCGTGTTCGGTGGTGATGAGTGACCGCTGGCCGCCAGCGTGGCGCTGGAGGCGGGCAGCAGGGCTTGCAGGGTGGCGCTGCGTTCGGCCTTGGG
>Ga0075012_10004007_pt1 | contig 13802 bp, 14 predicted proteins | sample All_14_2_FD_71474 | JGI IMG/M metagenome (GOLD analysis project Ga0075012, IMG submission 71474) | Freshwater microbial communities in response to fracking from Pennsylvania, USA - Allegheny Zone_MetaG_DW_15 | ecosystem: Environmental > Aquatic > Deep subsurface > Groundwater > Drilled... | reverse complement strand
CACCAGCAGCGCCAGCAAGCCCAGCAGCCACAGCAGCGTGACGCGGTTGCGCCCCGACGGCCGTGCCACCGTGGTTTGCAACAGCGCAAAGTCAAGAGAATGGTCAGCAGCGGGGTGGTGGGCCATGGGCAACGGGTTGGGGTTCACATCATAGTCAGGGCACGGCGGGCCCGGTCTGTCACATCATCCGGCCCGATTGATCTGTGTCACGGCGCTGGCGTGCGGGTCCGATAGATTCGGGGGCGATGTCCCCAACTGCAGTGCGCGAAATTTCCCTCCACACGGTGTGGCAACTGGCCCGCCCGGCCTCACTGAGCCTGACCGCCGTGGGGTGTGTGCTGGGGTTCAGCTCGGCGGCGGGTTGTGGTTATGCGCTGGACTGGGCGGGCGCCGTGGCGGCGCTGCTGCTGGCCTGCGGCTTTCACGCCGCGGTCAACATGCTGCACACCTGGCATCTGGCGCCGCGCGATCAGCGTCTGCCAACCCCACCGGCTAACGTGATGGGACCCTGGGGTGCGGCCTCGGGCCTGCGCCTGATCACGCGGGGCAGCATCACCGTGACCGAGCTGCGCCAGCTGGCGTGGGCGCTGCTGGGGCTGATGCTGGTGGCCGGGTTGGCGCTGGCGGTGAAAGCCGGTGGTGGGCTGGTGCTGCTGGGTCTGGCAGGCCTGCTGCTGGCCTGGGCCTATGCCGCGCCACCCTTGCGTTTGGGCGCGCGCGGCAGCACGGAGGTGGTGACCGCGCTGGCTTGGTGGCTGGTGGTGCTGGGCGCCGACTACGTGCAGCGGCACCAGTTTTTTGTGATTCCGGCGGTGGATGCGGTGAGTTTTGCGCTGCTGGCGGCGGCCATCCCGCTGGCGCAGCGGGCCACCCAGGCCGCTGACCGCACCACGGGCGACCCGCGCCCGGGCCTGGGCCCCCAAGGGCTGGCCGCACTCGGCACGGCGCTGATGCTGCTGGCCTACGGCTGGCTGGTGGGCGGCGTGTGGATGCTTTACCACCCGCAGCAGGCGCTGTGGGGGCTGGTGTCATGGCCGCTGTCGCTGGGTGCCATCGGCCTGCTGTGGTTGGCAGCCCGGCAGCCACACCACGCGCCATGGGCCTGGCGGCTGACCGTGGCAGCCGCCTTGGTGCACGGTCTGAGCATGGCGGGCGGTTTGCTGACCGTGACGCTGTTCTGACCCCGCGACGCGCCCGAGCCTGCGGGACCGGGCCCGCGCCCCGCAAAAACCGCTTGTCAGGTGCATTTTTTTTGAATTAAAATACATTTGTACAAAAGTACTTTTTCTGATTCAGCGTTGCTTTTGGGCACGCACGATGTCGCCCGACCGCCTGTTTCACCACCCCGCCGTGGTGAGCGCCGCGGCCAGCTCCCGATGGGAGGCTGGTTTTTTTTCCACAAGGAGTCTTCATGCCACCAACCTCTTCTTTTCGTCTCACCCTCATCATCGGCACACTGGCATGGGCCGGTGCCCAAAGCGCACTGGCGCAGTCGTGTGGCCGGGTGACTGTGGCCAACATGAACTGGCAGTCAGCCGAAGTTTTGGCGCACGTTGACAAGCTGATCCTGAGCAAGGGTTATGGTTGCGAGGTTGAGCTGGTGCCCGGCGACACCATGCCAACACTGAGCGCCATGATGGAAAAAGGCAAACCCGACATCGCCCCTGAAGCCTGGATCAACGCCGTGCGTGAGCCGCTGGAAGCAGCTATAAAAGACGGGCGCCTGCACTACGCCGCCCGCGCCCTGACCGATGGCGGCATTGAAGGCTTCTGGATCCCCAAATACGTGGCCGATGCCAACCCGCACATCAAGACCATTGACGACGCCCTGAAACACCCCGAGCTGTTCCCGGCCCCGGCCGACAAATCCAAGGGCGCGGTGTTCAACTGCCCGTCCGGCTGGAGCTGCCAGCTCACCACCGGCAACGCCTACAAGGCCTGGGGTGCCGACAAGAAAGGTTTCATGCTGGTGGACACCGGCTCCGCCGCCGGTCTGGACGGCTCCATTGCCAAGGCGTATGAGCGGCAGCAGGGCTGGCTGGGCTACTACTGGGCACCGACCGCCATTTTGGGCAAATACGACATGGTCAAGCTCGATGCCGGGGTGCCATTTGACAAGGTGGCGTTCGACACCTGCAACACCAAGGCCGATTGCGACAACCCGACCAAAACCGATTGGGCCAAGTCTGAAGTGTTCACCGTAGTCACCGACCGCTTCAAGAAAACCGCTGGTCCGGCCAACGATTACCTGACTAAGCGCAGCTGGAGCAACACCACGGTGAACCAGCTGCTCTCCTGGATGAGCGACAACCAGGCCACCGGTGAAGACGGCGCCCGGCACTTCCTGAAGACGCAACCCGCCGTCTGGCAAGCCTGGGTCAGCGCTGAGGTGGCCCAAAAAGTCAGCCAAGGGCTTTGAGCATGGCGTGGTGGGACGACTTTCCGGCCATGGACAGCCAATGGCTGAGCCAGCTCAGGCGTGCCATTGATGGCGCGTTTCGCAGCTTCTCGCGCGAGTACGGCGAGGCGGTGGAGCTGGCTTTTGAGCCACTGCGCCAATTTCTTTTGGCCAGCGAGCGCCTGCTCACGCAGTCGCCCTGGCCGGTGGTGATGGGCGGCATCGCCCTGGTGACCTGGCTGGCATCACGCTCAACCAAACTCACCTTGAGTACCGTGTTGATCCTGATGCTGGTGGGCTACTTTGGCATGTGGCAAGACACCATGACCACCATCTCGATGATTTTTGTCTGCACCGTGGTGGCGCTGGTGGTGGGCTTGCCGATCGGGGTGGCCATGAGCCGCTGGGAGCGTCTGCAACGCCTGGTCAACCCGGTGCTGGATGTGATGCAGACCATGCCCAGCTTTGTCTACCTGATCCCGGTGGTGATGCTGCTGGGCATTGGCCGGGTGGCCGGCATGATTGCGGTGGTGATCTACGCGGTGCCGCCGGTGATCCGCTTCACCAACCTGGGCATCCGGCTGGTCGACAAAGACCTGCTGGAGGCGGCGGACGCCTTTGGCGCGGCCACCTGGCAAAAGATGCTCAAAGTGCAGCTGCCGCTGGCGCTGCCCACCATCATGGCGGGCATCAACCAGACCATCATGCTGTCACTGGCCATGGTGGTGGTGGCCTCGATGATTGGCGTGCCCGGGCTGGGGCAGCCGGTGCTCAAGGCCATTTCCAACCAGTACTTCACCATGGGCTTGTTCAACGGGCTGGCCATCGTGGGCATCGCCATCGTGTTTGACCGCGTGTCGCAGACCTACGGCAAGCGGCTGCAAAAGCATCTGGAGGTGGTCCATGGCTGAGCCAAATCAAACCAGCGAGTCGGTGGGCATCCGGATCAAGCACCTGTACAAGCTCTTTGGCCCCAACCCGGCGCAGCATCTGGAGGCGGTGCAAAACGGCATGAGCAAGCAGGAACTGCGCGAAGCCCATGGGCATGTGCTGGGCCTGCGCGACATCAACATCGACATGCCCGGCGGCGCCATCCAGGTGGTGATGGGTTTGTCCGGCTCGGGCAAAAGCACGCTGATCCGGCACATCAACCGGCTGATCGAGCCGACCTCGGGCGAGCTGTGGGCCGGTGCGCACAACGTGATGGCCATGAGCCCCGGCGAGCTGCGGCGGTTCCGGCGCGAGCGCACCGCCATGGTGTTCCAGAAGTTTGCCTTGTTCCCGCACCTGACGATCCAGGAAAACACCGAGTTCGGCTTGCAAATGCAGCACGTGTCGCGCAAAAAACGCCAGGAGGTGGCGGTGCGCTGGATCGAGCGGGTCGGCCTGAAGGGTTACGAAGACAGCTACCCCAACCAGCTCTCGGGCGGCATGCAGCAGCGCGTGGGGCTGGCCCGCGCCCTGGCCAACGACGCGCCGATTTTGCTGATGGACGAGGCGTTTTCTGCGCTGGACCCGCTGATTCGCGGCGACATGCAGTCGGTGCTGCTGGACTTGCAGCAAGAGCTGGGCAAAACCATTGTCTTCATCACCCATGACCTGGACGAAGCGCTGCGCCTGGGTGACCGCATTGCCATCCTGCGTGATGGCGAGGTGATCCAGCAAGGCACCGGGCAGCAGATCGTGTTGCAACCAGCTGACGAGTACATCAGCAGTTTCACCCGCGACGTGAACCGGGGCCGCGTCATCCGCTGCCGCACGCTGATGACACCCGGTGTGATGGTGGCAGGCCCCAGCGTGGACGCCAGCCTGGTGATCGAGGAGGTGGCGCGCCTGCTCAGTGCCGAGGGCCAAGATGCCGCCAACGTGGTCAACAGCCGTGGCAAGCCGCTGGGCAACATCAGCATGAGCGACATCATCGCCGCCATGGTGCCGCCCAAGGCGCCAGAGGCCGCCGCGTCCGTTTGAAGCACCGGATTACCCGGCACGAAACAGGAGGCCGATGGGCCTCCACCCCACAAGAAAGGACATCATGATTCGGTCCATCCAGACCCTGACCCGCCGTGTTGGCGGGTTGACACCCGACGGGAGCCCGACGCGGGCATCCAGCCGCCTCACGCAGGTCGTCACCACCGGGGCACGCGGCGTGATCGCCCTGCTGCTGCTGGGCTCGGCCGTCGGCCTGCAAGCCAAAGACATGGTGAGCGTTGCCAAGCCGGAGATCAACATGCGCGCCGGGCCCGGCACCGGCCACCCCACGCTGTGGACGCTGGCCCGGGGCTATCCGCTGGAGGTGCTGCGAACCCAGGGTCAATGGTTCAAGGTGCGCGACTTCGAAAAGGATGTCGGCTGGGTCTACCGCCCGTTGGTCAGCCAAGTGCCCTATGTGGTGGTGACGTCGCGCACGGCCAACGTGCGACAGGCACCCCATACGCGCGCACGCATTGTCGACAAGGCCGAATACGGTGACGTGATGCGTCAGCTGGAGCGCCGCGCGGGCTGGGTCAAGGTGCAGCGCACAGACGGGCCCGCAGGCTGGATCGCGCGCCAGCTGCTTTGGGGCCGATGACCCGCCCGCTATTGACCACCTCGACAGGCCAGCCATGCTCCAACACCTGATGACCTACAACACGCTGCAAGACCTGGCCTATGCCTTGTTGGCGGCAGCGTCTTTCATGTTGCTGATGCACGCCTTGCGGCGGCTGATCTTGCACCGCCTGCAGCGGGTCGCCAAACACACCGACACGGTGATTGACGACTTCCTGGTGGAGGTGCTGTCGGCGACCCGCATCTTGCTGGCCAGTGCCCTGGGCCTGTATCTGGGCAGCCATTTCCTGACGCTGCCCGAGACGCTGGGCAAATGGGTGGACCGGGCCTTTGCCGTGGCGCTGATCATGCAGGTCGGCTTCTGGAGCACGCGGGCGCTGATGTTCTGGCTCAAGCATTACTTCAGGCAGGGCGAATCAGAAGACACCGGCTCGCGCGCCATGACGCTCTCGTTACTGTCCTTTTTGGGGCGCATGGTGATCTGGGTGCTGGTACTGCTGTCGCTGCTGGACAACCTGGGCGTCAATGTCACCGCGCTGGTGGCCAGCCTGGGCATTGGCGGCATTGCGGTGGCGCTGGCGGCGCAAAACATCTTGGGCGATCTGTTTGCCTCGCTGTCGATTGCCATCGACAAACCTTTTGTGATTGGTGACTTCATCATCCTGGGTGAAGAAATGGGCACCGTGGAACACGTTGGCCTCAAAACCACGCGGCTGCGCAGCCTCGGTGGCGAGCAAATTGTGGTGTCCAACAACGACCTGCTGCAAACCCGCATCCACAACTACAAACGCATGCAGGAACGCCGGGTGGCCTTTGCCATTGGCGTCACGTACGACACCCCGGCAGACACGCTGGAGCGCATTCCCGACCTGATCAAACAAGCCATTGCGGCACAGCCTGATGTGCGATTTGACCGCGCCCATTTCAAAGGTTTTGGCGCGTTCTCACTGGATTTTGAAGCGGTGTACTACGTGCTCAGTGCCGACTACACCGTGTACATGAACGTGCAGCAGGGCATCAACCTGCAGGTGGTGCGCAGCTTTGCCGAAGAAAAAGTGGAGTTTGCCTTCCCAACCCAAACCCTGTACCTGAACCACAGCGCGGTCCCCGGACTGGCTCCGGCCGCGGTGCAAGCAGCAGCCATGAAACCGGCATGACTTGTCTGTATTTTTAGCCTCCAGCCCTTGGCTGTTCGCGATGAATACCCTCGGTCTGACACAGGCTGTGACCCGCCTGCCAGGCCACGGGCCTTGGCCATAATGGCAGCCATGTCCACCCGCCCGCCCCGTTCGCTACCACGCCGCCAGTGGCTGGCTACCTGCGCGGGTGCGGCGCTGCTGCCAATGGCCCGGGCCGCTGCGCCACAGCCCCGGATCACGCTGCGTTTTTCGCATGTGGTGGCCGAAGAAACGCCCAAGGGCCTGGCGGCCAACCGCTTCAAGGTGCTGGTGGAACAGCGCTCGGGCGGGCGCATTGGCGTGCAGGTGTTTCCCAACGCGCAGCTGTATGGCGACGCCGATGAGATGCAGGCGCTGCAGTTTGGCGCGGTGGATTTGGTGGCGCCGTCGCTGTCCAAATTTGGCCGCATCGGGCTGCCTGAGTTTGAGCTGTTTGACCTGCCGTTTTTGTTTGACGACCTGGCCGCCGTGCGCCGCATCACGCTGGGTCCGCTGGGCCAGCGGCTGCTGCACGGGCTGGCGCGCCAGGGGCTGGTGGGGCTGGGTTACTTTGACAACGGCTTCAAACAGATGAGCGCCAACCGCCCGTTGCTGGCGCCGCAGGACTTTGCCGGCCTGCGCATGCGCGTGCAGGCCTCACAGGTGATCGCCGCGCAGATGCGTGCGCTGGGCGCCCGGCCGGTCACACTGCCTTTCAGCGAAACACGCCGCGCGCTGGCCAGCGGTGTGGTGGACGGCACGGAAAACCCGGTGTCAAACTTCTGGACCCAGGCCATGCACCAGGTGCAGACCGACCTGAGCCTGACCAACCACGGTTACCTGGGCTACGCGGTGGTCACCCACCAACGCCTGTGGCGCCACTTGGGCGCCAACGACCGTGCCCTGATCAACCAGGCCCTGCAAGAGGCGCTGGCCTTTGGCAACCAGATTGCCGATGCGCAAAACGACAACGCGCTGGCCGCCCTGCGCCAGGCGGGCACCACCCGCGTGCACACGCTCACCGCGGCGCAGCGCGAACGGCTGCGCCAGGCGGTGCGACCGGTGCAACAGCAACTGGCCAGGCGCCTGGGCCACCACTGGCTGCCCGACCTGCAAACCGCTCTTCAGGGTTTTCCCTAGCTGTTGAAGGCCACAGTTGTGGCGCTGCAGGCGACGCCCTACAGTGCGCGGGTTCGATCCCCTCTTTGATAGTTCACTCACAAGGAAACCTGCATGAAATTGACAATGAAACTGGTCGCGGCCGGTGTGGTGCTGGCATTTGGCCTGGGTGCGCAAGCCGCACCGCTGATCATCAAATACAGCCACGTGGTGGCAGATGTCACGCCCAAAGGCCAGGCCGCGCTCAAGTTCAAGGAACTGGCGGAGAAAAAACTGCCCGGCAAGGTCGAGATCCAGGTGTTCCCCAACAGCCAGCTGTTTGGCGACGGCAAAGAGATGGAAGCCCTGCTGCTGGGCGACGTGCAGATCGTTGCCCCCTCGCTGGCCAAGTTTGGCAAATACACCAAACAGATCCAGATTTTTGACTTGCCTTTCCTGTTCAATGACATCGAGGCGGTGGACCGCTTCCAGGCCAGCCCCGAAGGCCTGAGCATGCTCAATTCGATGGAGAAAAAGGGCATCAAGGGCTTTGGTTACCTGCACAACGGCATGAAACAGCTCTCGGCCAACAAACAGCTGAGCCTGCCCACCGACGCCAAGGGCCTCAAGTTCCGCATCCAGGCCTCTGACGTGCTGGACGCCCAGTTCCACGCGGTCGGTGGCAACCCGCAGAAACTGGCCTTTGCCGAGGTGTACCAGGCGCTGCAAACCGGTGTGGTGGACGGCACCGAGAACCCGTGGTCCAACATCTACAGCAAGAAATTCCACGAAGTGCAGAAATTCATCATGGACAGCAACCACGGCGTGCTGGACTACATGGTGATCGGCAACGCCAAATGGTGGGCCGGCCTGCCGCCTGACATTCAAAAGGGTTTGTCTGAGGCCATGGCCGAGTCCATCAAGTTCGGCAACAAGGTGGCGTTTGACGAAGACATGGCGTTCCGTGACAAGGTTATCAAGGACAACAAGGCCAAAGTGGTGCCGATGACCAAGGAACAGCTGGCCGCCTGGCGCACCGCGATGCAACCGGTGTGGAAGAAGTTTGAAGGCGATATCGGCAAAAACATGATCGACGCTGCGCTGCGCGCCAACAAGTAAGCCGTCTGACAGACCCCATCACCCCGGCCTGGAGCCCGCGCGTGCGGACCTGGACCGGGGTCTTTTTTGGAATATTCCATGAAATTTCTCGACCATCTGGAAGAGTGGATCATCGCGCTGATGCTGGCGGCGATGACCGGCCTGACCTTTTTACAGGTTGTGATGCGCTACGTGTTCAACAGCGGCTTCTCCTGGGCGCTGGAGCTGACCACAGTGTTTTTTGCCTTCATGATCTTCGTGGGCATCTCTTACGGCGTGCGCGTGGGCTCGCACATTGGCGTGGATGCGCTGGTGAAGATGCTGGGCCACAACGCGCGGCGCAATGTGTCGATCCTGGCGGTGCTGCTGAGCCTGCTGTATGTGGGTTTTGTGCTCACCGGCGCCAGCATCTACGTGCTGAAGATGAAAGACGTCGGCATCGAATTTGAAGACATGCCGATTGAGCGCTGGCAGGTGCTGGCCGTGATGCCGCTGGGCTATTTGCTCACCGGCTTTCGCTTTTTGCAGATTTTGACCGGCCTGATCAGCGGCAAAACCCAATCTCTCTCCTTGGCAGACGAAGCCGCCGAAGCCCTCAAACTCAAAGCCGAGGACACCCCGTCATGAATACCCTGGTGTTGTTTGCCGCCCTGTTTTTCTTCATGGCCATTGGCATGCCGATTGCCATCAGCCTGGGGCTGTCCAGCCTGCTGACCATCTTTTTCTTCTCGCAAGACTCGCTGGCGTCGATGTCGATCAAGCTGTTTGAGACCAGCGAACATTACACGCTGATGTCGATCCCGTTCTTTGTGCTGGCCGGTGCGCTGATGAGCACTGGCGGCGTGGCCAAGCGCATGGTGGCGTTTGCCATTGCTGCGGTGGGCCACCTGCGCGGCGGGCTGGCCATTGCGTCCATTCTGGCATGTATGTTGTTTGCCGCGGTGTCGGGGTCAAGCCCGGCCACGGTGGTGGCGATTGGCTCCATCGTGATTGCCGGTATGGTGAAAAACGGTTACCCCATGGCGTTTGGCGCCGGGGTCATCTGCAACGCCGGCACGCTGGGCATCCTGATTCCGCCCAGCATCGTGATGGTGGTTTACGCCGCCGTGACCGAGGTGTCGGTGGGGCGCATGTTCATGGCCGGGGTCATTCCGGGCTTGGTGCTTGGCTTCATGTTGATGGCTGCCGTGTGGTGGCGCGCGGGCAAGCTCAACATCACCCCGCCGCCCAAAGCCAGCACGGGTGAAATTTTCAAGGCGTTCCGCGAATCCATGTGGGGGCTGGCGCTGCTGGTCATCATCATGGGTGGTATCTATGGCGGCATCTTCACGCCCACCGAGGCGGCCGCGGTGTCGGCCGTGTATGCGCTGGTGGTGGCTTTGTTCATCTACAAAGACCTGACGCCCAAACAGATCCCGCATGTGTTTCTGGACGCCGGGCGCACCACGGTGATGTTGATGTTCATTGTGGCCAACGCGCTGCTGTTTGCCCACGTGCTCACCACCGAGCGCATTCCGCAGACCATTGCCGAGCAGATTGTGGGCATGGGCATGACGCCGTGGATGTTCCTGCTGGTGGTCAACATCATCCTGCTGGTGGCGGGCAACTTCATGGAGCCCACCGGCATCATTTTGATTCTGGCACCCATCTTTTTCCCGATTGCCACGCAGCTGGGCATCGACCCGATTCACCTGGGCATCATCATGGTGGTGAACATGGAAATTGGCATGGTGACGCCGCCGGTGGGGCTGAACCTGTTTGTCACCAGCGGGGTCACCGGCATGAGCCTGGTGCAGGTGACCAAGGCGGCGCTGCCGTGGCTATCGGTGCTGCTGGTGTTTTTGGTGATGGTCACCTACATCCCGCAGATCTCGTTGTTCCTGCCGGACATGATTTTTGGCAAGTAAGATGTTTTTTTAGAACGCATCCGCTTTTCAGGGCGCCAGCCCTGATGACACAGGCGCCAGAAGCTGCTTACGCAGTCGCTTCTGGCGCCTTTTCTTTTACACCGCATCCGCCACATACGGGTTGCTGCGCCGCTCGCGCCCAAAGGTGCTCTCCGGCCCGTGGCCGGGAATGAACACCGTGTCGTCCCCCATCGGCCACAGGCGGTTTTTGATGCTGGCGATCAGCATGGCGTGATCCCCCTGCGGGAAGTCGGTGCGGCCAATCGAGCCGGCAAACAGCACATCGCCCACAAAGGCCCGCTTGGCCTCAGGTGAGTAAAACACCACATGGCCGGGTGTGTGCCCTGGGCAATGGCGCACCTGCAGCGTGCGGTTGCCCACGGTGACGGTGTCGCCATCGTGTAACCACCGTGTCGGCTTGAACAGCTTGGCGGTCGGAAAACCAAACATCTTGCTTTGCGCGGGCAGCCCGTCAATCCAGAACTGGTCGCCCTCGTGCGGGCCAACGATGGGCAAGCCCAGGCGCTCAGCGAGTTCGCCCGTGCCCCCGGCATGGTCAATGTGCGCATGTGTGAGCCAGATCTGGCCCAGCGTCAAGCCCAGGCGTTTGACTTCGGCCAGGATCAGGTCCAGATCACCCCCCGGGTCAATTACCGCGGCTTGTTGGGTCTGGTCACACCAGACCAGGGAACAGTTTTGATCAAAGGCGGTGACGGGAATGGTGAGGTACTGGAACATGTTTCAAAAAAAGATGGCTGAGAACAAGACTGGTGAATGGCTTGAGTATGCATGGAAGTGGCGGCGGCTTTTGTGGCTTGCATGTCCAGGTGCTATGGCTTGTTGGCCAAACCCCGCGTGGTGCGCACTTTTTTAGATGCGGGACATGCGCCCGATGGCCATCGAGCCCAACACCCCCACCGCCAACACCATCAGCACCCCACCCGACACCCGCTCCAGCCACGGCAGGGCTTTGCAAAATTGGCTCAAAACCCTTTTATTTCCTATGGCTACTGCTATCAAAATATCCCACAACAGCACCACGCTGAACATCCACAGGCCGTAGCCGATCTTGAGGGCCGGGCTGCTGTGGCTGGCGCTCACCACGGTGGCCAGGCTGGCATAAAACAGCGCGTTCTTCGGATTCAGGATGCCCGACACAAAACCCATGCCCGCGCCGCGCCACCACAGGCGGGCCGCAGCTGCGGGTTGTCCGGTGCGATCTGCCATCTGGCGCAACGGGCTGTGACCTGCATGGCGGATGAACATCACCCCCATGTACAGCAAGTACAGGCAACCGCCCAGCTGCAGCAGCACAAAGAGCGCGTTCCCCGGCTGCAAGACGGAGACGCCGGCAAACGCTGCCACGATGAACACCCCGTTGGCCAACGCAATACCCAGGCAGACCCCGGTGGCCACCCGCCACCCGGCAGACATGCTGGTGCGGGCCACCAGAAAGAAATCTGGCCCGGGCGACAACAAGGCCAGAAAATGGGCCAGGGCAAGCATCACAAACGACTGGATCATGGTCCAACTTCCTCAAGAGCAAAACCCTGGAGTCTGCAGACCGCCGTCGCCAATGTCTTGAAGAAAATTGCGCCCTTGGGTGTCGAGCGCAGCCCCGCCACTAGGCCTTGTAGCGCCCGGGTGTCACACCCACATGAGCCTTGAACACGCGCTGGAAATGCCCTTGGTCGGCAAAACCCAGGCGGTAGGCGATGTCCGCCAGCGGTTCACCTGCACGCAAGTGATGGCGAGCCTGGTTGATGCGTTGGTTCAACTGGTAGGCATGGGGGGTCAGGCCGGTGGCTTGGCGAAAGGCGCGGATCAGCTGGTAACGGCTCATGTTGGCCATCTTGGCCAGTTCGGTCAACGAGATCAGGGCATCCGCCTCGTGTTGTACATGTGCCAGAAGGGATTGCAACCTGCGGCGACTGTCTGTGGGCAGGGGCGGCGACAGGGCAGGCTGTCCCTGGCTGGCGCAGTCTCCCAAAAACGCGATCAGGGCGATTTCCTTCTCTGGCGCGCTGGCGTCAGAAAACAAAACAGCATTGAGCTGGCAGAACCGCGCGTAGATACCGGCATCCTGGGTCAGCTGCACCGTCTGCAGTGGAGGCACGCCGGATTCCTGCCACAGGGCCTGCAGCCAGCTGGCCTCCAGATGCAGCATCTGGTAGCTCCAGGCCAGGTTGGGCAGGGGGTTGCAAGCATGGACGTGGGCGGCTGGCACAAACACAACGGTGGCGGGCTGGATGACCGACGACCCGGTGCCCGCGCTGGTGAAACGGCTCGAACCCTGGTCCACCGCGCCCACGGAAAAGCTCGGGTGGCTGTGGGCTTTGTAACAGGCGCGGCTGTGGCAAGCCCGGCGGCTCTCGACATACGGCAAGGCCGGGTCACGCCAGAACTCGGCGCTGGCGGGTGGTGGGGCGGGCATGGCTGGGCAGCTGGCCATCACGGATCAGCAAGCCTCACAAGCTTGCACCGCGCTGCTGGTTTCCCGGCGTGTGCGCTCGGTCAAAAACTCCAGGAACACACGGGTGCGTTCGGGCAAGAACTGGCGGCTGGGCAGGGCCGCATAGAGGGCCAGGCGGCCGGTGATCCAGGGGCGCAGCACCCGGATCAGTTGGCCACTCGACAGGTAGGGGGCAGCCAAATCCACCGCCACCGAGGTGATGCCCGCACCGTCCAGTACCGCCCGCATCAGGGTGTCGGTGTGGTTGCTCCATAGAACGGGCTGCACGGCCACATCCAGCACCTCGTCCTGGCGCGCCGAGTTGAACAAACGCCAAGTGCCTTGTGGTCGGCCCGACATGGTCAGGCGCAGCACCTCGTGGTGGGCCAGGTCTTGCGGAACCACCGGCACATTCTTGCGCTGGATGTAGGCGGGTGAGGCCACCAGGATGGCCTCAGTGGCGGAAATCTTGCGGGCAATCAGGTCGGCATCAAAGTCCGCCTCGGTGGGCAGCAAGCTGATGTCGTAGTCCTCAATAGGTGGCTCCTTGAACGAGGCCACCTCGATGTTGAGTTGGATCTTCGGATGTAACTGCCTGAAATCTGCAATCAGTGGCGCAAGCACATGGGTGGCCAACACCGGTGGTGCCAACACCCGCAAGATGCCTTCAGGCTCGTGTGTTTGTGAACTGGCCAGGCTGTCGGCGTCATCAATGTCCTGCAGGATCAGGCGCACCCGCGCCAGATAGGCCTCACCCGCCACGCTGAGTGACAGACGCCGGGTGCTGCGGTGTAACAGCCGGGTGCCCAGATGGTCTTCCAGGTCGGCCACCAGGCGCGTCACCACTGCAGGCGAGATGTCGAGCGCGCGTGAGGCAGCCGCAAAACCACCTTCGTCGATGACTTTTTGAAAAACCCGCATTGACAGCAAACGGTCCATGGTGCACCTGAATGGCATTTCAAGGGCTTGATTATTTCTTAAATAGCAATGTATCAGTGATAAATAGGCTATTTTTCTTCTGAAACAGAAACTTTACAGTTCATCCCATCGACGAAACACCTTCAACACCGTGTTTCGAAGAACCCGGACAGACCTCAAAAAATTGTCTGCCGAGATTTTTTCAACTCTTTCAGGAAATACATCAT
>Ga0075012_10004006_pt1 | contig 13804 bp, 14 predicted proteins | sample All_14_2_FD_71474 | JGI IMG/M metagenome (GOLD analysis project Ga0075012, IMG submission 71474) | Freshwater microbial communities in response to fracking from Pennsylvania, USA - Allegheny Zone_MetaG_DW_15 | ecosystem: Environmental > Aquatic > Deep subsurface > Groundwater > Drilled... | reverse complement strand
GCGGTATCGTAGCGCGAGGTGAGATCGAAAACCTTGACCGCGAGGCGAAACCGGGTCTTCAGGGTGGTGTTGCCGGTGGCGGTGATCTCGGCCAGCACCTGGGGATAATCGGCCGGGTCGACGATGACGGTGACATCGTGAAAGTTCTTGGCCGAGGCCCGCAACAGGGTCGGGCCGCCGATATCGATATTCTCGATGGCATCGGCGAGCCCGCAGTCGGGATTGGCGACGGTCTTCTCGAAGGCGTAGAGATTGACGGCGACGAGGTCGATATTCTGCAGCCCGTGCTCGGCGCACTGCCGCTGGTGGTCGGCGTTGGCCCGCTGGTTGAGGATGCCGCCATGGACCTTCGGGTGGAGGGTCTTGACCCGGCCGTCGAGCATCTCCGGGAACCCAGTGAACTCCGACACATCGGTTACCTTGAGGCCGGCCGACCGTATTGTCCGGGCCGTCCCGCCGGTGGAGAGTATCTCGATGCCCAGACGGGCCAGTTCCGCCGCAAAGTGTTCGATCCCCGCCTTGTCGGTCAGGCTGATCAAGGCTCTCTCTATCCTGCTCATCTCCTTTCAATCCTTTCGTAAGAATGATTTGATCTTGCGGCGGTCGCGCTTGTCCGGCCGCCGTGGCGGAGTCATGCCACCGGCATGCAGGAGCCGGCGCATCTCCCGGTGCTCCTCTCTTCTGCCGACACTTCCCTCGCTCTCCTCGTACAGGAGGCTCGCCTCCTTCGCCGACCTGCGGGTCCCGGACACTGCCAGGACCGTGACCTCGAATTCCTCGTGACCGTTGTTGATGATCAGCTGGTCGCCGACGGTGACGTTTTTCGCCGCCTTGGTCCGGGCATCGTTATAGCGGACCTTGCCGCCGTTGACGGCATGGGTGGCCATCGACCGGGTCTTGAAAAAACGGGCGGCCCAGAGCCATTTATCTAAGCGGACAGCAGGGGCGACAGCTTCCATCGAGGCACCTTGACACCTTTCGTTGTCTGTAAATGAAGAGAAATAGAGTACACTGATTCGGCTGGAAGCGCATGAAAAAAGACAGTCGTTCAACCCTCCGGAAAAGCCCCTTGTCGGCACCCGGCAAACAGTGTATCTACAGGGTGTCGTCACAGTCGATCGCGCTCATTGCCGAGCCCTGGACCCTCGACGACGTGGACAACCGGAAACGCCTGGTACGCAGGCGCCATTACACTACGTGCTCTCATGCTTATTCACTCGGTCGGCATCAAAGACATCCAGACCCCGGTCAAGGTCCTCGAAAAAGGCGGTGGCCTGCAGGCCACCATCGCCACGATCAGCATCCAGGCGAGCATGCCGACGGCCAACCTCCCCAGCAGCTGCGTCGACGCCTTCACCTCGGCACTGAACGGCTCCCTCGGCGAGATCAGTGTCACCTCCTTCTCGAAGATCCTTGCCGATGTCCAGCACCGGCTGCAGGCCAGGGGCGCCCGCCTGGAGATGAGCTTTCCCTTCTTTATCGAGAAAAGAGCGCCGGTCACCAGGACCCGCAGCCTGATGGAATACGAATGCACCTTCTCCGGGGGAGTCGGCGACGACGAGGACTTCATCCTCAGCGTCCGGGTGCCGGTGACGACGCTCTGCCCCTGTTCGAAGGAGATCAGCGCCGACGGCGCCCACAACCAGCGGGCGGAGGTCGACATACGGGTCAAGTTCGACAACTTCCTCTGGATCGAGGACCTGATCGTCATGGTCGAGCAATCGGCATCCTGCGAGCTCTACGCCCTGCTCAAGCGGCCGGATGAGAAGTACGTCACCGAGAAGGCCTTCAACAACCCGATGTTCGTCGAGGACGTGGTGCGCAAGGTGGCCCTGGCGGCCCTCGCCCATCCCGATATCACCTGGTTCGCCGCCGGCGTCGAAAGCTTCGAATCGATCCACAAGCACAGCGCTTACGCCTACGTCGACAGCGACGAGATCCGCTGAAACCGGATCCGCCGGAAGCCGTCGCCCGGCGGTCATCTCATCCTCCCCGCCGTTATTTTCGCAACAGCCACAAAATCAGGGTAATGATGATGCTGATCAGGATGCATGTCGTCAGCGGGAAGAAAAACTGAAACCCTTCCCGCTTGATGAAGATATCTCCCGGCAGGCGGCCGAAGGGCAGCTTCTGCAGCCACGGCCAGGCCAGGCCGATCGCTACCAGCACCACCCCCAACACGACGAGTATCCGTTCCATTTCCTCCTCCGGCGATAATCTGTCGACGGCCAGGCCGCGGTATCAGACCAGATCGCAGGCATCGGCCGGCATCCAATGCCTGTCCTTGCCTTCCCACTTGACGTTGCAGCCGATCGGGTTGGTCAGGGGAATGGAGACCGGCCGGCCGGAAGTGACCTCCTCAAGGACCCGGTCGAGGTCGTTGACCGTCATCCGGCCGACATCGCGGGGATTGTCGACACCCCGGCCGGAGTACACCAGCTTCCGTTTCTCATCGAAGACGAAGAAGTGCGGGGTGCGCAGGGCGCCGTAGGCCAGGGCGACCGCCTGGGTCTCGTCATACAGGTATTTCCAGGGGAACTTCTTCTCCGCCATCCGTGCCACCATGTGAGCGAAGTCGTCCTCGACATAGGTGTTTTTGCTGTTCGAGTTGATGGCGACAAAACTGACCCCGCGGGCGGCGAATTTTTCCGCGGTCTTGCGGGTGGTTTCGTCGGAACCGAGGACATAGGGGCAGTGATTGCAGGTGAAGAAGACCACCAGCACCTTGGCGTCGGCGAAGCTGGCGAGCGAACAGGTGCTGCCGTCGGTTGCGGGCAGACTGAAATCAGGGGGACTGCTCCCCAGGGGCAGGGTGAATGACATGTGATTCCTCCATTTTCAAGGGGCAAGGGAAGGCTGCGGCGTTGTGGCATCCGGCGGGGCGACCGTTGGCGCCGACGGCAACCGTCGCCATCATCTTCTTTTCACCGAAAAAAGTGAGCGGCGACGGGCCAGGCCCGTCTCCTTTTCGCCGTCGAGCATCTTGCGCAGCAACTGCAGTTCGGCCCGCGCCACGCGCAGATCCTCCTCCACGGCGGCCTGTTCCCGCGGCGCCGCCGCCGCCCGGGCCTTCTCCAGCTTATCAACCTTCTGCTGCGCCCGGTACAGATCGAGGGCCAGGTGTCGTATGGACATGTGCTCCGCACTCCTTCGCATCGCAATTGACGGTTACGGCGGCGATTCGTCCGCCGTCCATTGATCGAAACTATACTAACAAACTCCGGGATGACAAGACCCGCGATGTGCCTGCCGGCAGCCGGCAGGCACATCGCCGTCCCCGGTAATGGTCACCCCGGGATGAGGAAACTCACCCGATTGACATGGAGATTCCGCCGCTGGACGGTCCTGTGGTAGGTGACCGCCGGCCTGCCGAAGACCATCATGTACCCGATCTCGTGCGATTCCGGCACCCCGAGCCGGCGCAGCAGATGCGGCGCGACTCTGGTCAGGGCCCATTTCGCCAGCCCGGACCACAGGGTGCCCAGCCCCATAGCCGCCGCCAGCAGTTCGAAATAGCTGAGGGCGATATGACAATCGACCTCCGCCGACGGGCAGTCGGCAGGACCCGACACGATCAGCAGGTGCGGCGCGCCGCGAAAGATGTGGTCCCTGCCGCTGGTAACGGCGTCGGCGATCATCGCTGTAAACAGATCCATCCCCGGGGGTATGCGTCCTTCCCTGATCATGGTATCGAGGGTGCTGTAGGTGGTGCGGCGCAGATCTTCCATGACCTCCGGGTCATCGATCACGGTGAACAGGACCTGCCGGTTGTTGACCCCGGTCGGGGCATGGGCGACGGTTTCGAGCAGAAAAGATATCTCTTCGCCGGACACCGGCTCTCCGCTGTAGCGGCGGACCGAACGACGCCCCTGCATCAGCACCGCGAGCTGCTGCGCCGACGGCAGGTTGCCTGCCAGGGGAATCGATCCGCCGGGATCGAAACCGCCGATGCTCAAGGCCCCGGTGCTGCAGACGGCCAGGCAATGCTGACAACCGATGCACCGCTCCTGCCGGACTTCAACTATCCGCGGCCGATCACCTGTCATCGCGATGATGCCATAGGGGCAGTCGGCGGCGCACTCACCACAGCCGATGCATCTTTTCTCATCGACAGAAAATTGCAGATCCATTGCATCCTCCGATGCTGACGTTGATCATCCGCCTTCACGGCATCCAGTTTGAAGTGATTCAACCCAAAGATATGGTTTCTTCTACAACCTTATGTTACCTATGAGAAGAAGGCTATGCCAGGGCTGAGGAATGGCTGGGCGCCCTCTGGGCGATCGCCCTGCATCGACCTCGGGGTCGGAAGCCTACAGAGATGTGCACAGTATTATTTATCGGTCATCGAATCTGCCAACCCGAAAAACCATGTTTGCACGGATATTCACTCTCATCCTGCTGTCGTCGCTATTGTTCGGCTGCGCCGCGACCCGGGAAACCAAACGCCAACTCGCCGCGATGACGACCCAAAATCAAGCGCTGCAGGAGAAAAACCGGAAATTGGCGGACCAACTGGCCGAACAGAGGCAGACGACCGCCCGACTGCAGCTGGAAATGGTGGAAAAGCAGGCGGAAATCGATAAGGCCGGGGTCGTCCGAAAAGAAATCCGGCGCAACGTCGAATTCCCCCGCCCCAGGGTCATGACGGCGGGGTCGCGGGCAGAGGCCGCAACCTGCCTGGCGGAAGTGGAAATAGAGACCAATGCCACCAGCGAGGCCTCTCTGACCGATGAGGGGAAAAAGAAATTTTCCAGGGTCGAGGATCTGCTCGAACAGAGTCGGTCCGCCCTGGACCAGGAACGATACGACGGGGCCTGCGCTCTCGCCTACCAGGCGCTGGCGCTGATTGATGAAATCCAGTTGCAGTCGGCCCCGGTCCGGAAGGTGAAGGCCAGCGCGTATACCGACTTCCTCGAACCGCTGCAGCTGCAGACGGTTAAAAAAAGCAATATCCGTTCACGCCCGAGCATATACAGTTCGATTCTGGAAACCCTGGCCGCCGGAGCGACGATTTCCGCCCATGGATTCCGGGGCAACTGGGTCAAGGTGACCACCGCCTCGGCGAAAACCGGCTGGATCTACTATCCTCTGCTGGCGGTGCCGTCTGCCGGAGAAGCAGGGGGGCGACCGTAACCGCCCGTTCCGCCCCGTCCTTCCCTCCAACCCGGGGCAAGCTCTCTCACCCCGCCACCACCTGGTTGCGGCCGCCGGTCTTGGCCTCATACAGCGCCCTGTCGGCCCGGTCGATCAGATCGGTGCCGCCGTCTTCCGCCCGCATGCCGGTCACCCCGACGCTGATCGTCGCCCGCAGCTGCAGATCTCCATGGACAAAGACATGCTGGGCGACACTCAGCCGCAGGCGCTCGGCGACCTGCACTGCCTGATGACATTCAGTCCTTCCCAGGATGATGAGGAACTCCTCGCCCCCATAGCGGCCGGCGCAATCCAGAACCCTCAGGGAGTCCCGAAAAATCTGGGCCAGCTGGACCAGGACGGCATCACCGGCAAGATGGCCATAACTGTCGTTGACCTGTTTGAAATGGTCTATGTCCATCATCAGGATGGAAAACTCGGTGCCGTATCGACGGTAGTACTCGCGATGGAAGGTCAGATCGGCCATGATCTGCTTGCGATTGGCCAATCCGGTGAGCGGATCGGTGGTTGCCAGCTGCTCGAGCTTGACCTGATTGTCCTTCAGCCTGCCCACCATCTCATTGAACATGCCGCTGACAAGGCCCAACTCGTCCTTGCGATGCACCGGTACGGCAACATCGAGATCGCCGTCGGCTACCCGAAGCACGCCGTCGGTCAGGGACTCGAGCGGGATGTTGATCTGGCCGGCGATGATCGTGGCCGTGCCGCCGATGGCAATGGTCAGCAGAGCTGTGATGAGGATGATCCGGTTCCGTGCCTGCAACAGGCCGGCGAAGACAGCATCGGCATTCTCGGCGATAACGAGCTGCCACGGGAGCTCGTTGAAGCGGCTGACCAGGCCGACCAGCCCCACCTCATCTCCATTGTCGATCCAGCCGAGCCGGCGAGGGGTCTCAGCCAGTTTCGCGATCTGCGCCGGGGTGATGGCCTTGCCTGCCCCTCCCTCCAGCGAAGTGACGGCATGGATCGTCCGGCCGTCCATGGTCAACAGCGCTACAATCTCCTGCACCCCGCTCGTCAGCGACACTGCGGCGCGCAACAACGGCTGCAGCCCCCCCAGTTCCACTTCGACCGCCAGAAACCCAAGACTAATGGAATTCCCCGGCGCGTGCAGCGGAATACCGACAGGCATCAGGGGGGTGGCTTCATCGCCGGCAAACACCACCTCGCCTGAGAAATACTGCGCCTGGTCAACCCGGCCCTGCCAGCCATCCGGCAGCACGATCGGCCGATCCGCATCCGGGGTGTCCGAGGCCGCCAGCATCCTCCCCTCCCTGTCCAGCACGACAAGACGGCGATAGGCCGGAAACTGTCCCTTAATAAGCGTCAGATACGTGATGATATCACGGCGATGCGACTCCTGCCGCTTCTTGCTCGCGGGATCGGTCTTACCGCCGTCAGCATAATACGCCTGCAGATTGTCGAGAACGATAAAGGAATTGGCGAACACCCGAAGATCGTACCTGCACTCCTTCAGCCAGAGGCTGATCTCGCGCTCGACGATTGCGGCCGAATCGACGAATTTCTGTTCGATTTTCTCGGTGGTGGCACGGTGGGTCATGTCATACCAGAACCAGCCCATGCCGATCGAGGGAACCAGGGTGACCAGAATCGAAAAAATCAGTATTCGATTCCGGATCGATCGAAATCCTGTGATGTTCCGTCCGTTTTCCATATTCTGCGGCAAGGCCTTGACCTTCCCCCTGTGCAAGATTCGACGATCCGAACATTCAGGCACAATCATCCCGATCGAGGTCTGCAAGGTCACCGGTCGACACCCTGCCAGGAAAACAATTCTGCCGATGATTACAGACCGTCCGAGCGGGTCGCGTGATGGGGCAATGGAGTAAGGTCGATCGCCGGGGCTCTCGAACCCTCAGTGCTGACCTCCTGGCAGCAGGTTGTAGCAAATAATCTGCACAAGTTCAAGCAGGTAGGATACGACATCGGGACAGCCGTCCCGATTCCGGACAACTGTTCCCATTATTTTTCCGTCTTTCTGTATCTGTTATTGGCTCTTCAAAGCGGATATTGTTCTGCAATCATGCAAGAAAATAACCGTGGACAGAAAACTGCAACGATTTATCGATCCCTGGCCGCCGAGTTCCTGTTGTTTTTGCTGGAACCGGAGGATACCGGCAAGACGACGGCAGTGTATGGGCGTCGGCAGCGCCGTACCCGTTTCGACAACCGCCTTGGCGGGACCATCAAGATATTTTTCTGGCTCGGCGTAACCATACTGGTCTGGGGAGGTTTCCCCGATCTGTGCGCTCTTGTCGCCACCGTCTTGCAGCAAAAATGACGGACCACCTCCAGACTCAGCCCCGGTACGGCTCGACCTCGCTCAGGAACCACCGCCCTGCCGCCTGCCATACCGATCGCCTTGACTAGTCGGATACGGTCAAGATCTCAAGGGAAGCGATCAATCCGCCATCTCGAACAGCAAAAAGGCTAGTTGGCAAACCGCAAGCCGGCGATCTTCAAAGCTCCACGATGGTAGCCATCCGGGAACAACTGTTCAAACGTATCGAGATCCAGATCGCAGCTTTCGCAGGTTTCGTAAATATTGGGGATGCGATGCTGTACTTGATGGACATCGCGGAGATAATAGATGATCTGCCAGTGCCTCTCGGTAAGCTGGCCACCCGGAATCTTTAATTCCATGGCGCGATGGACGGCAAAGTTTTCGTCCCAGGCGTCCGGATCGACGAGAAACCCCCGGACATCGGTGGTGTAGACCTTGTTGTTGGACAGGGCGCGAAGATCTGCGACGCTTTCCCGGATATGGGCGCCGTAGGGCATTTGGCTGAACCTGTAGTGAATTCCAGCAACCCGGCACGCGCCTCGGTGGTAGCCTGAGGGGAAGAGTTTCTGCATCTCCTGGGGGCGAAGGCCGTTGGCCTTACAGACGGAGAAGATGGTCGGACAGGAGCGGGTTTTTTCGTAGACATCCCGAATGTAGTGAATCACATCCCAGTGCTCACGGGAAAGCACTGGAATTTCGCACTCCCTTGCCATTCCTTCGGCAAAATTCTCGTCCCAGCACGCCGGGTCAATCAGACATCCTTGTTCGTCCACCTCATAGGTCTTATCCAAATGGGAAAATAGTCTCATTGTCGTTCCTTTGATCATTGATCGATAAAAATTTATTTTCAAACGTTGGCTGCCGCCTGCATCTGGGCTCCGGTGAATGACTTGGCGACTCTGCAATCAAGAATCCGTTGCGGTCCATCGGAGCGGTACGGACAAGCATGACACATCGATGGTGACACCCCCTACCATACGATAAAAGACCTTCTGGTCGTTCAGTTTGCAATCGGCGCCGGTACAGTGCCGTAGGTTGCACGAGAAGCTTTTCCCCTCAGGATCGACCTTGGCCGCTGCGGACTGTCCAAGGAAACCGAGAGGATGGATCTTGACGTTTTCCGCCACACCATCCCTGCTGGCAGGCTCTTTGTCAAAGATGATGAAGTGGCGAGTAAACAGCCGCAATCCACCCGTGTCAGGATTTGATCATCTGTACCGCTGCACCGGCAATCATCAGCGAATTGGTACAGGCATCCACGTATTCCACTTCCATCTCTTTGACAGAGGTTGGTTTTGTTTCCTGCATCCATCGGCAGAATGGGCGCTCTATTCGTATTCTGAAATATAGGTGATTGCCATTATGAGCCGCAATCGGCTGGAATCTGAATTTTATCTGCGGTTTTTTCCGACAGGGACTAGGTCCAGCACCTATCGAATCGGAAGCAGGGCGGATTCAGTTCGAGTGATCGCATCGGCCCCGTTTCTCTCTCAAACGAGAGCTTCATCAAGTCACTTGGGACCGCTTCTGCTCCAGGCCCGGGTTTGTTGAAAAACTCAGCCCAGGTTGAACACCGGGAATTCTATTGCCGACTGTCCTGCTGTTTTGGCGAGACAAAACTTCCTGACATTAACCATGAGCTAGCCACTCGCCCATGAAATTCCGATAGTTACCTCTCGCGATGGAGCGGTTGCAATTTCCGCATGGAGCAGACGTGTGAGACTTGGGCTCAACCAGGGATAAGCGTTTTGTGGTGCGAAGATCTCCGCTGCGGAAAGAGAGACGCAACGTCCGGATCATTCCAGCATTTCGTCGAAACCGAATTAGCCGCTCTCGAACCGTTGCCTGCCGGAAACGAGGATATAATCATAGTCCCATGGGACATCGGTCAGCAGGTGCCGGAATTCGGGCCGGAAGACATAGGTCGTCACCGATCGGTCGATACCATCCTGCCGCCTGCGACTGTAGTCATGACGGACATTTGCGGTCAGCAGCTTTTGCAGACGCTGACGGCTTGAATACCACTTTTTCCCGGTCGGAGTCTTCCCCGGTTTGGAGTTGTCGGCCTAGCCTCTTCTGCAACCGAAGCCGGATTTGACGATACGGCACAGAAACGCCTTGGTGTTGCCGAACATCCTCGATACCCGGATGTGGCCCGGACCGAAGGACGAACGATCAATCGCAGCAACAAGGGCATCAAGTCTCGGCGCTTTTTTCCTGATAATCTGAAGGGCTCGAACCACCTTCGCCTTCGTCTCTTCAAGACCGAGATCCGGATACAGCCGCTGCAGCCAGGCAGCCGGCATTACATCGGTTATCCCCGTAAAAGAGGCATCGGACAGCGCCTGAACCTCCCTTCTGAATCTTTCCACGGGAATGCCGGCCCTGTAGAAAGGATGATGCCGATAGATGGCGATCGGCTGCGGCAGCACCGTGTCTCGTCCATTCAATGCCGAACGCATGGTAATTGAACAGGCAAAATCATGGCAGAACAGGCAGCCTTTCAGCCTCAGGATATTGGTATAATCCCAGGTCCAGTCAAGACTGCCGATAAGGAGATCAAAGAGGAAAATATTGTCGGCCATCCTCGCTGCAGGCGGCAAGGTTTGCAGATGCGCCGGATCAGGAATCTCCTGGATGAAGGAGGTGGCCGAATTCGACTCGAGGTGTTGAGTGACCAGCGCAGACACCCCGGGATCGAATTCGGCCAACAGCAGCACCGGCCTGAGATCGATCAGAACCGGCAGCGGAACCGGGATTTGCAGCAATCCCGCCAGGCGGCAGGAAAGCCAGTCGATGATGACGGTCTTCCCATCGCCGCCGCTGCCGGCACACCTGATGACATGGGTCATACCGCCATCAGTTTCGACAACGAGGAATATGGTCGATTCTCTTCTGATCGCTCCACGCCAGGAAACCGCCCGGGTGATGGTTCCGTCCGACAATGATGACCCAGGCGGCGATAGTGGAGAACAGAAATCATCATGTGGGATTTCCACGACCGGTGTTTTTCTCCCTCGAAGTGCGATTGATCTGGACAGCGTGGTATTACCGCCCGAGATCCAAGCGGCGATGCCTCCCGCCAGGTTCTACCTGTTCTCCCGGAAGACGTAATCCTCCTTCAATTTCTTGTCGTATTTGACCACATTGATCTCTCCCAGATATGTGTTGAACAGCGGATATCCGCTCTCCGCCCAGCCGACGATCCCATTTTTGACGAGATAGACGTTTCTGTACCCGTACTGGTACAAGGTCCCGACAAAATATGTCGCCCGATGGCTGGTCCGGCAATAGACCCACATCTCCGTCTCCGGGTCCGGCCATTTGTCCGGCATCGTGTAGGCATGGCCGGAATCGACATTGTTCGAGTCCTTGATGTGGCCGCTGTCGAACTCCGCCTGGGTCCGCAGGTCGATGAGGACCGCCTTGCTTCCGCCCGCCTGGATCTCCTGCCATTTCCGATACAGATCGGCAGTGGTCCTGAACCGGTCGGGAGGAATCTGCGCCTGCATCTGCTGAAGTATCGATTTTTCACCGCTCCTGGTATCTGCGGCCGTTGCACCAACCGGCACGATACACGACATCATCAAAATGACCGCCGCCAAAATCCGCTTCATGACCTCCTCCCTTGTGATGATGGTTGTTCGGTTGACATGCCAGGAGCAGCCGATTGCCGCATTTCGGCGGGTACCGCCTGCAGCTCTACCGATTCCAGTCCATTTGCAGGTTGCCCCGTCGCCCCGGAGCAACGCTGCAATCAAGGCTGATATCCCCTCGCATGTATCCCGGTCAGGTTTGATTTTCCTCCCGCTTTGACGGGCGATTCAGGCGAAGTCGCCTCCGTTTCCCGGCCCGTCGCTGCCTCCCCCCGGTACTTCTGCGGATTGACGATACGCCAGACCAGCCAGCAACAAAGCATGGTCAACGGGAGAACGATGTACAGTACGACAGGAAGAAACCACAGGCCGACGATCCCATCCGTTACTCCGATCATTTTGCCCCCCTTCGGTTATGTGCAATCGGCACCAGCGCCATTACCAACCGTTCACCAGTGATATCGCAAAACGAATACCAGTATGGCGGCAATCGCCGGAAGAAACGCCGGCAACATTGTACCGCACTGTAATTCCACATATTTTAATTTTAAGCTGTCGATATCAGGCGATTGGCTGACCTTGGGAGGCGCAAATAATGTCAACAGGTTAGACATTTCCGCCTTGACGATGTATAAACAATTGACAGTGACGGAGAAATGCTCATACCCACACATGCGCGTTGACGACAGAAGAGGTGCGGCATGGCGGAACAACTCCAACTTTCGGACACGGAACTGTCGTTGTTCTGCGAGATCACCACCTCATTCCACACTATTCGGGACATGGATGCCCTGATCCTGGATATCTTCAGCAAAATCAAATCGCTCCTTAATATTGAAGGCGCCTCCATCGCCCTCCATGATCCGGAAAACAAGGAGTTTTATTTCATCCGCACCGTCGGCGAAGGCGCCGGCATGATCAACCCCGGCAATTCGACCCTGCGATTCTCCGACGACAAAGGTGTCGCCGGCTGGGTGCGGGAAAACGGTTGTGCCGTCGTCATCAACGACGTGACCCGGGACAGACGTTTTTTCAGCGACATGGACGCCAAGGGACATTTCAAGACCCGCTCGATGATCTGCGTTCCGCTCCAGACCAGGAAGGGGTTTCTGGGAGTCCTCTATGCCCTGAACAAATTGAACGGCGAATTCACCGAGCGGGAAAAGAAAATACTGGAGATCCTTTCCGGGACCATCGCCGTTTCCCTCGAGAATGCCCAGCTGTATGGCGAGTTGCAGGATCACCTTCATACCCTCGAACGGGAAAAAAGGCTCCTCCTGTCCCAGGCCCGGGCCGGATCAGGCTTCAACGCGATCATCGGCTCCAGTCCGCCGATGCGCCGGATGTTCGAACTGATCGGAAAGGTGATCGACACCCCGACCACGGTCCTCATCCAGGGAGAAACGGGGACCGGCAAGGAACTCATCGCCAAGGTCATCCATTACAACGGACCGCTGAAAGACAGGCCGTTCGTCGCCGAGAACTGCGGCGCCCTGCCGGAACAGCTGCTCGAGAGCGAGTTGTTCGGCCATGTCCGTGGGGCATTCACCGGTGCGGTAACAACCAAGAAAGGCCTGTTCGAGATCGCCGACGGCGGCACCATCTTCCTCGACGAGATCGGCGAGATGTCGCCGCACATGCAGGTCAAGCTCCTCCGGGTCCTGCAGGATGGCCGGTTCCGCCCGGTCGGCGGCAACCAGCCCCGCCAGGTCAACGTCCGGATCATCGCCTCGACCAACAGGGATCTGACCGATCAGATCCGCAAAGGTGCCTTCCGGGAGGACCTCTACTACCGAATCAATGTCTTTCAGATCACCCCCCCGCCCCTGCGCGAGAGAAAGGGGGACATCCTCTTCCTCGCCAACCATTTCCTCCGCAGATTTGCCACAAGAAGCGGCAGGCCGGCGCCCGTCATCTCGCCCCGGGCCCTGGATATGTTGATGCGGTTCGACTGGCCGGGCAACGTCAGGGAACTCGAGAACGAGATGGAACGGGCCCTGGCCATGGCCGGGGAAGGAAAGGTCATCCGCCGGGAATTCCTTTCCGACCGGATCCGGGGTATGCCGCAGCAGGGATGGATTGACGGCGATGCGGATGCATCCGCCCTGACCCTGAGAGACTCGATTCAACGGATGGAGGCGCAGATCATCCGCCGGGCCCTCGCCGCAACCGGCGGCAACCGCTCGCAGGCGGCGAAATCGCTCGGAATTTCCCGCCAGGGGCTGCTCAACAAGGTGGCAGCCTATGACATTTCTCTCGATTAGGTCCGGTGGCCGGCATGGACCGCATCTGGCGTGGACTCGGCTTCGGCCTCCTGTTCGTCCTTGCGGGAACGGCGCTCTACTTTTCGCCCCTCGGGCAGAAGATCGAGGAGGAATACGGCCTGGCGATACTGTTCAGGATCCGTGGACCGCGTCCTCCCCCTGACAATGTGGTCATCGTCAATCTCGACCAAGGTCCCTCCGCGCGACTCGGACTCCCCGGAAATTTCAGCGCCTGGCCGCGAACCGTCCACGCGAGGATGATCGACCGACTGACCGAGTGCGGGGCCGGCGTCATCGTTTTCGACGTTCATTTCGTCGAAGCGAGGAAACCGGAGGATGATCGGGCCTTTGCCGATTCGATCCGCCGGGCCGGCAATGTCATCCTGTTCGAGGAGATCAGACGGCAGGTCGATGCCTCCACCGAAAGAAGAGAGGGGGCGGGTGATATCGCCGTCGACAACCTCGTCCCGCCGCTGCCCCTC
>Ga0075012_10004003_pt1 | contig 13807 bp, 8 predicted proteins | sample All_14_2_FD_71474 | JGI IMG/M metagenome (GOLD analysis project Ga0075012, IMG submission 71474) | Freshwater microbial communities in response to fracking from Pennsylvania, USA - Allegheny Zone_MetaG_DW_15 | ecosystem: Environmental > Aquatic > Deep subsurface > Groundwater > Drilled... | reverse complement strand
CCAGTACCTCGTTGGCGAACAGACACTAAGTTACCTTCAGCCTCTTTCTCACCAACGACAAGCATAAACGGGATTTTTTTCATTTCTGCATCCCTGATTTTCTTGCCTACCTTTTCATTACGGTCGTCAACGAATCCGCGAATATCGTAATTATTTAACAATTCTGAAAGTTTTTCTGCGTACTCATTGTAATTCTCTGAAATTGGAAGTATCGCATATTGTTCAGTACTTAACCAAAGTGGAAAATCTCCCGCACAATGCTCCAATAAAACGGCAACAAATCGTTCCATAGAACCAAATGGTGCACGGTGGATCATCACTGGTCGATGCTTTTGATTATCTGCTCCTGTGTACTCCAATTCAAAGCGCTCTGGCAAGTTGTAATCAACCTGAATTGTTCCTAATTGCCACTCACGTCCAAGTGCATCTTGAACCATGAAATCTAATTTAGGACCGTAAAATGCAGCTTCACCATATTCTACAACAGTTGGTAAGTCTTTTTCCGCAGCTGCTTCGATAATCGCATTTTCTGCTTTCTCCCAATTTTCGTCGCTTCCAATATATTTAGTTGGATTCTCTTTATCACGTAAAGAAATTTGAGCTTTGAAATTTTCGAATTTTAATGTCTTAAAAATATAAAGCACTAAATCAATCACTTTTTTGAACTCATCCTTCACTTGGTCTTGCGTACAGAAAATGTGTGCATCATCTTGCGTAAATCCTCTTACACGCGTTAACCCATGTAACTCACCTGATTGCTCGTAACGGTAAACGGTACCAAATTCAGCAAAACGAACTGGTAAATCTTTGTATGAACGTGGTTTTGATTTGTATATCTCACAGTGGTGAGGACAATTCATTGGTTTTAACATGAATTCTTCACCCTCGTAAGGCGTACCAATTGGCTGAAAAGAATCTGCACCATATTTCGCGAAGTGACCTGATGTCACATACAATTCTTTGCTACCAATGTGTGGAGTGATAACTTGATCGTAACCTGCTTTGCGTTGTGCACGCTTCAAGAAATTTTCTAAACGCTCACGCAATGCAGCACCTTTCGGTAACCACAAAGGCAATCCTTGACCAACTTTTTGTGAGAAAGTAAACAATTCTAATTCTTTACCCAATTTACGGTGATCGCGACGTTTAGCCTCTTCTAATTTCTCCAAATGCTCTACTAATTCAGCTTGCTTAGGAAATGTAACTCCGTAAATACGCGTTAATTGTTTGTTTTTCTCGTCACCTCTCCAGTATGCTCCAGCAATAGCCGTTAATTTAACAGCCTTGATGAATCCTGTATCTGGAATGTGCGGTCCACGGCATAAATCAGTGAAGTTTCCTTGAGTGTAAAACGTGATGTTACCATCTTCAAGTCCTTCCAATAATTCGATTTTATAGGGGTCTTGCTTTTCCGTAAAATAGGCAATTGCCTCAGCTTTAGAGATTTCTTGGCGAACAAAAAGATTCTTCTCTTTCGCTAATTCCTTCATTTTAAGCTCAATTTTCTCCAAATCCTTTTCAGAAATTGAATACTCCATGAAATCTACGTCATAGTAAAACCCATTGGCGATTGGAGGTCCAATTGCTAATTTGATTCCTGGATAAAAGAATTCCAATGCTTCCGCCATTAAATGGGCAGATGAATGCCACATGGTCGATTTTCCTTCGGTGTCATTCCAGGTCAACAATTGCAGTGTTGCATCAGCGTCGAAAGGACGTGTTGCGTCAATAACTTGACCATTGACTTTAGCGGCCAATACATTTCGTGCTAAACCTTCAGAAATACTTTTTGCAACATCTAATGCTGTTGTTCCTTTTTCTACTTGTTTAACCGAACCATCCGGAAGGGTAATGTGAATCATGTGTGTTTGAAATTTGCCTGCAAAGGTAGTGAAATTACTATAATAATTCGGAGTTCGGAGTTCGGAATTTAGTATTTGAGTCGTTCCAACACGAACTTCTACCTCTAGTCTCAAGTTTCTAGTCCCCAGTTTCTAAAAATAACATTCAAAATTTGTGATTTCCATGAATAAATTGTTCATTTGCTTTAGGTCATGCCAGCCGAAACTACTACATATCACTTTTACCGTCAGCCATTTGTGTTGATTTTTATGTGTTTTGCAACTGGTATATTAGTGGGGCAATTTATCAGTGATTATAACACAAGTATATTCCTGTTTTGTTGCTTTGCGATTGTCTCCATTACTGCCTTTTATAGCGATCGTTTAAATGGGAAGTTGTTTTTCTTATTTGCTGGACTAGCTTTTATCTTCTTGGGAATTTTGGTCTATGTGCAGAAAACGAATAGGAGTGAGGTAAATCGCTTTGAGAAGATTTATGCTGGTAATAATCCATATTTATTCCGAATCACTGAAATTTCAAAAAGCGGCGGTGCATGGCGGAAATGTGTTGCAGAAATGGTGGGTGTTTACAATGGTGATAAGTTGACGACACTCAATCAACCATTTTTAGTTTTTCTCGAACAAGAAGGGTTGCATGCAGAAATAGGCGATTTATTGATTTCAGCTGCTGAAATTACACCGATTCAAAACAGAAATAATCCAGGTGAATTTGATGCAGTGAAATATTGGGAAGGGAAAGGAATTTATAACTTGACTTTTATCGGGAGTACTTCTTATCGCTTAATTGACCGAACTGAACAAGGTTGGTTTGAAACGAAAATTTCCGCCTTGAATGATTATTTGAGTCGAGTTTTTGAACGTCACTTTGAAGGACAGCAGCTGGGTGTAATGAAAGCCCTCGTATTAGGCGATAAATCCTTGCTTGATACGGAGACTAAAACGAGCTTTAGCAATAGTGGTGCAATGCATGTGCTGGCTGTTTCTGGTTTACACATTGGATTGATACTGTACCTATTTCTTTTTGTACTTGAGCGCATGTCCAGTTTTCTATCCAAACGAAACGCATTGCTGATTGTCATCGCTTTGCTTTGGATTTATGCTGTAATTACAGGTTTATCACCTTCGGTTATTCGTGCTGTTTTCATGTTTACTGTTTTAGCTGGGACCCAACTCTTCGCGAAGAAATACGATTCCATGAATGTCCTTTTTTTTAGTGCATTTGTTTTATTGATCTTCAATCCACTTTACTTATTTGATATCGGTTTTCAACTTTCCTACCTCGCAATGGTTGGAATTTTTGTTTTCTATGGACCAATAGAAAAAACGATTATCATCCAAAACTGGCTTTTAAACAAGGTTTGGCAAGGAACGGCAATTGGATTTGCTGCACAATTAATGACCGCACCTTTAAGCCTCTATTATTTCCATCAATTTCCGAACTATTTCGTTCTGACCAATATTGGAATGATGGCTTTTTCGGGGCTCATTCTGGGGTTTGGTTTAGGACTTTTCGCTGTTGCGGAAGTAGGATTTTTAGCGAAGATTGTTGGCTTTTTATTATGGTTTATTCTCCTACTAACCATCGAGTTTATTGAATGGGTTGAACAACTACCTGGAGCTGTAGCATATGGATATAGCTTTTCCTTGATCTTTGTTGCTCTTTTGACGATGGCCTTCTTTTATCTACGTTATGGTCAGCGAAAATGGATGTTGGTCGGAACTTCGATTTCAATTTTGGTGATTTTTATTTTCATTACGATCGAACGAAATGAAAATATGCATCAGGAGGAGGTTTGTGTGTTTAATACAAATCAATTGATTGTTTCAGTGAAGAAGGGCGATGAGATTTATTGTTTTTACAAAGGTCAAGAAAAGGAATTGAAAAAGGCAAAGTTTGCCTTAGAATCATACGCCAAAATTTATCCAGGTAGGATTCATTATCAATCCTTAGAAGATAGTTCTTATTCACTTAAATTATCGGCTGGGAGTGTTGAAATTGAAAATCAAAAGGGATTCTATCAACTTGAAGTGAACAAAGAAAAGTATGCAATTCTATATAAGAATAATGATTTATCCAATGTTTATGATGATTTGACAATTATCGGCTTGCCTTATGTTTCATCTCCAGTAGATGTTTCACTGAAAAAGGGGAGCTATCGAATCCCTTTACATCAGAACTTATAATTTTGTGACCGTTTTTAATCTAAGGTAAGCGTCAAACAAAAAGTAGTATTCCGTTTTTTTAGCAGGATTTTCAGTGTCTTTCAATGTGTACGTAAACCAATAAGAATCGAGTGTTTCTTTCCCCGCCTCATCAATTGTATTTTTAGAAAATATTTCACTGAAAGTTTCTTCAGCAATTGCTTTATATTCTAAAAATAATGCGAAACGTGCTTGATTTTGAAGCAAATCTTGCACCCTTACTGTTTTTTTCTTGTACCCAATTTCCATCAGGTTTAAAGTGTGATTGATTAAATTGTCTTTGTCAATCGGACTCAATTCAGCTAAAGGAGATTTGTAGAAGTTATAAAATCGTTCTTCTTCTTCCGTTGCAATTATTCCAGGGTAGATGAAGGATTCATTAAAAAGATATTGTTTGTAACGTTCATTGTGTTTTTTTGGAATTAATACACTTTCCAGGATCTTAAAGTCGCGAACGATTGCGCTTTGATCAAGCTTGAACTCCGATTGAACGATTCTTAAGGAATCACCTTCTTTAATAGAGAAAACATGGTATTCTTTGTATATTACTTTATTCGTATCGTTTTGCACAATCATGCGCTGATGTTCGATTATTTCATCCAGTTCTTTGTCAACTATGCCTTTTTTTTCATTGTTGTATTTTAGTTGGTATAAAGAATCAAGTGATCGATAGGACGCTGGCTTTAATACAATTGTTTCGCCAAATGCGATGGAGGAATAGACAATTGAATCTCCCAAGTTTTGCTTTAAGTATGCTTCACAAGCATTGTGTCTGCGATCGAGAAATGATTCGGGTGTTTCAGGTGGTGTGTAGTGTAAACCACAAGAAGCAATCAAAGCAATTAAAAAGCTCAGCAATAGAAATCTTGAAACAATTCGATTCATACTTTAAAGTTAATGAATGATTACCATAAAAAAGAGGCTTCAAAAAAAAATCCATCTTTTCAGATGGATTTTAACATTATCTATTTAGCATGACTGGCATCACCAGCATTAAAATATCTTCATCTTTATTTTCTGGATCGGAAGGCATTAATAAACCAGCTCTGTTTGGCTCACTCATTTCTAAACGAACTTCAGGAGTATCCAAATTGTTTAACATCTCTAAAATGAAACGTGAGTTGAAACCAATTTCCATGTCATCACCATTGTAATTACATGTTAAACGCTCATTTGCTTCATTCGAAAAATCAACATCTTCTGCGGACAAAGCCAATTCAGAACCTGCTAATTTCAATTTTATTTGATGTGTCGTTTTGTTTGCAAAAATCGATACACGACGAATTGAACTCAATAATTGAAGACGATCAATTGTCAATACGTTTGGATTCTCTTTTGGAATTACTGCTTCGTAGTTCGGGTACTTACCATCGATTAAACGGCAAATTAACACCAAATCATTAAAGGTAAAAACCGCATTTGATTCATTGTATTCCAATAATACTTCTTCCGTACCTGTTAAATTTGATTTCAACAAATTCAAAGGCTTTTTAGGTAAGATGAAAGATGAACTTCCTGTCGCTTCAGAATCAGTTCTTCTGTAACGTACTAATTTGTGCGCATCTGTTGCAACGAAAATAATGTCTTGCGGTGAAAATTGACAAAACACACCACTCATCACTGGACGCAAATCATCGTTACCAGTAGCAAAAAGTGTTTTATTGATTGCTTTTGAAATGATATCACCAGAAATCTTTATTGAATTACTATTTTCAATTGAGGGTGTTCTTGGGAAATCTTCTCCGTTAAAACCAACCATTTTAGATTTACCATTGTCGTAAGCGATTTCAACAGAAAAGTTAGTTGAGTTCACCATGAAGGTGCACGGTTGATCTGGAAGATTCTTCAATACATCCAACAAGATTTTTGCTGGAATTGCAATCTTTCCTGATTCGTTCGCCTCAACGGTTAAAGTCGTACGCATTGTCGTTTCCAAATCTGATGCAGAAACTGTAAGTTCTCCATCGTTGATTTCGAAAAGGAAATTATCTAAAATAGGTAGGGTATTGCTCGTGCTCAACACACCAGAAATACTTTGCAAGTGACGTAATAAAGATGTACTTGAAATAATAAAGTTCATTTCGCTCAATTTTAACTCAAAAATAGAAAAGTGACCGATGTCTTTGACAGGGTCACTTTCTTTTTTTTCTTTATTTATTAACAATTAAGCCATCAAACTAGCCTACTGGCTAAAAAATCCCTTTTAGTTTTTAATGAACTTCATTTTTCTAGGATTCGAAATAGACGTAATTTCAAGGTAATACATACCACTCATTAATTCGCTTAAGTTGAAGTCAGCACTAGATCCATTTACAACTTGTTTCATTATTAATCTTCCACTTGCATCGAAAATGCTTATTTCCTCGTTGACAGAAACATCAGATATGGTAATGAAATCATCACATGGATTAGGGAAGATTGAAGTTGAATTCGTATTCAATTCCTCAGCAATTCCTGCACCTGGAGATCTTACAAGGAATTGTCCCATCATTCCATCATCTTCATGGGTTAACATATGACAATGATACATGTAAGGAAGCGTATCATTGTAAAAATCATCGAACTTAGCGATGAATCTAACCACACTTCCACCTGCAGGAACCAGGAAAACATCTTTTCTTCCTTGCTGATTTAATGGAGGTGCAACTCCGTTAATATCCAACACGTAAAATTGAACGTCGTGAATATGAAAAGGATGTGAAATGGGTGAATTATTTGTGAGTGTCCAAATTTCAGTGTTTTCAAAAGGAACAAACTGATTAATCATCATCATGTCAAACGGCATCATATTAATCAAAAATGGTCCTTGAATGGCTGTTGGACCCATATTTAATGGAGAAAAAGTAAGGGCTCTGGTAACATTTGCGTTTGCCTCGAGATAAGGCGTGTGCGTAACCAAAGTTGTTGGAATAGTGGTAATTGGTGAAGCAGTTGCAGCGATTACATCAAAATCGAGTACGATAAAGTTATTTCCATTCAAAGGGTTCAAGGTGTAATTGGGAATTACTTGTCCAGCACCCATTCCAGGTTGCGTCGCTCCATAAACTGCCGAAGGTAATTCTGCTCCGTAACTCATTAATTGTATAGCTTGTCCAAGTTGACTACTAAAATCGACTAGTAATTCAGCTCTTTCCCCTGGTGCAAGCATTAAGCGTGTCATTGAAACTGGAGCTGTTAAAAGTCCACCATCTGAAGCTATTTGATAAAATGCTTGGTTGTTTGAAAGTCCAAGATTGTACACACGTTCACTAGATCCATTTAATACACGAAAACGAACCACCTGCGCAGGAACAGTTGCAACTGGGTCAATTGTACCATTAACCATCAATGCTGTGTCAAGCGCCGACATTACAACAATCTGGTTGTTGGCATCAAAAGCTTTTGTTTGAATTACTAATGGTATGTCATCAACACCGTAAGTTCGCGGTAAGACAAGTGCAGCTTCGTCATTGTCACGAACAATTATCATCCCTGCAATTCCTTTCTGTACATGTTCGTTTGTATGCATGTGCAAATGCGGGTGATACCAGTAGGTTGCTGCCCAGTCCATAACTGGAATAACTGGACTCCAAGTTGTTCCAGGAGGAATAACAGTGTGAGGTCCACCGTCATTTTCAGGTGCAACATGCATCCCATGCCAGTGGATTGTTGAAGTATCCATTAAACTATTCGTCACGTTAATTGTAACTGTTGAGTTTTTATCAAGAATTAAGGTTGGTCCCAGCAAATTTCCGTTTGCGCCATAGGTAGAAGTTGCATTTCCTGGATAGAAGTTAACACTGCCTTCTTGAAGATTCAAATCGATATTAGATCCCGTTAATGTTGGGGGAATTGCTAATGGATTCTGACCAAAAGAATGATAGGCAGTGATTAGTGTTAAGGCTGATATAATTAATTTCATAGCGGTAAATTTTACTCCGCCAATTTAGTCTTTTAAAGGATGCTGTTGTGTAACAATTGTTACTCAGTGCGAATTCCTTCCATGTTCATGGGGAAATAAGGATGCCCAATTAAAATCGGATTAAAAACGAAATATTGGCACTTCACCAGTTCTCCATTGGGTAACTCACACCAAAACTTATTCATATCCACTAATACTTCATAACCAAATTCATTGCGCTGAGGAGTTTCTGAAGGAATTCTGAACATACGCAGTTTAGAAGATTTTCCTGAAGTTTCATTCACTGACATTACAGCAAAAGGAGTAGTGCGCTTCAAGCTATCAATTTGCTTATCGTTGAGCTCGTAATTTGGAATATCAAAGTGAATCTTTTTGAAGTTTTGCAGATACCTGAAAATCATTGCTGTTTCTGCATTCTCTAATTTTTTTCCTTGCTGATAAACGGCTAAATCTGATTTGTTTTTAGTCACTGTAAAGCTTCGAGCAGGTTCTTCATTGAAGCGAACATCAACTTTCGAAATTTTATCTACCGTAAGGGCAAAAACATTCGTACACATCCATTTACGCTTATCGGCAAAAAAACGTGGTTCAATAATTCCTTGCAATCCTTTTATTTTCATCATAACCGGAACATCACTCTTACCATCTTCTGCTGTTTCAAGTAGCATGATTTGACCATAATGATCTTGAGCCGATGGTCCGATATACCAAGTTTTTACCCATTCTCCTTCTTGGAAAATCTCCACTTTGGTATGTTGAGCTGACATTAATTTAACGAATTGTTTGTGCGAATTATCAGGTAAGTATCCCTTAAATTCAATTTTACTTAGAGCTTCTAAAATGAAATGCGCATTCTCCTGAGAAATACAAGATCCATCTGAATCCGTCCACTTTTCACCATCTTTAACGATTTCTATTTTATTCGAATAAGAATCTGTTATAACGATTTTGTCAACTGTTGTTGTATCTGCAACGGCGAAGTCGATTAATTCAGTAACAGATTTCCCAGAATTGTCCATCAAACTCATGGTGTACATCGTTAACGCAACAATGATTCCGAGAGAAGCGACAAGTAATATGATTTTCTTTTTATTCATTTTCTAATAGATTGATCAGCAAGGATAAAATGCTTAAGCATATTTACGTTTACGGATGTAAGTCAATACAAATGCTAATACTAGAATTAAAGCAACTGGCAACAGCAAGTTCAAAACTTTAAAGAATCCTGCATCTTCCTTTACTTTTTCATTGTCAATTGCTCGAATATCAATTTGACGACTACGAATGTCTAGGACAGAATTGTCCCCCATCATGTAATCAACTAAATTTTGGAAGAACTCTTGGTTTCCATAGTACAAAGGTATGCGAAGTTCTGCCAATTCTGGGTCCATACGCAAGTCATTCACTGCTTTTGGACGATACATGAAGGTTTTGCCATCTTTAGAAGGCATTGAATCGTATTGATTGGCAATCATTCGACCATTTCCAACCAAGAAAACTTTTCCTTCTTTCGAACTTTTTTCTTTGTACTTAATTACTGGGTTTTTAGCAAACTCATCAACAATTCGGTTTTTAAAGTGCGATTCGAACATTCCTTCTGACAAGGCTGCTAAACAAACTTGATTAATCGTATCGGTTGGATTGTCAACCAATTCTGGTTTTGGACCATAATTTAGAGGCATTGCTAGACTCACCATCGGCGCCAATCCAGTGACATTTGAATTGGTCGAAGAGGTTAAAATAGGAGTCAGCACTTGTTTTTTATTATCAACCAGTTGAATTTCGCTGGTGTACTTCAATGAAACAGGTTCTACATTTCGCGCAATAGGGTGATTTGTTGGTGTTGCCAAGACATGGAAGAACCAAGGAATCATTGATTGCTTTGCAAAAGGGACTGATTTTGGAGCACAACTCACATCAGCGACAAGATTCTCATTTAATTTCAATCCATAGTCGAATAACATTCGTTCAATCCCTGTGCTCATGCGTGTTGTATGAGTCATTCCGCGAACATTTAACGAATCTTCATTGAGATTTAGGGCATCAACAAAACACATAAGTCGACCACCTCTCATTAAAAATTGATCGATGATGTATAAATCTTTGTCACTGAATTTTTGAGTAGGACGAGCAATCACTAGTCCATCAATTCCGTCCAGCGCCGCCAATGAGTCATTGATGGTTACATCAGCAATTGAATAATAATTTGAGATTAATGCTCTTGCTCTTTGTGTTTCTGCAAAAGGAAGTTCTCCATGTCCTTGTAAAAAGGCAATTCTTGGTTTTGTTTCTTGGATTGCGCGACGTAAAGAACTTACTAGCATGTATTCTAAATTGTTGATTGAATTCTCAATCAATTGCGTCATGTCCTCCATTTTATATGGTTTCCCTGGAGGAGTTCCTGGCAAGAACTGGATATTATTCACGGTAGAGCCGCCATAGTCAATGACAGCACCAGGCCATAATAACATTTGACTTTGCGAACCATCTTTTGTGTAAGTAATGTCCATCGGAATAATACCTTTTCCTTTGGCATAAAGTGATTCGAATAAGACTTGTTGATCCGTTTCAGATCCAGTTGATGGATTGATGAAAATGTACTCTATTCGATCTCCTGCATATTGTTTGAATTCCTTCAGCTTGTCCTCAATTGCGTTTCTAAAAAGCTTCAAAGATGCAGGAAGATTTCCATCTAAGTATATTTTCAGGGTCAATCTATTCTTGAAATTATTCTTGTTCTCTAAAAAGTCAATTGTACCTTGAGAAAGAGAATAGCGACTGTCTTCCGTCATATCGATACGCTTGTAAACGAATGAACTGATGACATTAACGAGAATTATTCCTGCGATGAAAATGGCAAGAAAAGTCCAATTAAAAATTCCTTTGGAAAGTTTTTGTTTTTCTGACATCGCTTATTTTTTAATAGATTTAATAACAGTCAACGCGGCGAAGATGAAAAGCGAGATCATGGATAAGAAATACACCAAATCACTTGTGTCAATAACTCCTCTTTTGATTGCGTCGTAATGCATTGACATTCCCATGTATTGAACTACGTAGTCAAATTTTCCCATTAAGTTAAATGAACCGATAAGGTGAAAACCATCGTATAAGGTCCAACTTAAGAACATGGCAACAATGAAAGCAACAATTTGACTGCTGGTAATCGATGATGCAAAAATACCAATAGCAACGAATGTTGACCCAAGTAAAATTAAACCTAAGTAAGAAGTAAAGGTTGCACCATCATCAATTACACCAACTGGTTTTCCGAGGTAATGCATCGAAAGGTAATAAATGAAAGTGGGCATTAATGCGATAACGAGTAGGGTAACACCAGCAAGGTATTTTGCCATTAAAATTTGAAAATCAGAAATTGGTCGTGTGAAAAGTAACTCAATTGTTCCTGTTCTGCGTTCCTCAGCAATAGATCGCATGGTAATCGCAGGAATTAATATTAAGAAGATAACAGGTGATAAATTAAAAAATGGAATTAAGTCCGCCTCTGTTCCTTCTAGCAAATTGGTATTCATCGAAATGATCCAATGGAATAATCCAGATGCGATCAGGTAAATAAGAATAAAGATGTATCCGATTATTGAACTTAGGAAACTTTTAATTTCTTTGAAATAAAGTGCTCTCATGCAGGCTTTCTATTTATAAGTTCCAAAATTAAGATTTCATTTTGATTCATCAATAGAGAAATGGTGTATAGTTGATTTTATTGAGCGAGTGGTTTTTTTAATAGAACATAGAACCTAGAGCAGAGAGCATAGATTGTTTACTTTGGTAAATTGACATTTTGCTTTTTCCCCCTTTGGAGGGGGGCAGGGGGGAGGATATTGTTTAATAGTTTCAAAAAGTAATTTTAACTATTTTGATTTTCAAAATTTTATACCCAAGCACTGTTGTTTTCTTTTGAAGAGCAGCTTGTCCCGATTTTTCTTCGGGAGAGTCGAAAGAGGTTGTCGAGACACCGAATTTTCTCAAAAAAAAATCCCTTCGCAATGCAAAGGGATTTTCAGATTTAATGAACAAATATATCGTTAAGCTAACTTTACATTTACTGCATTCGGTCCTTTACGTCCTTCTTCGACTTCAAATTCAACTTCGTCGTTTTCTTTTACTTTGTCAACAAGACCTGAAACGTGAACGAAAACTTCTTTTTTCGTTTCTTCGTCAATAATGAATCCAAATCCTTTTGATTCATTGAAAAATTTTACTGTGCCTTTACTCATTAGATAGGTATTTAATTACCGTAAAAATAAATTTTTTGTTTTAAAAAAAACAATTTTTTCATTTTTTTTTAATCAAGTCTTCATTCTTTAATGACTTAGTGTTGAGTTGATTGCTTTGGGATTGAGATATCCTAGTGCTATTGTATCAATGGTATTATTTCTGTTCATATATTTGAACAGTATAATGAAATAGAGGACTTGGGAATGGGATATTCTCAAATTGTAGATATACTTTCTCTCCATTTTTGACTTTCTCGTATTCTTCTTCTGATGGAAAAACATAGTCAGACCATTTAGATGAAGAATTAAATTTCCAAAGAGGATATTTCCAATTATAATATGCTAATGCTTGCTCATAGCTTAAGTAATGCGTAATAGATTCCTCTAACGATTTACAAATCAAAGCATTTGGATTCGGGATTTGTGCGATTACTTTGTTTGTTTTAGCTAGCCCCGTTTTAGGATTCGCTTCTTTACAGTTATCAAAGTAATAGGAGAAAAATAGTTCATTTGATTTATTAATTGAATCAAAGCAGCTTGCGCAGGAAAGGTCTTTTTCATATTTTCTAACCTTAACATAATAATCAAAGGGAAAATACTGTCTATTGACTTCTCGATCAGATGGATCTATATCGATGTATTCCCTTACTGTCTCGTCAAAGAAAAAATCATCAAATTCAAGTAATGTTAAGGCATGTTGATCATTCAATACTTTGTCGTAAAGACATTCTCTTAGAATAGAATCACTAATGCTTTTCCAAAATTCCAAATATTCTTCCTTGGTAATCTGCCAATCTGGTGTTTTATTCTTAATCGGAACAGGTAAATCTGTTTCGCACAAATTCCTAGTTTTTAGTTCATTTATAGAAGAAACTTTCACTTTAACATTATAATCCAAACCTTTTTGAGCGAATTCTTGCCGGATTTGTTCCGCTTTCCAAAAAGCAAATGCTTCGGACTGTTGAATGGAAATACCAGTTGCTGGAACATTAAAGTTATAGAGATTTGGATAGAGCTGAGTCAAAACTGCATAAATATCATAAGGATGTTTTGATTGTTGAATCCAAGAATCGAAGTTGTAAAGAATAGAACAACTGTCAACAACAATCGTTTTTTTACCTGGAACTGTTTGAGTCTTTAGTTCTTCAAATCGAAAATTGTAGCGGTAAGTGAATAATTTGTAATTAAATTCTTCCTTCCTATATGCGTTTAAAGATTTTGGCCAATAAAAAGTTGAAATGCAAGGTTTAATGTAAGGGGAATTAAAATTGACTTTTTTTGAGTAATCTAAAGGAAAGAATGATTGATTAAATTGCCTGTTTGAAGCATCAAATTCTTTCGTTTCTAAATTCTCAAAATTGAAATATTGATCGCTATTTTCTAAGTTTAAAAATTCAGCTGCGTCATTATCATCTTCTAGACATAAATAGATTTTTTTTCTTAAAACTGAGTCTACTACATGTTGTCTAAATGCTTGGTATTCATTCAGCATGACAGGTCGAAGACTAATTGAAGTAATTAATAAATTGGAGGCATTATTATCGTTACTTACTTTTCTATTATAATATCCTGAAATAGAAATGGAGTCGTTTGATTCTACTATT
>Ga0075012_10004001_pt1 | contig 13810 bp, 11 predicted proteins | sample All_14_2_FD_71474 | JGI IMG/M metagenome (GOLD analysis project Ga0075012, IMG submission 71474) | Freshwater microbial communities in response to fracking from Pennsylvania, USA - Allegheny Zone_MetaG_DW_15 | ecosystem: Environmental > Aquatic > Deep subsurface > Groundwater > Drilled... | reverse complement strand
CTTGAGCCTACTGTCGGCCGGGTGCTGATCGTGGATCCCAATGCCCATGCCGCACGCCTGATTACGGACCTGATGAAGGGACTGGGCGCGCGGGAAGTTGTCGTCGAGCCGAGCGAGGCGCGCGGGCTTCAGGTGGCCGGTGCACTGGATCCGGGTCTGATCTTCACTGAGCGCGGGGGGCCCGGTCTGGATGGCGAAAGCTTTACCCGGACGCTGCGCCGCTCGCATATGGCCTGCCGACGGGTGCCGGTGATCATGGTGACGGCCGAGGCGACGGCCACGACCATCAAGGGCGCGCGCGACGTGGGCGTTCACGAGTTTCTGCGCAAACCCTTCACCAGTGCCGACCTGATCAAGCGGGTCGAGAACGTCGCCCTGAAGCCCCGGGATTGGGTGGAAGGCGTCAGCTACGTCGGGCCGGATCGTCGCCGCTTCAACTCGGGTGAGTACTCAGGGCCCAGCAAGCGCAAGAGCGACCGCGCCATGGGGGCGGAGGCGGAAGCCATCGCCATCCGCGATCAGGCCATGAAAATCCTCGCGGCGGCCCTGGACCAGTTCGACAACGATCCCCCCCAGGCCGTGCGGGCGATCCGCCAGCAGGCCGAGACGCTGAAGGCGCTGGCGCTCAAGGTCGCGGACAGCCGACTGGTCGTTGCCGTCGGCGCGCTGGAGGTTACCCTGGCCCAGGGCGGGACGACCAAGGCGAACCTTGCCGCACCCATCGGCCAGCTTCTGGCCCTGCCGAAGCCGGTCGAGGCGTTGAAGAAGGCCGGATAGGCGCGGCGGTGATGCCGGTCAGGCGTCGACCAGGTTCCGCTCGGTCGCTGCGGCCTGCATGGCCTTTTGCAGCTTTTCAAACGCCCGGACCTCGATCTGGCGCACGCGTTCGCGGCTGACGCCGTACTGGCCGGCCAGTTCCTCGAGCGTGACCGGATCGTCCTTGAGACGGCGCTCGGTCAGGATGTGCTTTTCGCGATCGGTCAGCTCTTCCATGGCTTCCTGGAGCAGGCCCATGCGCAGGGACTTTTCCTCGCTGTCGGCGAGGGCGGTCTCTTGCGAGACAGCCGTATCGTCGGACAGCCAGTCCTGCCATTCGCTTTCGCCGTCCGCGCGGAGCGGCGCATTGAGCGAGGCGTCGCCACCGAGGCGGCGGTTCATATTGGTGACCTCCTCTTCCGACACGCCAAGCTTGGTGGCGATGGCGGCGAGGTGTTCGGGGTGCAGGTCACCGTCCTCGAAGGCCGAAATCTGGCTCTTGGCCTTGCGCAGGTTGAAGAACAGCTTCTTCTGCGCGGCGGTGGTGCCCATTTTCACGAGCGACCAGCTGCGCAGGATGTACTCCTGGATCGAGGCACGGATCCACCACATGGCGTAGGTCGCCAGGCGGAAACCCTTGTCCGGATCGAATTTCTTGACCGCCTGCATCAGGCCGACATTGCCCTCGGAAATCACTTCGCCGATTGGCAGGCCGTAGCCGCGATAGCCCATAGCGATCTTGGCCACGAGGCGCAGGTGGGAGGTGACGAGCTTGTGGGCGGCCTCGGTGTCCTGATGTTCGCCCCAGCGCTTGGCCAGCATGAACTCTTCGTCCTTGCTGAGCATGGGGAACTTCCGGATTTCCGAAAGATAGCGCGACAGTCCCTGTTCAGGCGACATGATCGCGAGGCTGGGCTTGGCAGTCATATGGTCCCTCCGACCTCAAAAATGAGCGGGTCCTGCGGAGACGGCCACGAGATTGTGCACCGACGCCTCACCCCTCAACCATCGACGTGGGGATCGGTTGCCCCCTTGCCTAGGGGCGCATTGTCACAGCCGCGACGGGCCGTGGCACCGAAGCCACGATCAACTGACGGGAGTATAATCCCGGGTCCGTTGCTTTTCAAGACTTAGGTGAGGCCAAGCGCCTTGCGGTAGTCGGGATGGACGACGTCGGCCTGGTCGGGGTGCTTCTGGAAGTAGCCAGCAAAGAAGGTGCAGACCGGCAGAATGATCAGTTCCCGCTTGCGGGCATCGTCGATCACATGGCGGGCCATGCGGCTGGCGATGCCGCGTCCCTCGAGCGCCGTCGGCACCAAGGTTTCGGTGATCATCAGATGCGGGCCGGTCAGATTGTAGGCGACGGTGGCCATCTGGCCCTCCACGTCAAGCTCGTAGCGATGCGCCTCGGTATTGTCGCGGATATCGGGGTCGGTCATGGGCACTCCTGTTCTCAGAGGGTTTCAAGCCGGGTTTGCAGGGCGGTCATGTCTTCGGGCGGTGAGGTCTCGAACCGCAATGACTCGTGGGTGATCGGATGGGTGAAGCCGAGGATGGCGGCATGCAGGGCCTGTCGGGTCAGGCCGGAGGCAGCAATGGCGTCGCGGACACTTTGGGCGGGTGGCCCCGAGCCGTAGACGGGGTCGCCAAGCAGCGGGGCGCCCTTTGACGCCATATGCACGCGGATCTGGTGGGTGCGGCCCGTGTGCAGCGTGCAGGCGACGCGCGCGGCGAGGGGCGCTCCGCCGGCCTTGGCAGGCAAGCCAAAGACGCGCTCGACGACATAGTCGGTGATGGCCTCGCGGCCGCCAGCCTTCAGGACCGCCATCTTCTTGCGATCGTGGGTTGAGCGGCCGAGGCGGCTCTCGATCCGGCCACGCTCGGGGGTCAGCGTCCCGCGCGTCAGGGCGATATAGGTACGCTCGATGTCGTGGGCGGCGAACAGGGCGGTCAGGCCCTGATGCGCCTTGTCATGCTTGGCCGCGACCATGACCCCGGATGTCCCCTTGTCGAGGCGGTGGACAATGCCCGGACGGGCGACCCCGCCGATGCCCGACAGGCTGTCGCCGCAGTGATGCAGCAGGGCATTGACCAGGGTGCCGTTTTCGCTGCCGGGCGCGGGATGGGTGGCCATGCCCGCAGGCTTGTCGACCACGATCAGGTGTGCATCCTCGAACAGGACAGTCAGGGCCAGATCCTCGGGTTCCGGGTCGGCGGCGACGGGCGCGGGCATGAGGATGCGGTACATCCCCGGCTCTGCCGTTCTCGAACCGGACGAAAGGATGTGGCCGTCGAGGGTGACGGCCCCTGCTGCAATCAGCGCCTGGAGCCGGGCGCGCGAAACATCGGGCAGGGCCTCGCTGAGCGCCTTGTCCAGTCGAGCATAGCGGGCGTCGAGCTGAACCTCGAGCACGGACGCGCCGTCGAGGTCTTCATCAGGGTCGGGGGCGGGCACGAGCATGGGTCGCGAGACCTTAGCACGCGGCGCGGCACGCGATAGCCGGAGAGGAATTTGCCCGGAAGCTTGACCTTGGGCATGGTGGCTGCTGTGCAATCGGGGAGGGTGATATGAACCGCATTTTTCTGGCGTGCGCAGGCGTGGCCGCGCTGCTGTCGCTGGGCAGCTGCGCGACCATGAGCGAGGACCAGTGCCTGGCCGGAGCCTGGGGCGAGCAGGGCTATAAGGACGGCTATGCCGGCCTGTCGGAGAGCCGGCTGGAGGCCCATGCCGAGGCCTGTGCCAAGTTTGGCGTCGTGCCGGATTCCGCCGCCTATTTCTCGGCGCGCGAGGACGGGTTGCGCGGCTATTGCGTGCCCGAGCGAGGCTTTGCCGAGGCGGTCCGGGGCAACAGCTATGCCGGCGTGTGCCGGGGCCCGATGGAGGGTGCCTTCCTGGCCGCCTTCCGCGACGGGCAGGAAATCTATCAGGCCGAACAGGCCGTCAGCGCGGCGCGCAGCCGGATCGACAGCCTCGGCGCCCGGGCCGCGGACCTCGACGACAAGATTGCCTATTTCGAGGGTCAGGCCCGCGACCGGGATCTGACCGAAGAAGCCCGCGATGCTGCGCGGTCCCGTGTTCGCGAGCTACGCCGCGAGCGCGAGGACACGATCCGCGAGTGGCGGCGGGCCCAGGACGAACTGGACGATGCCGAACGCCGCGCCCGCGACGTGCGCTATTACTTCCAGGGCCGCTACAGCTGGTGATCAGGCCGCGCGGGCCGATGCCCCGATCTGGGGGTTGAGCTCGCCCGAGGCATAGCGTTTGGCCATCTGGGCGGTCGACAGCGGCTTGATCCTCGAGGCCTGACCCTCGCAGCCGAACTGCTGATAGCGCTCGATGCACAGCTTGCGCATGGCTTCCTTGGCGGGCTTCAGATAGGCGCGCGGGTCGAACTCGCCCGGCTTTTCGGCCAGCACCTTGCGGATGGCGCCGGTGATGGCCATCCGGTTATCGGTGTCGATGTTGATCTTGCGCACGCCGTGCTTGATGCCGCGCTGGATTTCCTCGACCGGCACGCCCCAGGTCTGGGGCATCTGGCCACCATACTGGTTGATGATGTCCTGCAGGTCCTGCGGCACCGAGGACGAGCCGTGCATGACCAGATGGGTATCCGGCAGCCGGCGGTGGATTTCCTCAATGACGTTCATGGCCAGCACTTCGCCGTCGGGCTGGCGGCTGAATTTGTAGGCGCCGTGGCTGGTGCCCATGGCGATGGCGAGGGCATCGACCTTGGTCTCGCGGACGAAGTCGACGGCCTGATCCGGGTCGGTCAGCAGGGCTGAATGGTCCAGCTTGCCTTCGAAGCCGTGGCCATCCTCCGCCTCGCCCATGCCGGTCTCGAGGCTGCCGAGCACGCCCAGCTCCCCCTCGACCGAGACGCCGCAGCTGTGGGCCATTTCGGTGACGCGGCGGGTGACGTCGACATTGTATTCGTAGCTGGCCGGGGTCTTGGCGTCCTCTTCCAGCGAGCCGTCCATCATCACCGAGGTGAAGCCGTACTGGATGGCGGTGGCGCAGGTGGCGGGGCCATTGCCGTGGTCCTGGTGCATACAAACCGGGATGTGCGGATAAAGCTCGGCCAGGCCGTCGATCAGCTTGGCCAGAATGATGTCATTGGCGTAGCTGCGCGCGCCGCGGCTGGCCTGAATGATGACGGGGGCGTTGACCGCCTCGGCCGCCTCCATGATCGCCAGACCCTGTTCCATGTTGTTGATGTTGTACGCGGGCAGGCCGTAGCCTTCCTCGGCCGCGTGATCGAGCAGTTGTCGCAGCGTGATGCGCGCCATGGGTAGTCTCCTGAGCCCTGTTCTTTTGCCGAGGATGTAACGCGGGAAAGCGCCGAAGTCACGCCGTGTTACAAAGGAATCAGGACGGATCGCGCGGGCCTTCGCCCCGGCCCACGGCGGCGAAGGTTTCGGCCATCAGGTTGGTGTAGCGCCAGGTCTGACCGGTCTCGAGGTCGGTGCCGACGATGTCGGCGACCCGCCAGCCCGCATCGGTCATGACCAGTTCGAAACGGGTCTCGCGCGGTTGGCTGGTGTTCTGGAAGCGGACAAGAACCTCGGCCCCCCAGGGCGTCGACCGGGTCTGGTAGCGGGCCTCGGTCACATGGATGTAGGGACTGCCGACGGAGGGCTCCATTCCGACCCCGATGTCATCCGTCGCCGCGTCCAGCCGGAGCGAGGCCTCGGCCAGCGCCGGGGTCATCCAGGCCAGACGCGCCGCCCGCGATCCTCCGGTGCCTTCCCAGTCGGGCGCCTCGAACAGGCATCGGATCAGGTCTTCGGCGCCGGCGATCGAGGTGGGCGCGGCCGCAGACGGCGTTCTGGCCGGCCAGATGTCCGGCACGGAGGCACAACCCGCGAGGGCGAGGCACAGGGCGCCGGCGACAAGGGGTCTGGTTGAGCGGTTCATTCGAAGTCCCTTGCATCCACTTCGGCCTGGTCCAGAAGTCCCGTGACCGTCCATTGGCTTTCGCCCTGCGAACGGATCTGGCGGACGCGCCAGCCGGCGTCCGTCTCGACCAGTTCGAAGGTCAGATCGACGGGGTCGTTGAAGTTGGTGAACCGGACCCGCACCTCGACGCCATAGTCCGTCTCGCGCGAGGCGTAGTCAAAATTGGCGAGATCGGCGTCCTGCCCCCCGATCAGGGGATCGAACCCGACCACAGCGCCGGCACCTCCGAACGTGCTCGCCGCCTCGTTCACCTGATCGATGCGGCGCGACAGGGCAGGGGTCAGCCAGGCCGACCGTTCGGTGCGCGATCCAAACAGGCTCAGCTCATCGTCATAGATTCGGCGGATAATCCCCTCGGCGGCGGTGATACGTTGCGCACGCGCGCGGGCCTCGGTCTCAGCTTCCTGACGGGCCTGCTTTGCCGCAGCGTCTTCCTCCTGACGACGCGCTTCCATGGCCGCCCGCGCCGCTTCCGCCTCATCCTGGCGCGGGGCTTCGGGTTGCCCGGGTTGATGCTTGGAGGCACCGGGCTGATGCTCGCGCCCGAACAGGCCTGCGGTGGCCGAGGCGACGCTGTCGGTCGCGGGTGCCAGCGGGCCTTTCGTCAAAAGGGTGTCCGCACCGATCCCGAAGGCGATCAAATACGCTAGGGCGAGGCTGAACAGGCTCTTGATCGCCGCCATCAGCCAGCCGCTGCGGCGGGCCCACAGATTAATGCCCAGAACCACAGCCGTGCCGCCAAAGATGACAAGCAGGCCCAGATCGAGGTCTCCATTTCCGCCCTCGCGCAATGTGCTGCTGAGCGCCTCGAAGAGCGTACCCAGGACCAGAAGACCGAAGGCCCAAAGACCGAGGGCGAGCCGGGGATCGTGGCGAAGCCCCGACGCCTTGTTGTCGGATGACGAGGGTCGGTTCGGGTCCGGGGTTTCGGCAGGCTTTGGCGCGGTGCGGCCCAGGGCCCTGTCGAGCTCTTGCTGGATCCGGACCGCTGCCAGCCCTGCAAAGGCCCGGGCCCGCTTGCCCTGGGGGCTTACGGCAGAGAGGAAATCATCCCAACCGTCGCTGGGGGCATCGATGATGCCGCCTTCATCAAGCAGGGTTTCGAACCCGTCATAGGTGGCCTCGCCCAGGCTGATCTCGTGCCCCGAGGCCTGCGAGACATTGCCGGTCGAGGCGGCCATGGCGGCGACCAGGCGCGGCTTGACCCGGCTGGGCACAGAAAACACGAGCGACTGCCCGTCGACCATTTCGATGCGGACGAAGGCGGCCTTGACGTCCTGGGTCGAGCGGGCGCCGAGAGCCGCGTCCAGCGCCCATGAGGCCAGACCGTGGACCACGGCGCGCCCGAACGCCCCCTTGCGCAGTTCGTCTTCGGTCAGCGCCTGGACGGTCACCGACTTCACATTGCGATAGGGGATGGCGAAGTCCATCACCCGCGCCAGGCCGTTCGGCTGATAGGCGTTGATGAACTGGCCGAGGATAAGGGCGCGAAAGGCGTCGAGGTGCTCGGTATTGTGGAAGTGGCGCATCAGCAGGAAGCGATCCTGCCCCACGGCCACCAGATACTTCCCTTCCAGCTTGCCCGCTGCGGCCGGGCCGTTCAGCAGCTGACCGACCGGAATGGTGCGCCCCGTAAAGCCCGGCAGGCGCGCCTCGACCTCTTCGCGCAGGCCCCGGCGGGTGTTCCAGCGAAACACCCAGCCCGCTCCCCACACCACCAGGGCGGCACCGGCGACCAGGAGCAGGACGCCGCGGATCGACTGGCGCTCATCGTCGCTGGTGATCAGGTCCATCGCGCCCATGACGATAAAAATCAGGACGAAAAAGGCGACAAAGGCCCCGGCCAACAGACCTGCCGAGATCAGACAGCCTTGACCTTTTGACACAGAGCTGACCCGCGTAGCCGGTCCGGTCAGGAAGACGTCAGCCTTGTTGGTGGTCTCTTCGCTCATGCCCGCACTCCCTGACCCTTATGGTCAAGGTAGCGTCAAGGGCGGTCCCGGAACAAGGAATTGCGGCCTTATATCGGGTTTGGTCAGACGCGCAGGGCCTCGACGCCGGGCAGGGGCTTGCCCTCCATCCACTCCAGGAACGCACCTCCGGCGGTCGAGACGAAGGTCATCTGATCGACCACGCCGGCATGGTTCAGGGCCGAGACGGTGTCGCCGCCACCGGCCACGGCGGTAATCGCGCCGCTGGTTGCCAGCTGGCCCGCCGCCTGGGCCGCCTTGACGGTCGCGGCATCGAAGGGCGGCACCTCGAACACGCCCAGCGGGCCGTTCCAGATCAGGGTGCGCGACAGGGCCATGGCCTTGACCAGCTTTTCGACGGTCAGCGGCCCGGCATCCAGTATCTTTTCATCCGCGCCGATCTCCTCGCGGGCAAGGACGGTGCGGGATTCAGCTCCCGGCTTGACCTCCGTCGCCACAACCACATCGATCGGCAGCAACAGTTCGCAGCCTTTTGCCTCGGCCTCGGCGATGATCTCGCGCGCCGTCTCGGCCATGTCGCGCTCGGCCAGAGAGCCGCCGATATCGATCCCCTGCGCGAACAGGAAGGTGTTGGCCATGCCGCCGCCGATGGCCAGCCGGTCCAGCCGCCCGACCAGATTCTTCAGCAGGTCCAGCTTGGTCGAGACCTTGGCCCCGCCGACGATGCCCAGCACCGGCTTGACGGGATTGCCCAGCGCCGCATCCAGCGCCTCCAGCTCGCGCTTCATGGCCTCACCGGCATAGGCGGGCAGCAGGCGCGCCAGCCCCTCGGTCGAGGCATGGGCCCGGTGCGCGGCGGAAAAGGCGTCGTTGACGTAAAGGTCACCCAGCTCGGCCAGCTGGGCGGCAAAGGCGGGATCGTTTTTCTCTTCGCCTGCGTGGAAGCGCACATTCTCCAGCAGGATCACCCCGCCCGGATCGAGGTCGTCGAGCGCCGTCTTCACGACATCACCCACACAGTCGTCCGCGAAGCGCACGGGGGCACCGATCAAAAGCTCCAGATCATCGACCACGGGCTGAAGGCTCATCTCGGGCACGCGCTTGCCCTTCGGCCGGTCGAAATGGGCCAGCAGCGCGACCTTGGCCCCCGCATCCCGCAGGCGCTGGATGGTCGGCAAGGCCGAGCGCAGCCGCGTGTCATCGCTGACCTTGCCGTCCTCCATCGGGACATTGAAGTCCACGCGAACGAGGGCGGTCTTGCCGGCGAGGTCTTTGGCGTCGTCGAGGGTGCGGAAGGTCATGACGTGCTCAGGCTAAAGAGGAGAGGAGATAGGCTAACGCATGAAACGCCAACGCGAACAGGAAGCTAAACGGAAGCAATGCAATCGCCGCACATAGCCCCCACTCTGGTCGACCGTGCTCAGCAACAATTCTGCGCCAATCCGCCAGCGTCCAGGACTCGTTCTTGAACGTCGTCAGTATCGCAAAGCCCAGTCCACTTCCGATCACGACCGGCCAATTCAATCCGGACCAGCCTGTCCATAACAGCAGTCCGACGAGCGGAAGGCTTCCGATCCGAGATATCCAACGGCGCGTGTCGTAGGACATCACCCCGCCATCAGATCAGCTTGCTCATCACCAGTGCCGTGTCGGCCATGCGCGTGGCGAAGCCCCATTCGTTGTCGTACCAGCTGAGTACGCGGACCAGCTTGCCTTCGATGACCTGGGTCTGGGGCAGGGCGGCGGTCGAAGAGGCGGCGATGTGGTTCAGGTCCATGGACACGACCGGGTCGGTGGTGGTGGCCAGAACGCCCTTCATTGGGCCGTCGGCGGCGGCCTTAAGCGCGGCATTGACCTCATCGACCGAGGTGTCACGGCCGGGGACGATCTTGAGGTCGACGACCGAGACGTTCGGGGTCGGCACGCGGATCGACGAGCCGTCCAGCTTGCCCTTCAGTTCCGGCAGGACCAGGCCGACGGCCTTGGCCGCGCCGGTCGAGGTCGGGATCATGCTGAGGCCTGCGGCGCGGGCGCGGTACAGGTCCTTGTGCATCGTATCCAGGGTCGGCTGGTCGCCGGTATAGGCGTGGATGGTGGTCATATAGCCGCGCTCGATGCCGACCAGGTCGTGCAGCACCTTGGCGATGGGGGCCAGGCAGTTGGTCGTGCACGAGGCGTTCGAGACGATCAGGTCGTCGGCCGTCAGCACATCGTGGTTGACCCCATAAACGATGGTCTTGTCGGCATTGTCGGCCGGGGCCGAGACCAGCACGCGTTTGGCACCGGCGGTCAGGTGGGCCGAGGCCTTGTCCTTCGAGGCGAAGATGCCCGTGCACTCAAAGGCGATGTCGACGCCCAGATCCTTGTGCGGCAGGTTGGCGGGGTCGCGCTCGGCCGTGACCTTGATCCGGCCCAGGCCCACGTCGATCCAGTCGTCGCCATGCTCGACCGTGCCGGGGAAACGGCCATGGACCGAGTCATACTTCAGCAGGTGGGCATTGGTGGCCACCGGCCCCAGATCGTTGATCGCCACCACTTCGATATCGCGGCGTCCGTGCTCGACGATCGAACGCAGGACGAGACGGCCGATACGGCCGAAACCATTGATGGCGACGCGAACGGTCATGGGCGGGGCTCCTGAAGCGATGTTTATGGTTGGCGCTTCAATGGAACCGGGCGCGGCCGGGATCAACCCCCGGCGTGTAACAAGGCGTGATGGATTGTGTCGTCCCGGGCCCTGGCAGCGCGGGGGAGGAACTATGCCACCCTCTTGCCCGGAGGGGCGGCCGCCCATAGCGTCGGGTCATCATGGTGCGACGTCCGACCTTAAGGCCCGTGCTGGCCGCCCTCCTGGGGGCGGTTATCAGCCTGATCGCGGCCTGTTCCAGCCTGCCCTATGCCGAGCGGGGCGCGGTGCCGGCGCCGGTCGTGGTCGAAGACGGGTCCGCCGAGCGAAGGGCGCTGAACGCCCGGGTCTGGGACGCGGCGGTGGGCTATGTGACAGACCACTATTACGACCGCGACCTCCGGGGTGTGGACTGGGCCGGTGAAGCGGCCCTTAGGCGCGATGCGGCGCTGGCCGAGCCGACCGAGGCGGGCTTCTACGGTCGGCTGAACAACCTGTTCGACCTGATGGATGATCCCCATCTGTCGGCCACATCCCCCGCCGTGCGGGCGCGCGACCATGCCAGCGATCAGGGACAGGCCGGGCCGTCCTTTGGCCTGACGGCGACCCGCATGGGCGATGACTGGTTCGTCACGCGGGTACGCCCCGACGGCCCTGCCGCCGCTGCGGGCATTCAGGTTGGCTGGCAACTGATACGCGTCGACGGGCTGAGCGACTTTCTCGGTGTGTCCCCCCGTCTCGGCCATCCGACGCCTCTGCTGTTCGAGGATGAGACCGGCCAGCGGCACGAGCGCACGATCGCGCCGGTGGAACTTGCGCCCCGCGCCCCGCATGAGGCGAGCCGCCGCGACGGCATACTGATCCTGAGATTCGACGCTTTCGATCCCGAGGCCGTGGAGTGGCTTGAGGCCCGGCTGCGCGAAGCCGAGGGTGATCCACTCCGCGCCGTGATCCTCGATGTGCGAGACAATGAGGGGGGCCAGTTGTCGGCCCTGTCCAGTGTCGTCGGCCTGCTCCATCGCGACAGGGTGGATTTCGCCGTCCAGAACCGGCGGCTGATCGATGTGCGGTTCGTCACCAGCCCGCGCGAGGTCGTCTGGGAAGGGCCGCTGATGGTCCTGACCGGCCCGGGCTCGGCCAGCGCATCAGAGCTGCTGGCGGCGCATGTTCAGGATTCGGGACGCGGGCGCGTGGTCGGCGAAACGACGGCGGGGGCGGTGATCGGCTCACGCGATGTGGAATTGCCCGACGGCGGCGTGATGTCGCTCAGCCTGTTCGTTATCCTGACCGCCGAGCGCCGCTCGCTGGAAGGCGAGGGGGTCAAACCGAATATCGAGGTCATCCCGACCCTTGCCCAGCGCCGCGCGGGCGAGGACGTGGTGCTCGAAGCGGCAATCGCCGCCTTGCGGGCCGATGAAGCGCCGGACTAGGTCCGCACCGGCCTGACGCGGGAGGCCGCCATCCGGGCGCGGTCGCGGGCCTGATCGGTGTCGGTGCCGCGCGCGGTGGCCACGCCCATGCGGCGACGCTCGAACGCTTCGGGCTTGCCGAACAGGCGCAGGTCGGCGGTTGGCACCGACAGGGCCTCGGCCACGCCCTCGAAGGCAATCCCCTCCGCTTCCATGCCGCCATAGATGACGGCGCTGGCGGCGGGCTCCCGCAGGGTCACATCGACCGGCAGGCCGAGGATCGCGCGGGCGTGCAGGGCGAACTCGCTCATCACCTGACTGGCCAGGGTGACCAGACCGGTGTCGTGCGGCCGGGGCGAAACCTCCGAGAACCAGACCTGATCGCCCTTCACGAACAGCTCGACCCCGAACACGCCGAGGCCGCCCAGCGCTTCGGTGACCTTTCCCGCGATGTCCTGGGCGCTGGCCAGCGCGGCCGCGCTCATGGCCTGCGGCTGCCAGCTCTCGACATAGTCGCCCTTGACCTGACGGTGGCCGATGGGCGCGCAGAAATCGGTGACGGTCTGGCCGTCGCGGATCGAGCGCACGGTCAGCAGGGTGATCTCATAGTCAAAGTCGATGCGGCCCTCGACGATCACCCGGGCGGTGTCGACCCGCCCGCCCGACTGGGCATAGGCCCAGGCATTGGCGGCATCCTCGATGGCGTCGATCATCGACTGGCCCTTGCCCGACGACGACATGACCGGCTTGATGAACACCGGCAGGCCGATGCTGTGCGCGGCCTCGGCCAGTTCGGCAGCCGAGCCGGCAAAGGCATAGGGGCTGGTCGGCAGCCCCAGTTCCTCGGCGGCCAGCCGGCGGATGCCCTCGCGGTTCATGGTCAGCTGCGTCGCCCGCGCGGTCGGGATGACGGTGGCAAGGCCCGCCGCCTCGATATCGGCCAGCACATCTGTGGCGATGGCCTCGATCTCCGGCACGATGATGTGCGGCGCCTCGGCCAGGATGACGCCGTTCAGCACCTGCGGATCGGTCATCGGGATGACGTGGCTGCGGTGCGCGACCTGCATGGCCGGGGCGTTGGCATAGCGATCGACCGCGATCACCTCGACGCCGAGACGCTGCAGCTCGATGGCCACCTCCTTGCCCAGCTCGCCTGCGCCCAGCAGCATGACGCGGACGGCGCTGTCTGAGAGGGGCGTGCCGAGTTTCATTGTAATCCTCCCTTGTCGCATCGCGACGGGGGAGGGGGACCGCGAAGCGGTGGAGGGGCAAGCCCCAGGCACCGCATGTGAGGTCGCCCCCTCCACCACGCTACGCGTGGTCCCCCTCCCCCGCGATGCAGGGGAGGATCAGGTTAAAGCCGTGCCTTGACCTCGGCCACCACGGCCTCGGCGGTGATGCCGAACTTGTCGTAGAGCACTTCGGCCGGGGCCGAGGCGCCGAAGCTCGACATGCCGACGAAGCCGCCGTCCTCGCCGATGAAGCGGTCCCAGCCCTGACGCACGCCGGCCTCGATGGCGACGCGCACCGTGCCCTTGGCGATGACCTTGGTCTGATAGGCCTTGGTCTGCTTGTTGAAGAGCTCGAAGGACGGCACCGAGACCACGCGGGTCGGCACGCCTTCGGCCTCGAGCTGCTCGGCGGCCTTCAGCGCAATAGCCACTTCGGTGCCGGTGGCGAACAGGGTGGCCTTGGCCTTGGCCGAGGCGGCCTTCAGCTCATAGGCGCCCCTGGCCGACAGGTTCTCGCTGGTGGCCTCGGTGCGCACCGCCGGGGTCTTTTGCCGCGACAGGGCCAGGGCCGAGGGGCCGTCGGCCTTTTCCAGCGCCAGACGCCAGCACTCCATGGCCTCGACCGTATCGGCGGGGCGGAAGACCTGCAGGTTCGGAATGGCGCGAAGCGCAGCCAGATGCTCGACCGGCTGGTGGGTCGGGCCGTCCTCGCCCAGACCGATGGAGTCGTGGGTCAGCACATGGATCACGCGGATGCCCATCAGGGCCGCCAGCCGGATCGACGGGCGGCTGTAGTCCGAGAAGACCATGAAGGTGCCGCCATAGGGGATCAGCCCGCCGTGCAGCGCCATGCCGTTCATGGCCGCGGCCATGCCGTGCTCGCGGATGCCCCAGTTGAT
>Ga0075012_10003998_pt1 | contig 13817 bp, 7 predicted proteins | sample All_14_2_FD_71474 | JGI IMG/M metagenome (GOLD analysis project Ga0075012, IMG submission 71474) | Freshwater microbial communities in response to fracking from Pennsylvania, USA - Allegheny Zone_MetaG_DW_15 | ecosystem: Environmental > Aquatic > Deep subsurface > Groundwater > Drilled... | reverse complement strand
GACCGGCACCGAGCACGGCCACGGACGGGCTTTGGAGTGCGAGGGGGCCGACCGTCCGAACCTGTCGCTGCCGCCCGGGCACGACGAGGCGATCGCCAAGGTGCTCGCCTGGGCGCCCAGAGCCGTGATCGTGAACCACTCCGGTGCGCCGGTGGAGATGCCGTGGATCAAGCGCGCCGCCACGCTCGTGCAGATCGGCTATGCCGGCATGGAGGGGGGCAACGCGTTGGCCGCGGTCCTGTTCGGCGACGTCAACCCCTCGGGCAAGCTGCCGCACACCTGCCCGTTCCGTCTGTCGGATACGCCCGCGGCCACGCCCGAGCGTTACAACGGCACGAACTCGGTGTACTCGGAGGGGATCTTCATCGGTTACCGCTGGTACGACAAGAAGGGGATCGAGCCGATGTTTCCCTTCGGCCACGGGCTCTCCTACACCACGTTCAAGTACGGCGACGTCAGCGCCTCTGCCAAAACGCTGGCGCCTGACGGCCGCCTCGAGGTCTCGGTCAAGGTCACGAACACCGGCAAGCGGGCGGGCAAAGAGATCGTCCAGCTCTACGTGCGCGACCTCTCCCGGTCGGCGAAGGTCGAGCGCGAAGTGCGGGCGCTCAAGAATTTCGCCAAGGTCGAGCTCAAGCCGGGCGAGAGCCAGACCGTGACCCTGACGGTCAAGCCCTCCGACCTGTGCTACTACGATGTCGAGGCCAAGAACTTCCGCGCCGACGCGGGCCGTTACGCCGCCGAGGTCGGGGCCTCCTCCCGCGATATCAAGGGGCGGGCGGTGTTCGACCTCACGGGCGACTACACCGAGGCCGACTGAGGCTTACGTCGCCTTATGGACGAGTGGAACAGGAGGACCCGGTGTCCGTGACGAACAGAGCAACGTGTGCGATTCTGGTGCTGAACGGTCTCGTCGCGGTCTGCGGGGCGCAGGAATCCGCGGCTGAAGAACCGGTGGCCAGGCGCATCGCCAGCCGGACTTTCCCGTCCGTCTTCCAGGCGTGGAACCGGGCCGACAACCTGAAGGAAGATCGGGGGGTGAGCGAGGCGCGGCACGACTTGATCTTTCATGGGGAAAGTTTCTTTGGCCTGCTGTGGGACCATGCGTGTCCCGGCCTGGCGACCGGTTTCACGGCGGCCAGTGTTCAAGCCGGACTCCAACGCCGCCGCGACTTGTTGCGGCTGAACCCGAACCTCATTCTGCTGGTGGAAATCCGCTATCGCGACGCCCATCGGTCCTTCCTCCCTGACGGGCACGCGTGGTGGCGCCGCGACGGGCAGGGCAAAATCGTGTCCGGATGGGAGGAGGGCGGCTACCTGCAACTCGACTTCTCCAATCCCGCATACCGGGAGCATGTGGCGGCGCGGGCTCAGGCGGCGGTCGCCTCCGGTGTCGTGGACGGCATCATGCTGGATTGGTGGCGGGACGATGAGGATCGGCTGGCGCTGGTGAAGGCGATCCGGGCGCGCGTGGGAGACGAAGCCCTCATTCTGGCCAATGCGAATGACGTCACGACCCCTCAGACTGCGCCTTTCATCAACGGCTACTTCATGGAGTGCTACCGCAGCAAAACGGCGGAAGACTGGAAACGGATCGCCGACACCTTGGCGTGGGCCGAAAGCCATTTGCGGCCGCCGCGGATCAACTGCCTGGAGACCTGGTACCACGCGTCGCGAGCCGACGAGAACCTCATGCGAGCCACCACGGCGCTCTCCTTGGTGCTTTCGGACGGCTACTGCCTGTTCTCCGATCCGAACCCCTTGCCGACAGCCGATCACCTGCACAGCTGGTACCCCTTCTGGGAGCGGGGCCTCGGCCGAGCGCTCGCCGCCGTCGTGGTTCGAGCCGACGGGGCCATGACGAGAGCGTTCACCCATGGGACGGCCGCCTACAATCCCATGGGGAACCCGCCCGTGACCCTCACCTTCGACGAGCCGCGAAGCAGTCGCGCGACCGGCCAGCGCGCACGCGTTCACACCCTCGCGCCGTGTGACGGGGATCTCTTTCTGAAGGACGCTCCGGCCCAGCCGTCGGCCCCTCATCCGCCTGCGGCTCAGGGGGGCGAGGCCCGCTGACGTTCTCCTCTGCGAGGGGGCCTGCCCTGTCCACTTGTCCGCTTCCTGTGTCCGCTTCCTGTTGACAGGTCGCCGTTAGGTGTATAGGCTTGCGCGACGTTTTGGAATAAGGCCGCGGTTTTCAGCACCGCAGGACGGCGATGAACGTCCGGATATCGGTGCCCGTTTCGAATACCGGTCGGGGTACAAAAGCGTTGGGAGAACAGAGTCGAAATGGACAGGAATCTTGGATCGGTTGGCTGGGAATATTTGGGGAAACATCTCATGGCGGCAGGTCTGGCGGTCTTCGCCGCTCTGGCTCCACAAGCCGCCCGGTCGGCGGATTTGGGGAAGATCATGCCCATGGGTGATTCGATCACGCTCGGCGTGCCTGTCAACGGCGGGTATCGCGATCCGCTGTACGCGCTGCTGACTAACCGGCAAGACACGTTCACCTTCGTCGGTTCTGCGACGGGGTATGCCACCGAAGCTCTTGCGGCGGCCGGCCAGACGCATCATGAGGGCCACAGCGGTTACGTCATCACCAACGGCGCGGGACGCGCAGGGCTGGATGAATATCTCGCGAATTGGATCGGGCCGAGCGCTGCGAATCCGGACAAAATTCTGCTGATGATCGGAAGCAATGACATCAACCTCGGCTATGAGATGGCCGATGCGCCGACGCGCCTGAGCAATATGATCGGGCATGTTTATGCCTTGCGGCCAAACGTGAAGCTCTACCTCGCGAGCCTGATTCCGATGTCCGCAGGTGGCCATCAAGCCGACGTCCAGACGTTCAATGCCTCGCTTCCAGCCCTTGTGGCCAGCCACCGTGCGCTCGGACACGATGTGGTCTATGTGCCGATGTACGAGGCGCTCAACATCAGCACGGATCTGAACGATGGCTTGCATCCGAACGCGCAGGGGTATTTACGCATGGCGCAGGCGTGGGATGCGGCCTTGCATGCGGGCAGCACGCAGGCCGTCTCCCTTGCTGTGACAAGCCCCGCCGACCGCCGCGCGTATGCGGTTGCGGCAACGCTGTCGGCAACCACGACCGTGGCCAACGGCACGGCGCCGTATACCGTTCAGTTCTACAGGAAGACGGGAGACGGGGCCTTTGTCGCGGAGGGCCTTCCCGTGACGGGCATCGGCCCTGATTTTTCGTGCAGCCTCGGCGCTCTGGCAGAGGGCACCCATCAGCTGTATGCAACCGTGACGGATAGCGCCGAACCGCAAGGCGCGGCCACCTCTGCGACCAACACGTTCGTCGTGGCTGCGGGGGTCCATGCGGTTGACGTGACGAGTGCCGGCGGCGGGGCGGGCTTGGGGACATCCTTCAGCGTCGGCTGGGACTTCACGGTGACGCAGCCTCTGGTCGTGACGGCGCTCGGGCAATTCGACCCCGACGGGAACGCCCGCTCGAACACGGTGGCCATCTATCGGCGCGGCGGCGCCAAAGTGGTCGAGTCGCCGGTTTTGGCGACGAGCCCGGCAGAGCAGAGCGGCATCTTTTCCGCGCGCTATGAGACGATCACCCCGATCGTGTTGACCAACGGCAACTATGTGGTTTTCAGCACGCAGAACGGCAACAATTTCATTGCTCCGAACGGGTCTCCCACGGGGGTGCTGGGCGCGGCCATCACGTGGAACAAGGGCGTTGCCATGGGGTCCGGGTCTGCGGCTGGCCCGCTGCCGGCCACGGCTCCGGCCACTTGGTCGATCGAGAATTCAGACGCGACGCGCTATTTGGGGCCGACGTTCAAATACGAGCTGTCGGCCGAACCGCCGGCCTTGGCGCTTGTCAGCCCGACCAACGGTCAGGTGTTCGGTTCATCCGCGGTGATCGCCGCGACGGTTTCCGTGGCCCGCGCTGAGGGTTCCTATGTTGTGCACGTCTACACCAACAGCGGGACTGCGGCCTTTGCGGAGGCGGGGACGGGCAGCTCTTCGCCCTGCCAAGTGAGCCTTGGAAAGCTGCCTGCCGGCCGCTATAACATCTATGCGTCCCTCACGGATGCCTTCTCCACGGCGGTCACCGCGACCAACACCTTTGCCGTCTTTGCTCCGGGACAGCAGGTCGTTGAACTGAGCGGATGGAACAAAGATCTCATCATCGGCGCAACCGAGGTGTCGCCGGGCTACAACGTCAATATGGCGGGATGGAACTTCTATGAGTTCGGGCTCGCGGGGGGGACGAAGGGGCTGCCCGCTGAGGCGGGCGGCACCAACCGGACGTTCGCGAGCTCCTTCAGCTCGTCGGTCAAATTCCAGTTCCAGCCTTACGGCACGAACAATGCGCTTTATCTAGACGGCCCCGGCAGCGCGACGCTGACCCTGGCTGTTCCCTTGAAATTCTATTCACTCCAATTCTTGATGACGGCGCGGACGATGACCTGGTATGCGCGGCTGAACTTTTCGGACGGCACGAGCACGAACAGCACGACGTGGAGCGACCCGGACTGGACGGCGAATCCGGGTCCCGCGGATCGCTGCCTGACGTCGTACGGGCTCAAGAAGGTGTCTGACGGTAGCTTCTATGCGGGTTATCTGTGGATGGCCGACCGCGAGATGACGCTCTCGCCGCTCCATCGGACGAAGATGCTCACCTCCATCACCTTCGTCACCACCGGGGCCGCTTCGTACCAGTTGGCGGTCTTTGCGGTGAGCGGCCTGGTGTTCGATCCCGCGTCGGACACGATCCGCGCGTTGGATCTGCTGAGCGCCGGCGATGGCGCCGCTGGAGGCGGAACCTACAGCGTCGGATGGGACTTCACGGTGCAGGACACGATCACGCTCACGTCTTTGGGGCAGTTCGATCCCAACGGCGTCGCCACGAGCAATACGGTCGCGCTCTATCAGCGAGGCGGCGCTAAATTGGCGGAGACGACCGTCTTGCCGACAAGCGACGCGGACATGAGCGGCCTCTACTCGGCGCGCTACGCCAGAATCCGGGGCCTGGTGTTGACCAACGGCAACTATGTGATCGTCAGCACGCAGAACGGCGACAATTTCATCTCGGGCGGCGGGGCGCCTGCGGCCGCCTTCGGTCCTGCGATCAAGTGGAACAAAGGGGTCGCGCTCGCCTCAGGCTCGTCGGCTGGGCCTCTGCCGCTTTCGGCGCCGGCCGTCTGGCCCATCGAAAACACCTCGGCGCATCGCTACTTCGGTCCGACCTTCACCTACAAGCTGGGACGTGTTTGGCCCGCGGGCCTCATGATTTGCATCAAGTGAGCGGCTCGGTCAGGGGCTTCGGCGCTCACTTGCGGTCGGAGAGGCCGGCGAGCAGGCCGGCGACCAGCAGGGTGGTGATCAGGCTGCTGCCGCCGTGGCTGATGAAGGGCAGCGTGATGCCGGTCATGGGCAGAGCTTTGGTGACGCCTGCGACGTTGAGGAGCGTCTGCACGGCCAGCGAGCCGGTCAGGCCCACGCAGAGCAGCCGTTCGAACGGCGTCTTGGCCGCGCCCGCCGCGCGGAAGCCGCGCGAGAAGAGCACGGCGTAGACCATCAGCAGCAGGCCGCAGCCGATCAGCCCGACCTCCTCCGCGAGGGCCGCGTAGACGAAGTCCGAGGAGACGATCGGCACCGCCTGGGGCACGCCCGAGCCGAGGCCGGCGCCCCACAGGCCGCCGGAGTACATGGCCGCGAGCGCCTGCAGGATCTGCCAGCCCTTGCCCGTGGGGTCAGTGAAGGGGTTGAGCCAGACGTCGAAGCGCGCCTGCGCGTGCGCCGAGAGGAACTGCACGCCGAAGCCGGCCGCTGCGGCCGCCGCCAGCCCCAGCGCGAGGTATCCCGTGCTGCGGGCGATGGCGAAGAGCATCACGATCAGGATCGCGTTCAGCAGCATCATGAGGCCGAGGTCTTTGAGCGCGATGGTCAGCAGCATGGGAATGCCCCACAGGAAGACCAGACCCAGCAGGGCGGGGATCGGCGGCACGGGGATCCCGTTCTGCGTCTCGGAGAAGGCCTTCTGACGCATGCTCAGGTAGGCGGCGAGGAAGAGCACCAGCAGGGGCTTGACGATCTCCGAGGGGTTCATGTGGCCGGGCAAGTACAGGCCGCCGCGGTAGCGCCGGCCCAGCAGCAGCATCGCCGCGAAGACGGCGAGGGCGGCCAGGTAGGCCAGCCATCCGGTCTTGGCCAGCCAGGCGCCGCGGCCTTTGCCGGTGAGCGTGACGCCGACGAGAAAGGCCGCCAGCCCCAGCGGGAAGGGGGCCAGCGCGACGGGGTTGCCCAGGCCCTGCGCGAAGCTGCCCATGCGGAACTGGATCACCAGGCCGACGCCGCTCAGGAGAAAGACCGCGCCGACCAGGCCGGGGTCGCCTTTCCAGCCGATCAGCTTGAGCCAGAGCAGCGCCATGGGCACGCCGGCGACGTAGGCGCCGAGGGGGATGAGCTGCTGCCACGGCAGCAGCGGCGCGTTGCTCAGCTTGACGCCCAGGATCGAGAGGCAGGCGCAGAGCACCGCGAGCGCTGAGAGCAGGAAGAGCCCGGTCGCCGAGGCGACGGGAGGGAGGGGCGGGGGTGTGCGGCTCATGGTTGGGCCTCCTCGCCGCGCCGCACGTAACCGAGCCGGTCGGCCTCTTCCAGCAGCTCGCGGGCCACCGGCAGAGCGGCTGTCGCGCCGAAGCCGCCGTGTTCGATGAGCACGGTGACCACCAGCTTCGGGTGGCGGCGCGGCGCGAAGCAGGTGAACCAGGCGTGGTCGTCGCCGGCCGGCGCCTGCGCCGTGCCGGTCTTGCCGCACACCTCGAGGTCGGCGATGTTGGCGGCTTTGCCGGTGCCGAACCGCACGACGTCGCGCAGCTGGGTGCGGAGCTGCTCGGCCGTCTTCGCGCCGAAGAGCTGCGCCAGCTCTTCGGGCTTTTCGCCGCGGCTCAGGCGCGGGCGCATCAGCTTGCCGTCGGCCGCCACGGCGGCTGTGAAGCAGGCCACGTGCAGCGGGGTCACGAGCACCTCGCCCTGGCCGATCGCGAGCTGGGCGAGCGTGCGTTTCTTGCTGATTTCGGGGACGTTGCCGCGCGAGCTCTCCAAGGCGCCGGCGGCCCCTTTCATGTAGGTCAACGACGCGTTGATCTGCGCGCGCGCCATCATGTCGTTGAACGCCTCGGGGCCGCAGGCCACGCCGAGCTGGGCGAAGTAGACGTTGGAGGAGTGGGTCATGGCGGCTTTCATGTCCATCTGCCCCCAGCCCGGCCATACGGCCCCTTTCCGCGCGTAGGCGTAGTATTCGCTGTCGCGGATCGGCGGCGTGTTCGGTCCGGCGATATAGCCCATGCCGGGGCAGGCGAAGGTGGGGCGCAGGTTCTTCTCCAGGGCGAGTCCGGCGATCAGGATCTTGAAGGTCGAGCCGGGCGGGTAGCGGCCCTGGGTGGCGCGGTTGAAGGCGGGCGTGTTCTCCTCGTCCGCGAGGGCGGAGGCGGGGTCGAGCGGGTTGAAGCCCGGCGAGCTGACCAGCGCCAGCAGCGCGCCGCTCCGCGGGCGCAGGACGACGATGGCGCCTTTGCGGCCGTCCAGCAGCTCGTAGGCCCGCTGCTGGAGCCGCGCGTCGAGCGTGAGGGTGACGGGGTCGCCCTCGGCTTTGCGCGGCGCGAAGAGCGCCTTGTTCAGGAGGTCTTCGCCGCCCTCGACCGCGAAGCCGCTGAGCGTCGGGTCAGAGACGCGCTCCACGGCGGTGATGCCGAAGGTGGCGTGGAAGTAGCCCAGCGGGTGGACCGCGGCCTCGCCCAGCGGGTAGCGGCGCCCCCACAGGTCACCGGGCACGGGCGCGGCCAGGATCCGGCCGCGGCAGTCGAGGATCGGGCCGCGCGTGACCTGCAGCTCGGCCGCGTTGGGCCGCTTGTTGTAGCGCCGCATGAATTTGACGAACGACGGCTTGGTGAACCCCAGCAGCTGCCAGGTCGCCTGATAACAGAGGATCGCGATGAGGGACGCCGTGAAGATGACGCGCAGAAGCCCGTAGTTGACCTTGCCCGGCTTGCAGGAGGGGGCGAAGAGCACGGCCAGCGAGGCGACCGCGAGGAACGCCAGAAAAGCGATCTTCAGGCCGCGGAGAAGATCCGGGCCATGCTCGCCGTTCAAGAGTTCCATCAGGTGTTCCAGCATGGGGGCCTCGAAAGAGAAACGCGCGCCACCGGGTTTCCAGTGACGCGCGCTATTTTACACCATCCGGGCCTGCGATACACCCGGTGATTTCAGCCGGCCTATTTCTCGATCACGCTGTCGAGTCCGGCGTCGATGTATTGGCCGCCCAGGGCATTGACGACGCGGATGGCCAGGACGTTGCGGCCGGGCCGCAGCGCTTTGGCAAAGGCGGCCCGGTCGACCTCCTCGGCTACGTACTGGGTGGTGTAGCCCTTGAAGTCGCGGATCAGCACGCCGTTGAGGTAGACGGCGGCGTCCTCGTCGTAGAAGATGTTGAGGGTCGCCTGCGTGGGCGGCTCGCCCTTGAACTCGAACGCGCGGCGCAGCCAGAGGGCCGGGGTCTCCCACGTCGTGCGGACCTGGGCTTGCGGGTGGTCGGCCTTGATGCGGGCGTTGCCGAACCCCGCTTCGCCGCGCTTCCATGAGCGGTCGTCGAATTCCGGCTGCTCCCAGCCGTCGGCGGGCTTTTCGGTCGTGTACGCCCAGAGCTGCGGCTGGTCCTTGGCGGTGGGCAGCAGCTCCTGGTACGAGACGGAGACCGTCTTCTGGGCCGCCGCGTAGACGCTCTGGTGGAGCTTGTTCAGCTCGGCGGGCGGGTACTTGACATGCTTGCGGTCATAGGTCACGAGGCCGTTGATCTCGATCTCGACGTCGCTGGTCTGCGTGTAGACCGAGGCCGCCAGGCCGCGCGAGGCCAGCCGCGCGAGCTTGCCGATGAGCGCGGTGTAGCGGGCGAAGGATTCCTCCGTGGTCTTGTCGCTCACGTAGCCCCAGGAACCGCCTTGGGCCCAGGTATGACCCTCGATCGCCAGGCCGATGCCGCCGAACTCGCCCAGCACGGAGAGGCGGTCCTCCATCACGGGGAACATGTCGGGACCCGGGTACTTGTGCATGTCGCGCGCGTCGCCGACCCCGTGGTCGGTCCAGCCGGACGGGCCGTTGACCAGGCGCGTGGGGTCGTAGCGCTTGACCCACGCCTGCGTCATGTTGGTCTTGGCCTTGGCGGGCTGGCCCCAGCCCTCGTTGTAGGGGACCCACATCACGATGCACGGGACGGCCTGAAGCAGGTCCATCATGCCCTTGAGCTCGCGGCGGTAGAGGGCGTAGCGGTCCTCGTTGTCCTTCCAGCCCGAGACCATGTCCTGCCAGACCATGAGGCCCAGCTTGTCGCACAGGTAGTAGTAGCGCAGGGGCTCGATCTTGATGTGCTTGCGCATCATGTTGAAACCCGAGCTCTTCAGCAGGGAGATGTCGAAGGCCATCGCGTCGTCGGAGGGCGGGGTGAGCAGCCCGTCGGGCCACCAGCCCTGGTCCAGCGTGCCCTGCAGGAACGTTTTCCGGTTGTTGAAGTAGAAGCGCGGCACGCCCTTCTCGTCCTTGCGCCACTCGATCTTGCGCATGCCGAAATAGCCTTTGACCACATCTTTGCCGCCCTCGGACTCAAGCGTGATCCGCAGGTCGTAGAGGTTCGGCGCGTCCGGGGACCAGAGCAGCGGCTTCTTGAGCGTGAGCGTCACCGGCCGGTCCCAGGCTTCGACCTCGCCTTCGGCGAGAACTTTGCCGTCGCGCAGCACCTCGACCTCCGCCTCGGCCTCCATCAGGTCGCCCTCGGCCTTCACGGTAACCGCCACGGTGCCGGCGTCGATGTCGGTGACCACGGTGTAGCCGGTCACGTAGGTGGCGGGCACGCTCTCCATCCACACGGTCTGCCAGATGCCGGAGACGCGCGTGTACATGCAGCCGTGGGGCTTGAGGGTTTGCTTGCCGCACGACTGCTGGCCCTCGTTGCTGGGGTCCCAGACCGAGAGGACCAGCTCGTTCGAGCCGGCCTTGACGGCCTCCGTGATGTCGAGCGTGAAGGGCAGGTTGCCTCTTTCGTTGGGCACGTCCGTCACTTCGGTGCCGTTGACCCACACCTGCGTGCGGAAGTCCACTGCGCCGAAGTGCAGCAGCAGGCGACGGCCTTTGACGGGCTGCGCCTCGAAGCTGCGCCGGTACCAGAGCAGTTCCGTGGGCTCCAGCGGACGTCCCACGCCGGAGAGGGCCGACTCGGGAGCGAAGGGCACGAGGATCTGCCCCTGCCAGGCAGCGGGCTGCTCCCCGTTCTTGGGCGTCACGGCGTAGTCCCACAGGCCGTTGAGGTTGGTCCAGCCGTCGCGCACGAGCTGCGGGCGCGGGTATTCGCGCCACGCGTTTTCGGGCGTCAGCCGCTCGCCCCACACCGTCATCAGCGGCACCGGCGCCGGCTTGTACTCGGCCCGCCCCGCACCTGCGGCCAGACACGCCGCCAGAAACACGCCTTCAGCTCTCATGCGCATAACGTCTCCCTTGTGCTGCGGGGGAAACCCCGCATAATGTACGGACAATTATGCACACGCGGGCGTTGCCGTCAAACGCAAAATGAGCGCCCGGGGTTACGCCTGAGCCATCAGGGACGAGACCAGCTGGGTGAAGCGCTGCGGATTTTTGAGCGGCGAGCCTTCGCCGAGCAGGGCCTGCCCGTAGAGCAACTCGACGTAGTCCGCGAGCTTGGGGGTGGCCGGGTCCGCGTCCAGCATGGCTTTCATGCGCTTGAGCAGGGCGTGGTCGGGGTTGAGCTCGAGCGTGCGGAGCTGCTTCGGGACGTCCTGCTTCATGGCCTTCATCAGGCGCTCCATGCTGGCGCTCATGGCGTGCTCGTCGGCCACCAGGCAGCAGGCGGAGTCGGTCAGGCGCGGCGAGAGGCGCACCTCGTTCACGTCGTCCTTGAGCTGCTCTTTGATGAACGCGGTCAGCGCCTGGTATTCGCCGGCGGCCTCATCCAGCTTTTTCTTGGCCTCGGCCTTCTCCTCGTCGGTGCCCAGCTCGAGGTTGCCCTTGTCCACGGCGACGAGCTTCTTGCCGTCGAATTCGCGCAGGTTGTCGACGATCCACTGGTCGATGGCGTCGACGAAAAAGAGCACGTCGTAGCCGCGCTTGAGCAGCGCTTCGATGTGCGGCGAGTGGCGGGCCGTGGCGATGTCCTCGGCGATCAGGTAGTAGATCTCCTTCTGCGTCTCCGGCATGGCCGCGACGTAGTCTTTCAGGGAGACCGGCTTGTTGCCCTCGCTTTTCGCGGAGAGGAACATCAGCAGGCCTTTGAGCTTGTCGGCGTTCTCCCAGTCGAAGTGGATGCCCTCTTTCAGGACGCGGCCGAAGGAGGCGTAGAACGACTCGTACTCCTCGGGCTTGTCCTTCATCATGTCGGCCAGAGTGGAGAGGACTTTGCCGGTGATGTTGCTCTTGATCTTGCGGATCACCGCGTCGTCCTGCAGCATTTCGCGCGAGACGTTCAGCGGCAGGTCGCTCGAGTCGACCACGCCTTTGACGAAGCGCAGGTACTCGGGCAGGAGCAGGTCGAAGTCGGCGCCGATGAAGACGTTGCGCACATAGAGGTTGAGCCCGTGCTTCTTGTTCGGCATGAGCAGGTCGTAACCGGCTTCCTTCGGGAGGAAGAGCAGCGCCTTGAACTCCACGGCGCCCTCGACCGACACGTGGATCGTTTTCAGGGGCGGGTGGTGGTCGTGGGTGAGGTGGGTGTAGAACTCGCTGTACTCCTCGTCCGTGATCTCGCTCTTGGCGCGCTTCCAGAGCGCCTTCATCGTGTTGAAGGGCTGCGCGTCGTCTTTCGGAGCCTCGCCGTTCTCGCTGAAGCGGATGGGGTAGGCGATGAAGTTCGAGTACTTTTTGACCAGCTCGTGCAGGTGCCACTCGTTCAGGTATTCGTCCATGCCCTCGCGCAGCTTGAGCACGATGGTGGTGCCGGGCTTGTCGCGCGCCGCCTCTTCCAGCGAGTAGGTGCCGTCGCCGGCGGAGGTCCACTTGACCGCCTTCTGCCCCTCGCCGCGCTTCAGCGTGATGACGGTGACGCTCTCGGCGACCATGAAGGCGGAGTAGAAGCCCACGCCGAACTGGCCGATGAGCTCGGGGATGTCGGTCTGCGCCTTCTCTTTCAGCGCCTGGGCGAACGCCTTGGTGCCGGAGCTCGCGATGACGCCCAGATTCTTGTCCAGCTCCTCTTCCGTCATGCCGATGCCGTTGTCGGCGATCACCAGCGTCTTGTCCTCTTTGTCGGCGATGAGGTCGATGCGCCACACGGGCGCGTCGGCCACGAGGCTTTTGTCGGTCAGCCCGAGGTACTGCGCGCGGTCGATGGCGTCGGACGCGTTGGAGATCAGTTCGCGCAGGAAGATCTCTTTCTTCGAGTAGAGGGAGTGGATCACCAGATCCAGCACCTGTTGGATTTCGGCTTTGAAGATGTGGGTTTTCTTGCTCATAGACTTGGTTTTCTCCTAGTTTTTTGAAACGTTTGAAAGCGCGGATGAAGTCAGGGGGAGGGGCAGACGGGCCAGCGGCGCGCCGGGTCGAGGGCCCCGCCTTGCAGGGGCTCGCTGCCGGCGCGCGGCCGGGGCCGGACGTGCGCTCAGTCCCGGTCGCGGTTGCCGCCGATCAGGCCCGCCCTCATCAGGTAGTAGAGGAGGGTCATCAGCGAGCTGACGGCCGCCGCGAGATAGGTGAGGAAGGCCGCGTTGAGCACGCGGCCCGCATCGCGCTCCTGCCCGGGCGAAACGATGCCCGACATGACCATGTGCGCTTTGGCGCGGGCGCTGGCGTCCCACTCCACCGGCAGCGTGACCAGCGCGAAGACGAACGCGAGCGCGAACAGGACGCAGCCGGCGTAGACCAGCGGCTGGATGCGCATCACGAGCCCGGCGAAGAACACCCAGAACGCGATGTTGCTGCCGAAGTTGGTGACGGGCACCAGCGCCGTGCGGAGCAAGAGCGGCGCATACTGGGCCGCGTGCTGCAGCGCGTGGCCGGCCTCGTGGCACGCCACGCCGATCGCGGCCAGGGAGTTGGACTGGTAGACGTCGGGGGAGAGCCGCAGGACCTTCTTCGTCGGGTCGTAGTGGTCCGAGAGAAAGCCTTGGGTCTGTTCCACGGCGACGTCGAAGACGCCGTTGGAGCGCATCATGCGCTCGGCGGCCTGCGCGCCGGTCATGCCCGAGTAACAGCGCACCTGCGAATACCGGCTGAAGGTGGTCTTCACCAGCAGCGAGGCGACGCCGGCCAAGATCAGGCCGGGAATCATCATGGCCATCAGAAGCGGATCGTAAAACATGGGGTCCTCCTTGTGGGGCGGCGCCTGCCGGGATCGGGAAAACAGGTCCGGAAAAGCTCGCTTGCGCCAGCTGTCGACAGGCCGGGTCCGCCAGAAAAGGCCATCATATTACTAAACCCGCGTGGGAGGAACAAGGGGGGACGTGAAGCGTGAATCGTCTGCGCCGCCCGCGCCTGGCCCCTAAAGCCGGTACTGCGGGATTTTGAGCGTCTCGCCGCCCTTCAGGGCCGACTGGTGGGCGATGATGCCCGGCACCGTCGTGTTGAGCGCGCAGGCCACGTCCACGCACGGCCTGCGGTTAAGCAGGAGCGCGGCGATGAAGTCGTCGGTCAGGTAGCCGTGCGAGCCGCCGTGGCCGCCGGCCGGCATGCCGGCCGGGAGCGGAGGCTTCTCCTGAGATACGCCGGAGACGTCCGCCTGGCCGTTATAGCGCTCCTCGTAGGCGCCCTTCTGCCCGTAGACGCGGCCCTTCTCGCCG
>Ga0075012_10003995_pt1 | contig 13832 bp, 12 predicted proteins | sample All_14_2_FD_71474 | JGI IMG/M metagenome (GOLD analysis project Ga0075012, IMG submission 71474) | Freshwater microbial communities in response to fracking from Pennsylvania, USA - Allegheny Zone_MetaG_DW_15 | ecosystem: Environmental > Aquatic > Deep subsurface > Groundwater > Drilled... | reverse complement strand
GGAGTGGCTCTCGCGGCTGGAGCAGGCGGCACGTTCGGTGAACTGACCGGCTACCTTGCCGGCTATGGCGGACAAGCAGCAGTAGAGAACACAAAGGTCTACAATCGCATTCTGCCGTGGGTGCAAAAGTATGGTGCCTGGGTCATTCTTGTTTTGTCTGCGATTCCCAATCCATTTTTTGACGTGGCAGGCATAGCAGCAGGGATTGCCAAGATCCCCGTTTGGAAGTTCATACTGGCATGCTGGGTCGGGCAGACGATAAAAATGGCAATGTTCGCTTACGCTGGCGCCTATTCCATAGACTGGATCGCAAGTTTCTACGAATGAACAAGACCTGACAGGTTTTTGAACCTGTCAGGTCTATCTTTTTATAAAGGAGAGTTCCATGAGCAATTACGATAAGGTCGATGCCTACATTGATAAAAATCTCGATCAAAGTTTGGACGAACTCAAGAAATATGTCTCCCAGCCCAGTATCAGCGCTCAAAACTTGGGCTTGAAAGAATGCGCCCAACTTGTAAAGGAAATGCTCGAGAAGCGCGGTTTTACTGCTGAGATCATGGCGACAGATGGTGCGCCAGTTGTCTTCGCGGAACGCAAAGGCAAAGTGGATAAAACCATCCTCATCTATAACCATTACGACGTCCAACCGCCGGAGCCATTGGAATTGTGGGACAGCCCGCCTTTTGAGCCAGAGATCCGCGACGGAAAAATGTATGGGCGCGGCGTAAGCGATGATAAAGGTCACCTCACCTCACGCCTGCACGCGATTGACGCAATCCTTGCTGAAGATGGTGAATTACCTTGCAACATCAAATTCATTATCGAGGGTGAAGAAGAAACCGCCAGCGTTCATTTGCATGATTTCATTTCCAATAATCTTGAACGCCTCAAAGCCGATGCCTGCATCTGGGAATTTGGCAGCGTGGACCATCGCGACCGTCCGCAGCAGTATTTGGGTCTGCGCGGAATTTGCTATGTGGAATTATCGGTCACATCGCTGGGAACAGATGTCCATTCTGGGATCGGCGGCAGCATCTTCCCCAATGCCGCTTGGCGGTTAAATTGGGCGTTGAGCACTCTCAAAGGCGTAGATGAGCGGATTCGCATCCCCGGCTTTTATGATGATGTGGTGCAACCCACAGACCGCGACCGTGAGTTCATGGCGAAACTCCCCGACCCGGCAGAAGATTACAAAACCCGTTTCGGGGTGAAGAACTTCATCAAAGGGTTGGAAGGCGGCATGGAGTTGAAACTCGAAGAGGTCTTCACTCCAACTTGTACGATCTGCGGTCTTGCCAGCGGATATCAAGGTCCCGGCTCGAAAACCGTTCAGCCTGCATTTGCCTCTGCCAAAGTGGACTTCCGCCTTGTGCCGAATCAAATGCCGAAAGACATTCTCAAGAAACTGCGCGCCCATTTGGATGCCGAAGGCTTCAGCGACGTCGAAATCAAATTCCTGGGTGGCGAGCCTGCGGCGCGGACAGATCCGGATCATCCCTTCGTCAAACTGGTTAGCGAAACTGCTGAAGAAGTCTACGACGCAAAGATGGATATCGTCCCCATGATCGGCGGCTCTGGTCCCAACTATCCATTTGTTCATGAACTTGGCTTGCCAGTTGTGTGCATGGGCATTGGCTACCCAAACACCAAAGCCCACGCCCCCAACGAAAATTTCCGCATCGACCTTTATGTGCAGCACGCCAAACACACAGCAAGGGTCATTCGAGAGTTTGCAAAGTAACTGATTGACGATTGACCATGGGTTATTGTTCATGGTCAATCGTCTCTAAAGTGACCTTATACACTCCAATTTAGTGACTTTCTTTTTTCAAAATCTGTATATAATTCAATTGTAATAATTTTCACAATACAACTTCACCCATCGGAGGAAACTATGTTCGTCGGCGAAAGAATGTCTCACCCTGTAATTACCGTCACCCCGGAAACCCCGGTCCATGATGCGCTTGCCATGTTCAAGAAAGAACACATCCGTCGCGCGCCAGTCGTCAAAGACGGCAAGATGGTTGGCATCGTCTCTGAAAGCGACCTTCTCAACGCATCCCCCTCCCCCGTCACCAGCTTGAGCGTGTGGGAAATGAACTACCTTATCAGTAAAGTAACCATCAAACAGGTCATGAGCAAGAAACTCATCACAGTAGATGTGGATACCCCCATCGAAGAAGCAGCCCGCATCATGGCAGATAAAAAATTGGGCGGCTTGCCCGTTTTACGCTCTGGCAAACTCGTTGGCATCATCACCGAGACCGACCTCTTTAAGATCTTCCTCGAACTGATGGGCGCTCGCACCAAAGCCATCCGTGTGACTGCTGAGATCGACGACAAACCCGGCGCACTCGCCAAACTCACTAAAGCCATCTCCGATGCAGGCGGCAACTTCGTCTCCTTCGGTCAATTCTCCGGCGACGATTCTGCCAGCAAGATCGTCACCTTCAAAGTAGCAGGCATGAAAAAAGACGATATCTCCAAAGTCTTGAACAAAGCCGTCAAGAAATTCTGGGATATTCGCCAAAGCTAATTTCTATAGAAAGTAAAGGGCGCATGAACTTCTCCTCTCCATGCGCCCTTTTTATTTTTACGGATTCGCATCCCAAGGTGCTGTGCCGCTTCCGCCCCCGCCTCTCAGGGACCTTTGAACGGGTTCAGCCAACTCAGGCAGTATCTCCGCTGTAGCCGCAAGCAACCCAAAGCAACCTGCGATCATCATGTCACCAAATGGGACGGCATAATAAGGCGTTAGCAGTTTACGATTTGGGATTTTCGATTGATGATTAAATAAACTTCGCCTCGGACCGGTTACCACCACATCAAAGTCATCTTTACCAAACTCAAACACATCCTGCGAGTACATCAAAGCACCATGTCCCATATCGTCAAAGACATCTTGATGTTTGAGCGAGCCATCTGCCAGTTTGCGAATCAAGCCTTCCAGTTTGGGCAGGTCGATCTCGCCGGTGTGATGTTCAAAGACACCTTCAATGCCTTGCTCTCCTAATCGGAACGCCAAGGTATGAAAATTCCCTACGTTGCAAACGATCTTATTTCCGCGCTTCGCCGCTACCGGGTCAAAACCAGCTCCCAAAACCGCGGCTGGCGCTGTATCCATCACCACCAGCGGACAGGGCAACTCACTAGCCGAGTCCACAACGGATTGCAGGCGTGTCATGATCTTGGGAATCTCGTTCGCAGGAAAGGCAAATGTCGAAAGTGAATTCTTCGCCTTGATGCGTTCATCTAAATAATCAAACCTGAACTGTCGGTCTGAAACACCTGCGGGCGCATTGCCGTGGTCGAAGACAGCGACGGCAACAGCAGAGAGATCGCCGAGCGAGACGCCATAATCTGCGAAGGTTTTGGAAAGCAAAGGAAAGTCAAAATCCTTCAATTCCAAACTTTCGACCTTTGCCCTGAGACCTTCGACCTCATCCTCACCAACAATCTTTATCCCCAACGCCTCCACCTTATCCAACTCATCGTTCAGGGTCGTCGCAGCGGATGGCGTCATGTAGACGGGAATCCCTGCGCGGGCATATTCTTCGATCGCCCAAGCTGAAGGACCGCCGCCCATTTGATGTCCAGTAAGCAGGATCGGGGTCCGCAAAGGAAGCGACTGTTTGAGACGGCGATGAACCATCATCGTAGGCGAAGGCAAGACGAGTTTGAATCCGTTCTCGATGTCGAGATTTGAATCATACAGAAAAATATCTTGCGTGCCTGTGCCAATATCTACTGCTAAGATTTTCATGGTTACCTCTTACGCGAATGATAACAAAAAAGATGCGCCGTGCGGCGCATCTTTTGTTCTTACTGTGAGTCGTCTACCACATACTCTTCGTCGATCTCGCCGTCACCGTCGAGGTCCACGCCGAAGTAAATGCCCTCAGGGTTGGCATCCGTCCACTCGGCATAGTTGACGTAGATCAGCGCCCCTTCATTCAAGACTATATCTTCAGCATAGAATTCCTCTTCCGCTTCATCGGTGATGCGGGTGAGGTAAAAATTGAACGAGCCTTCGCCGCTTAACTTTTCGGTGTTGATGAGCAGATCACCTGCGGCGCTATCCAACCAGGCAGTGATGGTGCCACCACCCACCATATCCGCGCCGTAGACTTCGAAGTAGTAATCGGCATCGGGGTTTTCCACACCGAAGATGATGCTTGGCGATTCGTCGGACGTGGTTTCGTAAGCGATCATTTCATCGGTCGGATAGAAATACGCCACATCCACTTGACCCGGCGCAAGGTAAATGCCTTCCACACCAATGGTGTAGCCGGGACCGATCAAAACAAGGTCGGTGAGCGTTTCCTCGGTCAATTCAGTGCCATCGATCGTAACGGTCACATCCAAGTTGGCAGGGACAGAATAAATGGGTTCTGGCGTTTCGCCGCTGGCAAGCATGCGATATTTGGTGTAGGTTGCGCCGGGAATTTCGTTGAAGATCTGTCCATCCACATAGCCGAGGCGGTTGCCACTGTCATCAGTAATGAGGATATGACCTCTGCCATCCAAAAAGATTTGGTTGAGAGGCTCGGTCGCTGCTGCCAACTTGCCAGCGTGGGAATATCCGCCTTCACAGAAGGGACAGGCTTGGGTGTCTAGGCGAGCCGAAGTCGGAGTCAGATCGAGGGTTTGTGTATCCGCATTTCCAGACCAAACATCCGTTTCGACTGCTGGGTTGATGGAAGTCTCATAGGTCCAGGAGTTATCACGCGAGTCGATGAACAATTCGCGGGTCTCACCGGGATAGTTATTATCGTAGGCAAGGATGGCATACAAACCATCGCCTTTATCTTCCACACCAAACGGCGTAATGGCATGTCCCTCACCACGTTCGTTGTAAATACCGATGGTGTAGGTTTCGCCATTTACATCCATTTGCCGAATGATCTCCAGAATCTCCATCGGTGTGTCACGAATGACGCTGGATGCAGTTGGGTCTACGGCTTGGGTTGCCCACCAATACGCAATTTCACGTTGAAGCGTCTCATCGTTGATGTCTAATTCACTGGCTGTGTTCCCACCAAAATCGGATGGAGAAACTTGCCCGGTGTACATCATCAAACTGAGCACTGCCATCCCTTCGCAATGCCCACCTGCCATATCACCGTTGATCTGGTCCATCCACTGCTCGGCGGGCGGGGTAAGGATACATTCATCCCCATTGATATCTGCGCAAACTTCATCTCCGAACATGCGGCGCAATTCATCTGCGGTCAAATTCGTTGCAGGGATATCATCGCCGTAATTCTCGAAGCTAAATCCATTTTCTTCGGGTGTAAAGCCAAAATCGTAAATGACTTCACCGGGCACACTGGTAATTCCTACAGCAGGGTTACCACTTTCTTCCGTTGCTTCTTCAGTAACAAATTCTTCAGTGTATGCTTCTTCTGTGAGAAGATCTTCCTCATAATAATCTTCTGAAACATCACAAGCAGATAAAACCAAACTACTCATTACCAACATCGAGATCAATACAAAAAGCGGGTGTTTTTTCATGTTTCCTCTGAAAGGTTTAATAAATCAAGCCTGCGTAATTTTCATTCCGCAGGCTATCTTTTTTGAATTTTTTACATCTTCTGCAAAGCAAAATACCAATAACGGCGCTTCTCCAAATGCGGCTGCACCGATGTTGGAGAGCTCAAATCGAGCCCGGCAAAATGATAGAACTGTTTCTGCAAAATGCGTGGAATGTACGTCTTCACGAGATAGATGCGGCGTTCACGATCCAGTTCCATGGCTTTCAAAACATTCTCAGTAATATCTTCTTCCTTGACCACTTTGAAGCCCATCTCCTTGATCTGTGCGTGCCATTCTTCCACTTTTTCTTCATAACGCAGGTCGGTATATAAAAAATACCCGCCGGGCTTCAAAACCCGTTTCACATGATAAAAGAACTTATTGATATTCGGGTAATACAACGATGCTTCCACATTAACTACAACATCAAACGAATTATCTGGGAAATGCAAATCTTCGGCATTGCCATGTTCAAAGCGGAGCCCATCTAACTGGTGATGCTGACGGCAAAACTCAATGGCTTTGGCAGAAAAATCCACACCGACGTATGAACGCGGTTTGAAATAACGCATGATGAAGGATGCGCCCCCACCCCGCCCCGAACTGACTTCTAACGCGTCGGCATTTGTCCACTCGGCGTGGCGAGCAACGTGATGATACAACTGCAAGGGATAGCGATGAATTTCATCTTCCGGGTCGAGGGGGATCGGCTCATGTCCCTGATGATGGGCGGTGTACCCAAAATTCATGAAGAGCACATCTCTGTTCAGTTTCAGCGTGGAGAGAAATTCATATTGCAGGCGGGTAAGCAGGCTTTTGATGTTTGGAAAACGATGGAATAACAGCTTATTGAGCATTGCTCTCTCCTGTAAAAAAATTTACAGAAGACATCCACAATTGGATGTCTTCTGAGATTGGCAATGATTATAACCCCGAGATTTTTATGAAGACACACCTTTCAATGTTGACGACCAAGGGATCAAGCCAATGGAAGATGCAGACTCGCCCCTGTCATTTCGTCGTGGAAACGCACCGCTTCAGACGTACCGTGGCTTGCTCCTGTTTGCTCGACAAATTTGCATACGCTGTAGCCTCTGCTTGCCTGCTCGTAGGTCTGCAACCAGCTATCGAATTGAGCATCTTCAACCTCTCGCGGATACCTGACCTTATACGCCTTAAGCTTCATTCGGTGTGGTTTGGGCGTCAGCCGTGCACGAAAACAACCTTGCTTCCGGCAAATGGCAGCATACAGGGGATCGCTATGGAAATCTTGCATCATCGCCATTGTAGACGCGTCACGTGCATCGAAACTTCGTCCCATCACGATCACCCGGGCTCCCTGATAGGTTTCATAAATACGGAATCCCAAGCCAGCATATTTAGAATTTGACGCCAGGTTACGGACCATTTCGAATATCTTCTCTTTATCCGTCCCAGCGCTTTTCTTGAACAATCCACCCAAGCCTGCAGGTTTTGGCTTATCAATATCAAGAAACATCAGATTTTCGGCATTCATCACCTGTGCCCCATAACGATTACGGGTAATGACGGTCTTATCATCTATAACCTGTAACAATTCTTCACGGATTTCGACCTCATAATCTTCAAATACATCTGTTTCCCCATTTATTTTTCTTTTTATCAGGTCTGTCTTTTCCCATGCTTTTATCCCCGCATCATCCAATGAAATATTCGAACCGCCATAGGTCGTGATTTCCTTCATCTCCCCTTGAATATTGATCCTTGTCTTTTCAGCTATCCAATACTTGAATATTTTCATAGATTTCTCCTTTGGCTACACAAAAAGTATAGCCTCGCGAATTAAAAAGAAACATCCTCCAAATTGGGGATTTGGAGGATGAGCTCGTGCCAATTTAAGATCATTCTGGACGGTATGGCGCTTTCTTGTCGATACTTCCCACAAACTGGGGTAATTTTGTATGCCCCAAATTCTGGCGGATCGCCATGTTCTCGCCGAGGTGATACCAGTAATGATAGATCACCCGTTGAACAAGATTCCCATATTTGTATTGAATAGGCTTTCCATTGCTGATCACATTTTGTTGAAGGGTACGCGTCGTCAACGAATCCAACCAGGGATCAGCAGCCTTGGCGATCTTTTGCCAAGCATCCAACATCTCCTTAAGAGAAGGCGTACTGGCTGGCGCCCCATAAGCAAAATCATTCGCGATCTCCGGATAAAGTGTAATGCCCTGCCCATAGGTCAAAAAATAGCGCTGTTCCTGCCATGCCAAATGACCAACATTCCAACTCAAGCAATTCATTGGCAGAAAACGTTTCTTCGCTTCTTTCTCAGTAACGCCTTTGATTCCGCGTAAAAATTCACTGCGGGTAAAACGAAGTTGAAGGATAAGGGGATGTGTCATGGAAATTAAGCTAAAAGGGGCGGGGTAACCCCGCCCCTTTTATGAGATCAAACCATCTGTTCGTAATTTTCAGGCAGCCAGCAGCAGAGGACCAACTCTCTCGCTGCCTTAACCTCGTCCATGCGCCCAAAGGGAGTGGTGCTGGGCGCATTCTTGACCAGATCAGGCTGAGTCTTGGCTTCTTCCGCGATCTTGATGAGGGCATCAGCGAAACGGTCGAGGGTGTCTTTGTTCTCAGTCTCGGTCGGCTCGATCATCAAGGCTTCATGGACAATGAGCGGGAAGTAGTTTGTGGGCGGATGGAATTTGTAATCCATCAGACGCTTGGAGATATCCAAGGCGCGGATGTCACTGCCTTCAAAACGTCCTTCCATCACGAATTCGTGCATGCAGATGCGGTCGTATGGAATGTGATACGTTCCACGCAAGCGAGCTTGCAGATAGTTCGCATTCAATACGGCATACTGCGAGATGGCTTTCAAGCCGTCCGGTCCGTGCATGGCGATGTACGTGTAGGCGCGGACCAAACCGCCGCCAAAGTGACCATGAAAAGCCTTCATTCGTCCGATGCTGTTCTTGGGAGTAACGAAGCCATACAGCGGAGCGGTTTCGTCGTCGCCTTCTTCGATGATGCCAACAAGCGGAGACGGGAGGAAATCTACCAAACGCTGACTGACACCCACCGGACCAGAACCCGGTCCGCCGCCGCCGTGCGGGACGGAGAAGGTTTTGTGCAGGTTGAAGTGCATCACGTCGAAGCCCAAGTCGCCGGGGCGGACGATGCCGAGCAACGCGTTGAGGTTCGCGCCATCGCCGTACATCAAACCGCCGCAGCCTTGAACCAATGCGATCACTTTTTCGATGTTCTCATCGAACATGCCAAGGGTATTCGGGTTGGTGAGCATCATACCAACGACAGTATCGTCACATGCTGCTTCGAGGGCTTTGAGGTCCACGTTGCCGCGTTCATCAGATGGGATAGTCACCACGCTCATGCCCAACATGCCGACCGAAGCAGGGTTCGTTCCATGCGCCGCATCAGGGATAAGCATTTTGGTGCGCTTGGTGTCGCCGCGCAGTTTATGATATGCCGCCATCATCAACACACCGGTAAATTCACCATGTGCGCCTGCGGCAGGTTGAAGCGTCACACCGGCAAAGCCGCTGATCTCTTTCAACCAATCCTGCAATTCGAACATCAAGGCAAGGTTACCTTGCACGGTTTCAACGGGTTGCAATGGATGTGTAAAAAGGAAGCCGGGCAAACGACAAGTATCTTCGTTGATCTTCGGGTTGTACTTCATGGTGCAGGAACCCAAAGGATAGAAGCCTTCGTCCACGCTGTAGTTGAATTTGCTCAGTTTGATGTAGTGGCGAACCACATCCACTTCGGCGAGTTCGGGGAGAGGAAGCTCGGAGCGAAGCAACTCTTTGGGAGGCAGAGCAGTTTCGGGCACGTCTGAGGCGGGCATTGTCACGCCAATGCGCCCCGGTGAAGAGAGTTCAAAAATGGTCGGTTCAATTACGGTAGCCATTATTCCATCTCCTTCAACACTTCAACGAGCGTGTCAATTTCATCTTTGCTGTTCATTTCGGTAACCGCTACAAGTAAATGATTTGAAAGTGATGGATAATCTTTGCCAAGGTCGTAGCCGCCAAGAATGCCGTTATCGAGCAAATATTGATTGACTTCACTGGCAGGTTTCGGGCAGCACAAAACAAACTCATGGAAAAACGGTTCGTTGAAGCACAGACCAAAGCCATCGATCTTGCCGAGTTCACTCGCCGCGTAATGTGCCTTTTGATAACAAAGATTTGCAACCTGCTGCAAACCGGTCTTACCAAGTGTAGACATATACACAGCCGCAGCCAATGCAAGCAAGCCTTGATTGGTACAAATGTTAGAAGTAGCGCGTTCGCGTTTGATGTGCTGTTCACGAGCTGTAAGTGTCAACACATACGAGCGTTGTCCGCGGGCATCCACTGTTTCGCCAACGAGGCGCCCTGCCATTTTGTGAACATAAGATTTCTTGGTGGTGAAGAAACCGAGGTACGGTCCGCCGTACCAAAGGGGAATACCAAACGGTTGTGCTTCTCCCACGACAATATCCGCGCCCATCGAGGCGGGAGTTTTGAGCATAAGCAAGGCAGTAGGATTCGCAACGATGCAAACGAGCGCACCTTTTGCATGAGCATCGTCGATGAGCTTGGTGTAATCGTAGATGCGACCAAAGAAATCGGGATACTGCACGACGACAAGCATGGTGTTCTCGTCAACAAGCGCCATCAGGGATTCAGGACCCGCTTCAAGATCGACGTTTGGATCGTCTCCTGCTTCTTGAATTCCCATACCCTGTGAGTAAGTTCGAATCACTTCGCGATACTGCGGGTGGACGGTGGGCGACATCACGACCTTCTTGCGTTTGCCACGGAACTGGGCATAGGCAAGGTTCACCGCTTCAGCGGTGGCAGTCGCGCCATCGTAATGAGAAGCATTGGAAACTTCCATACCAGTGAGGTTGCTCATCAGGGACTGATATTCAAAGATTGCTTGCAAGGTTCCCTGAGAGATCTCTGGCTGATATGGCGTGTATGCCGTATAGAATTCACCGCGGCGCAGCATGTGATCAACCACTGATGGAACGTAGTGATGATATGCACCTGCACCTAGGAAGGAGATGAGATGCTCACGCACATTTTCGTTGGTAGCAGCCATATCGCCCAAATGAGCGGCGGCTTCCATTTCGGTGAGTGCGGGAGGAAGGTTCAGTTCAGGGAAGCGGTGCTTGGCAGGGATCGCCTCAAAAAGATCGTCAAGTGCTTTCACGCCGACGGTCTGGAGCATCGCATCCCGTTCTTTTGGGGAAATTGGGATGTAGGTCATGGGTTACCTTTCGAAGTAACAAGGAATAAGAAACGAGTAATGAGTTTAAAACCTCGTTACTTGTCCCTCTTTTCTTGTTACTAATGTGCCCTTCCTTCGCAATAGGTGGTATACGCAGCGGCATCCATCACTTCACCAGCTGCACCGCCTTCGATCTTAATCATCCATGCTGCGCCGTAGGGGTCGGTATTGATGGTTTCAGGTGCATTGGAAAGATCCTTGTTGACAGCGGTCACCTTTCCGGCTGCGGGAGCATAAATTTCGGAAGAAGCTTTCACTGATTCAACGGAAGCGATGGCTTTACCAACGGTCACTTCTTCACCTTCTTCAACGAGGATCTCGACAAAGACAATGTCAGAAAGTTGACCTTGAGCATAATCCGAAATGCCCACTGCGCCGGTAGAAGGGTCGAACCATTCATCGGATTTGGTGTATTTGAGGTTGGCAGGTGCGTTCATGTTTGGTCTCCTATTGGAAATGAGGTATGGGCGAATCAAAAGAGGACGCGCAATTTTATTATCGCGCGTCCTCTGTAATGGAACCTGAGAGATTGGTTTGGCAGTTGAATAGTTGAATAGTCTCTTAGTTAAGCGGTCAACTACTTAACTAACAAACCACCAAGCTAAAAAACGAACCAACTTTACACCGTCGGTATCCCTTTGGCGGGAGTTTTCCAGAGTGATTGCGGTTGCAGGGTCCTTTTGCCTGAGAGATTCATCTGGCTTCGCCTCGATTCCAGATTTGCACCTTCGGCGTCCTCTTGCGGGGATCTCTTCCCTGCAATCCGTTCAATTGTTATGTAGATTCTAAGGTTTGAATAGGACAGAGTCAAGGGAGAAATGTAACCATTAAGGCGGCGAAGTCTTTGGCTGTTTCTCGGCTTGGAGATATTTCTGCAGTTGGGTGATCTTCTCTTGATATTGCGGGTCGGCAATGGCATTGTCCATTTCGAAGGGGTCGAGTGTCAGATCGTAAAATTCGGACATATCATCCTGCGTTTCAATATAGACATAATCACCTGTATGGATGGCAGACCAAGCACCACGGTCTGGCCAAGCTTCGAGCAAGATATGGTCTCGCCATTCCGTTTCTCCAGCAAAAAGTGGAACTAAAGATGTCCCATCCATATTTTCCGGCAGGCGGGTTTCGGAAAGCTCATAGATGGTCGGCGCAATGTCAATGTTGGCAACAATGCGTTCATCCACATATGGATTTGGGATCAGCGGCGGATAACGAATCGCAAAAGGGACTTTGACCGATTCCTCGTAAGCGGTGCTTTTTGAATCCAAGCGATGCTCACCCCAATGTTTACCATTATCCGAGATAAAGATAATGACCGTGTTATCCAGTTCGCCGGTTTCTTTTAATTTGTTGATAAGGTCGGGAATGGTGCGGTCGAGCGCAATAAGGGTCAGCAACTGACGTCTGCGCGTATTATCAATGGACTTGATATCCTCTTCAGATAGTGGAGCCATATTCGAGATCGAATCCGGCTTGTCTGAGACATCTTCTTCATTAAAACTGACCGGACGATATGGAGCCAGATCATTTAACAGATTGACATCTTCTTCTGCAGGAGTAAAGGGTGCATGTGGCGCATTCGGCGCATACAACAAGAAGAAAGGCTTAGATTGCTTACTGGCTTCTTCTATGAATTGAACGCCAAAATCCCTGAATAAATACGTTGAATAACCAGTATGTTTGGACCATGTCCCATTGACATTGAGGTCTGGGTCATAATAATTCTTCATCGTCCCACCCCAAAACGAAACCCAGAAATCATATTCGGGGCGCATGTCCCCTTTCCATGAATTCAGGTATTTACCGACCAAACCGGTGTAATACCCATTACGGTGAATGTCTTCCACTACTGTTCGAAATTCCAACGGGTCTTCATTGACTTGTACCCAGTGGTTATGGGCATATAACCCGGTCAGGATGCTGGCGCGGCTCGGACAGCAAAACGGAGTGGTGATGTATCCCTTGGAGAAGGTCACACCCTGGTCAAAGATCAACTCTTGGGTGTTGGGCATGTACTCCATCGTGTCGTAACGCTGGTCATCAGTGACGATGATCAGAAAATTCGGACGTGTATCATTAATACGCGGAAAACCCTGGCAGGAAGAAAGAACCGACACCGCCAAGGCAATAAGTACAACATAATGCAGTTTCTTCATTTATTTCCTTTTGTTAAAGGGTGTATCGGTCCGGCGCACAGGACGTTTGGTGCGCGGCTTCTGCTCCATCTTCGGGACTTTGTTCCCCTTCAATTCTTGTATCTCTTCCTCGGTCAAATAACGCCACTGACGCGGTTTGAGATCACCCAACCTTAGTGTTCCAATCCTTACACGGATAATGCGAACAACGGGCAAACCAAGCAGTTTTCCCACTTCGCGAATCTGACGTTTCTTCCCTTCGCCCATCACCACGCGGATCCATGCGCCTTTGCCAGACGAAGAAATAAAATGAACAATGGCAGGCTGGGTGCGGTCTCCTTCAGGAAGAACAACACCTCTACACCATGCTTCAAGTTGTTCATTATCTGGTTTACGAGCTAATAAGACTCTGTACTCTTTTTCATGCGCGTACCTTGGATGAGTCAGCTTGTTCGTCAGATCCCCATCATTGGTCATCAGGATCAAGCCTTCGGAGTCGAAGTCGAGGCGACCGACCGGGTAGAGATGTCCTTGCACAGGAATCAAATCCCGAACTGTTTTGCGGTCATCTTGTCCTTCCGCGGCGGAGAGAACATTACGAGGCTTATATAAGGCGATATATGTCATCGTCTCTGGCTTGGCTAGCGTCTTGCCATCTACTTTGATTGTATCCACTGCCAAGTCTGCTTTTTGCCCCAAAGTAGCAACCTGCCCATTGACCGAAACACGCCCCTCAATAATAAATTCCTCGCACGAGCGGCGAGAACCATACCCCGCCTGAGCGAGAATTTTTTGCAAACGTTCCTGCATAATTAACCTTTCAACAATTCTTGTGGTTCGGGCTCGGTTTCAACCGGAGCAGCAAGC
>Ga0075012_10003994_pt1 | contig 13835 bp, 4 predicted proteins | sample All_14_2_FD_71474 | JGI IMG/M metagenome (GOLD analysis project Ga0075012, IMG submission 71474) | Freshwater microbial communities in response to fracking from Pennsylvania, USA - Allegheny Zone_MetaG_DW_15 | ecosystem: Environmental > Aquatic > Deep subsurface > Groundwater > Drilled... | reverse complement strand
TTGTAAAACAGCCTGATAGCCGACGTATCTTAAGGAAAATCCTGGAAAGAACGCGTAGGTTGGGCCCTGGCCCAACAACGATCTTTCAGGGTAAAACCATGTTGGGCCAGGGCCCAACCTACGGGTTCTTGCCTGGCTCCAACGGAGATTCTTGTTCGATTATATCAGCCTTTCTTGATTCTTTTAACACAGGCGTTATTGGGTATCAATTTTTATATCCAGATTGCTGGTGGGAGTGGTCTGGCATGGGTGGCTTTTCCCTGGCCTGAGTAAACAGCGACAGTTCTGCCAGTTTGCTCGAAGAAGCAGGGCTGGCGTTTGCTTTTTTCCATAAATACCCGAGGCAGCCTGCAGCGGTATCTATTGGCTTGGTCAAATATACCTCCAGCCCCGATGCTGCATACAATACACGGGCGCGGATTTTTAATTGAGCCATATCCAGGCAGTCCGATTGATCCGTCAATTTGGTGTAAAACTGGCTCCATTTGTTGCGTATGAATTTGATATACGCCTCGATACCTTGTTGCGTCACTCGTGATGGATCGGGCGCTGATGACTGCATGGCGTTGAAAACAGGGCGCCAGGCTTTGTTGTGTTCATCCAGATGGATACAATCGGAGCCTTTATACGCAGCAAAACCCCGTAACTGTTCGCGATTGTTTTCTTCGGATAACTGCTCATAAACCGCCGCAAATTTGGCGAAAAACTTTTTCAATTGACTGTAATAAAACGATTCCTGATTGGCATGATGACAGCGCGTAGCAGAGGCCTGCTCGATAGTGGCTGAACGAATTTGATTGAGTAAATCCATGATAGTGGCCGGGGAGTCCAGGCTTTTTAGTTCATTGAACAACAGAGTACGCATAAATTTCAATTCAAAATCTCTACGCTCATTTTGATGCTTTGCAAGCGAGACAATAAACGGATCCTGGCGATTCAACATCATACAGCAACGTCCGGGTTGCCCCTGGCGGCCGGCACGGCCATATCCCTGATTTTCACCGCGTCGATTGTCAGGATAAAAAGCGAATATCTGGCATAATCCGCCGGATTTTTTGCTGTCATTCGTCAAAATGGCATCCAGGCCGCGCCCTCCGGCGTTGGTGGCAATCGTTATCACGCCTGGCTCGCCTGCGCGGGCAACGATATAATCCTCGGACTCACGCTGGGTTTCATTCAGCAATTGATTCGTCATGCCTTTGTCGCTTAAATACTGACTGAATCGTATCGATTCTTCAATCGTTCGGAACAGCACCAGAGAGGGGCAGCCGTTGGCGCGTTCTGCTGCCATTAGTTGCATGAGACCAGCCCATTGATCCGCTTCATCAATAAATAGTCTGGCGGGCAGGGTGACGCGCTGGCTGGGAAAATGCGGGGGAACGTCAAAGCTGTCAACCTTGTAAACGGACTGGATTTCGGCGCGTTCCGACGGTTCACCTATCGTGCCGGTTACGCCAAACAGCAGTTTGTATTCATTATAAAAAGAGACCTGCGAAATGGAGGCGATGGTGCCGGAGGTCGGAGTGGTCAGCAGGCCATTAAGTAATTGCAGCATCTGATGCACACCATGCTGCCAGTGACAGCCTTCGCTGGCGCGGCCGGTGTTTTCATAATCGACGATAACGATGTCATCCACCAGGCGGCCATCAGCCAGTTTTCGGATCGGGCGAATGATATAATCCCGGTCTTTTTGCTTTTTAAAGGCAGCGATTTGCGCACTGCATATCCATTTTTCAAGGTCGGCATCCTCGATGGCGGCGAGAGATCTGTCCGTTGTCTTGCGGATATGCTGTTTCAGATCGATCAGCGTTTCCCCGGAGATGGCGTTCTGTTGCAAACGGGTTGTCACAAATTCCAGAATGGGCGGAAAAATCCAGCTCATATCCTCATCTGCACTGGCGCCAATGCGAGCGGATCCCAGGCCGTCCAGCATCATATTATCTACTTCATCAATGAGGATCACATCGGCAGTACGCTCCTGAAGCGTGTCGCTATGTAAAGGATAGGACTTGCGGATTTTGATGTTGCTCAGGCCATCTCGTAATAAGGGGAATTGAAAATTGGCATTCGTACCCAAGAGGATTTGCGGATGGAAGTGGGCTTCCTGTTGCTCTTGATAGCAGATGTGACCGATGGTCAGCCCGAGGGCTTCGAAGAAAGGCGTATATTTTTTGCAATCGCGTTTGGCCAGATATTCAGAGGGAGCATCCCAGTCCAGAAAATGCCCCTGACCCGCCATGAACGCGGCCATCATGGCCAGTATCGTTGTTTTCCCCTCGCCGGTGAAGATCTGGGCGAGGCGTCCTTTCATTCCTGGCGACACATCGAGCAAGCCCCAGAGGGCAAGATTTTGGGTATCATAAGGCTGGATTTTATACAGACGCCGGATGGTTTCTATCATGATGGCGGTCATCTGTGCACGTACTTGTGGCGTCGGGTTGTCGCGAAAGCGCTTGCCTTGTTCCCGAAAACGGGTTTTTAACACATCCTGGGGAAGGGCTTTCAGCGTGGGCAGACAGGTTGTCAGCGCCTGATAGTCCAGTTTGAATTGCTCCATTTTTATCATGGATGACAGCGAAGGCGCAAACAGGCTGTGCTCAACGCTGGCAAAGGCTTGTAATGCCGTATCGATATCGCGTGGCGGATATTTTTCCGCCAGATATTGGTCTTGCGCTTCGATGAGCGCATCGCGCAATTTGTCCAGATCGGGCAGCGTGTTTCTGACCAGTTTGGGGATGTTGGGGGCGTCGTTCAAGTCGATCAGGATGGGCATAATGGCCAAATAGATCTGCATGTCGGATGCGGGCGCTTCCAGCAATTGTTGATAGATGCGAACACCGCACAGTGATTTGACTTGCCGGGCGAGGCTGAGAAATTGCGCCAGATCAGCCGTGTTGACCGGATTGGCGAAGCAGCGAAAAGCGGCTTCGAGCAGCAGGCGTTTTTCGGGCTTTTTTTCTTCCCATTCATCAACGTGGCGGCAAAACAGGCGCCAGGTTGCTATGGATTCGGGCTGAATCGATGCTTCGGCACGAGTTTGGAACAGACGATAATCGGGTTCCGACTGAGGATGAATTTGGCTGGTTTCTGGCATATCAATTCTCTATTTATTTAGATTAATAAATCTCTGCTTCTTTCTGTTCAGGGCATAACCGTCAGGTTAAGAGAAAAACAGGCGGCGCCGAGCCACAATCAGGAGACCCTTCGCTTCGCTCTGGGCGACACGCTTGAGCATTAGAGTGAAAGGCGATCTCGCAATCCACACCGCAGTCCAAACGTGTCGCCCAGAGCGAAGCGAAGGGTCTTCTTGCGCTCTGGGCGACACGCTTGAGCATCAGAGTGAAAGGCGATCTCGCAATCCACACCGCAGTCCAAATGTGTCGCCCAGAGCGAAGCGAAGGGTCTCCTGACGCTCGCCTGGTGCTACCTGATAAACCGATTTTTCCCCCTAACTTAAAGGCGGTGATGCCTGGCCCTGGATGGCAACTTGATCCCCACCACCTTTCGGCAGCGAAGGATAAAATCCATACCGCTTCCTTGCTTCAGCCTGATTTTTCAACTGACTGGCGATGTGGATATGCCCCTGTTTCAAGGCAATATCACAAGGACTCAAGCCATCAGAATTTACAATGGATCTATTCACGCTGGCCTTTAACAAGGCAAGCACAGCACCATGTTTACCCTGTTCGCAGGCCATCCACAGCGGCGTACAGCCGTCTTCATTCTGCATATCTGCTTTGACGCCGGTCTGTAGCAAACGCTCGATCAAGCGTACAAAACCGTGGCGAGCGGCATAATGAAGCGCTGTATTGCCCCAGTGATCGCAAGCGTTGCGCGCCACCTCCGGATCATCCACTAATATGTCCAACACCTCGGGCGCATTGTGAATGGCTGCCAGATGCAGAGCGGATCGTCCGTATTTATTCACAGCATTGATATCCACGCCATCGAGGAGAAGCTCTGTCAAAATCTCGGCATTGTCGGCTTGCGCTGCGGCATGCAATAACGAGCTGTCTCGCTCCGTTTGATGATAAAAAGGCATTAATTTGGTCAAATTCAACAAACGTTGATTTTTGCTGCGGACGGCGTACTCGTTAAACGTATTGCCCTGACTGTCTTCTTTCAAGGGATCCGCCCCAAGCTGCAACAGGCGCAGTGCCGCTTCTACATATCCACCCAGTGCGGTCAAATGCAGCGCCGTTCGCTTCAGGCAGCGATGCGCTTTGCCTGGATTGGCTGGAACTTCCGCCTCATCACAAGCAAAGCCGAAAGATATGAGATATTCCATACTGCCTGACTGACCTTTGCGGGCGGCATAATGCAAGGCATTTTGACCCGACTGGTCGTGATGCTTGAGATACTGCCCGGCATCACATAACAAGCGAAGCACAGACACCATACCTTTTTCAGCCGCCAGCATTAAAGGCGTTACACCAAAACGATTGGGCAGATTAGGTTGCTCCAGCAGCGGTAACAGCGTCAGTGCCGCTTTGTCATCATCGCTGTCAAGGGCATAATGCAGGGCGTGCTGACCTTGTATATCCTGCGCCGACCGTGACGCGCCATGACGTACCAGCAAATTGATGATGGGGATATTGCCCCGGGCTGCGGCAATCATGAACGCTGTTTGCCCCACACGATTCGTTTTGTCTACCGGATAAATGCGCAACATCCGCTCGGTCAATGCATAGTTGTCAGCACGCACTGCCTCGTGCAGGCCGCTGTATGTTGTATTGGCTTGCTGCCGGCAAATGGCATCGAGTTTTTCAAATAGCGCCGGCTTGTTCTTTTTGATGGCCAGGATGGCCAGATTCAGTTTGCCCAGCGGTTTATCCTCGGCCAAAACAGGAATACAGTCAGGAAAATGGCGAGAAAAAACGTCCAGTTGATAACAAGCTGCGCTGTCCTTTTCAGCAGCCAGCAATGCGAGCAAGGGATTGTTTTTTCCAGTGTACAGAGACGGGTTAAGGCCGTGTTCACGCAGGAAGCCCAGCAACGCATCAATGGGTTTCTTTGCATCGCCTGATCCCGCAAGCAACTCTTCTTCAACGTCATCATGCTCACTGATATTGCCGATGATTTGTTGCAACAATTTTCCACCCATAGCCGATTGAAACAGACCAGGCAGATCGCGAGATTCGCGCAGCAGAACCGTTGCTGCGGCAAAATCCTGGTAGACAATATGATCATTCAGCGTGGCAAGCTGTTCACGTGTTGCAGGTGTTAACAGCGGCGTATTGTTTAATTGCTGTGCCGGCGCGTCTGCTTGTTTCGATGTCTTGCTTTGCAGCGGCAGGCGTTTTTGATATTTTTGCAATACTCGCATCAAGCCTGGTGCTCGTTTTTTCGCGGGCAAGTCCCACAGATCTGCTGGCCAGTCACCCGGGCGGCTGAGCTTGAACAAGCGTTTCAACATATCTGCGTCCTGCTGTTTAACCGCGATATGAAACGCCGTATCGCCGGCATGATTGCGTGTTTGCGGCAGGCAACCCTGGCTTAACAACTGTGTCACTGCATGTGTGGAACCGTTTGTGACCGCAAGATGGATCAGGCTGTTGCCCTTGTCATCCACCAGCGCATTCAGATTGGGGAAGCGCTTCAAGAGCAGGGCAATGATTTTTTCATGATTACCCATGATGCCGTTTTTCAGGATGGCGACAGACACCGGCACGCTTTTCATTAACCATTCCAGACAGTGTAAGGAACCCTGTCTGGCAGCGAGAGCAGCCAGTTTTTTTGAAGGCGTATGCTCGTCCTGATATTCGCGCAAATAGCCAATATCATCCGCCAGTACCGCGTAATCCATCAGGGATTTTCCGGTGTTGCTGACAAAGACAGCGCCGGCGTCTTGCAGCAGGTTTACCAATAAAAAATGCCCCTGTTGCGCGGCCACCGCCAGCAAACTGCAAGCGTGAGTGTGTTGGTTGATGTCTACTTCATGCGTTTGCTGCAGACGCTTGAAACGCTGGTATTCGCCATTGCGTACCAGATAATGCAGATAATTTTCGCCTTGTTTGTCGCGCAAGAAAGGATCTTCACCGCGTGCGATTAACGTGTCGGCAACAAGCGGCATGCCATAAATCAACGCCAGCAGGGATGCGCTTTGTTGTTGGGCATTGCGCATATTAATGGGCGTATGTTGCGCCAGCAGCCTGGCCGCTTCGGCTTGTCCGGCCTTGATGGCCAGCATCAGTGCCGTGTCGCCCTCCAGCGTTTGGGCATCGAGCAGGCTGGTTTGCGACAGCAAGTATTCAAGCGTCTTTGTCTCACCGGCCATCGCCGCCAGATGCAAGGGCGTTTTTTTAGATTCCAGCGGTGTATCCAGCGCCAGTCCGCGTTCGCGCATGGCGACAAGCAATTCCACACAACCCAGGATGGCGGCGACATGCAGGGCGGTATAGCCATCTGATTTACGTGGAATGTCGCAGCGTGCGCCTTTTTCAATGAGACGTTTTGCAAGGTCGATGGATTCGTGCTGAATGGCGACATGCAGCGGCGTTACGTGGGTGTCCAGTTGCTGATTCAGCGCCAGATTGCTGACGTTCTCCAGCATCCAGAACGCGACAGCGTGAAAATTCCGCTCTATCGCAACATAAAAAGGGAACAAGCCATTGGGCGAACAATAATTAAAATCCGCGCCTTTGGCATGCAGTAATTCGATGGCAGCCAGTTGGCCGAACTGGGTGGCCGCCATCAAGGGCGTCATATCCCGGCTGTTTTTCACATGAACCTGGTCGGGGGTATCTGACAGAATGCGGGTGAGTTCGTCCAAATCCCCATCTTGTGCGGCCAGGTGAACGGGGTGGTTCCCATCGTGCGTGACGTACTGCGGCTTGTCCGCGGTATCCAGTGTACTTGCGAGATCCAGCGTCAAATGATCGCGAACAGGAATTTTGTGCGCGACCCATTTGCTGCCGTTATGCGTGAACGTGACAGAATCCTGGCCATCCTTATACGATGACTGCCCCATTGCCGCGATAAATTCCGCGCCATGTTCCAGTGCGCTGCTCTCCATCGCCGGCATGGACAGGCCGCAACCGCCGGAGATTTTAAAGCGTTCTCCTGTTTGTTCATCCAGCGCTTTACCGCTGAATCCGATAAAGGCGTGGGTGTAAACATCAGCAAGCTGGAGGCGACACAAACGGGGAAGGGCGAACAAGGTATCGGAAAAATGCAAAACCGTTTCCCGTGTACGTTCTTGCATGGCATGCATCGTTTGCACGTAATTATTCAATAAACGAAGGGCATATTCTTTGCAGGCCTGGTTAATGATGACGGTTTTGTGACATTCCAGTGTGAAGGGCTCTTTTTCCTCGTCGTTGATAAATCCCTCAAACATGGCGGACGCGCCGTCCGTAACCGCCTTGTTGTCCTCAAAACATTTTTTGACGCGTGTCAGCGCTTTTTCGTTTTGTTTGGCAAGGAGAAGACGGGTTTGCTCCGGTATACTCTTGAGAGCCTGAGCCAATTGCTCAAGCGTCGTCTGAAAGTTGCTGATTTGCCCGTTGTAATGCGCGATACCCTTATCGATGGATGCATTCAGCGCTTGAATCTGCGAGTGATAATGGCCGTACTGGCCGGGGGGTATGCTCGCTATTTGTCCTCGTTGATGTGCCTGTAAATCCGCAATTTCTTTCCGGCATTCGGCGATGTTCTGATTGATGATGCCGCGATGAGCCTCGATTTTTTCAATCACTTTGCGCTCTTGCTGTTCCATCTCATCATTAAATTCCAGCAGATTATGGACAACATTATTGAGTGATGTTTCGATGCGCTCGAATTCTTTTTTCAGCTTGGGATGTAATTGAGGATGCATGCGCAGGAAGGCTTCTTTTTTGACGGCTTCAGGATGTGCTTCCCAGCGTTGTGTCATGTGTTCTTCATGCTTTTTCAATTCGCGATTAATCTGCTCAATTTTCACTAACACCGGACTATTGAGAATACGTTGTTTCATAGTCGGCATGATGGTCATTCTGGATTCGGTCAACACGCTATCCAGCATTTTGTGAATCGTTCTGAAGTGCGAGTTGGCAACACTGGCGATGGTTCGACTTGCTTGTTTGGCAATCTTGCCGCTTTCTTCTTCATTCAGCTCCTGTAACTCTGCCGGTGACAAGTTGTTTGCCATGCGTTCGCGAATCAAATCCTCAATCGCTCGTTGCATTCGAGCTTGCAAATTTGCCGGAAATTTCAATACAGATTTTTCTGAAAACAGCCTGGCATACATACTGTCAAACAAAGCTTTTTTCTGATCGCTGGCTAACAGTTTTTTCAGAACGGTTTCAAGGTCCAGACTCAGTGGATAAGTACGATAATAACGGACGGGAATGGGAGGCAAGGCTTTGGGGAAATGATAGCTGCTCTGATTCGCCGGTATTTCAATCACAGGGCGCTTGCCCATTTTATCCAGGGTCACATAAAAATAACTCAGGGAGCTCATCACCCCGAGCAACTGAAAATAATCCCGGCAAAAAGGCAGTTGGGGCATGGTGTTTTTGATTTCTTCCGCAAACTGCTCATAGCAATTCAATATCTTTTGATGATCGGGCGGATAAGCGCCGTGTTCGCGGATGTGCGCGTCTACATATTCTTTATAATCCGGCATCATATCGACGGTATATTCAATACGAAAAGTCGGCGAAGGCACGAGCACATTGCCATGACGCTCGATTTTTTCCTGAAAAGAAATAATTCGGAACGAGGTCATAAACGGCTGACTGTAGGTCGAGGTGCTGTGCGTTTGTTCAAGGCCGTAGCGGCTTTCCAGTTCCCGTATCGAAAAATAGGATATGTGTTGTTCCCGACAGTATTTTTTCAAGTCGATCATCATGCTGCGCAGCATGTTTTCATCGCAATTGCCGCTTTCATGCCAGCCTTGCAGGAAGGCTTCATCAAAGACACCGCCGTTTAAAAATCCCTTCATCCAGTAGTCGAGCATACCGATGATATTACCAGTCAGGGTGTGTTCGAAGGCCGGGTGAATCACCGGGTATAAAAAGCCGTGCTGGTTAAAATGCAGACTGAAAAAGGGCAGGGTATCGTGATTAAAATACGCATCCGCCATTTCTGCTTTGATTTGCCGGATCATGGCATCGGAAGCGGGCAAGGTTTTGGTGGGGAAACAAAGAAAATAATCCTCTGCTTCGGCATGGGTTGAGCTGTCGACCATGTCGGAAATGACGGCGACATCGGTCGCCACACCACCGACTTCGCCTTTAAAATATTTACTGAAGACACCCATGCCGTGACGGAGCAGTGACCAGGGAGAACCCCATTTTCCTGATAAATCATAGGACTTCAACAGACCGGAAAAGACCAGGGATATACTGAAGTCCGAGACGCTCAAACTATTTTTGCGTTCGTAGGGGCTGTGTTCGAGAAGCCTTCTAATCCTGAATTCGGTGCCAATGGGTATCTCGCCATAATACGAACGTAAGGCGCTTGACATAGCCCAATAAGCTGTACGGACTTTGGAGTCTAAAATCTCATCTTGTCTGCTCCGCGATGACGAGCTATAACGCGGCCTGAAATAAGCGGAAGCAGTTGCATTCAGCGAGAAGGAATTTGACAGGCTGCAGGAAGAGTTGGTGCCAAAATAAGAAGTAGTAGTCGATAGGAAGGACGTGGGCGTAAAGGAGTTAACCCGCGGTGAAAACGTGCTGTTAAACAGTGAATTATTGTTTAGACAGTGGCCGAAGGGAGCGGGTGGTGCTATGTAATTATGAGTTTGAAAACGTTTTTGGCATTCAGCTTTGAAATTGACCGTGGCTGGAGCCGGGGCAGGCGTTGCTACGGGCGGAACCGGGGCAGTGGCCAGGCTTTGAGCTATGGCAATCGTTGTTGCAGCGGAGTTTAAGTTGTTGGTACTACTTTGTTGAGCCCTGCTTTCGGCCATAAAATTAGTACCGGTAGCCGCTGTTGAGGTAGCCAAACTCCCAATTCCAGGTGTAATGTTCAACGGGATTGAATTAACAGGAAACGTAATATCAGGCCTTGCAACAGGCGTTAAACCCGCAATGGGAACATACGGTTGATATTTACCTGCCGCATCTTTAAAACCAAAGCGTTGAAAGGTTCTTTCAACTAAATAAGGGAGGTGTTGTCCGACTGGTAAATAGTGCCCTGATAGATCAGTAATGCATTTAATCAATGAGCCTTCAACCGTGAGTTCACCGGCAGCCAGCACTGGTTTCAAGCCGGCTAATTGATGGTGATGCAATTGCGATATTTTAAATTCATCTGGCAAAATCAAACCAAGTCTGTGTGCAACACTTTCTACCTCACGAGATGCAATTAATAAGTTATTATCCGTGGTAATCACCCAAAGGTAGTTATTGGCACCACTACGACTTTGGATTTGTGAGCTGGTAAATGTTTCAAATTTTGGCGAAAGCGTTGATGCTTCATTTACGCGAACGTTGTTAAAATAAGGCGGCTGGGAAAAAGTCCCAAACTCTATTCTGTTTGCAATGCTGCTACGTGCCACTGCGGATATATATTTCATGCCTTGCAAAAAATACCCTGGAACCAAAACACCCGTTGCCAATTCAGCAAGAACTTCGACTCGTTGTTGGCCGGAAGCTTCCATAAATCGCACACCAGCCTGTTTAAAATGGTTGATTCTTCCTTCCATTCGAGAAATGGCATCATGGTACATATGTGGATTGTTTTGCATGTATTGATGTAAAACAAAATTTAGTGGGCTGGGAACATTATGTGCCGTGTGGATAATGATTGCGTCATAAGCCAACATGGACATCGGGTAGAGAATATTGTCTATTGGATGCGTGACCATGTCGACAATATTTATCAAGCCGGAAGCAACGCCACTTAATATGGCATCAACATACTGTTTAACTTCCGATTGGCTGCCCACCATATTCGGGGATGAACCTGTGCGTTGGTCACTATTTGCGGAGGGTTCAGGAGCTGGTAACGCAGACTTACCGGGATGCAAGTTCGGGTTGGAGGAGCAGGTTGGAAACATGAAACATTACCTCAACATGATTGGCACAGGCATATGACGCGTTGCTCGAAAAATTAATTGTCTGGGCTATTTTAAGTCACCGCGTAGTGTTTATCTATCCGTAAAATCACGGACATGGCAAATAAAAAAGCATTTTTAGTGTGTAATAGTTATTGGATCTGATGGATTTTTACATGATTTATTCAAATGATATTGCCCAATTAAAAAAACACATCGCTTTGACCGGCTGCAGCGCTGCCATTGGGAGACCCTTCGCTTCGCTCTGGGCGACACGCGTGAACAACAGAGTGAGGTGATAGATCTGCAAACCGCATCGCACCTCAAACATGTCGCCCAGAACGAAGTGAAGGGTCTCCGAAGTTGATACCTGGCCCACATCCGTGAAAACACGGATATCGTAAAAATCTATCTGTGTTACCATCTCTTTGTTCAAGAAAACCTTGAATCCCGCCGCACCGGGATTAATGTCCGGTGTTTGACTGTTATCCAAACGGTCCGCGAACGCAATGTGAGCGCTTTGACTATATCAAGCCGGTTTTACAGGACGAGTTACTCGTCTTGCGGCCTTGCTTTATCTAAAATCAGGGTAATCACTATGATCATATTGCAGTCTATTGAAGAACTATTACGTTTTATAAGAAGTTCATGTTTGATTTCAAACGACATTATCGCGTACAAACACCCGGAGCAGATAATTCCATTCGACATTATTCGATTGATTCAGACCCTGCTTCCGATGCAGCAATCTATCGCCATCATTAACGGAAACGCACCCAGACAAAGCGCTTGCATAGACTTGCTACTGCGCGGAAAATCCAACAAAGAAATAGCCACGGAACTGGGGCTGTCTATCAGAACGGTAGAACAATATATTGCAGAAGTACGCATTAAATTAAAGGCAAAATCGCGGCTTGAACTGGTGTTGAAATTATTGAATAAAATTTGAAGCCAGGGGACGACCTGGCAAGAACGATCGTCCGGCGTAAACCCATGTTGGGCCAGGGCCACAACCTACCCGCTCAGAAAGATCTCGCTGCGAACCTGCAGGTTGCGGCCCTGGCCCAACAACGATCGTCCGGCGTAAACCCATGTTGGGCCAGGGCCACAACCTACCCGCTCAGGAAGATCTCGCTGCGAACCTGTAGGTTGTGGCCCTGGCCCAACAACGATCGTCCAGCGTAAACTCATGTTGGACCAAGGCCAAAACCTACGCGTTCTAGCCCACCTATAAAACATTAATCCAGTCTAATGGCAACCAGCGGTGTATCCGAGAACATAGTCGGTTTATTAACCAGTACCTCAACGAGTTCAGCGCGATTGTTTTTGTCCGCTTGCAAAAACTTGTTGATTTTGCAGGTCAAGAGACGTGTAGCCGTACCAGAACAATTATTTGATTTGACCTCAGCTAACTGATCAAACTCAACAAAAGCAGTACCAAAGCCGCCAAGGATGGCTTTGCCATAATATAAATGCGTGTCGTTATTCGTACTGGCGACGTAATACAGATAATAACGATCACCGGTAACTGCGGTTTTAGCAAAGCATTGGCTGGAAAGCAGCAACAAAACCAATACGCATCGTTTAAATATAATCATGATCCACTCCTGTGTTAAAAACGTCATGCAGAGACTAACAATTGGATGTTGAAATTACAATACCGTTAAATTTTGAAGCTGGCCGTCTGAGTATCGTGAGCCGAAATTGGGACTGTGATTTTATTTTATTGAGTCTATCCGTAATTTTACGGATAGATATATATGTTCTTGCAATATACAATAATATCTAATATTAAACATTTGGAGCCGAATAATGTTGCCTGAGACCGTATTAAATCATCCTTATTTTCATCGCGATCTGGATGAAAAATCAGCTGTATCAATTCTTCGAGACGCAAGTTCAGCTAATTTTTTATTTTGTAAAAGGGCGAATCCCCGCGAGTTGGCTTTGATCTATAAATCAGTTTTTAGCGACATTGAGTGCGTTGAGTCTTTGACAATCAGGGCTGACAACGTCAACGCCAGCGACAGGTTGATAAATTATGGTAATTTGTCGGTAAATTATTTGGGTCAATATTCTAATTTATATGCAATTATACAAAATTTGAGCCAACATATTGTCAAACAGGGTGGCGAGCCGTTTACTCCCATGGCATATTTTTCTGGAGATCGAGAGATTCTTGCTGCTCAAGAGACTCAATTTTCCACTGACTATCTTGCGGAAAAATCAAACGTTGACGAGAAAGTAAAAAAATTAAGTACAATCGTTAACAGCATTAATAAGCAACTGTTACTAACTCGTGCAGGTGAGGTTGAGCCGGATCCATCCCAACGAATGGCGCGTGCCGGTTATGTCATTCAGTCGCCACAACATTATAGCAATGGGGAATATCATGTTGAGCTTGTCAGTCCAGGCTATGGCTCTGCGCAGGTATTTCTTTCCGAGACCAATATTCGCCTGTGTGACAGCTCAAGTGGAGCCAGGCTTTTGGCTGATCCCGAGTTGCTAGACAGACTTCTTGACGTGTGTGCAGCACCAGATGCGAAAAGTATTTCATCTACCTCTCTATCGGCGTCTGTTGAAAAACCATTTTCATCATCTCATGGATTGTTTTCCGGGCACGCTACTTCTGGTGAGAAAAAAAGTGACCAAAAAACCCAACATCAAATAACAAAAAATATCATGCTGGAGTTTTCAGACACAGGAAGTAGCCTTGGTTTGAACATGTCGCTTCACCTTAATGGAGTAAGAAAAATTGGGCTTTTCATTGGCGAGGAAATGCAACAAAAAACTATTTCCCTGATCAATTCACCCGAAAACTTAATAAGTTATCTACAGACAAAAGGGGGAT